>Ga0137308_102408_pt1 | contig 12646 bp, 9 predicted proteins | sample Inofrocosms_June_FD_97181 | JGI IMG/M metagenome (GOLD analysis project Ga0137308, IMG submission 97181) | Mouse cecal microbial communities from Vienna, Austria - N-Acetylneuraminic and N-Acetylglucosamine D2O microcosms_June | ecosystem: Host-associated > Mammals > Digestive system > Large...
CCCATAAATCCAAAAGGCACACAGCTGAACATATTACCGATCCATGTGAATATGGGCAGAGGAATCAAAGCCGCATTAACGATAGCCGCCTGAACCAAAATAATCGTAAAGAATACCTTTAAGAATCCTGTGTTCTCGTTCAGGCCTTTGAAAATTCCAAAACCGTCATCCCTTACATTAAAGCCGTTAAATAATGCACTTACGATAAACAATACAAAATAGCCTGTCAGATGCTGAGCTTCATTGTCAAAGAAACCGGCAAAGAACGGTACTTTCAGGAAGACGAAGCTCACCACGGTAAGCCATGCACCCATGGTCAGTATCTGCGCCATCATCTTCTTATTGACAATACTCTCGTCTCTTCTTCTGGGCTTTTCTTTCATATACTTTTCCAATGCAGGCTCATTACCCAGCATGATTGCTCCCAGTCCGTCCATGACCAGATTGACGAAAAGTAAATGTGTTACTTTCAGAGGTTCATCCACACCGAAAAACGGAGCTATGGCGCTTACCACCACCGCCGCCACATTGATTACCAGCTGGAACTTACAGAACTTCAGGATGTTATGGTAAATAGTTCTTCCGTACCAGATAGCGTCCTTAATGGATCTAAAATTATCGTCCAAAACGACGATTTTACCGGCTTCCTTGGCAGCTTCCGTACCGCTTCCCATGGCAAATCCCACATCCGCTCTCTTCAGCGCCGGAGAATCGTTCACACCGTCTCCCGTCATACCCACTACCAGATTCATCTCCTGACACAATTTAACCATCCGGGACTTATCCGTAGGTAATGCTCTGGCAATGACTCTGATATCCTTCATAATTGCCTTAATCTCGTCATCGCTCATATTGTTCAGCTCGGCGGATGTCAGCGCTTTGTCGGAATCCTTCTGAATCAATCCCGCATCCTCCGCAATTGATACCGCTGTCTCCAGCCTGTCACCGGTGATCATAACTACCTGAATACAGGCTTCCTGAACCTCGTGGATAGCGTCTTTTGCCTCCGGCCTTACGTCATCACGGATAGCTACCAGACCAATCAGCACTACATCGTCATTGATCTTGCTCTCCACAAGATCCTTTGAGGAATATCCAAAAGCAAGGACTCTCATCGCTCTGGATGCCAGCTCGTTAATTTTTTCATTCAGCTCGTCAAAATCCAGAGCCACTTCATTTCCATTTTTATCCAACGCCTTTTTGGCAACTGCCAGCAGTCTCTCCGGAGCACCCTTGTAGAAAGTTTTTCCCATGCTCTTAATATGCACTTGGCTGAATTTATTTGCCGAATTGAAGCCCTGAAATTTATCGGCCTCACACTCATTATTGTAAGCCAGCAGGTTAAATACTTCCTCACCGATAAACTTCATCAGTGCCTGATCCGTTGCATTTCCGCCGATGACCTTATGAGTAGCATCAAACATGGATGCCGTATTCTTACCGATGGCAATGTCCACAAGGCCTTTCAGCTTACCGTGGCTCTTCAACTGATCCAAGGGTATGGTCTCTCCCTGAGGCGTAAAAAATTCCACAACTTCCAGCATACCTTTTGTAATAGTACCTGTCTTATCACTGAACAAAATATTCAGGGAACCTGCCGTTTCAATACCTTCGGCTTTGCGCACCAATACATTGTGATCCAACATTTTACTGGTGTTCTGCATCAGCACCAGTGAAATCATCAGCGGCAGACCTTCCGGAACCGCACACACGATAATTACAATGGCCAGCGAAACCGCCCTCACCACATCCTGAAGGATTTGAGACCAGCCCGATGCCAAATATTCCGAAATTCCTCCGGCGTTTACTATGAAGAAAATGACGTACAGGACGGCAATTACCACCGCTCCGATATAGCCAAATGTGGAAATCTGCTTTGCAAGCTTGGATAGTTTCACCTTCAGCGGTGAATCCGGCTCTTCTTCCTGCATCTCCTCCGCCATTTTACCCATCATGGTCTTTAAGCCCACTTTACGGACATCCAGAATGCCTTCTCCGTCGAACACCACGGCGCCTCTGAACAGGGAATACTGATCCACAAAAGTATCACCCGTAATCTCGTCGGGCAGTTCTACATTTCCCTGAGCCGCATTTTTCTTGCACTCCTCGGCTTCACCGTTTAAAGCGGAATTGTCCACCCGGATATCACCGTCCACCAAAATACCGTCTGCGGGAATCTTATCACCGGACTGCAGCAATACGTTATCGCCCACCACCACGTCATCCACTTCAATCACGGTAACCATTCCGTTTCGATACACTTTACACGTATCCTTTTTGGTGCTGTCCTTCAACTGACGGTACTTTGTATCACTGGCCACGCTTGTCTTAGCCGATACAAAAGCTACGATCAGTACTGCCACTATAGTACCCACCGGCTCATATATTTCCGCATATCCAAGGAAAAACATTGTGATCATAATTGCAGCAATGACCAACAGAATCTTAATCATCGGGTCGCCGAAGGTTTCCTTGAAGGCTTCCCAAAAAGTAGTAGGTTCAGACTCAGGTATCGCATTGGAACCGTATTTCTCCCGGGAGCTTCGCACTTCCTGATCTGAAAGCCCTTTAAATTTCATCTTTATCCCTATCTGTGCGCTGCGGCGCACGCTCATGCAGCATTGCTATGTTACCGTTTACGGCTCTGCCTCAGACAGAAACCATAGCATTCCTCCATGAAGTTTAACAGTTGAATACACATTTTTTATTCAACCTTCCCGTCATGCCGACGCAGTCAGCACAAACATTATATGAGAAAAGCTCCTGACCGTCTAAATCTGTCACATATATCTTCTGGTCAGCTCTCCCAAACCGGGATCATTTGTACCTTGACCTATGGCATTGAACTTCCACTCTCCGTTATGACGGTAAATCTCACCGAATATCATTGCCGTCATTCCGGAGTAATCATCGGTCAGGCTGTATTTACACATTTCCGTATTGTTGCTTGCATTCACCAGACGGATAAATGCATTTTCGATCATTCCGAAATGCTGTTTCCTCTGTATTGCCTGATAAATGTTTACCACCAGCACGATCTTGTCATATTCCGCAGGGATTCTCGCAAGATCCACTATAATCTGCTCGTCATCTCCCTCTCCCGCCCCGGTCAGATTGTCGCCCATATGCTCTATGGTTCCGGTAATATGGCGGAGATTTCCGAAATAAACAATATCCTCTTTACGGGCAAGCCTTCCGTTAATCAATGCAAGCGCTGATGCGTCACAATCTATGGCCTGAGGCTTAGAAGAAAAAAATCCTGTGCTTCTTTTGACCTCATCCCATCCCAAGCCTACAATTACCTTGGAAAGACCTGCGTTATCCTTTGACAGACTGACTTTCTGCCCTTTTTGCAAACTAACTGACATATTTTCTCCTATTCAGGCTCCGTTTCTTACACTTCAATGCCTCTGCCGTGAAAATTTCCAGCCGGGAAGTCTCCCCGGCCGAAAACTTTTGCGGACATTTCCGTTCCGCAGCCGCTATATTTTACTTACGGCCCGGTTTCCAGTTCATGCCCCATCCGAAGGCTCTGTCCAATTCCTCGTGCCCTCTGAAAAAACGAATGATTTTCTCTACACTGAACGTCTCGTCATCACGATTTTCAAACAGTACCAGCCCGCACATGATATCCTTGGAATTAAACTCGTCCATGCGTACTATGATATCTTCCGCACCGGGATATTTAATCGTAACCACTGCATCCGCCTGCTTCCAGTTTGCAATCCCTTCATATATGAAAGTATACACAAGAATCCTTCTGATATCGGCAATCTGATTACCGTTAATCCTTAGGTTTTCTCCTGCTGAGGCCGCCCCCGTCCTGTCGTCGCCGTCCAGAGCAATAAAAGGAGGATACTGAAGGGAACCGAAAGCGTTGCCAAGAGCCTGCACCGCTCCCTTTCTGCCGTCCTTCATCTCATACAGGCATCCCAAATCCAAATCAATTGCACCGCCGCCCATCAGACTGGAGAAAAAACCTTTCTTTCCGGTATTCCAGTTCAGGTTTACCAATATTTCTCCCAGACCGCCCGATGATTTTTTTGTAAGGTTAACCTTTTGACCTTTTTGTAAATTAATCGCCATAATCCACTCTCTCCTATTCTTTAGCCGTCAACTTCAACACCGAAGTTCGCACATAAAGCTGCCAGACCGCCCTGATAGCCGCTGCCGATGGCATTGAATTTCCACTCGTCGCCGTTTTTGTATAATTCCCCGAAAACCGCTGCCGTTTCTATGGAAAAATCCTCTCCCAAATCATAGCGCAGCAATTCTTCTCCGTTGGTTTCATTGTAGATTCTGATAAACGCATTGTTTACCTGTCCAAAGTTCTGGCGTCTCTGCTCCGCTTCATATATTGTTACCGTAAAAGCAATCTTGGTAATATTTGCGGGAACAAGGGATAAGTCAATCTTAATCTGCTCGTCATCCCCTTCTCCTGCTCCGGTCAGGTTGTCACCCAAATGCCTCACACTGCCGGAAGAATGCTCCAGATTACCGAAAAATACGAAATCTCCCTGAGCAGATACTTTTCCGTTATCTGCCAAAAGGAACGCTGCCGCATCCAGATCAAAGTCTCCTCCCGTATCAAACTGATTCACATCCCAGCCAAGCCCCACTACTACTTTGCTCAGCCCCGGATTCCCTTTTGTCAGACTGACCTTCTGACCTTTTTGTAAAGAAACTCCCATGATAGATTCCTCCTATTTTCTAAGCTGGTCTTTATGCTACTTCTATGCCGTAATGTCCGCACAGCGCCGCCAGACCGCCCTGAAAACCGCTGCCGATGGCATTAAATTTCCATTCATTGTTATTCTTATACAGTTCACCGACTACAAGAGCCGTCTCTATGGAGAAATCCTCTCCCAAGTCATATCGGATTAATTCCTGTCCCGTAACCTCATCTACAATTCGGATAAAGGCATTGGATACTTGTCCGAAATTCTGGCGTCTCACTTCCGCGTCGTAAATAGTAACCGTAAAAGCGATCTTTGACACGTTTGCGGGAATCTTCGACAAATCCACCTCTATCTGCTCGTCATCTCCCTCCCCTGCTCCGGTCAGGTTGTCACCCATGTGCTTTAACGCACCACTGGGATGTTCCAGATTTCCGTAGAATACGAATTCTTTCTCCGTAGGACACTTGCCGTTGTCGCCCGTCATAAATGCAGCCGCATCCAAGTCGAAATCCGCGCCCGAATCAAATGCATTCACGTCCCAGCCCAAGCCTACCATAATCTTCTTCAAACCGGGATTCCCTTTTGTCAAGTCAACCTTCTGTCCCTTTGATAAATTAATTGGCATATATTTGCCCTCCTTCATATAATAAATTTGGTTCATACTATAATTTTATCTGTCCGTCCCACCCTATTTTGCATCCGGCATTTGATATCTCTGGTTAAATTCCGTCTTTATATGTTCCAGCCTTACCTGATCCTCTGACCGCTGTTTTCTGGCTCTTTCCTGAATCTGGCGGGTCTCTTCAATTCCGTTTACAATGGTCTTCCATGTAGTCTCCAGAGTCTCTATCTTGATGGAGCTTCCGGAAGCCAGCTGCGCCGTAATCTTGGACTGTTCCACTGTATTACGCGCATTTTTAATCAGCATCTCATTTGTCTTCTCATCCAGCGCCGACATTGCTTCCGCCTGAATCCGCTGGCGTTTGAGCATAATGGCCTGAGCCAAAGCCTGCTTAAACACCGGAAGGGTGATGATAAATGCGGAATTAATCTTCCTCACCAGATTCATGTTGCTGAATTCCATCGTTTTAATCATGGGAACGGACTGCATTGCCACGCTCTCTGCCGTGCGCAGATCCTGTGTCCTCTGCTCCAGCATCATCAATGCCTGCTGCAGGCTTTGCAATTCGAATTGAATGGAGCTGTCCCCTGTCAGATCCATATCGTTCTGTCTCTTGGCAATATATTCCTCCAGCTCCCTGCATCCCTGCTCTCCGGCAAGAATATACTTCACCAGCTGATGATAATATTCCACATTTGCGTCAAAAAGCTGGTCTAACTTCCGGTTGGATTGTTTGATTTCGGATTCATACTGTTTTAACTGCACATAGATTTTGTCTACCTCTTCCCCCATGGTATGGTATTTATTCAAAATCTTATCCAGCTGCTTCCTCAAATTGCCAAAGAGCTTTCCGAACAGAGAAGGATTGTCCTTAATTTCGTCAATGTCAAACTTCTCCATAATTTTGGCCAGCGTATTTAACATCTCACTGGACTCGTCCAGCTGTGTCATATTCATGCTGTTCAGTACCACATCCGACGCTCTGGAAATGCCCTCTGCCGCTTCCGCTCCGAAGGATACTATGGTTTCTAAATTATCGATCTCGATAGTGCTGACCAATGCATCCACCTCGGCAGAATTCGTAAGCTGCGCGTTCATCTGCTTCCGATCCTCGACTATATCGTAGCTCTCCACTACCATAATCTCGTTTTTCGTGTCAGGCATCCCTGATATCCCCGATGCGGCTGCTGCGCTTGGCGGCTGCGCCGTTTTTGTGAAATCCAATCCCATACCTTAATCTCCTCTCTTAAATAGCCTTTCTCGCCATGATTGGCGGGTTTTATTAGAAATCGTATCAAAATCGGGAATTCTCAGGTCATATACATATTCGCCAATCTGATGCTCTTCCATACCAATACTGTTAAAATATCTTTCCACACATTGATATCCGGTGGGTACAAAAAACACAATGTCGAATCCGGCCAGATTTAAAAAAGCCATCAAAATACTGTCCTCTAAGGTAAGTACTGCTTCCGTGGTGTTTATAAATACAAGCTTGGGATTTTTTTTGGTAAAATCAAACTTCTGCAGCATCCGCAGGATGTCCTTGTTCATATGGAGCACTGTGGCGATTACCGTATACTCCGTACCGTTCTCATAAATCCCTTTAACCACCCGGCGGTCCAGCATTAATTGAAGCTTGTCCAAAATATGTTCCTGCACCTCTTCCCGCAGAACGCCGTAGGTATAACAGGAATGTGCTTTTATCTTGGCTCTCTGCAGTTTCCCGTTTTTTAAAAATCCTGTGGCGTAAGCCTTCACCGGATTCGGATCTTCCGGCCGTAGATAGGGCGCTCCCTTGATTAACAGCGCCTCCGGCGTCAAAAGCTTCTTAATTCCCACCCAGTAAGGCTGTACCTGTCCCTCTTTTACTCCGGACACCTTGGCGAAAATCACGGGCATTGTCACCACGGAATCCGTCACGTCAAAATTGGGTCTGTACTTTAACTCCTGATCCCATAAAATGGCGATCTCCTCATAAATGGATTGTAATGTGGCAGACACCCCTTTTTGATATTGTTGGTTGCGGTACATTCCGGTATCCTGATACATAATGGTATCCAGCTCCCGCTCTGCGTGGTATGCGGCGGTTGACAGCTGCAAATCCGTGCTCTCTTTGGGAAATCTCTTCACTTGAAGAGACTCGTTATAATGGAGCTCATATAAATTATCTGCCTGAAGACAGCATTTTCTGTTTAAATCCGGAACCAAGATTACCACATCCACAGGCAGTCTGCTCAAATATCGCAGGAAGAATGCCTCGTTTTCATTCTGACATCCGCCCAGATAGATAAAGCACCCTATCTGAGAGCTTTTCCATTTTTTAAACAAGGCATCTTGAAATCTTTTCAGCCAGCACAACAGATAAATCGTCCTGTTTGTCAGCCTGTTCAGGTTGTTCTCCGCTTTTCCGGCCTCCTCCAGCACTGTGTCGGTAAATGCCTTGCGCAGGATTTTCTGAAGCTCCGTATCGGCCGCAAAAATAATATTCGCCACTAAGTCGGCAATCAATTGATTGGTATCTCTGTACTGCTTTCTGCGGATAGCGCCGATTTCTTCATTGGAGGGAGGGAGCAGCTCCCACTCCACAATCACCAGATTTCTGCCTGCCCCGGCCATCTCCAGCTGAAAGCGGTATATTTCATTCAGATAGGTAAGCTTATCCTCCACACCTTCTATGCGCAGAAAACAATTGTAAAAGAACCTGTTGTCCTGCCCCCTGTCCTGAACAGACTTCTGTACATCCTCCAGCCCTTTTCCCCCGATCCACGCATTGGTACAGTTTTGAAGTCTGGGCGGCGGACCGTAGAGCCTCTCCGCATTTGCCCGTTCTTCCATTTCCTTCCTCAGGGCCTTGATACAGAATCCCTCCGGAAAGCCTTCCATTCCGGGCAATTCCAGCTTCCGGGAAAACCGGGAAGCCTGATCCAATGCACAGTATGCCCCGTCCCCCTGATATTGCAAAAGTACGATATCGCATCCTGCTCCGGCAAGGATACATAGAAGCTTCAGCTCATAATTGCTGACACTTCCCTCATATAATATTTTGGGAATCCTGTTTTCTCCCAGCTGATTAACCACTCGTTCAAATTTGTAATACAGCCAGCACATGAACTTAATGAAGGCATTGCGCAGCATATTGTCATTCTTTCCCTCTCTGCGCATAGTATCCAAAGTATCGTATATAGATGCCGCCACATTCTTCCGCTGGTAATCATTCATTCTGGGAAGCCATTTCTGCAGGCTGGAGAGCAGGAAGCCCATGCTGAGCTGAAACTGCATCCCCATAATTTCGTCATAATAGGCCAGATTTTTCTCATCCGGATTTGGAATCTTACCCTCTATCACCACACCGGTTCTTCTGGCTTCCTCATAATAGCGCACAAGAAATTCCCTGATCCGGGCATTATATCCGTTAATTCTGTAAAAGTATATGCCCTGTTCCCGGCGCTTCCCATATTCCAAAAAAAAGTCATCTAAGCTTCCAAGTGCCCTGTTTTCAAACATATATCATTCCAGTTCCGCCACTGCCGCTCCGGTATACCGTTCAGGCAGTCACTGTTTCCAAGTTACCCGCTGCCGTTTCTAATATCGATTCATTTTGTTCTTGTGCATGACATAACCAAGTCCCGCACCCACAAGTCCTCCCAAAATATGGGAAAGATTCGAAATATTGCTGTGCACAAACAATCCCTGATATACTTGTTCCCCGATGTACAACAGCGCCACCAATATAAAAGTCAAGGGAATTTCCTTTTCCTTGATACAGGTGAAGGAAGATAACATAATAAACGCAAAAACCACGCCGCTGGCTCCCAGCAAGGAATATCCGGGAACGAAAATCAAATGGGCGAGTCCCGTTGCCAGCGCCGTCGCCAGAATCACAAACAGAATATTGGATGAGCCGTATTTTTCTTCCAGCATAGGCCCCACCACCAATATCAGCATAATATTTCCCATAAAGTGATCCAAGCCGCTGTGTCCCACAATGTGTCCGAACAGTCTCACATATGTAAGAGGATTTGCCCATGAGGAACGATATACGCTGAAAAGATGTGAATTGGTATATCCCTTGGTTGTCCAGTTCAAAAGTAAGGTTACGGCGCATATGATGGTAAAGACCAAAATCACAGGCGAATTAAAAGACACTTTAAATTTTCTTCCTTGCTCTTTCATATTTTCCTCCATTCCGAAGCGTTTTACGCTGAGCAGGCGAGCGAGATATCAGATTTCGCTCTGCATCATGGAATTTGTGACGCTTCGGCACAAATTCTTGGTTGAAAAAATTGCTGTCAGGCAATTTTTTCAACCTTCCATTCATGCCGCCATCGGCGGCACTCAACATACCGTACCGTTAACATTCTGACACATCTCTCCGGCCTGATTTCCTTACGGGTCTGATTTCCTTACGAACCGGATTTCACATATTTTCGGAGTAAAGTTACCGAATATTAACCAAGCAGTACATTTCCGGCTGTGGTTGACGATTATTGGAAACCTCTTATAAAGGTATTGATAAATTCATATCCCACGGCAAGGTTGATATTCTGTCCTTCATCAATTCCCGCCGTACTGACCCCGATCACTTCCCCATACATATTCAGAACGGCTCCTCCGGAGCTTCCGTGGGAAATGGGGGCGGTGAATTGAATCATATCCACATCTTTCATTCTCCGGAATCCGGATATAATGCCGTCGGACACGGAATTAAATAGTCCCAGAGGACTTCCGATAGCCACTACCTTCTGCCCCCGGACTAAGGGCTTGCTGCCTCTGTAAATGGGTAGAGGCTGCAGCGTTCTGTCTATACGGATAACGGCCAGATCCAGAAGGGAATTATATTTGATAATCTCTTCTGTATTATACATGTTGTCGTCATTCTCAATCCTGACGGAATAATATTTTCCGCCTCTGGCCACATGGTCGTTGGTGAGAATGTACCCGTCCCGGCCGATCATAATTCCCGATCCGCTTCCTATGATATCGCCTTTCCTGTCATGTATGGCGATCATTACCACGGAGGAAGCTCTAAGCGCCAATTCCTCAAAAGCCAGTTCCTGACCCGGTCTGCCTGCCGGAGGATACGGCGCCCGACCAGCCGTCTGAGATGTCCTGTCTGCCGTCGTAGAAGTTCTATCCGGTCCTCGTTGTCCCATGCCGATGCTTCCGGCGGCGCCTGCCGGTTCCTGTATTGTGCTTCCGGATGCTCTGCGCCTGTTTGGCGGAATAACGACCCGCGGCCTATGACTCCCCTCCTCCGCCTGAACCTGTCCGCTCTCCTGAAGTATATTTCCGGAATTTTCCTTCCGAGACACATACTTTTTGCTGTCATACGCATCCAATACAACCGCCTTTTTTTCACCCAAATATATTTGCTCGGACAGATGCAGCGCTTCCAGTTTCTCACCGATGTCCGCTTCTATTTGCAGCAGCAGAACATCGATCCCCAGCAATGTCAGAAAATAGCAGAAAAAGTACTCTTGCTCTTTCGTGATATCCTGTGCCACAAATTTCATGGACTGCTTCGGATTCCATTCTTTCAGATAGTCCAATGCCAGTTCATCCAACCAATATAACAGTTTTACAATAAAGTTTTTCTCGATGGATTCATTTAGATTTGAGTTACAGGTATGATATACCTCCAATACTTTTTTGCAGGAAGTGCCAAGAAGTTCCCCAAGACCGGACTTCTCTTCCGATTTTGCGCTGAAAAGCTTTTCCCTGCCTGTGTCCAGCCAACTCCGGTAGCATTTCATATAGCGATCCGTCATATCCCCGCTGAGACTCTTGGGAAATGCTCCTACCCTGTTATAGATTCCCTGTCCCAGAAGCATCCTGCCTGTCTGGGTCTCATCCATATGTGCAATATCCTTTAAAAAAGACTGATTGACACCGGTCATCCTGACGAAGTAAACATCCTTGCAGTTCCCGTTTATTCCTCCCTTGATACCGGCAAAAGCTTCAATAGAAGCAAGCCCCATTACATTATACCTTTTCTCTATGTAACTATACTCCATTACTCACCTCAGCAAATTGTTTGCATACAAACATAATGTGTGGTAAAACATGCGGCTGCAGATCAGACTAATACAATCACAAGCCCCAAACTGCCGATGTAGTGTATCATAGAATCAAAACAAGACAACTGCAGCCTACCTGCATACTGCGCTAATAGAAGTATTATATCATAAGAATATAAAACATGCTATTTTTTTTACTAAAATATAACGGCCATAATCCCGCCGCTATCACCCGCTTCTTAGCGGCGGCAGTCAGAGAACAGGCAGCAAGGTACAAAAATCTTGTGGTATATTGCTTTTGATGATATAATGTCCGCAAAGGGCAGCGCGACTGTATGGACACCTGCCGAGCTTACTCAAGCAGATGCCTATACGGCCGTTTGGCAAGCAAAGCGAACCCGGAAAACCAATAGCAAAAACGGATACACAAAACCATCCTCTGGGAAAACCGAACATGAAAGTATTGCATATTGATTTAGATAACACTTTAATTTATTCCTATAAACACGATATCGGAAATGACAAGATAAATGCCGAACTCTATCAGAATAGGGAAATATCTTTCCTCACAAGGCATACTTATGAAAATCTGAAGAAAATAAAGGAGAATTTCCTCATTGTCCCCACTTCCACCAGATCCATAGAGCAATATAACAGAATCAACTTAAAAATCGGCAATATTCCTTATGCACTGGTATGTAACGGCGGCGTCCTGCTTACAGACGGGGAAATAGACAGCTCATGGTATGAGACATCTCTTGAATTAATACAAGAGAGCCTGCCTTCCCTCCACATGGCGCGACAATTTCTTGAAAAAGACCCCCGGAGGAAATTTGAGCTGCGGTTTATCGAAGAGTTATTTCTGTTTACCAAATGTGACCGGCCGGAAATTGTTGTCAAGGACCTAAAGGAAGCGCTGGATACCGATAAAGCGGATGTCTTCCATAATAAAGAGAAGGTATATGTGGTTCCCGGAAAGCTCAGCAAGGGAAAAGCTGTGGAAAGATTCCGGCACTATATCAAGGCAGATACCGTAATTGCCGCCGGGGACAGCGAATTTGACATCCCTATGCTCCGCGAAGCAGATATCGGGATAGCCCCACACGGATTTCAAAAAGAATATAATATTGATTTCCCTATAAGCGAAATGCCCGGAAACGGAATATTTTCCGATGAAATGTCAGAAAAAATATTAGATTTGTGCTAAATGATTTTTCACGCGTTTTTTGCGTGACAAACCAAAGCGATTAGAATAATCGCTTGGACAACCTGCACGAAACCGCTGTTTTGCGGTTTCTGTGCATATGTTACTGGTCACGGAGTGA
>Ga0137308_102409_pt1 | contig 12626 bp, 14 predicted proteins | sample Inofrocosms_June_FD_97181 | JGI IMG/M metagenome (GOLD analysis project Ga0137308, IMG submission 97181) | Mouse cecal microbial communities from Vienna, Austria - N-Acetylneuraminic and N-Acetylglucosamine D2O microcosms_June | ecosystem: Host-associated > Mammals > Digestive system > Large...
AAAATGCAGATCTCTTATGATGCCCTCAGGATTTCACATATACCGATGACTGGCTGGATGATTGGGCTAAATTAAAGCTGTCGGGCATCTCATATCCCCGGCCCCGCTCATATCCTCTCAAGCAGAGCCCCCTTCGTATTCCTCGAAAAGATGCATTTCTCCCCATTTTTCATCCGGATCTCCCTGCCCTTAAGATCAAGCTCCGCAATCTGGTCCACATTCACAAGATACGCCCTGTGGACCCTCATGAACCTCTCCCCCAGCTTCTCCTCCAATTCCTGCATACTCCCGATAAAATCAATTCTGTCATGGAGTCCGTGCAGTTCTATCCGATGCGTCCGCCCCGAGGTCTCGAAGAAAATGATCTCATCCACCGGTATATGCTTGACGACATCCATAACCTTCACGGAGAAATATTCCCGCTCTTCTCCCTTTTCCTCGCGCATCCGCTCCGTGATCACTTCGAGACAGCGGCGGATTCCCTCCTGCATCTTCCGGACATTACCCTTTACAATATAATCCAACGCTTCCAGATGATACCGGAAAGTCTCGAACGCAAGATCCTGAAAAGCCGTCACATAGATCAGGAATCCCCGCGAATCCAGTTTCCGGATCTCCTTGCCAAGCCCGAAGCCGTCCATAGACTCCCCCCTCAGCTCGATATCCAGGAAATAGATCCCGCGTCCGGGAGATTCCTTCACCGCTTCAACAATATCCTCCGGATGTCCGCTGCACATAACGATCTCCATGTCATATCCCTCGATCAGTATTAATTTCTCCAGATATTCCCTCTGCGCAGCACGTATCTCAGGCTCATCTTCACATATATATACCGGAAGCATAGGCATACTCCTCTCTTTTTCTACTCAATCAATGGCTTCTCCGACCAGTGTAAACCAACGGCTTCTCCCCCTGACGATATCTTCCCGCGGTACTCCTTTGCGAAGATAAATACCCCAAAGAGCACCCCGTTCACCAGAAGCGCAAGCGGGATATCACTCCAGGATACCGTCTGGTTCGACAGCACCTCCACGGACATATCCCCGGAGATCACCAGTATCAGATTATTATTCAAGAAATGCATGACCACGGGCACCCATATGTTCTCCGTCTTCATGTAAGCAAATCCCATGAAGATGCCCAGCGACACACAGGTGATCACCTGGCTGACTGTCATTGGCAGGCCATCCTTGGGAGACACATAGTAGAAGAAATCAAGCGGAAGATGCCACAATCCCCACACAATCCCTAAGACCACCACGCCTTTTCTAAGGCCGAACTTCTTCTGAAGGATCGGCTGCAGATAATATCTCCATCCATACTCTTCCCCGAAGAATGCAATATAAGCAAGCAGGAAGTTCACAGGCATAAATCCCATGTACATCCATGACTGCAGATTCTTCATGATCGCCGCAAAAGACGCCAGCTCGCCCACAGCCGCATAGGAGATTGCCGCGCGAAGGAAATACAGCGCCATAAACAGAAGAATACAGGCTGCCGATGCCTTCCAGTTCTTCCCCCGCAGCCCATAAGCCGCCCGCCTTCTCTTCCCTGCCGCGATCAGACAGATCAGGCAGATTATGCTTCCTATGATCTGCAGATATTGGATGCCTAAAAGCCATACCGAGACCGTACCGCCGGGCATAGTGATTTCCGCGTCCGGTTTCAGCACCGAACATACTGTAATCACGATCGAAAGCACGGTAACCACGGTAAAACAGCGATAGAATGCCTTAGGCATATCTGCATCCTCCCGGCGTGTCAGAAGAAATGCAAGCATCACTCCCATCGCCGGATAGAGCATCTGTGTATTGGGAAATGCACTGAGATCTAGCTTCTTCCCATAACCATACCACATCAGGATACCCAGCAAATACGGGATCCCATAAGCAATCAATGCAAAAATTGTAAGTTGTCGTTTTTCTGTTCTTGAACCCATTATTTTTCCTCCTTAAAAACTAATAATAATCGACAACTATATTGTAACAATTTTTGCTTTGTCCCCGCCCGATATTGCCTAAGAAGCACATTCTGGTGCCCCAGCTGTAATTTATCCCTCCTGGATCTTCAATTCCTGTATAAAATATCCGTCACGGATCGTTGTAAAAGGCATCGCCCTCTCATACTTAGCAAGAATCTTCTTATAATTGCTAAGACCGATTCCCCTGCCCTGTCCTTTAGACGAATACCCGTGATCTCCAAGCTTATGGAAATCTACCGCCGAATACAGCGTATTCTTTATCCGGAATGTCGTATAATCATTCTGACTGCTGATCATAATATGAATCCGCCCGTCTTCCCTGCCCTTCACTTCCTCAATCGCGTTATCAAGAAGGATCCCCAGGCAGCGGCACAGGTCTGTACTGCGAAGCCTCGTCATTTCAAAAGGCCTCAGAACCTCCAGCTCCCAACGAATCTCTTCCTCCTGCATGATCTTCATTTTCTCCAGAAACAATCCCTTCACTTCCGTCACACGGATATTGGCGAGCTGGTTCATCAGCCGGATCTGGCTGCCTACCTGCAGGTCAAAATCCTCCGTCATCTCCTGGATATAACCCTGGATTGCCTCAAGGTTACCCTCTTCCGCCTGCAGGTACATCCCCGACATCATATTCTTGAAATCATGCCGGAACCGCCGTACCTCTCTTTGCAGGCTTTCCAGACTCTCGATATACGCTCCCTGCTGCTTAAGGCTTATGTTCTGCTCCTCAATCTGCCGCTGCTGCATCTCCTCACGTCCGGTATAGATGAAGATCATATATATGATCAGCAGAAATATCACCGCAGTCGCCGGATTATAACCCATATCCTTTGCACTGATCTCAACCGCCTCCTGCACGGCCTGCTGCATCACCGGATACAGCCCCAGGAATACCAACACTGAATTCTTCAGCTTCTGCTCTTCCCATTGCCCGAATAATTTCCCTGCCCTCGTCTTATACAGGAGCAGGAGCACCAGGAAGAGACAGAACGGAACCACGACCCACTCATAGAACAGATATTGCCTTCGGTCAGACATATGTTCCAGATGATAAAACTTATTAGGTGCAAATACATCTGCCAGATTCCATCCAAAGTCATACATTATATGCAGAAAAACCGACGTCGCCAGATATGTCCCCCATGATTTCTCATACATCACCCGCAGGAACAGCATCATTGCGCAGATCGTAATATAATCGAATACCGTCTCTCCTCCGTTGTGGGGCGTAGCGAACAATCCTGTTTTGAAAAAAATCGTTCCGGCGAGCGAGAGTGCGAAAATATACAGCATCCCTGCGCCGAAAATAGAATAGTAATGTTTCCTGTTCTTATACGGGATATCCCCCAGAAGCAGAAGCGATGCACATAGATAGAAAATCGCTGTCGTCCCCACACTCAAAATATTCGCGCACATAATCTCGAAAAATGTCATTTCACACTCCTCCAACGTAACAGTTCGGACAAACTGCCCTGTTATCCTCCATCCACAATCAGTGTGCTATCACGCCCGAATCCGGAAGGTCTTAGGGGCAAACCGGTAGACCAGCACGCATGCCGCGATACAATAAGCAGCGCAGAAGATGATGGTTCCCAGGGCAAATGCGAATGTCGGTATCCGAACCTGCATAAAGCCGTAGCAGACAAAATAAGTCGCCAGCACCACGATCCGGTAAGTTCCGCTCTTGATCTCCGTCCCTGCATTGTAAGGCTGCAGGAGATAGTAGATCGTCAGATAATGTACGGAAAAGAACATACTCATGAATATGACCGAGACAATCAGCATCACATAATTAAGCGGCTCATCGGTTCCGCCTGACACATAGAGCACGGCGGCAAGCCCCGCCCCGATGACGGATGCCGGGAGAAGATTCACCTTCATGATCTCCCGGAGCCGTATCCTGAACAGCTTGAGAATGCATTCCGGCCGCTTATAGAAAGAATAGGTCAGGAGACTGTGGTCGCAGTTCATGAACAGAACATTGGTGAATCCTGTCCCCCTGTTCACGAAATACATGATAAATACAAAATAAGGCAGATTGGTCATCACCAGGTGATTGATCGTGCGCTTGATCTCCGGCACGAATAAGATTCCCAGAATGCATACACATACGATGCCCAGGCTGACCAGTGCGATCCTCTCCGCGGATCTCCAGAGTATCTTCCGATGACGTTTGATAAACAACTCATTCAGATACTCGAAGCCCTCACGGTTGCTGCCGGATGTATCCCCAATCTGTATCGCCTTCTCACTCTGCCGCTTGACCGAAGTCCTGGCCTGCTCCATCTGGCTCATATACTCTATCAAAAGCTGCTGATAGAGCTCCCGGAATTCCCCGAAGGTCCAGATCTTCCGAACCGACAGAAGGCCAAGCAGAATCCCGCATATCAGGATCCCGGAGCTTACTGCCGCCGGAAGCACCCAGCCTATGGCCGGAAGTCCGTAAGCAGCCGCCAGAAATCCGGCGATCACAAGCCATTCCTTCACACCCACCTGATTCTCACTCACAGCCCGTCCCGTCCGCTCATAGTCCCGCAGGGAATAGGCGACCACCGATAATTTGATACCTGCCGCCGCAAACGGAAGCAGCAGGCATTGCCACAGCATCAGCCCGCACATTTTCCCGAAGATAATACCGAAGATTGTATAACCGGCTAAAACCTTCGCCATCTCATATCCGTATGTGACCAGCGCATACTCTCTGGCATTCATCCGAAGAAGGATCAGCGCGTAGTATTTGTCCTTCGTCGGATTGAATATATAGGTGTTCAGAAGCGCCCCGATCAGAGTCAGCAGTACATAGATATGCAGGAATATCTGTCCTGTCGGCGCAGTCTCATAAAGTCCCGCTGCCAATGTGACCATCAGCAGAAAATACAGTAATTTCCCCAGGAACGCCTTGATAAACTCCCAGATCCCGGATAAGATCGCTCCAAGGAGCTTAAGGTCCGGATCCCGGTATAATTCCTGCGGGAGCAGCCGCTTAATCAGGGGAATCTGTTTCAGAGAATACAGGATCGTGTTGACACGATATGTATTCCTAAGGGAAAATGCTATCTTAAATGTTTTGTTCATATCTGTCTCCTCATTATCTTGCTGAAATCTCTGTATAGTTACATAGCCGCGTTATCCCGAAGAGCCTCCAGAATCTTCTCCTTGAATTCCTGGCTGTCCATATCTGTCTTGTCTACCTCTGTCAATACCCCATGATTCAGCAATACGATCTCATCACAGAGATCCAGCGCAAGATCCATGATATGTGTAGAGACAATAATGATCCTGTCTTTCTTCAGCCCGCGGAGGATCTGCTTCATCTCTTCCGCCACCACTACGTCCAGTGAGGTCAGAGGCTCATCTAACAGCAGAATATTGGGCTTTGCAATGATATTGACCAACATCTGCATCTTATTCTTCATACCGTGGGAATAATCCTTGAGCAGCTTGTCCCTGTCTTCAAAAGCAATGCTCATATAATCAAAATACGCATCCATGCTTGCCTTATCCTTGATACTCTCTCCGTGGATCTGTAAAAAGAACAGGAGAAATTCCCGTCCTGTCAGGAACTCCGGCACCGTCGGCGTAGACAAGACATACCCGATATCCTCCGGCATGATATCCTTCCTCTGACCTTCGGTTTCCAGACAGAAACTGCCGCCATCCGCCTTCATATCCCGATTCAGACAGTTAAAAAGCGTCGTCTTTCCCGCTCCGTTACGGCCCAGAAGACCATAGATCTTCCCGCTTTCAAATGTGAAATTAATGTCATGGAGTACCTCTTTGTTCTCAAAATGCTTGGATAGATGTTCGATCGTAAATCTCATATGTGTTCCTTCTTTCCTGTCTTTATAGTAGATATTATATATATTTCAGCCGAAAATGTCATCCTCTAATACATAACATTTTATACCTATTTAGATTTTTTTCTAAATAGATGTTGATATTTTCTATTTGCTGTGATATTATCTATTTAGAAATATTTCTAAATACTTTTGAAGGAGGGATGCTTATTGAGTTTCGGACAGACGTTTAAAGCATTATCCGATCCCGTCCGGCGTGAGATCCTCACGCTCCTGAAATCCGGCCGCATGTCAGCCGGAGAGATCGGGAGTCATTTTGACATGACAGGAGCCACGATCTCCTACCACCTGAGTATTCTGAAGAAAGCAGACCTGGTACACGAATCAAAATACAAGAACTATATATACTATGAGCTGAATACTTCCGTGGTGGAGGAACTGATGGCATGGCTTTCGCATTTAAAAGGAGGGAATGAATCATGATCAAGAAGAATCGCACACTAATCATCGTAACCAGCATTATCACTCTGACCCCAATATTGTTCGGCATCCTGTGCTGGAACCGGCTGCCGGATACCATAGCGATCCATTTTGGATCGGACGGAACGCCCAACGGCTGGAGTTCCAAGCCCTTGGCCGTACTGGGGCTGCCGGTCTTCATATTCGCGGCGCACATACTCTGTACCTTCGGCACCGCGATCGACCCGAAGCACAAGAATATCAGCCAGAAGATGTACCGCCTGCTCCTGATGCTCTGTCCGGTGGTTTCCATCGTCTGCGCCGCCGCCGTCTACGGCTACGCCCTGGCGCTCCCAATGGGCGGCTGGCTGAACTCGGCATTCTTCATGAATCTGCTGATGGGCATCCTCTTCTTCGTGATCGGGAACTACCTGCCCAAGTGTCACCAGAATTATACCGTTGGGATCAAGCTTCCCTGGACGCTGGCTGACGAGAACAACTGGTATCTCACACACCGATTTGCCGGACGGCTGTACGCTATCGTCGGTATCTTGTGCATCATCAATGCTTTCGTACAGTTCAGATGGATGATCCCAGGCGTGATTATCGCTGTGATCCTGCTGCCGGCCGGTTATTCGCTGGCGCTGTACCTGAAAGAGATGAAGAAAGATCGTTGATATATGCGAGGGGTGCCGCGATATGCGGCGCCCCCCTTTATTTCAGATTATAACAGTGATAACTCTTATACGCAAACGGCAGCAATATAACAGCAAGCGCAGAATAAACCAGCATCACACACGGGATCTGCCGGAATACAAGATTCCCTGCCTGAAAAATATTAGGAGCTTTCGCACATCCGATCACATTGACCAGCATATCCGGCGTAAACTTGAAAAATGTCAGGAAGTCAGACAACGCCCTTGCGATAAACTGCATCACGCAGAATAAGAAGAATGGAACGCAGACCGCCACATTCGCGCTTCGCATCTTCGCCGCGATCAGCATGGTCACAGACGCCGAAAGCAGGCTTGCGATATAGCCGCCCAGAACGGCAAGCATGCAATACTGCCCATAGGTCATGACATAGATACTATACGGGAAGTCAATCTGATACAGCGTGCCGCCCCCGCTGATCCCCATCACTCCCAACGAGATCAGCAGCAGGATTCCCATCCCCGTCCAATAGATGATGGTCGCAATCAGCAATCCCGCCAATACCTTGCTCCCCGCCGCTTTCGTGCGCCCGTATCTCGAAGCAAAGAACACTGCATCCGCCCGGACGCGGAACTCTTCAACGAACACGCCGGCAGCTAAGAAGCCGATCACGATCGCCAGAATCATCCCGTAGGTCTCCACATATACCATAAGCGTATCCCACGAGTCTTTGGCCTCATAGGTAAGCGGCAGATCGATCTTATCATACTGTTCCTTGAGAAATTGTCTCTGCCTGGGTGTCTTCCCGTATTCTTCTGCCATCTTCTGCTGATTTTCTCTATAAATACTGTATAAATCCTCCGCCTGCTCATCCTCTAACTGATACAGGACATTTTCATCCCACCCTGTATCCGGCGTCAGTACATCGATTACAAAATATATAATATCACTGTAAGCCTGTACCGTCTTCCCATATTCCTCATCCGGCACATCATAAGAATATCTGCTGTTCATCTCCTTCCTGCTGCTCACCGCTTGGGCGATCCTGTCCCCTGTAAGCTCCCCTGCCCATCTATTCTTGTCATCCGCAAGTCTTCTGGACGCCGTAACTCCTGCATGCGTCGTCCCATTCCCGTCGGTATACTGCACGCCGCCGATCGCAAACATACTGAACACCACCGCCGCCAGCATAGTTCCGATCAGCACGATCCGGTTTATCTTCTTAGAAAATACTTTCTTCAATTCATATCTCAGTATCATCCGTACCACCTACTTTCTCTCCAAAATACAGCAGAAATGCATCCTCAAGTGTCGCTTCCTCTCTTACCGCCTGTTCTGCCGGCGGTTCCTTGGCAAGAATCCGAAGCTCTGCCCCGCCCGGCGCAGACTTCACATTGCCCACCAGATATCTCCTTACAAGGTCATTCACTTCTCTCTTGGGAACCGTACAATGCCAGACCGATTCGTCCATGGAAGAGAGCAGCTTCTCCGTAGTCCCCTGATAGAAGACCTTCCCGCTTTTCATCAGCATGATCCGATTCGCAATGAATTCCACATCTGATACAATATGTGTGGAGAGCAGCACCAGGCGATCTTCCGCCAACTCACTGATCAGATTCCTGAAACGGATCCTTTCATTGGGATCAAGACCCGCCGTCGGCTCATCCAGCACCAATACCTTGGGATTATTCAGCATTGCCTGCGCGATTCCCACACGCCTTGCCATCCCGCCGGATAAAGTCTTCATCTTCCGCTTCTCATATTTCTCCATGCCAACCTGTCTCAATAACTGTCCTGTCCTTTTTCTTGCCGCCCCGGGCCGGATTCCTTTGATGGATGCAATATACATCATATAATCGGTGACAGACAGATCCGGATAATACCCGAAATCCTGCGGCAAATATCCCAGGATATCGCGGTAATCCGCCCCCATTTCCAGAATATCGCTTCCTTCCCAAAGAATCTCCCCCGCCGTTGGCCGTATCAGCGTACACAGCATTCTCATCAACGTAGTCTTCCCCGCACCGTTCACTCCAAGAAGTCCGTACACTCCCTTCCTCATCGTGACAGAGACACCGCTTACGGCAGATACTCCGTCAAATTCTTTTGATACATTTCTAAGCTCTAATTCCATCAATATATTCCTCCCAACCATTCTCGCAAGTTTTCTGCGATCTTTTAATACAAAAGGCAAGAAATCCAAAAGACATCAGCAAGATCCCGATCCATGCCGGTTCTGCAATACTTTGATATATTTCATCGCGCACGACGATGGCTGCCCATATCACCATCCATATGCCGCTCAAAAGCAGCGTCACATATTCCATCTCTCCCTTTCTGCTATATAACAGCCCAAAGCAGATGCATCCTGAGACATTGAACGGAATCAGGAAATCCATTATCATCCTGTATGCCGACATCTGTACCGTATAAAAAGATACCGCAAAAAATACCGTAACCATCAGCAGGTCGACGGCTGCGAACATTAAGATTCTCGCTGCACATATCTGTCTCAGAGTATAGAATGCCGCGCCCTCTACTTCCATGACCGAGTATCTCTGGTTCTTCCATATCTCCGGTATGATCAGATCGGCAAACACGATCGACAGGATTCCCAGGATCCGTCCCATATCCTCTGTATTTCCGGAGTTCCTTAAGATAATCCAGAGCAGAAGCAATACCGCCCCCTGCAGGCCCCACCATTTCTTCTTGACAAACTGCATCTGGCTATATAAAAATTCAATATAAGACAGCCTGATATCCTCTCCTGCCGCCATAATATCGCTGCAGCGCCTGACCGTTTTCTGGACTGCCGTGTCTCTGACATATTCTTCTTGTATCAATTCCTTATATTCTTTGATTCTTTTTGTGTATGGCTTCATTCCCTCACCTCCAGATATTCCGACAATAGTTTCTTCGCCCTGCTGATACGGTACTTCACAAGAGACAGGTTGATATCCAGCAGTCTGGCAATATCTTTCTGTTTTAAGTCCTGGAAGAAAAACAAGATCGTTATTTCCTTAAGCTCCTTTGGCAAACGGTCAATCGCCTGCTCGATATCCATTCTGATCTCCTCATCTCTCATATCGCTTCCCGGTATTTCAGACATCTCCTCCATTGGAAGCTCTTTCTTCTTTTTGTAGTAGTTCTTGATGATATTCCCGGCGATACGGTATAAATAATTCTTTAGCTTCCCATAGTCTGTATAGGTCTGCAGAGCCTCGAAATAGCGGGTAAACGTTTCCTGGGTCATATCTTCGGCAAGATCGCGGTCACGAAGATGCAGGAAACAATATTGATAAATGGCAGTATAATATTTCCTGATCAATTGTTCTCCGGCTTGTTCGTCTCCATTTTTAGCTTTCTTCACCAACAGAAAATCCATATCCGCTTCCCCCCTCGTATAATAACTGACTCTTATAAAAAGTCAGTTGGATTTCTTCCATTCCACATATTCTTCCAGGCAGAGGTTATTTTCCTTCATTTCCTCCGCCGCTTCTCTCCCCACATAACGATAATGCCAGGGTTCATTATTCACCCCTGTAATCTCCGTTTTGTCAGAAGGATACCTCTTGATAAATCCGTATCTGTAAGCATTGGCATCAAGCCACGCATAGACCTCATCTGAAGACGAAACGGATGTATCCGCGTTGACATCAACCGCCAGACCCAATTGATGTTCGCTGGTGCCGGGAATCGAGACATACCCTTCTGCCATCTTCTTCGCCTCCTGCTTCGAATATCCCTGCGCCAGATATTCCGCAATCCTTTCCTCCATGATCGCCCGCTGTTCCTCCTGGGTACGGTACCCTTCTCTTACAAATAATTGCAGGCCGCTCATCCTGGCGTCGTCAAACATCTCCTGCAGCGCCGGATAAATTCTGGAATCTACTTCTTTCCCATTAGACAGCTGCGTCAGCTCCAATTCATAATGATCGGGAATCGCGTAGTCCTTATTGACAAGGATCAGATCCCATCCCAGTGAAGTATCTGCCTCCGCCATCCCTGCCAGGAAACCTGCGCTCTGTCTTAAAAACGTTACGCCTAAAATAATTATAACAACACTCAGCACAATTCTACATACCATTCCGCTGACATTTCTGTACATGTGCCTGTATCTGCTCCTCTGGCCATATCTGCTTCTCTGACCGTATCCGATTCTCTGTACGCATCTTTCCATTGATTTTCCTCCTGTATCTTAAGAATCTTCATGAAACTCTGATCTATATAACAACTGAGGAAGCAAAAGAGTTAGTCTCAGTATGAAAATAATTCATAAAAATAATTCAGATAATATCTTGTTAAAAAGAAATTTGAAATGTATACTAAAAATAACAAGGAATCCAATTTGATGGGGGATAAAAAACTATGAAGTTAAAAAACATTCTGATTGTTGTGAAAGATATTGAAAGATCGAAGCAATTTTATCATGATCTGTTCGGTCTCGATATGATACTTGACAACGACGGCAATATGATCCTGACAGAAGGTCTTGTACTCCAGGACGAAAAAATCTGGAGAGATTTCCTTGGAAAAGATATCACTCCAGAAAGTAATTCCTGTGAACTGTATTTTGAAGAATCGGAAATCGAAGAATTTGTCTGCAAACTGGAAAGGTTATATCCCTCAGTTCAATACGTTAACCGGCTCATGACACATAGCTGGGGACAAAAGGTTGTCCGATTCTATGATCTGGACGGTAATCTGATTGAAGTGGGGACGCCGATGTCCAAATCAATAGAACGGTAAAGTATAATTGCTTATGGTATTCTTTAGGTAGAGAAGGACGCCTGCTCTAACAGACGCCCTCCATGGAGCTCCACTCCAAAGGCGGAGTATCCCAAGCGTGATTCTTACCTCTCAGCGAGAGGCGCCCATCCTGGTCCTAACAGGGTGGGCATTATTTTTTTCGCTTGTGATCCTTATCTCTGTCGCGAAAGGCAAGCAACGCTATAACAAAACTACCGAAGGCAATCAGCAAGCCGATTAGTCTCGCACAGATTCATATGTATAAATCCACTGTTTTGATTCATTATATATTTCTGAAACAAATTTAAAAATCTGGGGGTTGTCAACAATAGTTGAAAAATTTCCTTCTTTATTGGCTTCCCATATTTTTAATTGACTATGTAACTGCTTGTCCACAAACACAAATACTGGAATCCCTTTAGCTTTTGCATGTAGATATAATCAATTTTCAAAAGTACCAATACACGGGTCAATAGGAAATGAACTAAATTCAGACAACATAGCTTGAAAACCGTAATTGATTTCAAAAAATCTTTTAAGTCTTCTCGAACCTGTTTGTGTCATAGCAAGTAGAACTAACAAAAACTACTGGTATTTCCAACTGCCTATATGCTTTTTCTATATCGTCCTGATTTTGATATAATACCGATTGCGTCTGTTGCTCTTATCCACTGTTGCGGTGACGAATAACGTGCAAGCGTATTCTTTTCACTCCCGAAGCCTTGATACCTCTGATAATCTCATGCTCCATATAGGATTTTGTAAAACGGAACATTCTTTCGTCTGCCATAATTCCGTATAAGTGCGAAGTATACTCTTTTAATTCCTCTGTCAGAAACGGCGGTATCGTTATGATACGTTTGCTCTTTGGCGTTTTAGGCGGTGTGATAATATCCCTGCCCTCTATCCGCTGATAAGACTTGTTTACGGAAATGGTGCGCTTCTCTAAGTCAATATCATTGTAGGTAAGCGCAAGTAATTCTCCA
>Ga0137308_102410_pt1 | contig 12616 bp, 10 predicted proteins | sample Inofrocosms_June_FD_97181 | JGI IMG/M metagenome (GOLD analysis project Ga0137308, IMG submission 97181) | Mouse cecal microbial communities from Vienna, Austria - N-Acetylneuraminic and N-Acetylglucosamine D2O microcosms_June | ecosystem: Host-associated > Mammals > Digestive system > Large...
TGGCTGTGTCTTTTCCGGCGGGTATAGGAGTCATCACCGCATATGCGGCGCCCGAATATGTGACAGCCTATGCGGTGATACAGAACCAGCCTGACAGCACAGATGTCCGGCAGATCACTGGTGCGGTGCCTCTGGTGCCGGCGGTGGGGCAGACTGTTTCCGCTGGCTCTGTGGAGGTACCCGCAGCTCCGGTCACAGGCCAGACAGCTTCCGCCGGGGTCCAGGCTCCCCCAGACCAGACGGTTTCAGCAGGATTCCAGGCTCCTTCAGGCCAGGCGGCTTTCGCCGGATTCCAGGCTCCCTCAGATCAGACGGTTTCAGCCGGAACCCAGGCTCCTTCAGACCAGACGGTTTCCGTCGGAACCCAGGCTCCCTCGGGTCAGACAGCTTCCGCCGGAACCCAGACGGCTCCTTCCGGTCAGACCAGCACAGGAACCATTACCGCAGGGCAGACTCTGTATCAGACTCCGGGGCCTTCTGCCGGCAGCATCACAACCGAAGGCGAGAAGTCCTCTCCGCCCCACGACGCGATTCTGGGCGGAGCGACACTTACTATGTTTAATTCCCAGAGTGAGAGCCAGATGCTCTCTATCATTCTGCAGACCAGCCAGGGAAGCCTGATCGTGGTGGACGGCGGACTGGGTGCGGACGGCGATTATCTGCGCAGCCAGATCCAGGCCCGTGGCGGACACGTGGCCGCATGGCTCATCACTCATCCCCATGGCGATCATGCAGGCGCGCTGTACCGGATCCTTCAGGATGAAGCGGCAGGCTATGCCTCCGGTATCACCATCGACGGCATTTACTATTCCTTTGCGGCACCGGAGTGGTATACGGTCCATGATCCTTCCGAGGTGACCATGGCCCACAGTATAATCGGAACCTTTGCCGGACTTCCTGGGACTATGCTGCACCAGGTGACCAGAGGCCAGACCATCCAGGTAGATGATGTAACCATCCAGGTGATGAATGACCGCTATGAGCTGGGCAGTGACAAGGGCAACAATGCGGGAATCGTCTACAAGGCGTATGTTAATGGGAAATCCATCCTCTTTTTAGGGGATATGGCAGAGGAGGGCGGCAACCGTCTGCTGGCGGAGGTGGGCGCCGAAGGTCTGAAATCAGACATTGTCCAGATGGCCCACCATGGTCAGAACGGTGTGAGTGAGGCCGTATACCAGGCCATCAGCCCCAGCATCTGTCTGTGGCCAACTCCCCAGTGGCTCTGGGACAATTCCGGCGCCCGCTACACCATCCCATCTACCAAGAACTGGATGAGCAGGCTGGGTGTCCAGTACCATTATTGCACGAAGGATGGAGACCAGGTAATCCGGTGATTTTAGTCATCCACATAAAGTCCGCTGTGATATGAATAGCTTCCCAGCTCGTCCAGAAGCCGCAGTACATCCAGCCGCGGGGAGTTGCGGGAGCCGATGATGTCATTGTTCAGGATACTGTAGACACTGCTGCACCGGGCCAGACACTGGCGGAACAGCTCCGGGAAGGATGCCTGGGACGCCAGTCTCCGGTCCCAGGGATTGCACCAGGTTTCGTGATCCAGATTCAGGCACTGGCGGGGATTGTGTACATCATCCGTAACCAGTTTGGTAGAGGCCACGGGATTTTTAAGAAAAATATGTTCTACAAAAGCGATCTTGTCCCGCTTGGAGCCTTTGGGGTCCGCCAGGGTCCGGCATCCGAAGCGCAGAGCCATGATGGACCGGTAGACCATGCTGGAGGACACCTGGAAATTGTTGCTGTAGGTGATGGGATAGTAGGTCTCGTTGATCACCTCCGCAAGAAAATGGGAGATGAACTGCATCTCCATGCCGTTAAGGCAGATCGTAGCCGTCTGGTTGAACTGGGACGGCTTTTTCTTTTTGTATTTCCACAGGAGGATGGCATCCAGGTCATTCTCCAGGGCCGCATGGCGCCCATGGGCCTGGGAGGTAGGCGCTTTGGCATCATAGCCGATCCGTCCGTACACATATGGATGACAGATGGAATCTCCAATATAGTGGCACAGATATCCGCAGAAATAGGCCAGTCCCTCCTCCCGCTGCTGCCGGGAATTGATCTTTGCCAGACCCCGCAGGTAATTGGAAAAGAAATCGCGGATATGATGTTCATGCATATAGGAACCCACATTTCGGTAATCCCTGTGGCGCAGCACGGGAATATAATAGAAAAAAATATCCGGTCCCTGGAGTCCCAGCTGATACAACCAGCGGTATTTGGAAATAATGTATTTCAATGAATTATTGGAAAGGTCATTGTAGGCCTTCATACCAAGAATATAATGGGTAGTAAAACCTGGCATCCCGAAATCCCCCGTTTCTTTTCAATGATGTTGGAAGATGCTGCTGTTTCCTGAATATTATACTACAGAATTTGCAAAAATGCGATATGTCAGTGTCTGGTTATATTTTGTAGCAGACTGTTTGTTACTGTATTTCCGTATGCATTCCCAACCCAATTGCGCAATATGATAGTAAAGAAATGATCCGGCGGGGGACACATCCGTGATTCAAATCTTAGAGATTCTGCACAGCGCAGTCTGGGGGCCATGGACCCTGGTTCTTTTTCTGGGAACCGGACTGATTTACACGATCCGGTCCCGGGGCTTTCAGTTCTGTGGCATCCGGACATGGATGGCTGCCACGATCGGTTCCCTGAAGGGAACGGGAAATGAGACAGGAAAGATCACACCCTTTCAGTCTGCCTGCACGGCCTTGTCTGCCACTATCGGAACCGGCAATATCGCCGGGGTGGCTACGGCCCTGGCCTGCGGGGGGTCTGGCGCCCTGGTCTGGATGTGGATCTCTGCGGCCATCGGAATGATGACCGCCTATGGGGAGACATATCTGGGGCAGAAGTACCGCTACCGGGGAGAGGACGGTCACTGGATGTGCGGCCCTATGGTGTACATGGAGCGGGGGCTGGGCAGTCCATTTCTGGGAGGTCTTTATGCAGGGCTGGCGGTTCTGGCTTCCTTTGGTATGGGAAGCATGGTGCAGGCCAATTCCATAAGCCAGACTTTAAATTATGAGGCTCATGTGCCGGTGCCGGTGTGCGCTGCCGTGATCACAGTGCTCACGGCCCTGGTGGTGGCAGGAGGGATACGGCGGATCGCCCGGTTCTCGGAGTTGCTTTTGCCGGCATCGGCGGGGATCTATTTGTTTTTTTCCATGACACTGATCCTGTCCTGTCTGCCCCAGCTTCCGGGGATTTTTGCAGAAATCTTCCGGGAAGCGCTTCATCCCCGGCCTGCGGCAGGAGGGATTGCAGGATTCCTCATGAGCGGCAGTGTCCGTTATGGTCTGGCCAGGGGCGTGTTTTCCAATGAGGCGGGACTGGGGAGTCTTGCGGTGCTTCACGGTGCGGCGGAGGATACCACGCCGGAGCAGCAGGGCATGTGGGCTATGTTTGAGGTGTTTTTTGATACCATGGTGGTCTGCACCCTGACAGCCCTGGCTATCTTGTGTATGCAGCGGCATATGGGGATAAGCAGCGCGGAAGGGCCGGCCCTGGCGGCGGAGGCATTTGCCTGGAGATTCGGTAGTCTGGGCCGGATTCTGGTGTCCGGTTCCATGGTGGTCTTCGCGTTCGGAACCATTGTGGCCTGGTATTATCTGGGAATGCAGAGCTTTGCCTATTTTCTGGGCAGACTAAATATATCCGTCGGAATCCCCCAGCTGTACGCAGTGCTCTATCTGCTGTCTGTATTTGCCGGGAGCATCTGCCGTCTGGATGTAGTCTGGGTTCTGGCGGATATCTGGAATGGTCTCATGGCATTTCCCAACCTTGTGGCCCTTCTGTGGATGGCCAGGGAGGTACCGGCTTTCTGTGACAGTCAGACTGCCGCTGACCGGGGCAGTAAAAGTTCAGATACCCCTTGAACTGTTATCGAACTGTAAAAGTTCAGATACCCCTGAACTGTTACGGTATCTGCCCATGAGAATCGCTACGTGATGGGGCAGATGCCCTCCGACCACTACGTTTTCGCACGGTCAGCGCAGCGAGTGCGCAGACTTGTCTGAACTGTTACACCGAACTGTCATTATATCAACAAAAAGTCCGCTTGGAAATCTTGACAGACAGCAGGATTTTTTATATACTGGTGTCATTAAGAGGGAGTAGCTTGCATCGGAAGGTGTTATGCGCTGTCGTCATCACGGAGGGTGACCCTGGTATAAGGAAGCCCTGCCCGGTACGCATAGTAAAAAGCGAGACTTTTATTGTATCTTTTGGGTACAATAAATGTCCGCTTTTTTTGATTTATTTATCAGTGGCAGTTTGTACCCATGGCGTATGATGTGAAGATTTAAAGGAGGGAAAGATTATGACCAAGTACTTATTACTGGCAGTGGGATTTTTCCTGCTGATCAGGGGCGCGGATCTCTTTGTGGAGGCAAGCTCATCCGTAGCAAGGATGCTGCGGGTGCCAAGCATTATCATCGGTCTTACCATCGTGGCCTTTGGAACCAGTGCGCCGGAGCTGGCGGTCAGCACCACCGCTTCCCTGGCCGGGAACAATGAGATAGCCGTGGGCAATGTCATCGGCTCCAACATTTTCAATCTGATGGTGGTTCTGGGAACCTGTGCAGCCATTCATCCCTTTGCGGTGCGTCTCCGCTGGGACTATGGGATCTCCATCGGCGTAGCCGTGGCCCTGTTTGTGATGATCTGCTTTGATCATTACATCAGCCGTGCAGATGCCTTCATGCTCCTGGCTGTGTTTGTCTTGTTCGTGGGACTGACAGTCCGGGACGCTCTGGTCAACCGGGTGGTGGGAGGAGAAGAATACCATCTGCTGTCGCCGGTGCGGAGTCTGGTCTATATTGTGGGCGGTCTGGCGGCGATTATTCTGGGGGGCGACCTGGTGGTGGACAGTGCCAGCGAGATCGCGGCATCCTTTGGCTTATCCCAGACCCTGATCGGCCTGACGGTGGTGGCCTTCGGCACATCCCTGCCAGAGCTGGTGACCTCAGTGGTAGCCTCCCGGAAAGGGGAAAATGGTCTGGCCCTGGGTAATGTCATCGGCTCCAACATATTCAATATCCTCATGGTCCTGGCCGCCTCTGCCGCAGTGAAGCCGATCTATGTCAGCTTCTGGTCCGTGATCGATGCAGGCTGCCTGATCGTATTCAGCATCTTTGTCATGCTCTGGTGCCGCACCAACGAGAAGATATCACGGGCCGAGGGACTGACCATGCTGGCTATGTATGCCGCCTATATGGTATATATATGTATCAGATAAAAATGCTGCCATTGTAATAAATGCAGCCGGTTTCTGGTATATGTCATGTTTCTGGCCGGATCCTGGGGCAAACAAAAAAGGCGCCATGAGCGCCTTCTTTGTATTTTATAAAGAGGTTAAAAAAGGGAGGAGAGCTGATAAATAATTATCAGCTCGAGTATTATGAAAAAAATCTTATAAGCATTCATAAACAACCGTTGCTGTTGTCTACATTTACTAGTATAGATAAGAAACATGAAGAAATCGTGATCCTAAAATGAAAAATTTATGAACGTTTGGGAAAAAATATGAACGAATTATGAATGGCGACACAAAATCAGGATGTTTTTTCCAATAACTTATGATATGATGAAAAGAGCCGGATGAGATATCCTGATTTTCCGGTCAGCAGCGATATCCTAATAATAAAGAGAGGACATATCATGAAAAATCCAGAGATAACCATTACCATGGAAGACGGCGGCGTGATCCGCGCTGAGCTGTATCCTGCCGTTGCTCCCAACACAGTGAAGAATTTCATCAGTCTGGCAAAGAAAGGCTACTATGACGGACTGATTTTCCACAGAGTGATCAAAGGCTTTATGATCCAGGGCGGATGCCCGGAGGGAACCGGCACCGGCGGCCCGGGCTATTCCATCAAGGGAGAATTTTCCCAGAATGGTGTTGCCAATGAGCTGAAGCATACGGCAGGCGTGCTGTCCATGGCGAGATCCATGATGCCTGATTCCGCAGGTTCCCAGTTCTTCATTATGCACAAGGATTCGCCTCATCTTGACGGCGCCTACGCAGCCTTCGGTATGGTAGTAGACGGTATGGATGTGGTGAACAGGATTGCTGAGGTTCGCACGGACTGGGGTGACCGGCCCATGAAGGAGCAGAAGATCAAAAGCATTACAGCAGAAACCTTCGGCGAAGAGTATGACGAGCCGGAGAAGTGCTAAAACCGGAAGGAAATGCGGCGGGCTGCAGAGGCAGCAGGCATCTGAGAGTATATGGTGCCTGGGAGAAGCGCTGAAGCTGCAAAGAGGCGCCGGCGGTTGTAAACGAATGGAATAAGCTGGGGAGAGTGCTGGATGCTTGAGAAAAGAAGTATAATAATAGAAGGAAAAGAGTATCAGGTGATTCTTTCCGACCAGAAGGAAGCCCTTCTTGCTGCCAGGGCAGCAGGAAGGGCTTTTGTGGGCGTGCTGACATCTGAGGGGGATCAGGATCTCTCGCCGGCCCAGTATCTGGTGGAGAATGTGGAGGATGCGGATGACCGGTTTCTGGAGCGGATTGTGCGTCGGAAGCTGGGGCTGCCCTGGGTGATCGGAGAGTCCTCCCGGCTTCTGGTGCGGGAATTTGTACCGGAGGATGCAGAACAGATGCTTCCGGAGACAGAGGACAGGGACGGGGACCGGGTTTTCCAGAGCAGGGAGCTTCTGGAAGCTTACATTGGAAATCAGTATGGATTCTTTGAGTACGGAATGTGGGCTGTGGTGAGGAAGAGGGATGGGAAAGTGATTGGGAAGGCAGGGATTTGTGGATGTGGAGAGGTACCTCTGCCAGGAGCGGGAGAGGCCGTGAAACCGGAATCAGGGTATACCAGCGGCGGAAGCGAAGCCGTGAAACCGGAACCGGCCGACGGGGGGAGAGACGCCATGGAGCTGGGCTACCATCTGGCGGCTCCTTACCGTGGCCGGGGGTATGGACGGGAAGCCTGCCGGATCATACTGTCATATATAGAAGAGATGTATGATGCCCCGGTTTATGCCCGGGTGCAGCCGGATAACACAGCGTCGGTCCGGCTGCTGGAAGCCCTGGGATTTCAGCGGAAAGGGCCGGAGGATGGAAGCATTTCCGGTGCATCCTGTATGCTCTTTTGGAAAGATCAGGGGCATCTTACGTAACGGTTTAATGGGTGCCGGAACCGCCGCCCTTTTACAGAAACACGCTTACGTACATTCCGGCAGTAATTCCGGATGCGTCCATAGACATGAGTATGGCTGTCAGGCTCCGGGTTATTGTTGTTCTTTAATATTTTTGGAAACCGTGATCTCCTGGTTGTCGATGTGTTCGCGGATGGCTTTTTTCGCCTCATCCACACGGTGTTCCTTTATGGCCCGGAGGATATGGTCATGTTCCACGATCAGGATCTGGCGCTTGGCGGCGTCTTTGATATATTCCAGGCGGTAGCGGTACATCTGCTCCCGGAGATTGTTGAGGATCTGTACGAGGCGGGAGTTGCCGGTGCCGTTGTAGATGATCTCGTGGTAGTGTTCGTCGGTTTCTGCGATCTTCATGGCGTCACCGTTTTGGATGGCGCTGCAGAATGCGGTCTGGGTCTTCTCCAGTTCTGCAATATCTTCCTCTGACATGCGTTGGATTGCCAGTTCAATAGCCAGCTCTTCCAGAGAGCGGCGTACTTCTAGTACATCTCGCAGGCTTTTGGCAGAGATCTTGGCTACCTCGGCCCCTTTTCTGGGGATCATCAGAACCAGGCCTTCCAGCTCCAGCTTGCGGATCGCTTCCCGGATGGGGGTGCGGCTGACGCCCAGGCGGTCGGCCAGTTGGATCTCCATCAGGCGTTCGCCTGGTTCCAGCTCGCCCTTCAGGATCGCCTGACGCAGAGTATTGAAAACAACATCTCTCAGGGGAAGGTATTCGTTCATATTTACTTTCAGTTCGTGGTTCATGACTTGCTCTCCTTCTGGTTGAAAAAATTGGTAAGGTAAACCTGCTTTGCCAGACGGGCGCTGTTTCCGTAGCGGAACTCCTCGTAGGCATTGTGGGCGGCACGAGGGCTGGTGAAGAGTCCGAACACCGTGGGGCCGCTTCCGCTCATGAGAGAACCCACGGCTCCCCGTTCCAGCATCCGGTCTTTGATGTCCTGGATCACCGGGTGGGCCGGGATCGTCACGGTCTCCAGGATATTTCCCAGGTTATTGGCAATCTGGCAGATATCCTGGTTCCGGATCCCCTCCAGAATCCGGTCAATATCCGGGTGCTTCTCCGGTTTTAAGTCATTGACATGGAGGTTCTCATAGACCCAGCGGGTGGAGACGCTGATGGCTGGTTTGGCAATGAGAACCTGGCACTGGGGCACCGGAGGCAGGGGGGTGAGGATCTCGCCGATGCCCTCGGACAGCGCGGTTCCCCGCAAGACACAATAGGGTACATCCGCCCCGATCCGGACGCCCCGTTCCATCAGCCCTCGTGTGTCCAGTCCCAGCCGGAACATCTTGTTGATCCCGAAGAGGACCGCTGCCGCGTCGCTGCTTCCTCCGGCCATGCCTGCTGCCACGGGAATAAATTTGCGCAGCCGAATGATCACACCGTCCGGGATGTGGAATTCGTCCATCAGGAGTCTGGCCGCTTTGTAGACCAGATTGTTTTCATTGGTGGGAAGATAGTGGAGGTTGGTCTCTACCTGGATGCCGGGGGAGGACTTGTGCAGCAGGTCGATCCGGTCAAAGATACCGACGGTCTGCATGATCATGCGGACATCGTGGTAGCCGTTCTCCCGTCTGCCCAGAACGTCCAGCCCCAGATTGATCTTCCCATAAGCCTTCAGGCCAAGATGCTTAATCATGGTGGTTCTCCTTTTCATTGCTCTGCGGATTCCGGAGGCTGTTCCTTGTGGTGGGGAAGGATTATTTCCTTATATAACAAGAAATGCTCCAGTCTTCTCTCTCGTTTGTTTTTAAAACACATTATACTGTATACAGTATATTATATACCTAAATACACTTGTATGCAAGTCTTTTTGCGGATTTTTATGGAATATATGTAACAGTTCAGATAGGTCTGCGTATCCTTTTGTAAGAGAGCTTGAGGATTCGGTCCCTCAGGTCAAAGCAAGCCGGGAGATGGAGGAACGCTTTATGGTATTGCAGGAGATGATGAAGCAGGAACGCCGTGAAGGCCGGGAAGAAGGCATCGCCATTGGAAAGATTCAGGGAAAAGCCGAAGGAAAAAATTTGTATAATGTCTGTTTGTATCTGGTTTTCATTTGGATGCGGATGACGGAAGCGATTCGCTCCATCATCCGCGGAAGATCATTGATCTGTGCCATATCAGGCATGAACTATTTATTATTTTGATTGGGAAGGAATTCTATAGTTTTAAGGAAAACGCAATGTTGTTTTATGTGGTCTTCCCTATGTGAAAGATTTTTTCTGCATCCGGTTCAGTCTATGGCTATAACCCCAGCAGATATGCCGGAATTTCATGGGTCATCTGCATAACTTGTTTTTCCGGTACATGCAGCTCCTGGAGCAGTATCTCTATATTCTGATAGAATGTAATGGCGGGATGATTGCCAGCCAGTTGGTAAAGGACGGTTTCGGCCCTTCAGTACTGGTGGAGACGCTGGTATCCCCGGATGACAAGGTCCGCTGCTTTTCTTTAAGTCCCAAAGCCTACTGGGCCCATTCGGTTGCCTGCCGGAAGGGGATGGTGTTCTCGCGGGCAGAGAATTTTTATCTGGAATTGATCAGGCGGCATTTGATGGGGAAATAGGAATGGAGAGGGCAGGCGGTTTTGGCTTTGTAACAGTTCAGGGGGTATCTGAACTGTTGTTTGGCTTTTTGTTCATAAGATCTCTTTATAGTTAATGTACTTGCCATTATCACAGATTCTGAGATATAATACTTTCAGGCTGCAGGCTGCGAAAGCAGCATCCAACATACCGCAAAGCGGGGATGCAGATGGCGTGGATACAAGTGCGTTGATTATGCGGTGTTACATTCAAATTTATATATATCAAAAAGGAGTAGAATATTATGTACACATGTGCGAACTGTACCGTGCGGGCATGCCGCAGCGGGGATAGGGACAACCTCCCGAAGAACTGTCCGATCCGTGAGGAGGATCTGGCCAGCCAGATGGTTGAGAAGTACCACGAGCCGGAGAATCTGGATTTTTATGTGACCTCATCCTCCATCGAGGCCATGGGTTATGGGGAATGGGTCCGGGTGCGTGAGACTATGGAGTTCTGTAGGAGGATGGGATACCAGAAGCTGGGTCTGGCCTTCTGCGGAGGGCTTCACGAGGAAGCGAAGATTATGGCGAAGATCCTGCGGGATAATGGTTTTGAGGTGGTATCCGTGGTCTGTAAGGTGGGGGCCGTGGATAAGTGCAGGGCAGGCATGACGGATGAGCAGAAGGTTCATCCCGGCCGGTATGAGCCTATGTGCAACCCGATCATGCAGGCGGAGCTTTTAAACCGGGAAAAGACCCAGTTCAATATCGTCCTGGGCCTCTGCGTGGGCCATGATTCCTTATTCTATAAGTATTCCGAGGCTATGCTGACTACCATCGTGGTCAAGGACCGGGTGCTCCAGCATAATCCGGTGGGGGCCCTCTACGGTGCCGCCGGGTACGGCGCGAAGCGTGTAAGGATGGAAAAAGAAGTGTAATAAAGGCGGATGATCATATGGGAAAGATCGCACTTTTAGTGTCCCGTGAGGAGATGCTCCACCAGGCCCACAACATTCTCCAGGGGAAGAAGTTCCGGATTCATGAGATGAAGGTCATCAGTACAGAATCGGCAGTCATGGAAGCACGTCAGTCCATTGCGGACGGTGCTTCCATTATCATCGCTCGGGGACTGCAGGCTTCGCTGATCAAGCAGTATACGGATATCCCGGTGGTGGAGATCGTGCTGACCGCCCAGGAGATGGCGCTTCTTGTGATGAAGGCCAGACAGATTGTGAACAAGCCCAGGCCGGTGATCGCGGTGGTGGGCTTTCGCAATATGTTCTGCGATATGTCATTTTTTGATGAGCTGTATGACATTGAGCTGCGGACCTATTTTGTAAAGCAGGGCTCGGAGCTGCCGGGGGCGGCCAGGGCGGCTGTCGAGGATGGGGTAGATCTGATGATCGGCGGGGATACGGTGGTGTCTGTTGCCGCGGAGAACGGCACTCCGTCCCTGTTCCAGTCTATGACCGAGGATTCCCTGCGTCAGGCATTTTACATGGCGGAGCGGGTGGAATATGCCATGGATGTGGGGCGGAAGACCACGGCCCAGATGGAGACACTGCTGGACTATTCCTTCAGCGGGATTGTCCGGCTGGATGGGGACGGGATCATCACGGCGGTGAATCCGCTGATGGAGGACATCATGGGAAAGTCCCAGGATGAGCTTAAAGGGCTTCCCCTGTCCCAGGCGGTGCCCCAGATCGGGGAGAGTGCTTTACGGCAGGTGCTGGTGGAGGGGACAGAGTATTCCACATTTCTGGAATGGGACCGGGCGTCGGTCTTCGCCGTCATGGCGCCGGTTTTCTATGAGGACCGGGTTGATGGTGCCATCATCACCTGCCACCGGACGGTACGCAAGACGGTTCCGGCAGAAAAGAAGGGAAGGGAGAAATCTGCAGGCCTGCCTCCCCTGATCCAGTTCGGGGATATCCTGCAGCAGTCCGGTGTCATGCAGGAATGTGTGCGTCTGGCAAGGCTGTACGCCATTTCGGAGCAGCCGGTGGTGCTGATGGGGGAAGCAGGGACAGAGAAACGGATGATGGCCGAATGTATCCACAACAGCAGCCGCCGCAGCCGGGGGCCGTTTCTGGATGTGCCCTGCGACGGGCTGTCCGGTGAGGAACAGAGAGCCATGATCTTCGGCGAGCGGGGGGCTGTGATGCAGTCCCAGGGAGGGACCCTTCTGATTCAGGATGCCCAGGAGCTGACGGCAGCCAATCAGTACCGGCTGTACCAGTTGATCCGGTTTCATGTACTTCACGGGTCTGATATTGCCCAGTTGCGGAAAGTGGATGTGCGGGTGATCGTGACGGTACGGCGTCATCTGATCCTCCTTCTTGAAGAGGGAAAGATGCGGCAGGATCTGTATTATCTTCTGTCCGGTCTGGAGCTGGCGGTTCCTTCTCTCCGGGAACGGAGGGAGGATCTGGAGAAGAAGCTGGAGGATACCCTGGGGGAATGCTGCGACCGGTATGGCCGGTACCATGTGCTGACAAAGGGGGCGCGGCAGATTCTGCTGGATTACCCCTGGCCAGGGAATCTTTTGCAGATCGAGAGCTTCTGTGACCGGCTGGTGCTGACGGCAGTCAGGCGAAGCCTGGATGAGGTGGCGGTGAAAAGCCTGCTGGCGGAGCTGTACCCGGAACATGGGAAAAACGGTGAACAAGACCAGATGGCCGGATCCGGTCTGGCAGACGGGCCGGTACAGGCAGAAGAAAAGAAGGGGATGACTGTGGCCCCTTCCGGAAATATTTATCCCGATCCGGGGATGGACTATTCCCTGGCCAGAGAGGAATCCCAACGGATCATGGCGGCTTTGCGCAAGAACGGAGGCAACCGGCAGTGGACTGCAGAGGATCTGGGAATCAGCAAGGCTACCTTGTGGCGCCGGAT
>Ga0137308_102413_pt1 | contig 12601 bp, 8 predicted proteins | sample Inofrocosms_June_FD_97181 | JGI IMG/M metagenome (GOLD analysis project Ga0137308, IMG submission 97181) | Mouse cecal microbial communities from Vienna, Austria - N-Acetylneuraminic and N-Acetylglucosamine D2O microcosms_June | ecosystem: Host-associated > Mammals > Digestive system > Large...
TAAATAATAACTGTGTGACGCATTCAGATAAATATTTTTCTTCGTCCTGCCATAGGTGCCCGCACCGTTGGCGAGAAGCTGTCTGGTATTATTATTGATGTCATAGAGCCAGACAATGTAATTCCCTTTTCCTGCCCAGTTGGCGCAATAAACATCGTGTGTCTCATCATCCCCCTTGAAACGTCCTGAAACCATATTACCCGTCCCGGATTGTGTGGGTGTCGCCGAAGCCAGCACCGGCGTCAGCACGATCTGCCAGTGGCCCGACGCCAGCACATGAAGCGTTGTGGCATTTGCCCCTTTTTCGATCGTCGTGCTGCCGTTGTAAGCCCCCGTCTTATTTACCAGCACCTTCGACTCTCCCGCCGCATTCGTATAAAGCAGCCCGAAATACCCGTCCGCATCCGTGCTGACTGCGTGTACCTCATAGGGAATCGGCGTCATATTCAACCCGTAGATATCAAAATTTCCGTCTCCCTCATATACATAACTGTCCGCCGCGTCTTTATTTGTCACCATGATCTGCCTTGCGATCGCCGGATTATCCTTCACAAAGACAGTCGCGACCGTCTCTCCCAGCATTGCTCCTCTTTTATAACGGATCTGTGTATACCCCTTTGAGTCAGGCTCCACCCATTCCACACTGCAGATATTCCCATCCGCCACAGAGACCGCAAGTTCCGTTTCCGCCGGCATATTCCTTGCCGCCACGCTCATCGTCACCTCATCCGCCTGCGGGCTCAGCGAGATCAGAGCCGTGGAAATATCCACAAACGGCGCTTCCTCCGCCCGCGCTATCTCCCCCGGCAAAACCGCAGTCCCCATCACAAGCGCTGCTGTCATGGCTGCCGCCATTATTCTCTTCCCTGCTTTTAACCTTTTTGCTATATTTTTTATATCATTTAACATAGTTAACTTCCTTTCTTTTATATGATCTGCGATTGCCCCCGAAGCCCGAAAAGAATCCTCAAACTCTTTTCGGAACACCCCCTGCATCCAAAACTCCCTCACTGGAATATCCCCAATATCTTATTCCAGAGATTCACAAACACCGCTTTAAACCTCCCCCACATACCGATTTCTTCCCTCGGTACTTCAATATCCGTCACATGATCCGCATCATCCTCCGCCGTGATCTCCGCTGTCCGCATAATGATCTGGATACTGTTCGGAGACTCATTTTTCTCCGAGGTAAAGGACGGAAAACTCTCCGTTACGTCCATATTCAGGAAATTATGTTCTTCTTCGATCTCATCCAGTTCATTATCCACCGCATCTTTGATCGTATTTTTCGCATCCCGCATTACATCCACGCCGTCCGCTATGCCCACACCGCCGTGCATCACACCGGTTAAACCGTTCAGCGTCAACGTCAGTGAAGAAGACAGGGTATCTTCCGTCAGTTCCATCGTACTGCGAATGCTCGATAATGCCGCCTGTGTTGCGGAAATTGTCATCTCGGTGACACTGATCAGATCGCTGAGCTGAGTAATCAGAGTCTGCAGATCCTCCCGCACCGTCTCGTCCGTCCATTTCGCCATGGAATCCACTGAGTTCATGACACTGTTCGCCTTCTGAAGCAGTTCCTGGCTGTTGGATATCAAAGCTTTTCCGGTGTCGCCTGCGTCCACATTCAAGCCTTCGAGGGTTTCTATGTAAGAGGTAAGGAAAGATTTTAATCCTACATCCGCACCGGATGGACCAGCAATACTTGTATTCATATCTGCAGATGAATCAGGATCATATCCCATAGCCTCCACCGCTTTGGGTATCGCCGCTCCCATAGCTGCCGTTATTTCCGGATGTCCCGCTCCATATGCCCCCAGAACTTCATCTACCGTCATCCCTGTTTTTTCCGCAACCGCTTCCGCCGCAGCTTTTGTTGCCGCCTGCCCTACTGTTACGCCTCCTGCGGCCCCGGCTATCCCCTGGAGCTGCTCGATCTTCTCCTGATCAATAGTACCTCCCGCGATCTCATTCAGCATCCCAAGAGAACCGTTCAGGTTATTCAGATTTGCGCTCATATCCGAGCCGAAACTGCTAAGTCCGCCGATGGTATACATCATATCCGCCAGCCTGTCGATGGTCTGATCCAGATTGTCCTGATCCGCCTGCGTCTGGGTATTGATGATCTCCAGATACGTCACCATATTTTCCAGAGAAGCAATGGCTGCATCGGCATCCGCTTCCATGGACTCCCTGTTCTTATCGTAGATCTGGTGCGCTTCTTCCGCTCTCTTTAACCCTTCCTCCACGCTCGCCAGATCATCCCGCATCCCGTCAATATTATCCAGTATAACATCCAGGGCGCCGTCCATGGCATCCACGGAATCCTCCACCGTATCCCGCACTTCCCGCACATCGTTGACGATCTCCAGCGAATCCAGCGTTGCGGGAACTATCATGAAAAACACACCCATACTTTCATACTTATCTGTGCCTACATCCACCCGGAACTCACTTTCTTCTCCGGGAAGCGCAAGGAAAATAGCCGCTTTCTCCGTACCCAGAGTCTGAAGCTGCGCCCCCGGCGCCTCAATGCTCAGCGTATCCTTCATATCCACGATCGTACCGCACATCAGGATCATATTGTTTTTGTAATAATCCGCAATATCCTCCTTCGGCGTCACATGGATCAGCGTTGTCACAAGCCCCTGAGCGCCGCCCAGATCTTCCCCTGCCGCTTCCACACCGTTTAACCGATAGGAAACATCGATATCCCAGGGCACTTTTGTTTTCAGTTCCTCCGACTTGCATTCATAATAGAAATACTGCTTATCCGTATCCTGCAGATCCCATGTCACTTTTCCGTCTTCCACCACCGGCTGTGTGCGGTCGCTCATATTGATGATCTCATCATACTCGCCGTAGTCCTCTATCACGGTATTACCGTTTAAAAAACATCCTTTTACCACACTGATATCATCGATCGCCCCGTAATAATCCATATTGACATACATGGATTCATCAATCTCCACCTTCGGCGCTTTCGCCTGCAGAGGCGTACAAACTGCCCCTGCCAGCATAACTGCCGGTAAAACCGCTGCCGTTATCTTCATGAATCTTCTATTTTTCTTCATTGCCTGCATCCTCCTCGTCTATATCGTTTTTCCCTGCTCCGTCTTCTTCTGTCTCCGGATTTCGTCTATCTTCTTTATCTGCTTTACCTTCTTTATCTGCTTTATCCTCTCGATCTTCTTTACCTGCTTTATCTTCTCTATCTTCTTTATCTTCTCTATCTTCTTTATCTGCTTTATCTTCTCTATCTGCTTTATCCGCTTTTTCCGGCTCTTCCCTGTCATTCCGGTAAGTCTCCTGCAGTTCCTTCTCTTTCCATTTTTTCTCTTCCTGCAGCCGTTCCAGTTTTTCCTGTTTCTTCTGTTCCTTCATTTTTCTTACAATGATCCGGTACTCTATCTTTTCAAGCCGCCTGACGATCAGCGAGTCCTCTTTTTCCCGCGCCCTCAGCCGTTTTGCAATACGTCCCTCATCCTTTTGTTTCTCTTCCAGCTTCTTTTGCTTTTTCGCCGCGGCTTTTTCCTTCCATCCGCCGACGATCTCCTTCTCCTTCATGATCTGCTTATCCAGCATCGTCATCAGCCCCGGTACAGCCAGCAGTACAAAGCCCATGCTCAATATCGCGCCGCGGCCCACCATATGTCCGATATCCCGGATGGCTTCCACCGATACCACAAAATAGATCGCATAGCCGGCAACGGTCAGGATCGTTCCCGAAGTCAGGATGGAGAGCATGCTTGCCTGCAGTGCGCCGAGCGCCGCCTTTTTCGGTTTCATGTTCTCTCTCCGGTTCAGATAATTATTGATCAGAAGGATCGAATAATCCACGGTAGCGCCAAGCTGGATACAACTGACCACCACCATCGCCGCAAACATAAACACCTTGCCCTGCAGATAGGGTATCGCCAGATTGATACAGATCGCCGCGCTGATCGGCACGATAGCCGCCACTGCCAGCAGCACCGACTGGAATGCCGCGATCACCACCAGCGCCACACCCAACAGGGAAAACGCATTGACCATCGCGTAATCCGCGTCACAGACAACCTTCAGATCCTGCGTGGACGGCGTATTGCCCGCCACATATGCATTTTCGGGATAATAGGATTTTACGATCGCCTGTATCTCATCCGATGTCTCAAAAGCCAGATCGCTCTCCGCCTTGGTTTTGGTAAACACAAGCATCCTGGTATAATGCTCCTTCCGCAGAAGTTCCGTCACGCTCGATGGCACGATCTGCTCCGGCACGCCGTTCGGCAGCATATCCGATAACGCCGTCACACTCCTGACATAACTCAGGCCCTTCAGCTCCGCCGCCAGCTCCCGCTCCAGCACCGGCGAACCGTTGGGCACCATGACAAGATAAAGATTGCTCCGCCCGAACTTTGATTCGATCAGCTGTTCATCCTCGTAAACGATCGTTCCTTCGCTCGCCCCCAGCGCACTGTTGCCGTAGGTATTTGTATTGGAGTTCTGCATCAGATAGGTCGGTATAAAGATAATGGCGATAAATACCAGCATCGCATACCGGAGCCTGAACACTCCGCCCGCCGCTTTTTTAAAGGACGGCATGATGATCTTATGCTGTGTCCGTTCGATCAGCGGATCAAACTTCAGGATCAGCGCCGGCATAAACAAAAGCACCGTCACGACACTGCTGATAATGCTCTTCCCCAGCACAAATCCCAGATCCTGCCCGATCAGAAACCGCATAAAGAACAACGCCATAAATCCTACGAAAGTCGTCATACCACTGGAGAGGACCGACACCGCCGAATGCCGGATGGCATTCACCATAGCCTTCTCCTTATCCGGTTCCGCCTCCTTCTCCCGCATGAATGTATGTAACAGGAAGACCGAATAATCGATGGAAATGGCAAGCTGCAGGATCGCCGCCACCGAACTGCTGATAAAGGAGATCGTTCCCCGGAAAATATTGGTTCCCATGTTGATCACGATGGCAACCCCCATCACGACCAGAAACAGGAAAGGCTCCGCCCAGGAATCCGTTGTGGCACAGAGAATCAAAAAGATCAGAATAACCGCGATAACCGTTATGATAGCGATCTGTACCTTTAAATTCTCCTGCAGTGACTTGTTTTCCACCGCCGGCCCGCCGTAATGTCCTTTTTCTCCGAGGATGGCGCTGATCTCGTCAAGGGCGTCATTCGTCAGCTCCGATGTATCGCCTTCCGTAAAAGTCACATCCATCACGGCACAGTTATCTTTATAGTAATCCGTCTGCCCCGCGATATCGATAAATTCTCCCGACATATAGATATCGCTGCTGATCCAGGAGACCATATCCACGCCTTCCACATTTTCCATCATCTCTTTATAAAGCTGCGCTTCATAAGGCGTAACATTTTCTATCATGATACGCGCCGTGCCCGGATAGCCGAATTCCTCCTCCATTACATTGATGGCCTCTTTGGATACCATGGTATCCGGCAGATAGGAAGTCAGATCATAGTTGACTCCTATAAACGGAACACATACGGCACAGATGACTGCAAGCACGATAAATATCCGCATGATCTTTTCCCTGTGCTTTACGATTCCCTCCGGCAGAGATGTTTTTCCTTTCCGAAGATCCTCCAGACGCTTCTCTCTGTTTTCCAGTTTCTCTTTTACTTTCCGGCCCGCCTCTTCTCTTGCAGCCCTTGCCTCAGCTTCCGATAACTTCATATTTCTCTCACCTCGCAAATGTCTTTTATCATTTAACAAGATATCTCTTTCCATCCCTTATGTCTTTAGATAAACTTTCTCTTTTGTATTATTTTTTGACAAATTCATTTTTTTGTCTATTTCTTAAAGAGGACTTGTCGGGTATTGTATAGTAACACAAATAGAAAAATTCCCGTCACGGGTTATAAAGAAATGAGGATGATGAAATGAGCCTTAATCAGGATATGAAAACAGCTTTTTTTGAAATGCAGCTTCAGCATTTGAAGCGGCGCAAAAAAAATCCGCTCACCCCGAAGGCGGCGGACCATATCTTAAAGAATTATAAAAGGATGTTCCATCTGGACAGTCCTGTCTCTTTCACAAAGGAAACACAGGAAAAGTTTATGTATCTGTTTTCGGAAGAGTCTCCGGCAAATCTGGTAAAGTGGCTCGAAGCTCTGTTTCTGTGATGAGATTGTTTTTATACTGATAAATATAATAAGACAAACGTTCTATGTTTTCCACCAGTTCCTTCATATTTTCGGAAAGCACTTTTTCATCTGCCTTCATGCCTCCCATCGCCCATTCGATGACCACGCCCGTCAGCCCATAGGCGAATATTTTGGCTGCCAGCCGCTTTTTTTCGGGCGTTAGCTGCCCTCTCACATCCAGATCCTCCACCGCCGTCTCAAATAAAGTCGTCAGCATTTTCAACAGATATTCCTCAAAGAAATTATCGGAGCATTTGATCGTATTCATATAAAACGCTTTATGTTTCCGCATGATCTGCAGCAGTTCATACAGCTTTTCATCCCAGTTGCCAAAAGAAATATCCGCGGTCAGCGGCACAAAAGTCTCATTATAGTAGATCCAGTCCAGCAGTTCATACTTATCACTGAAATGATAATAAAAAGTCTGCCGGTTCACACCGCATTCCTTTACGATATCCCCCACTGTGACATGCTCAAAAAGCCGTTCGGAAGCCAGCCGCTTCAGGCTTTCCGCCAGTTCTTTCTTTGTGATGTTTGCATTTGCCATGTTCCCTGTTCCCTTCCGCGGCATACAGATGTGCCGTGATCTCCGCCGCAGGCCCTTCTTCTGACCCGCTATCTTCTGTACAGCTTCATATAGGCGGCATCAAGCACCTCCTGATACCCCATCTGCTCCATCCACTCATATATGATATGATTCTGCGGAGAATCATAGTACGCCGGATTTTCCCCCAGCTCCTTATCCACCGCAATGACCGTCGGCATCTTCTCCGGATGCTCCTCATAATAATGGATAAACATCTCATTATAGGCGTTGGTCCCCTGAGTGGAAGGCGTCGCCGTCTGCGCTTTCGTCCAGAGATATACAATATTTTCGCTGCCGATATATAACAGTTTATCTTCCGCCGAAAGTTCCGCTGTCAGCACCCGGTAGTCATCCTGCAGCACAGCCTGCGTATCTTCCAGCATGTAAATTCCCTTCGCCGGTCCTGCCTCCACTCTCTTCAGCGGCGCCATCACCGTCGCCTCCGTGCAGCCTGAGATCCGTATCTGCACCAGCTTGCAGACAAAGAGCCCCGCCAGGAACACAAGCGCCCCTGCCCATAAAAGCCCTTTTTCCCACTGCATCGTCTTTTTTACATTCCATACTTTCACGGTTCCCCTTACGGATACGGGCATCTCCGGCTCCTCTTCCACCGCCTCGTAACGCTTTCCCAGCATCCACACCACCGCAATGACGCCGATATACATCTTTGCCATGGAAGTATTGACATCCATATTGGTCACGATAAGAACTGACAGAAGTGTCACAAATCCCGGCAGGATTCCGAACCATAAACATACCCTGTTATCTTCTGTCCTGTCCACCAGATACACTAATATCCCCGTCAGGGAAACGGCAAAGAACCGCCACATCATAAAGAACTGGTTTTCGTCTCCCAGAAGGCATCCTGCCGTCTGCAAAATGCCGGCTGCAAAAAGCATGATCAACGCCGTCAGGTACGCCACATCCTGCCATCTTTCCTTTTTCTCCAGTTCCCTTTCCTTCAGATAACTGAGCAGGGTTCCCGCTGCAGCCACTACGGCTGACAGGATCAGCACAGACACCAGGATCTCCAGAAACTGCGCCCCGAAAATCTCCCATTTTACCTTCGTACTTACCAGCGTATGGGACTCATCCTGAAAAATATAACCGACGCTCTCCAAAAACTTTTCCGGTGTCAGATAGGTGCACAGATACCCCAGAAACGAAATGCCGAAAACCGCAGAACCGGCTGTCAGCAAAAGGCTCTGACCGAACTTTTTCTTTCCGGATTCCTCCCCGCATCGGAAAATACCCGGCAGATACAACGGATACAGCAGGATCAATGTAGGATAGGAAAACATCTGCGCTGTCAGCAGCACCCCCGACAACACCAGATATCCCCACTTTATGCCCTCTCCTTTATAACAGCGGTAAAAACATAAAAAGATCAGCAGCACAAACCAGTACTGCTGCAGTTCAAACTCCGGACACTGCACCCATTTGGGCAGGAAATTCAAATGCAGGAAAAACAGAAGCAGGGAAAAGGTCTTTTTCATCTTCCCGGTCTTCACTGCCGTTTCATACAAATAAATACCTGTCAGTATATGGATCAGCGTCCCGATCACCCTCGCATAGATCACGATATAATCCGTGGTACCTGCGATCATCCTGTACAGCCACAGAAAGGGCGCGAGAAAAACACCGCCCAGCTGATGGGATTCCCACAGATCCAGAAACAGCCTCTCTCCCGCCACCAGACGATACCCCACCGCCAGAGCATAACTCTCATCGATATCCAGACTGACAAATATGGTCTTTATGGCCGCCAGTACGGAAAGCACCAGAAGGACAAGGCATATGCCCTGCCCCACCCTGTCCCATATGGCATAGTTTTTCCTCTTACGTATCCGCTTTTCTCTCATCTTTTTGTTTCATCAGCTCCACCAGATTGAGCTGGAATTCAAAATCCCGCCTGCTCTTGATCGCGTTGCTGGACAAGATCAGCCCTGCAAAAAAAGCCTGCAACGCCGCCAGCATCACAAAACAGCAGACAAACAACGTAGGAAACCGATCCACCAGTCCCGTCTCAAAGTAAGTCACCAGTACCGGAATCAGAAAACCGATGGAAAGCGCCGCCAGCACCACACTGATCAGCGTAAAAAATTTAAACGGCTGATAGTTCCGAAACAGCCTGCCGATGGTGCCGAGCACCTTCAGACCGTCGGAATAAGTATTGAGTTTGGAAACACTGCCCTCGGGCCTGTCCCTGTACTCCACGACCACATTGTCGATCGCCATATTGTTGTTGACCGCATGGATCGTCATCTCCGTTTCGATCTCAAAACCTCTCGACAGGATCGGAAAAGTCTTTGCAAAGCTATAGCTGAAGGCACGGTAGCCCGTCATAATATCCTTGATATCGCAGGCAAAGATCCTGTTGATCGCCATCCGCACAAGGGAATTTCCCATATTGTGAAAGGGCCTTTTATTCTCCGTGAAGTAAGTGGAGGAAAGCCTGTCCCCCACCACCATATCCACCTGTTTTTCCAGCACCTTTTCCGCCATCCTGCGGGCATATTCCAGCGGATAGGTATCGTCCCCGTCCGTCATGATATAACACTCGGCTTCGATCTCCCGGAACATCCGCCGGATCACATTGCCCTTTCCCTGCTGATACTCCCGGCGGACGACAGCCCCCGCCTTTTCGGCGATCTCGGCGGTGCGGTCGGTGGAATTATTGTCATATACATAGACGACCGCCTCCGGAATATACTTTTTCGCATCTGCGATCACCTTCCCTATGGTCTTTTCCTCATTATAGCATGGAATCAAAAGAGCGATCCTGTCCATTTTCTCTCCTCCGCAGAAGCATTCCTGAAAGTTATACGCGATAAACGCTCCCGCCGTTATTTCAACACAAGCCTCTTAAAGCTCTTCTTCCCCTTCTTTAAGATAATACCGTCGTTGTCAAAAAAGTTCATGTCATATACCGCCTTGACATCCGTCACCTTCTCGTCGTTCACACTGACGCCGCCCTGTTCGATGGCACGCCGCCCCTCGGAACGGGAAGCCGCCAGCCCGGAAGCCGTCAGCATACCGATCAGATCGATCTTGCCGTCCCGGAAATCATCCCCGGTGAGCACAGCCTTCGGCATATTTTCTATACTGCCGCTGCCGCCAAAGAGCCCTTTGGAGGCCTCTTTCGCCTTGCCTGCCTCCTCTTCGCCGTGTACCAGATTGGTCAGTTCGTAGGCGAGAATATCCTTCGCCTCGTTTAACTGGCTGCCCTCCCACTTATCCATCTCATCGATCTGCTCGATCGGCAGGAAAGTCAGCATCCGCAGGCACTTCAGCACATCCGCGTCCCCGATATTACGCCAGTACTGGTAGAACTCGTAGGGCGTGGTCTTGTTCGGATCAAGCCATACGGCGCCCTTCTGGGTCTTGCCCATCTTCTTCCCCTCCGAGTTCATCAAAAGGGTGATGGTCATGGCATAGGCATCCTTCGCCAGCTTTTTCCGGATCAGTTCCGTGCCGCCCAGCATATTGCTCCACTGATCGTCCCCGCCGAACTGCATATTACAGCCGTAACGCTTGTACAACTCCAGAAAATCGTAGGACTGCATGATCATGTAGTTAAACTCCAGAAAACTCAGGCCCTTTTCCATCCTCTGTTTATAGCACTCCGCACGGAGCATCGTATTGACGGAAAAGCAGGCGCCGATATCCCGGATAAATTCAATATAGTTTAAATCCCTGAGCCACTCGGCGTTGTTCACCATCATGGCTTTTCCTTCCCCGAACTCGATAAAACGGCTCATCTGCTTTTTGAAACATTCGCAGTTATGGTCGATCATTTCCGTTGTCATCATATTCCGCATATCCGTCCTGCCGGAAGGATCGCCGATCATACCGGTTCCGCCGCCGATCAGCGCGATCGGCTTGTTTCCCGCCATCTGCAGCCGTTTCATCAGGCACAGCGCCATAAAATGGCCCACATGCAGGCTGTCCGCCGTGGGGTCAAACCCGATATAAAAGGTAGCCTTTCCGTCGTTGACAAGTTCTCTGATCTCCTCTTCGTCCGTCAGCTGGGCAAGCAGTCCCCTTGCCTGTAACTCTTCAAATATTTTCATAACAGCATACTCTCCTCTCTGTATTGAAATCCTCCGCAGTAATCTCACTATTTACTTTTTTGCCGTCCTGCCCGCTATGTGAAATGCCGCCATCATCATCACCGACAGCACGGTACTTCCCAATAATATCAACAGGATCCTGACGGGATAGGAACAGTAATACAGGTAGACCTGTACCATCTGTCCGGTCCACCAGTGGACGCAGTAGATCGGCAGGCTCAGCATGCCAAGCCACTCAAACACTTTTCCGTGGATCTTCCCCGTATAGCTAACGCCGCTTAACGTGATCGTCAGAGACACGGCAAGGATACCGACCACTGTCTCAAACACGTAGGCTTCCGGTTCGGAAGCCGCGAACAGGAAACATACAACGATGCCCCCGGCCTCCGCGATCGTCAGCAGAACCTTCGCAAAGGTTCCAAAGCTTTTCGCCGCCAGCTTCCCCGCCGCCAGATAGATCCCGAATCCCAGCGTCAGATTGGAAAAGGCGACCAACAGCCCCGAATAGCCCACCGGCGTTGTCTCTCCCCATCCCCAGGAGCCTCCCATGTGCAGGATCATCCAGCCGTGGATCAGAACCGGCACAAACCATACGATATAATGTTGAAAGGCATCCTCCGCTTTCAGACAAAGATAAACGATCAGCGGCAGCGTAAACAGCATTGCCGATACATACCACAGCGGCGCGTTCATAAACCGGTCCAGCCTCCCGGACACGATGCCTCCCATCGGCAGGAACAACAGTTCAAAAGGCAGAACCGCCAGTTCCGGCACCATATCCGCCGAAAAATTCCTCACCGAATAAATACGCCAGATATAAGCGATCAGCGTCCCGCATGCCGCATAGGGAAAAACTCTCCTGATCTTCTTCAGCGTATAATCCACCGCATAGCGCATTTTCTGAGAGATCTCCCCGTTTTCCTTTGAGATATGCCTCATCGCCATTGCGCCGGAAATAAAAAAGAAAAACTCCACCGCCACAAATCCGCTGGGGAACACGGTTCCCGTCTCAAAATCCTGCGCATTATGATGGATCACGATCATCACGCAGAACAGAAACCTGCACAACTCGATATATCCGTTTTTTACTTTCCGCATTTCTTTATTTTTTCCATCCATTCCCGTATCAGTCTTTCCTCTGCCATCCCTGCACGTATTTAGCATTACTTGTTTGCCATCAGCTTGATCATTCCGTCATTTAACCCCTTTACGGTCAGCTTGTACATCGGAAACAGTTCCTTGATCGCCGTCTCCGCCTCCCGCCAGGGCGCCCTGCCCGGCGCCATCTTTGGATTCATCCAAACGATCTTTTTATAGTGTTTCTTCATCAGCTGCAGCCACGCAAAGCCGGACAAGCCGCCGTTTGGCCCTCTGTAATTTCCGCTGTCGGAATAAAGTTCCTCCGGCGCCATCGCCGCATCGCCCACAATGATCACCTTATAATCGCTGTCCAGGTTGCGGAACATCCACTCCGTATCCACCCACTCGCCGTTCTCGCACTCCGGCGTCTTGTAAAGCTTGCTGTAGATACAGTTATGGAAATAATAGCACTTTACATCCTTAAAATGGTTCGACTTGTTCACCGCCTGAAACAGATCGTTCATCAGCGAACTGTAGGGGATCATGGTTCCGCCGGAATCAAAAAGCAGTAAAAGCTTCACCGCGTTTTTCCGGGGCTTTTCCATCACGATCTGCAGACAGCCGCCGTTGTTGCAGGTCTTATCCACCGTACCCGGGATGTCCAGTTCCGTCTTCGGGATATCCAG
>Ga0137308_102414_pt1 | contig 12588 bp, 10 predicted proteins | sample Inofrocosms_June_FD_97181 | JGI IMG/M metagenome (GOLD analysis project Ga0137308, IMG submission 97181) | Mouse cecal microbial communities from Vienna, Austria - N-Acetylneuraminic and N-Acetylglucosamine D2O microcosms_June | ecosystem: Host-associated > Mammals > Digestive system > Large...
ATTTTTACAAATATGTTTCCGAAGGAAAATATCCAGCACATGACAGAGAATATTGGTTTCCTGGATTCGGAAGTCATATGGCTTTATACTTTTTTTACCGATTGCAGGATTTCGCCGGTTACATTTACGTTGAAGCAGCTGGAAGAGACGTTTCAGGGCAGAAAATTTAGCTGTTCAAAAATGAAGGGAAAGGTAAAGTATACTTTTTCGGGGACGAACAGTTATTATATGGTATATTTGGCAACAGAGCAGGAAGACCGTGTGCATAGAATAGAGATCGTCTCCAATGACTGCCTGATCCGCAAGGACTATTATACGTACTGCAGGATCTATTCCGAATATTATGCGCCTCTGGACGGGAAGGCGCATTTGTACCAGCGCAGGTTTTTCAACGAGAACGGTTCGGTGGCTTATGACGAGATCACGGATAATAACGTGGTCATGTATCAATTCCCGGACAGGCTCCTATGTTCCAAAGAAGAACTGGTAGGGTATCTGGTCTCGCGGCTGGAGCTTACAAGGCGGGATGTGGTGATCATCGACAGGACGACAGGGATCGGGCAGGCTATCATACAGAACGCTTCTCCTGCCAGAATCGGTATCGTGATCCATGCGGATCATTTCAGCGAAGGCGGTACTGATGAAGCGCATATATTATGGAACAACTATTATGAGTACGCCTTTTCACAGGCGAAACATATTAAATTCTATATTGCGTCCACGGATGCGCAGAACAGGCTTTTAAAAGGGCAGTTCAAAAAATATCAGGGAATCAGTCCCAGGATTGTGACTGTCCCGGTGGGAAGTCTGGACGAACTTAAGATTCCGGAGAACGCGAGAAAAAGGCATTCCCTGATCACGGCTTCCAGACTTGCCAATGAGAAGCATGTTGACTGGCTGATCGAGGCGGTAGCCGCAGCCAGAGAGACGGTTCCGGATGTCTCCCTTGCCATATATGGAAAAGGCGGCGAGGAGGCAAAGCTGAGAGAGCTGATCGGGAAACTGCAGTGCAGTGACTGTGTACAGCTGTGCGGACAGCAAAAACTGGATGAGATCTATATGCGTTACGAGGCTTATCTGTCTGGTTCGACCAGCGAAGGATTCGGCCTCACCCTGATGGAGGCAGTCGGTTCCGGACTGCCGATCATTGGCTTCGATGTACGTTATGGAAATCAGAATTTCATTGATGACGGGAAGAACGGGTATCTGATCGCCGTACATGACAAAATGGAGAAAAGAGAGCGGATTGAAAGACTTGCGGAATGCATCATCCGACTGTTTACAGAGGCGGATCTGGAGGCGTTTCAAAAGCATTCCTATAAAAAAGCGGAATCCTATCTTACGGAGACGGTGAAGAACAGCTGGAAAAATATTTTGAAATAGGATCAGGATGGACGTTTGGAGGTATAAAAGTGAATGATATAATATTGTTGTTTGACAATTATTCCATGGACAGCCATAACCTGCATACATCTTTTAAGCTGGCAGGTTATGAATGTCCTGCGGCAGTGATCGAAGATGATGGTTTTCTGCCGGATGAGGTGATGTCCGTGTATGGCTTTTTTCTCGGTGATTTCAGAGCGGTGCTCGGAGAAAACGCCAGACCGAGATATTTTAATGAGATTGTCGTTCCGGATTATTGGGAGATAAGCGGGAATAATACGGTTGGAAAAGTCTGCGATCTGTACAGGGAGAGGGGAAAAATCTTCTATGCAGAGCCGAAGCATAAGCGTCTTGTACGGATAGTGGACTGGTATGATGAGAGAGGTGTGGTCCGCTCCAGTGATCATTACAATCGTTATGGAGCGCTTTATGCCAGAACGATCTTTAATGCAAAAGGGCAGAAGGTCAATAAATCTTATTTCTCGCCGGAGGGCCGGGAAGTGATCGTGGAGAATTATGTAACAGGCGATATTATTCTGAATGAGGAGGACGGAATAAAGATTTTCCGGTCAAAAACAGAGTTTGTGCTGTACTTCTTCGTCAAGTCGGGCGTTAAGCAGAGCCGTATCTTCTTTAATTCCCTGTCGACGCCTTTCTTTGTATCTAACAGGTTAAGCACCAGGGCGAAAAGAGATGTGCTTTTCTGGCAGGAACCGATCGGGACGCAAATTCCCGGAAATATGCAGAGTATTTTCAACGGAGAGGCCGGACGCACGGCACAGGTCATGGTGCAGAAGCGGCAGTCCTATGAAAAACTGCTTGCGCTGGGAGCACCGGCGGATAAAGTGCACAAGCTGGGATATATCTATTCTTTTGAGAAAGAGAATCGGCACAGGGCCGAGGCACTGATCTGTACCAATTCAGACCGGATAGAACGGTGTGAAGAAATCGTGACGGCGCTTCCGAAGATGCATTTTCATATTGCGGCGATCACGGAAATGTCGTCAAAGCTGCTGAGTGTGGGGGGGGGGGTTATGACAATGTAAGCCTTTATCCGGGGATAAAAATGGATATTCTGGATGAACTTTTTGAGAAATGTGACTATTATCTCGATATAAATCATGAATCAGAGATCGTCTCGGCGGTATATAAAGCCTTTTTGAATGATCAACTGATCTTTGCGTTTGAGGAAACAGTACATAACAGGACGTATGTTGCACAAGAGCACATATTTCAGTCAAAACAGGCAGAAAGGCTGATCACAGATATACAGAATGCCATGGCGGATGATTCTGTGATGGAAAGATATCTGCAGAAGCAGCATGAGGCAGCTTTTGTGGAAACAGAAGAGAGTTATCGCAAATTTTTTGTGTAGATTTCAGGATATGGGGTGGACAATGGTTATTGTTGCGGAAAAATATACCGACAATGTGCGGGAAGTACAGAATTTTTTGCAGAAGACAGGATTGGAATCGAAGATCATAATATTTGATGATGAGGGATTTCTTCCGGCAGATGTCATCACACCGTATGAATATTTTGTTCTTCAACAAAACCCGGAAACGGTGGCAGAGAAACCGCTGTTCTATAATTTTATCAAAGTGCCGGCGTTTTGGGAGATTCGTGCAGATGGAGTGAGGGGCGGAATCTATGATATGGGCTGTCGGAAGGCAGTGATCTTTTTTGCGCAGCCTGTGGAAAGAAGAAGTGTACAGCGTGTAGAGTGGTGTGCGGAAAACAGTTGGGTATACAGGACGGATTATTATAATAAGTATGGTTTGAAGTTTGCTGCTGATTTTTTCAACGCCAATGGAGAAGTGGAATCAAGGGTGTTTTATTCGCGTCAAAATCAGGAGATTATCGTGATACAGCCGCAGAATGATACGGTAACCTTATTGGAGGAAGGCAGGCTGCAGAGGTACTTTACTTCATATGATCAGTTCACAGAGTATTTTCTTGAGAAAGCAGTTACAGCAGAGACGTATATTCTATTGATACAGAATGAACAACAACTGGAACAGTTATTGAAGGAACCGGAGCGGAAGGAAAGATGGAAATGCGTTATGTTTCAGGAGGGAAAACTGCTGCAGGCGTACCTTGCTGCCGGTGGGAATAACGGCTGTCGGTTTTATGAAGATCCGGGAAGGTATCCTGTGAATCATGCAGAGGGTAAAGTATTGATACTGACAGCTTCCGATCAGATTGCAGGCATTGAATATCTGATCAATGGATTGCCGGAGGTGACCTTTTGTATAGCGGCAAATACGCAGGTTTCGGATAAACTGCATCGTTTGGGCGACTGGAAAAACGTCTTGATATATCCGCAGATAAGTCAAGAGAAGCTGGGAGAACTATGGATTGAATGTGACTTCTATCTGGATATTAACTATTATAGAGAAATCTATGATGCGGTCAATATTGCGCACCGGCGGAATTTGCTGATCATGGGATTTGAGGATACATTACATGATAAAGATCTGGTGGCAGAAGAGTGTGTGTTTCACAAATCGGATTATGAAGGGATGGTGCGAAAGATAAAAGCACTGCTGGAGAATGCAGATAAAGTGCAGCCGGTTTTGCTGAAACAGCAGGGAAGAAGAGCGGCATGTTGGAGGAGGCTTGCAATACTGTTAGGGCTGGAATCCGAAAGGATGGGGTAAAGCTATGGCCATATATATATTTAGTCTTTTGGTAGGATATGTCCCAAACGGAGTGGATAATGCGCAGGGATATCGAGCCAGAATGCTGAAAAAGTATACGAATTCTGTCAAGTACATATTTACGGAACTGCCGACAAGAAGAGATGTAAATTTGTATAGAAAAGCAGGAATTGGTGTAGAACAGATGGTGAGTATACATCAGTATTTTACGGACAATCATTCTCTTTCACTGTCTGTCAGGGTAGAAGATAAACTTGATGAATTGAAGGAGAGCCTGCAGTATACAGATACATCCAGAGAGGGAACAGAGATTAGATTATTCAGGAAAGGTTCTGTTATAGCGTCCCTTCTGGCGGATGAAATGGAACCGGACTGCTGTCATAGTATTCAGTACTATAATGGTGGCAGGTTGATCCGTGCGGAGCATTACATCACAGGAATTGCTTATGTGGATTATTATGTGACGGCAGAGTCTGACACAGGACCTTATGCAAAACTGGTCAGGAGATCTTTTTATTATAGTGATGGAGAGGTATCTTTTGATCAGGTATTTGCGATGGAAAAGGAATTATATTTGTTTCCGGATGGTAGAGCATGTACAAAGTCTGAATTTATTGCAGAATTTATAAAAAGATTAAATTTAGGAGAGGGTGATACCGTTCTGTTGGATCGCTCGGCTCAGTTTGATTTTGTTCAGCCGCTTTTTGCTTATGGGAACAGAGCCAGATTTATTGCCGTTTTTCATTCCGGCCATTTCTTTGAAAAGGGAGAAGATATACATACATTGTATTTAAACTATGAATACTATTATTGGTTCAAGTATTCAGGTATGATAGAAACGATGGTGGTATCGACAGAGGGACAAAAAAGGGAACTGTCGGAAAAACTGCAGGAGTACGGATGCAGCATTCCAAAGATCGTGGTGATTCCTGCAGGAGGAATAGACAGGCTGCGATATCCGGATACAGGAAGAAAACCTTATTCTTTGATATCGGTTTCACGTATGGATCCCCGCAAAAAGATAGAGTGGATCATAAAAAGTGTGATAAAGGCTTATGAGAGAAATTCTAATATATCGCTTGAGCTCTACGGACAAGCTCAGAATGAATATACAAAATATCTGCAGGATCTTATAGTAAAAAACAATGCACAGACTTATATTCGCTTTAAGGGGCACGCCGATATGACAGAAATTTATAAGAATTATGAGGTATATGTATCTGCTTCGCTATTGGAGACATTAGGACTTTCCATTATGGAGGCGGTCGGATCGGGGATGGCACTTATTGGATTAAATGTAAAATACGGCAATCAGGTATTTATTCACCCGGAGGAAAATGGTTATCTGGTTGACTATGATCCAAAACATTCGCAGGAGAAGGAAGATGAACTGATAGAATGTATGGCAGACAGCATTGTTGAGATTTTTAAGGATTCTGAACGTCTGGAGAGGTTTCATCAGTTTTCTTATGAAACTGGCAGGGAGTTTTTTTGGAGTGTCATAGAAGAAAAATGGAAAAAGCTGTTGCTGTAAATATATTTTCGGCAAAGCATGGTATGACATGAGCGGGTGCAGAGGTATCCGCTCTTTATTGTTTAAGATATCCTTAAGATTATTGAGCTTTGCATAAAAAAGTGATAATTTTATATTATAGACTGTAACGATCACTGGATCAAGAGAGAAAAAGGCGGGTGTACGGATGAAGAGCAAGCTGTATTATGTACTGTATTTTTTGTATGCTGTTGTTGTGGCGTTTGTTCTGTATTTGAACGGCGTATTTACGGGGGAATGGAGTTCCTACACGAATCTGATCATCAATATCGTATTTCTGATCATTATCGGGATTCTTTTTATCATATCTTCCGTCAGCTTTGGCAGGCTGAACAGGGTCACCTATGAGCTGGAAGAGGTGGCATTCCGGCTGCAGAAGGAATATAAGGAGGCAAACGGAAAGAACCTCTGGGGAAATTACAAGGATAATAACAGGGTTTTTGAGGAAGAGGAACTGCAGGCAGCGTTTGACAAGTACCGTATGCGCATGAAAGGCGCGAAGTCGAAACGGGGAGCGGGCGTTTCCTGCGATCTGGAAGAGTATATCAATGAGGATCTGCTGGACAGGGTAGGCATGAATTTCTTTAATTCCGGAGTTTCCGGGACGCTCACGGGTCTGGGGATCCTGGGAACGTTTCTCGGCCTTTCCATGGGGCTGGGGGCGTTCAGCGGGGACGATATCTTCACGATCTCCGATAATGTGGGCTCTCTGCTTTCCGGTATGAAGGTAGCGTTTCACACGTCTGTATATGGTATCCTCTTTTCGCTGGTGTTCAATATTGTCTACAGGAGCATTATGGCGGATGCCTATGAGGTATTGAACGAATTTCTGGCGGTGTTCCGTCAGACCGTGCAGCCCCAGGTTGTGAAGGAAGATGACAGCATGGCGACGATGCTGATCTATCAGTCCGGGATGGCGACTTCTTTAAAGCAGATGCTTGAAATGATGAAAGGCAGTGCGGCGGACCAGACGGCGGGCGTGGAGCGTATCGTGGATAAATTTACCGACCAGATGCAGGCTGCTTTGGACACGGATTTTAAGAAACTCGGGAATGTCTTAAAGAAAGCAGGAGAGGCGCAGGCTTCAAGTGCGGCAAATGCGGCGGAAATGGTGGAGGCGGTGACAGCTCTGGTGGAGGTCAACCGCAATGTGCAGGAGGCGCTTGTTAAGGTCATGGAGCGGCAGGAGGTTTTTGCCGGGCAGATTGCGGAGCAGAAGAAAATGCTGGCGGATGCGTGCAGCGATATGAGCGATGAGATCAGCAGCCAGATCTATACGTTTGGACAGATGAGGAATTTGTATGAGAAATAAACGAAGGAACAGGGAAGCTTTTGCGGAGCACAGCTATTGGCAGTCTTATTCGGACATGATGGCGGCACTTTTGCTGATCTTTATCCTGATGATCGCGATCACGCTTGCCATATACAGGCAGAAGACAAATGATCTGGACCGGACAAAGCTGGAGCTTGACACGGCACAGAGTCAGCTGGATAAGACGATAGAAGACCTGGAGAAGTCCAACGGGGAACTGGAGGCTTCTCTGGCGCAGCTGCAGCAGGCATACGATCAGGCGGCCCTGACGCAGGAAGAATTAAATAACGCTTATTTGGAAATAGAAAATGCCAGGCAGGAGCTGACGACGACCAAACAGGAGCTGCAGGATATCGTCGGTATCCGGACGGATATCATCGGCGCGCTGCAGTCTGCGTTCAGCAATTCCGCGATGAAGGTGGATGCCCAGACGGGTTCCATTACGTTTTCCTCGGATGTGCTTTTCCGTTATAACAGCGCATCTCTGACCGCAGACAGTAAGGAGATACTGAAAAATATCATCCCGATGTATCTGGATGTGCTGCTGCAGGATCAGTTCCGGGACTATATCGCCGAGATCATCATCGAGGGACATACGGACACGGACGGTGGCTACCAGAGCAATATGGAGCTGTCTTATGCTCGGGCCAACGCCGTGGCGGATTTCTGTCTGAACAAGAGAAACGGACTCAGCGAGACGGAGATTGAACAGCTGCAGAAGATTCTCACCGTCAACGGCAAATCCTGGAGCAGTCCGGTCTATCAAAAGGACGGCTTCGGCAATCCAACGCAGGAAGTGGATATGCCGGCATCCAGAAGAGTGGAGATCAAATTCCGTCTGAAGGAAGATGAGATGATCGAGAAGATTGCGGGGATTTTGGAACAGGGATAGAAACGAGGAAGGGAACAGGAAGGGAAAATATTTGCGTGGTAGAATAACACAAGTTATCGCAATGCTGTGTGTCTGTGTATGGCTGGGAGGTGTGGCCTGCAGTCTGGAAAAAGAGACGGCAGGCGAGACTTTGCAGGATTATCAGGATCTTCCGGATTTTCCGGACTGCGTAGCGGATCTGCTTGCTTATGAGACATGTACGGACGGACAAGAGGCGTATGTGAGGCTCACAGGGATTAAGGAAGAATACCGGACAGACTTTGCCAAATATCTGGCTATGGTATCTGGCACGTATTCTTATCCCCGGCAGTTTTTCATACCGGATGAGATCAACGGGATCCGGGTGGAGGAAATTACGGCGGATGCATTCCGGGAGATCGCTGTGGAGGTGGCACATTTGCCGGAGCATCTGAGAATTGCAGGCGACCGCGCTTTTCTGCATACGAAACTGAGCACAGAGGAGCTTACTTTTTCAGGGGAAATGGAACAGATCGGCGAGGAGGCGTTCGCAGATTGCGGGATTACCTGGGTGGCTTTTGATGGCGGGCAGAATCCGTCTATCGGGAAAAGAGCATTTGCGGACAACGAATTTCTGTGGGCGGTCTATCTGCCAAAGTCGGACTGTGATATCGGAGAAGAGGCGTTCGCGGGATGTGAGGAAGTATTTTATATTGGCTGTAAAGAGCGTCTGACGGATGGCACAAGCCCGGTGGAAGAATATGCCGCGGCAAACGGTCTGACGGCACTGTGGGTTCCGGTCATCGACAGTCTGGAACCGGTCGTCAGGTATCCGCAGACGCCTTATGTTTTGGAACCGGTGATCGGAACTTTTTTCTACGGGGAAAATGGGGAAGGCGACATGTGCCTTTCCGGGGAAGAGGCGGATGATGCGCCGGATTATGGTTTTCAGGCATGGCATGCGCCCTGCGGCGAGTGGTGTGTGGGCGAGAACTACCTTGAGATCACGGCCTCGTCCGAGCTGTCATCCGCCGACGGCAGGTATGCGGCCGGGAATCTCCATGCACTGAGTGGGAGAGCACAGGCATGGGCGGAAGGGGTCGCAGGAAACGGTATCGGGGAAAGCATTACGTATCATGACCGTAATCGGTGGCAGGTCAGTAACCGCTGGGAATATCTTGCTTACGAAGAATGGTATCGGAAGAATCATAACATCTGTAATCCATTGGACGGCTATATACGTTACACCGAAATCTGTATCGTGAACGGCTATGCCAGGGACCAGAAGACCTGGGAGGAAAACGGACGTGTGAAGGAGCTGTTTATGTATGTGGAGGATAAGCCCTATGCAAGACTGGAACTGGAAGATACGATCAGGCCGCAGTATTTTACGCTTCCGTGGGAGGATATTATGGTAGGGGACGGCGGTGACATCACCTTTCGCTTCGTGATCGAGGATGTCTATCCGGGGAAGGTCTATGAGGATACGTGCCTGACAGGGCTTGTCGTGGAGTTTACGGGGCGGCGCGGACATTAGGATTCAATTTATCAGCCCGCTGAAAGATATCGGGTACGGTTTGTTTTGATGAATCAGGAGTCCGGCAGCAGCAGTCTTTACCAAAACAGTATTTCTTTGGAACAACCCATGCGATCAGGATGAAAAAATGGGAATATTGTAGGTGAAAGCAACTGTCTGAGGTGACGGTGTTTTCACCTGTTTTTAGTTAAGCGTGCAGGAAAAGAAATATGAGAAGAGATATAGGAAGAGATATAAGAAGAGAAGGAAAGAAAGCGGCGTTGTTGTTCTTCCTGTTGGCATTTCTGTCAGGCTGTGGCAGGGAGGAAAGCAGGATCAGTGTCGGGAGTGTTGGGGAATCGGCGGAAAAAGTGAGCGTTGATGAACAAAAGCCGCTGCTGGTCATTCCGTCATCGGCAGAATGGATTGATCTTGTATTTGTTTCAGAAGGTATGTACTGCATATTTGACGGAGATCAGTACGGGTTCAGCAGCGAGGATGGAAGAAAGATAACACCCTGTATTTATGATATTGCCAATCCGTTCAGCGAGGGTCTGGCCTGTGTTTCTAAAGAAGGGAAGTATGGGTATATTGATGTAGAGGGAGAGACTGCGATCCCTTTTGTGTATGACAGGGCGACACCTTTTGTGGAGGGACTTGCGTATTTTGTGGCAGGGGATACCTACGGCTTTATGGATAAAACCGGGAAGACGGCTTTTTGTCTGGAATGTGACAGTGTCAGTTCCTTTCAGGAAGGGCTGGCGTATTTTTCCATAGACGGCCGTTATGGATATATTGACCAGAAAGGTCAAGTTGTGATAGAGCCGGTCTATGATGATGCAGGATATTTTAAGGATGGATTGGCGACGGTCATGAAGGATGGCAGATATGGCATGATCGATCGTGAGGGGACTTGTATCGTAGCCGCAGAATATGATGCCATTACCGCAGAAGATACGTTTATCATCGCACAATCTGACGGAGTGTATACCTGTTTTGACAAAAAAGGAAAAACGCTGCTGGAGCATGCCGATTATATTACGGCATTGGGGAAATATATCTGTTTCCAACAGGATGAAAAGCAGGGGCTGCTCGACGGGAGCGGCGGGATACTGCTGGAACCTTTGTATGATCAGATATCCTTACTTGTACCGGAAGAAAACCTTTTTTGTATACAGGAGAACGGGTTGTACGGCGTTGTCGATCTGCAGGGTGAAGTCACAATAGATGCAACATATGACTACATCTGTTATGATAAATATGCGGATGACAAAAAGGGAGGAATGCTTGTTTTTGAGAAGGCGGATGGAAGCATGGAATGCGCGGATGTTTCTGCGCTTTCCGATCCTTCCCGAAGGATATCCTGTCATTATGACAGCATTCACTGGCTGGATGAGGAACGGGCGGTTGTTGGACAGAACGGACTATTCGGAATCATGGACAGAGAAGGTAATCTGACGGAACCAATAACGTATGATATCATTCAGGGTTTTGACAGCGGCGCGTTTTGGAGGAAAAAGGGTTCAAACGCATGGTTTCATAACAGCATGGGAAAAGTGACAGCGCTGAAAGATAATATTACAGTTGTTTCTCAAAAGGGGAATTATTATCAGATAGAAAAAAATGGTAAATATGGTTTTATGAATGAACAGGGAGAAGAGGCGATTCCTCCGGTTTACAGCTATATTTCAAATCAGGAAGTGTACGGATTTCCTGATGATATTTTTGTTTTGAAAAATTATAACAGCAGTAATTACAGTTTCATTATAAAAACAGGTGAGTCGGAGCAGCGTGATAATCGCGGAGCACTTTTACGGAATGAGATCACGCCAAGGATCGGCCTTTATCATGAGTTTACACAAAGCGGCAGTATAAGGGTTGATGAGTATACTGCAGACGGCTGTGATGTTACGCCGGACGATATGCGGGACTGTAGGAAGATATATAAACTTTATGATTTAGATCATACGGGAGAACCGGTTTTGTATGTTAAAGCGGCACCTTATGCAAACAGTGGTTTTCCGATGTCCTACAGTGGTTTTTATGCGATAGAGGACATGCAGCTTGCGGAGCTGATTACCGGGTATGAATGCGGCGGTTCCATGCGTGGGGATTATGCCTGTCTCTGGTATGACAGAGAGACTTCCCGGGTACTTCCAGGAACAAAAGGATTCTGGGGAGGGTTTGGTGGATATTCTTCTTCCGGTATTGTTTATGACAGGAGCGATGCGGAAATGACACATGCGGCCTCTTTTGGCTGGGTTTACCAGCCGATTTCCTATTTTAGCAAGGAAGAACTTGCACATGCAGACATGGTCTATGATGCGGATGATAGGCCATACAAAAAGGAAATGACCGGGCAGACGGAAAAGGAAAGTGTACGGATTTATTATGTGAATGGTGAACAGGTTGCGTATGAAGTGTATCAGGAGGTGTGTGAAAGATATTGGGTGTTATCGACTGATTTTTAGTGGTGAGTGGTCGGAGGTAATTTGTTTTATGATGTGATTGCAGATTTAAGGCGGAGGTTACAGTGATGGAAAAAGTATATACTGTACGGATGCAGGAGATTATACACTATATTGCGTATGAACTTGAGGCTCCTGATGCTGCACTTCATCTGCTGGGTTTCAAAATTTTCTTAAAAATAATTAACACTCACCTCTTGACAGTGGAGGGTGCGTTCCGACTTGTTTCATAGTATGCTGTAAGTGCCCATTTTACGGGATTTGCGGCATGTTCTATCATCTGTCTTGATTCATCAAAAGTCTTTATTTTGTGGGAAAATGGTGTACTGGATGGATGACGGGATGTGCTTGGGAGACAACTGATTTGCGTATTTCATTTTGTTTTCGGAAAAATCAGATTGTGAGTCCTTGCACGATAAGATATAATAATAGTAACTTAATAATGAGACGGCAAAAGAAAAGACAGTCAAAAAGGCGGTGATCAGGTGGCTGGAGAAGAAATACGACAGGATACCAGAACTGTAGATCAAATTGTCGATGAAATGAGTTTATTCGATGATGATCTGATGTCAATGGTATTTGACGGTAATATAGAAGCAACGGAGCTTCTGTTAAGGATTATACTGAAAAAAGGACGATATTCAAGTTATAAGCGTTGTAGGTCAGAGAGAATTGCAGAGTCCTGTAGTCGGCGGGCGGGACATCCGTCTGGATATTCTGGCAAAGGACAGTACGGGAAAGCACTATAATGTTGAGGTACAGCAAAAGCCGGAAGGGGCGCACATACGCCGCGCCAGATTTAATAGCAGTATGATGGATTCCCGAATGCTGAGAGCGGGGCAGGAGT
>Ga0137308_102416_pt1 | contig 12578 bp, 12 predicted proteins | sample Inofrocosms_June_FD_97181 | JGI IMG/M metagenome (GOLD analysis project Ga0137308, IMG submission 97181) | Mouse cecal microbial communities from Vienna, Austria - N-Acetylneuraminic and N-Acetylglucosamine D2O microcosms_June | ecosystem: Host-associated > Mammals > Digestive system > Large...
GGGTAAAGACCGGGGCGACAAAACGGGTGAAAGAAGTGTATACCGTGCAGAGCAGCGCATTTACAGCGTCGGGAAATACGCAGGTAAGCAAGGCAAGCACAAGCAACTTGGCAGGTGTTGTGACGTTTGCGGGCTGCAAAATACCGTTATACAAATTTCAGGTAACGCCGAAAGTCCCCGGCGTAGGTAGACGGGTAAAGGCAGCAGTAAGAAAAGGTGGAGGTACGCAGTTTGAAGAAGCGTTTATTGCAAATCTGAAATACGGGACGGGAGTTTTTGAACGTGAAACGTCAAAACGCTTTCCGGTTCAGGAGCTTATGGGGCTTTCAGCGGCGCAAATGGTGGAGAATGAACACATATTGCAGGAACTTGCAGAGGAAGCGCAGGAAGTAGTAAATGAACGTATTGAACATGAGATTGAACGCATTTTGAACGGCTACGGAGGTTGAAAGCATGACCGCTATAAATTTATTAGAGTGTCTGGAAGCGTTTGTGAAAGAGAAGACCGCAGATATTATGCTGCAAGTGAAGGTAAGAAACAGAAACCCGGAGGAAGTAAAGGAACGGGCAGCAGATGTGTATAAAATGCGGCTTCCCAAAAAGGAGGACCAGACAGAAAAAGTCCCATATATCCTTCTGCAATTACTGACAGGGAAAGACGACAAAGAGGACGGGGAGCCGGAAGAAAGCGTGTGCAAAATACGGATTGTGGTGGCGACGTATTCAGAGGACGGAAGCGAAGGTGCGCTTGACGTGCTGAACGTGATTTTGCGTATCAGGAGCGAACTAAAAAAAGCCGGGGTTGTCGGTGAAAGGTTCGTGCTGCAAAACCCGCTTGAATATATCGTATACCCGGACAGCACACAGCCCTATTATCTGGGCGAAATGGTAACTAATTGGTCAATACCGACAATAGAAAGGGAGGTAACGGACATATGGCAGGAGTAAAGAAAGGAACAGCAGCCACGACAGCCACAGAAGCCGCAGAAAGTGAAAAGGCGGTAAATAATACCACGAAAGACGGAAAAGCCGATTCTGGGGCAAATAACGCAGCCACAGAGGGCAAAGAAAAGGAAGGGGACAAAGATACGGTGACGCTTGCTTATATTGGACCGTCGCTGCCTGCCGGACTTCTGAAAACAAATAAGATTCTGATAGGGACCCCGGAGGAAATTAAAAAAGAGCTTGCCGGGGTTCTGGAGAAGTACCCGCTTGTGGAAAAAATGCTTGTCCCGGTTGGGAAGCTGGCAGAGAAAAAAAGCAAGGCAGCGACAGCAGGAAACATTCTGAATAAGTATTGCACAGACATTGTTTCTGCTATCGCAGCAAACGAAAAGAAGGAGGGATAAAAGATGGCTGAAATTACACACGGAATAGACACGAAAAAGCAGACAACGAGCGTTTCAAGCCCGGTAGAAGTTGCGTGTGGTATTCCCTTTGTGGTAGGAACTTCCCCGGCGCACATGGTAGGCGGGAAAGTAAACAGCGTTATCATGGCAAACAGCTATGAAGAAGCCGTGACAGCATTGGGATATTCTGACGACTGGGGAAAATACGGCGTTTCAGAAGCGATATATACACAGTTTGTATTGTATCAGCAGTTCCCGGCATTTTTTGTGAACGTGCTGGACCCGGAGAAGCACAAAAAAGACGTAAGCGGGAAAAAGTACGAAGTCACAGAAAACCAGATTGCGCTTCCGCTTGAAACGATTGCGGAAAGCGTAGAAGTTGAAGGAAAGGAGAAGGGGACAGATTTTGACGTGTTCTACAATGACACAGCCTGTATCATTGAGTTTGCAGAAGATACAACAGGGGAAATGTCTGTATCATGCAAAGAGATTGACCCGTCACAGGTGACAAAAGCTGATATAATCGGCGGTTACAGCATAGCGACACACAAAACGACGGGGCTTGAACTGATAGACGATTGCTTCCCGAAATATACGGTTGTTCCTGATTTGATTTTGTGTCCGAATTGGTCACATGACAGCGAAGTTGCAGCGGTGATGTCGGCAAAGGGGGAAAATATCAACGGACTTTTTGAAGCTGACGCACTTCTTGACGTAGACACGAGAGAGGGCAGCGGGGCGGTGTATTATACGGAAGTCCCGGAGTGGAAGAAATCTAAAAACTACATGAAGCCGAATGAATTAGTATGCTTCCCGAAGTTGAAGCTGGGCGACAGGGTTTTCAACTATTCGTCACAGTTGGCAGGGCTTATCGCACAGACCGACAACGACGGTTCACTGGGCGACGGGACCCCCTGCGAAAGTTCTTCAAACAAGAGCTTGCAGGCTGACAGCATGGTACTTGAAAACGGTGAAGAAGTTGTGCTTGACGTACAGAAAGCAAACTACCTGAACGACAACGGGGTTATCACAGCAATAAACTTTATCGGCGGTTTTGTAAGCTGGGGAGATTACACGGCTTGTTTCCCGGCAAACACTGACCCTGTAGATTATTTCTACTGTATTTCCCGTATGTTTAAATGGGTTGCAAAGACCGTGACACTTACATACTGGTCAAAGGTAGACCGCAGGTTGACAAGGCGGCTGATAGACGCAATCTTGCAGGGGATAAACGACTGGCTGGCAGCGTTGACGGCAGATGAAAAGATTGTGGGCGGGCGTGTAGAGCTGCGGGAAGAGGAAAACAGCCTGACAGCGTTGATGGCAGGAAAAGCAAAATTTCATATCTACATTACGCCCCCTTCACCTTTGCGGGTTATGGAATATGTGCTTGAATATGATGTTTCCTATCTGTCAAGCCTGCTGGCAGCGTAAGGAAGGAGGTAAACAATGGCGAAAATTGATGAAGTCATTATAAATTTTAAGGTGTACGAAGACGCAAACGAATATCTGGGAATGTCGGAAGCGACGCTGCCGGAAGTGTCTAACCTTGCGGAAGAGATACAGGGGGCGGGGATTGCCGGAAATGTTGAAGCGGTAGTGCTGGGGCATATCGAAGCAATGACACTGACGCTGAATTTCAGGACCGTTACAAAGGCGGCAATCCGGCTGGCAGAACCGAGGATTCACAATATCGACTTGCGGGCGGCGCAGCAGGTGAGAAACACGCAGACGGGCAAAATTGAAACGGTTGCAGCAAAGCACATCATGAAGGTTGTACCGAAAAAGTTTGCGCCCGGAAAACTTGCGGCGGCTTCCGCAGCGGACGCAAGTGGGGAATATGCCGTTTCATATTATGCGCTTTATCTGGACGGGAAAAAGGTAGTTGAAATCGACCAGTTGAATTTCATTTACTATATCAACGGGAAAGATTATCTTGAGGACGTAAGGAAAGCACTTGGAAAATAAAACAGGGGCAGAGGGAGCCAGCGGAAGGGTTCGCTGGTTTTTGTCTGCCTATTTTTAGGAGGTAAAGAAGATGGACGAAAACAAGGTTGTACAGGGTCAGGAAGAAGAGTTTGCAGAGGAAATGAAGGAAGCGGAAAAGACCGGGATTGTCAGCATGGCAGACAAAAAGAAGGAAAAGAAAAGCAGCCTGAACTATACACACAATTTCAAAACCCCGGTTGAAATCGAAGGGAAACAGCACAAAACACTGACTTTCTACTTTGAAAAGCTGACCGGGGAAGACGTGGAAGCAATAGAAGAGGAATTGCAGGACCAGAACAAATACGTTTTGACCCCGGAAGTGTCTTCCGTATTCCAGACAATGCTTGCCGCCCGCGCAGCAGGCGTGGGGGCTGATGAAATCAGACGGCTTCCGCTTGGGGAGTACATGAAAATCAAGAATCAGGCAAGAAGTTTTTTAATAGAATCGGGCTATTAAAAGTAAGCAGCCCCGGAAATTTTATCAGAAAACAGGCTTACAGACTGGCAAGGGCTTCAAATACGCCTATACCGTTCTTTATGCAGCTTACACTTTCCGCGCTTTTCCGCTGGATAAAAAGCGTGAATGAAGTAGAAAGAGAAGACGCACGGGAGCGGGAACGCCTAGCACGTCAAAAGTGATAGGGGGTGACGAAGAAATTGGCAGGGTCACAGAAGCATTTTGAACTTCTTTTTAAATTATCAGCGTCACTGGGCGGGAATTTCAACAGCACTTTCAAAGGTGCAATGGAACAACAGAAAAAGCTACAGAACAGCATAAAAGAAGTAAATGCAATTCAGTCGAAGGTTGACGGCTACACAAAGGCTTCAAACGCTATAGAGCAGCAGAGGGGGAAGCTGGAGAAATTGGAAGCGGAACATGAAAAAGTTTCGCAGAAGATACAGCAACACCAGCAGAACGCTGAACGGCTGCGGGCGAAAATCGAAGAAACAGGCGACGCAACGGGCGAATTGACAGCGCAGCTTGTGAAAGAAGAAAATGAAGTCGCAAAGAATACCGAACGCCTGAAAAACAATGAAAACCAGATACGACAGACCAATGCCAGTATAGAAAGACAAGAAGAGCAATTAAGAAATTTGGGTGATGAACTGCGGGACGAAGGAGTTGACACGGACAATCTGGAACAATCAAACGCCAGATTGCAACGGTCATATGACAGGCTGCGGGGTTCGCAAGAAAACCTAAACCGTATCAATGAAGAACAGGAAAAAATAAAAAAGAGCATTACGGGAACGAAGCTACAGTTATCTGCTACAGTCGGGGCAATAGGGCTGGTTGCAAAGAAATTGTATGACGGACCCGTGCAGGCGGCGCAGGAGTATGAAACAGCGATAGCGAAGGTGTCAACGATTGCTGACGCAAATGTTGTCCCGATTGAACAAATGTCAAGCGAGATAATGAAGCTGTCAAATACTACAGGCATAGCCGCCAGCCAGATTGCAGATGATGTGTACAACGCTATTTCTGCCGGGCAGCAGACGGGGGACGCAGTAAACTTTGTGTCATATTCAACGAAGCTGGCAAAAGCGGGTTTTGCTGAAAGCGCACAGACGCTGGACGTTCTGACAACGATATTGAACGCTTACGGCATGGAAGCGGAAGAAGTATCAAAAGTATCAGATATGCTTGTGCAGACGCAGAACAAAGGTAAAGTGAGCGTGGGCGAGCTGTCCAGTGTTATGGGTAAAATCATACCTACAGCGAACGCAAACAACGTGGCACTTGAACAGTTGTGCGCCGGATATGCAATCATGACAAGCAAAGGTATTGCGGCAGCGGAAACAACAACATACATGAACAGTATGTTGAATGAGCTTTCAAAGTCCGGCACGACAGCAGAAAAGACGCTACGGGCAACGACGGGGAAGGGCTTTAAAGAGCTGATGACCGAGGGCAAGAGCCTAGGCGAAGTCATACAGATTTTACAGGAGGAAGCGGAGAAGATCGGAAAAAGCCTGAATGATATGTTTGGTTCTGCGGAAGCTGGGAAAGCTGCCGTGTCGCTTCTGTCCGGGGGCGTTGAAGGGTTCAACGAACAGGTGGCAGGAATGGTGGACAGCGTAGGGGCGACGGAAGAAGCCTTTGCGAAAATGGACAGCACGACGGAAGCAAAAATGCAAAAGGCAAAGAACAGTATTGCAAATTTAGGCATTGTTCTGGGTCAAAACCTTTTGCCGATTGTCGGAAATCTTGCAGACAAAGTGGCTGCGGTTGTTATAAAAGTATCTGAATTTGCGCAAGCAAACCCGAAACTGGTTCAAACGGTTATGAAAGTAGCGGCGGCACTTGCGGGCATGAGAATTGCCGGGCTGACTGCGAAATTAGGGTTCCTGAATATAGCAAGCGGGATAAAGGACGCACAGAAGATTCTGGAGCTTTTCAAGATAAAAGCACTAGGATTTTCCGGCATAGGTTCAAAGCTGGTGGGCTTTATAACAAAGCCGTTTAGCGGTATCGGCGGCATACTGGGAAAAGCCCTGTCAGGTATCGGCGGCATTGTCGCACGTTCCCCGCTTGGGACAATAGGAAAAATCGTTGCGTCGAGTTTTGGAAAAATCGGGACATTGCTTGCGCCTGTAGGTAACATAATTTCAAAGGCACTAGGACCGTTGGGGAAAATCGGGTCAACGCTTCTAGGTCCGTTAGGAGGGATAGCAGGAAAATTTTTGCCCGTGATAGGAATAGTTACTGCGGTTATTGCAGCAGTACAGCTATTGCGGAAGAACTTTGATAAAGTCCGGGAAGCTGTAGGAAACATTTTCGGAGAAAAAGGGCTTGAAATATTCGACAAGATTGTTGCGGTAGTAACAAGTGTGGGCGAAACGATAAGGGGCGTTTTCTCTGACGGAAATCTGGGAGCAGCAAGGGACAAAATACAAGAAATTTTCGGTGAAAAGGGCGTTGCGGTATTTGATACCTTTGCAGGCGTATTTCAAAAAGTCGTAACAGCAGCAGGGCAATTTGTAGGGTTTGTGACGACGCATATAGTCCCGGTTGTCGAACAGGTTTTGAATGTGCTTGTTACAACGGTAATTCCGGGAATTATAAGCGGCATACAGTCAGCAGCCCCGGTGATAATGCAGGTTTTTCAGGCAATAGCGGATTTCATAGGCGGCATTATCCCGATTATAGGGGACTTCATAGCAGGCATTATGCCTGTTATCAGTGAAGTTATAACATTTATACAAACGTATGTTTTGCCGATTGTGAGCGAAGTGTTTAACTTTATCGTGACAACGGTGCTTCCGTTCATAGTGCAGGGCATACAGCAGCTAGGGTCCATAATTACAACGGTACTTTCAGCGGTTTTGCCTGTAGTTCAGACAGTTTTCACTACAATTTGGGCTATCATACAGCCGATTTTGCAGCAGATTTTGGCGACAGTCCAAGCCGTGATCCCTTCCGTTCTTTCAATATTCCAAACGGTATTTACAGCAATCGGTGCCATAGTCCAAGCGGCGACACAGATTTTTTCTGGGCTGATTCAGTTTATCACGGGTGTATTTACCGGGAACTGGGGCGCAGCTTGGGCGGGCGTGAAGTCAATCTTTCAGGGAGCTTGGGACGGGCTGAAATCTATTGCAACAGGTGTTATAAATGGAATTATAGGCGTTATAAATGGGGCTATTTCAGCACTGAACAGCATTAAGATTCCAGACTGGGTTCCACTTGTAGGGGGGAAAGGGATAGACATCCCAAAGCTTCCGGGTTTTGCAAAAGGAACAAAGAACACGCCGGACACATTTATTGCAGGTGAAGAGGGTCCCGAACTAATAACCAATGCGCCGGGAATGACAGTATACACGGCGCAGCAGACGAAAGACATTTTCAGCGCACAGAACGCCGCAGCACAGGTGGCGCAGACGGCGGGAGCCGGGCAGACTTCGCAGGTATTCTATAATACTACGAATAACGCCCCGGAAGTAAAGCCGCCAGAAGTCGTAAACGGCGCAGGACAGGGCGGCGGGAATAGCGTAACAATCAACAGCAATCCGACAATATACGTCGATAGCGACAAAGCAGGCGATTTTGAAGAGAAGCTGGAGGAAAATAACAGAAACTTGTTGCAGGAGGTTGAAGACCTTCTGGACAAAAGAAGTGATGATGAAAGGCGGTCAAGGCATGAATAAGATTTACACGACAATTTCCGGGGATATGTGGGACCAGATAGCGTATACGCAGATGGGAAGCGTTCTTTACACGGATAAGCTGATGAAAGCTAATGCCGATTATGCCGCAATGTTCGTCTTCCCTGCCGGGGTGGTTCTAACTATCCCGGAGGTAGAAGACAAAGAAAATATGGAGCTGCCGCCATGGAAAAGGGGGATTTTGATATGAGCGACAAAAGGCTTGCCCGGCGTGTCGTTTTAAAGCTGAAATTTGAGAATGTTGACGTGCCGGAAAATATAGCATTGCATTTAGTGAGCGCAAGCTATACAGACAATGAAGACGGCAGCACGGATGATTTTCAAATTGCGTACGAAGACCGGGAAAGGAACCTGATGGGGGAATGGCTGGAAGTGAAGCCGACAATCATAAAAACGACAAAGCAGGTTGCAAAGGAAGTTCAGAAAGAAGAAGTGATAAATTACGTTGTGAAGCGGGGCGACACATTATGGGCGATTGCTTCACAGTATTTAGGGAGCGGGACAAAATACCCGCAGATTGCAGCAGAAAACAATATACCGAATCCGAATTTGATTTATCCGGGGCAGGTATTCAAGATAACGACAGGCGGCACGGCAAAGAGTACGGCAGTTGAAACCGTGGAGGAAGTGCAGCAGGGGGCAAAACCGAAACTTGTAACAGCGGTTCTTGTCCAGAAGAACTGGGACGACAACGGGAAAGACGCAACTTTGAATATCGGCACATTTGAGATAGACGGGATAGACGTATCGGGACCGCCTACAAAAGTAACCGTGAAAAGCACTTCTATTCCCTATACTTCTAAAATGCGGATGGAGAAAAAGTCAAGGGCGTGGGAAAATATCACGCTGAAAGCAATAGGGGAACAGATAGCAGGAGAAAGCGGGCTTTCCCTGATGTATGAAGCCAGCGACAATCCGACGTTCAAGAGAAAGGAACAAATACAAACGTCGGACATTAAATTTTTGCAGGAGCTATGCCACGCCGCAGGAATGGCGTTGAAAGTAACGACGCTGAAAATCGTAATATATGACGCTGCGGAGTATGACGCAAAACCCGCAACAAAGACTTTCAAATACGGGGATAAAAATATTATATCCTACAAACTGGGAACCAGCCTGACAGATACGGCATACACAAGCTGTCATGTATCATACACGGACCCGGACAGCAAAGAAACGATTGAATATACATACACGCCAGACAGCAGCACGGGGACAGGGCAGGTTCTGGAAATAAACGAGAAAGTCAGGAATACGGAGGAAGCGAAGACGCTGGCAAAAAAACGCCTGCGGGAAAAGAATACACAGGAGTTCACGGCAAGCCTGAAAGTAGTGGGCGACGTGTCACTTGTGGCGGGAATGACTGTAAAGCTAAAGGGCTTTCAGAAGTTCGATAAAAAATATAAGGTGACGCAGGCAAAACACAGCCTGACAGGGGGCTACACGGTAGGCCTTTCTTTGAAGCAGGTGCTGGAGGGGTATTGATGGCAGACACGAACGAAATAAAAAACATGATACGGAAAGGAACCGTGCAGAGCGTGAACGCCGGAACCATGAAAGCGCGGGTGAAGTTCGGGGATAAAGGCGGCATTGTGTCCGGGGAGCTTCACATATTAGTCAGACACAGAATAGTTGTACCCGGAGAGAAGGAAAAAACGGGGAATAAGACAAAAACGGAAGCGGGGCATTTCCACGAAGCATATATAACAGAGTGGGTCCCGCAGGTTGGGGACCTTGTTTTGTGCCTGATGATTCCTGACGGCGACGGGGAAGGGTACATTGTAGGGAAGGTGATGTAATGGGAGAAAGATACATAAAAGATGACATGTTAAAAAATGGTTACAGACGGCGGCAGGAAAAAGCATATCGAAGGAAAGACAATGTAAGGGCAAAAATCGGAAGTTTCGGGGAGCTTGTTTTCAGTGTGTCGGCAAATACGGTAAAAACTTTTGACGGCATGAGCTGGGACTTTTCCGCCGATTATGCGACACATGACAGGCACATAAAAGCTGACCTATTAGAATACATGGGACCCGGCATTGAAACTATATCATTTTCTATGGTGCTTTCTGTTTTTTTAGGGGTGAACCCGCTAAAGGAGATAAAGAAGCTGCGGAAGATGGTGCGTAAAGGATATGTGGGACGGCTTGTAATAGGCGGCAAGGTATATGGCAGTTACAAGTGGGTAATGCAGAAAGGGACAGTTGATTTCCAGCGGTTCGACAATAAAGGGAACCTGCTGGCGGCGAAAGTAAAAGTGACGCTGAAAGAATACCCAAGGAAGGGCGGCGGGGTAAAGGAATTAGTAGAACTCCCACAGCAGAAGAAGGGTGGTGAAGTATGGGAATTAACAGAACTCCCACAGCAGAAGAAGGGTGGTGAAGTATGGAAATTATCAGAGGTGACGGGGAATTACTCAAAGAAATAGACCTTGCCCCAGAAAATGCATATCAGGAAGTGTTGCAGAATGTGGCAATAATTATAGGGACGTGGGAAAATACCTGCCCTCTGTTGCGGGAATTAGGGCTTCCGGCAGGGCTGATAGGGAGGCCATTGCCCGTAGTAAAAAGCATCATGGTAGGGCAGCTATACGACCAGATTGAACAGCATGAGCCACGGGCAATTCTGGGGGACATAACTTTTGAAGAAAATGCTTTCACGGGGAAGCTGATACCAATAATTGAGATACAGGGGGTACAGGCTGAAAATGATGATGAATAGAGAATACCCGGACATTGAATTTGTCGAAACGGACGTTGAAGTAATAGAAAGCAATATGATTGCGCTTTATGAAGAGATGGTAAATAAAGAGCTGCGGAAGATGGGAAAACGGGAAAATTACAAAGTTTATCCCGGTTCCCCGGAGCGTCTTTTTATTGCATGGTGCGCCGCTATTATCGTACAACAAAGGGTCCTGATAAATGAAACAGCAAAGAAGAATGTACCCCGCTATGCAAAAGGGGAGTATCTGGACAGCCTTGCAGAACTTTTCAAGGATATTGAACGCCTGCCCGCCACGACTGCGGTTGCAAAGTTCCGCTTCTACATATCGGCGGCACAAAATCAAAGTGTCATTATACCGAAAGGGACCCGGATAACATTTGACGGGGAAATCACGTTTGAAACAGAAGAAGTGCTGGAGATAAAAGCCGGGGAAACATACGGGGAAGTAAACGGAAAATGTCAGACGGCGGGGCTGGTAGGAAATGAGCTTGCGCCGGGGCAGGTGAAAGAAATAGTTGATATTTATGACTATTTTCTAAAAGTAGAGAATGTGACAAAGACGGCGGGCGGCGCAGAGGAAGAAGACGACGCTTCATACTATGAGCGTATGCGGGAGAGCATGGAGAGCTTTTCAACAGCGGGTCCGATAAACGGCTATATCTATCACACAAAGACGGTCAGCACGGCAATAGCTGACGTTGCGGCGACAAGCCCGGAAGCGGGGGTGGTAGATATTAGGGTATTGCTACAAGGGGGAGAACAGCCGACGCAGGCGGTTCTGGAGGAAGTAGAAGCGGCGTTGAACGCTTCTGACGTGCGCCCACTGACCGATATTGTCACAGTATCAATGCCGGAGGAAGACCCGTTTGAAATTGACTTGACCTATTACATAAACCGAAACAGTCAGGCAAGTACAAGTATCATAGACCGGGACGCAAGGGCAGCAGTAGAAGACTATATAAAATGGCAGACCGGGAAAATGGGAAGGGACATAAACCCTTCATATCTGACGCAGCTAATTATGGCAGCAGGCGTGAAGCGGGTGGAGGTAAGAAAGCCGACATTTCAGGTGGTAGAGGAAACGCACGTTGCAAGGATTGTGCGGGACAGCATGACCGTACTGAATGGAGGGATTGAAAATGCCTAATCCGAAAGGGATAAGAAAAGCCGGACAGGATATATATACCGTAAATTTTGCGGACTATCTACCGGGGGCGTTGAAGCATGACCCCAAAATGCGGGCGATTGCAGCAGCGGTGACAGAAAAAGCATTGACAGTCAGCGGGGAAATAGAAAACGTACTGATATATTCCCGCATAGATGAACTGCCGGAAGATTTGATTGATATTCTTGCTTATGATATGCACGTTGACTGGTACGATTATTCATACCCGCTGAAAGTGAAACGGGATATTCTGAAAGGCAGCGTGAAAGTGCATAAGAAGATGGGGACAAAATATGCGGTAGAAAAGGCACTGGGCGCATTATACCCGCAAAGTGAAGTTGAAGAGTGGTTCCAGTACGAAGGGCAGCCCCACCATTTTCACATTGTATGCGACGTTACGGAAAATAGGGTAATGGCAAGTTTTCAGCAGATTGTAAATGCGGTGATGATGTACAAAAGGCTTTCTTCACACTTTGACGAAGTTGTATATCAGGCAAGCGTGGGGATAACGGTTGAAACGCATACAGACTTCTTTTTATACAAGAATCCGGCAACGGGGAGCCTGCTGGCTGGCACATACCCGCAGCGGATAAGGCGGGGCGTACAGTCAGGAAGTGCGATTGTGGTGGGGACGGAAGCAGCAGGCTTTATCTTTCTTCCGACACAGGCTGGCACATACCCGTATAGAAGCCACATATTCAGGCACACAGACACGCAGATTGACGCAGAAACGGCGCAGAACGTACAAAGGTATAGAAATACACCTGCGGGGCAGATAAACGCCGGAGAAGAGCCACAGAGAAGCCACAGAGGGGCAGCAGGCGGGGCAGTCGTTGAAACACAGGCAACAGCAGAGGGAACGCCGTTTTCCGTTCCGGCAGCAGGAACCGCCCCGGACAGGAATACAGCATTTCAGGGAAGCAGCATAAACATTGCGACAGAGGGGGAAGCAGACAGCTTCCCCTTTGTAATGCCCGCAGCCGGGACGAAGCCGGAAAGGAACATTATAACGGACAATTCCGAAGCTGGGATTGCGGCAGAAGATGAAGCCGCAGGCTTTATATATACCGTAAAAGCTGCCGGGACCGTGCCGGAGAGAAGCACGGAACCGGGGGCAGCAGGCGGGGGAATTGAAAGCACGGTGGAAACAGCGGCATTTATACATAAAAGTAAGCCATGCGGAA
>Ga0137308_102418_pt1 | contig 12567 bp, 9 predicted proteins | sample Inofrocosms_June_FD_97181 | JGI IMG/M metagenome (GOLD analysis project Ga0137308, IMG submission 97181) | Mouse cecal microbial communities from Vienna, Austria - N-Acetylneuraminic and N-Acetylglucosamine D2O microcosms_June | ecosystem: Host-associated > Mammals > Digestive system > Large...
AGGAGTTTTGGTCAAAAATGACGGAAAAGACGCAAGCGTATGCGCGGCAAAGCGCACGGCGCGTTCTTTGTGCGGTGTTGCCTTAAGGCTTTCCAACGCGGTCATCGGCAAAAATTGCCGAAAAGATGCGTACTATGTCTTATGAAGACAGGTTTTATATACAAAATACCGCTGTAAAAATACGTACAAAAAACTCACAGGCTTTAAGGCGTATAAAACATCTGCGTCCAGTAATATCCGTAATAATCTCCCTCAATATAATAACACCCCACTCCCATATACTCGTGATCTCCCAAAATATTCACTCTATGGGCATAATCGTTCATCCAGCAATCCACAACCTTTTGTGCCGTGGGATACCACTTGGCAATGTTTTCCGCTTTGGAGGAAGGATTTGAAAGCCCGTACTCATCCAGTACAGTAAAGCATTTGGTGCCGTCGGGGCGAGTGTGGGATGTTTTAAAGGTGGCTTCCCACGCTCTTTCGGTGGCGGCGGCGGTGAGGCTGTCAAGCTGTTTAACCGGGTTTAAACCGTAATCGGCTCTCACCGCATTTACCACCTCAAACACCTGCCGCGCAAGGTCGCGTTCCCAATCCGTCTGAGCTCTCTGACCGTAAGCTCCGCTTAACGGATATTCGACAATCTCGGTGGGACTGAGAAAATCCGAGTGTATAAACTCTCCGCTGTCTAACTTGCAGTAATGGGTATCGGTTTCGGCAACTATATTGACCGTATCGTTCAGATTGTAGCGGTTTACCTTTTCGGAACCCTCAATCGCCTCCTTACGGCTGTATATGCCGCCGCTGCTTATGTACATAACGCTCTCGGCGGCGGTTTCCGTCCACTTCGGCGTTTCTTCTTCGCTTATGTAATCCTCGTGGATAAATTCGCCGCTTTCCGTTTTGTAATAGTGAGTGTCCGTTATTGCGGCAATCTTGACAGTATCGTTTATTCTGTAGAGCTTTATTTTTTCGGAGCCTTCTATCGCGTCCGTGCGGCTGTATATTTTGTCGGTGTTTATATATTTTATTCCGCTTACCTTTGTTTCGGTCCATCTTTCGTCGGTTTCCTCATCGGCGCGCTCTTCTTCGGGGGCGCTTATGCCGTTTTGATCGCTCTCGGATACGGATTCCAAATCCCATTCGGTGTCAATTTCGGTCAGTACTCCCGAATCGGAATTATCGGAATTAAGATTGTCGGAATCACCTTCGTCCGGCGAAAGCAAGAATGTTTCCGCATGATACGGGTTGTCCGTTCCAACAGCATCGGAAGCCTCAAATCCGTCATAAACCCCATTTTCGCCGCTAAGGGCGGAAGGTTCCGAGGGATAAACTTCATAGGGTACCCGCTGAGCCTTCGTCTCCGTTACTCCCAAAAAATCAGACGAAAAGGATATCGGTTTATTCGGAAAAACTCCCGCCTCGGCGGCAGTCACGGCATTGTCGGCAAATTCGCCGTGCAGCTCTCCCTTTCCCGCAAAACAGACGGAGAAAATCATAACTCCGCTTAAAAAAGCGTATAAGCCCTTATACCTGATACGGCAAAGAGCTTTGAACGCACTTATACAAAAAAATTTTAAAACTTTCAGCAATTCAGCCATTTTTTGACCTTTCTTTTAATGTCAAAAACCAAGGGAAAAGCAATACCCTTATGTTTTCTCAAAATGTCCCCGCCGGTTTCACCAAGCGAATTTTTAAAACGTTATACCAAGCCTTTGCAAAAAACAGCCAACCTTCCGCAAGGACTTGTTTATTTATTTTTCGGCGTAGCTTTAACAAGCCGACGAATTGCAAAGCAATTCCGAGGTTCGGCAGGTGTTATACCAATAACCATTTTGATGCAGGATAAAATCATAGTCAAAACAGTTATTACACCCGAAGCAATGTTAACCAAAAAAACATTTTTCCGATTTTTAATTGGTTAACAGTATTATTCCACATTGAACCGAGAGACGAGGAATATCCGACAGCGTTTAATAATGATAAAATTCCTGAGTCCAGAAATGATAGTAGCTCTGGTAATCATCTTCTATGTAGTAATAGCCTACGCCCATATAAGTGTAATCCTTGTTTAAAATGGCGGCGCGGTGGGAAGGACTGTTCATCCACGCGTCCACAACGCTTTCGGGCGAATCCTGCCCCGCGGCGATATTTTCGCCCCAGCCGCCGTAGATTATCCCGTTTTCGTTAAAAGCTCCCGTGCACGTCGTGCCGTCGGGGCGGGTATGATCCGCCCGATATTCCACCGTAAGCTCCCATGCCCTCGTAAGCGCCACGTTTTTAAGTATATCCATTTTTTCAAACGGAGCAAGTCCGTTTTTGGCTCTTTCCGCGTTGGTGAGTTCAAACACCTCGTCCGCAAAGTCCAATTCTTTTTCGGTACAGTACCTCTGTTCGTATCTCCCTCCCGTTAAAGCGGGGTCGGAAGGAGATTCGGCAGTCGGTTCGGAAGCGACGGAAGCAGGTTCGGAATCGGAAACTGAAGTTAAAACAGCCTCCGTTGTCGTTGGCTCCGTAGCGGCGGGTACCGTTGTCATGGGCGGATCGGTTTGCGGCACGGTTGCCTCTTGGGTAATGGGCGAGGTTTCGGGCACAAACGGCGTTGTCGAAACAGGTGGTGAAGCGGATTCCGAATCCGGCTCGTTAAAAGGTTCGGCCGCAGAAATTTCGGCATTTTCGGAGACAGGCTGCGAATACGAAGCTCCGTCGGTTTGCGGCGATTCTTCGCCCAAAGCGGTATCGGAAAAATTCGGAGCCGTATCGGAGGATTGAGGGGTTTCCTGCCGTGCTGTGCCGGGTTCCCCTTCGTAAGGCGTCGTTATTTCTTCGGCGGACGTTCTCTTTGTTTCTTCGGAAGCGCTTTGCTGTTCCGATTCCGAAATTTTTTCGCTTTTTTCGGAAGGCTCGCCGGAAATAAGAAGCGGAGTGGACGTATCCGAAGGAACATCTTCCGACAGCGAGCTGCACGCGGCAAAGCTCAGTGCGGCCGACAGCAGCAGGGGAAGAATAAGGAGTCTGACATTTTTTTCAAGCATAATATGTATCACCGTATATTGAATTTTTTTCTTGAATGCCTCGGCTTTTGTCGGTTTTTAAAACCTGTCTTCACAAGATTTGTGCGTGGATTTTCGAGCAAATTTTGTCGAGTATAAGTCGGAAATCCGCAATACTTGATGTATTTCAAGGATTTCCAACGCGGTAATCGGCAAAATTTGCCGAAAAGACACGTGCAAAATGTTGTAAAAAAAGGTTCTTTATTTATATTATAACAGCCAATTAAAGGAATGTCAATGAGAAAATTGTGGAAATTGTCGGAAGCAATAATAAGGCTGTATAAAGAAATTTTCGCTTAGTATAACAGCTTGACTTAAAGCACAAGATATGTTAAAATTCATTTAAGAGAATACCGCACAAAGATTGTCGTGCAGACGCGCAGTGAGCTTTTTCGTCAGATTGTCCACAACGACGCAGGAATACCGATATATTTCAAGAAGTTTTGGGCAAAAATGACGGAAAAGCTGCAAGCGTATGCGCGGCGTTGCCTTAACATAAGGAATGGTGAACGTAAAATGAAAAGAATCGGAAAAAATGCCGAAAAACTTGTCCCATGGATAGTTTTATGCGTGGCGCTGGATATAATCGCGCTTGCGCTGATCCCCGCCAATTTATTTCTGTTAAGCCTGCCCGAATGGATTACCGCCGTTTTCTCCATTCTTATCGGAAGCGCGGTGGGTATCCTTCTGTCCAGACCTTCACCGCGCAAGGCGGGAAAAATAACGGTTTGCGTTATCAGCGTCTTTTCCGTTTTGACTGTTTTGTTCGGAGCTTACTGCAATCCATACTGGAACAGCCTTATGTTTCGCGTAAACGAGGATTTTTACTCGCGTTCATACGACGAAACCGTCAGCGGAGTTATGGCAAAGGAAGATCTGGATTTTGCGGTAAAGTATCTTCAAAAATGTCATCCCGCCTTAATAAACGGACTTCCCGACGAACTGCGCCTGAAATATGAGCAAGCCGCTTCGGAGCTGTCCGAAATGGACGAAATAACAGTAAACGAACTGAGCGGCAAAATACAGCGGCTTTTCGCGGAGTTGTCCGACAGTCACACTTTCGCGGCAGATAATTGCTCCCGACATTATCTGAAAGACATTTATTCACATAATCGGGCGGGAGAGACGCTGACGGCGGTGAACGGAAAACCAATTGAGTCTCTTTTTAAAGAAAAATCCGGTCTGTACAGCTTTGAATCGGAAAGCTACGGAATGGTTCAACTTAAGGACGATCTCGGAACTCTTGAGGGATTGAATTATTTGGGAATATCCGCTGAAAACGGAGTTGTTTTTACCTATCTTACCAAAGAGGGGGAGGAAATTTACATTACCTACACGGAGGACGATTTTCTTCCTTACGACATGTACCTTGAATATAACGAACTTTCTGATACCGATGAAGCGAAAGACGATTTTGTTTATTACAGCGTTGACGAAAACGCAGGACTGGCGACGCTGACATTGAACGAATGTAACTACAATGAAAAATATATAAGCTGTCTCAAAAATATGTTCGGAGAAATAAAGTCCAAGGGGATAAAAAACCTCTGTGTCGACCTTCGTGAGAACGGCGGAGGAAATTCTCTGGTGGCGAATGAGTTTTTAAAATATCTGGATATACCTTCTTATAAAGATATGGGTTTGGTATGGCGCTTAGGATTTCTGAACATAAGCGCAGGGGGCGGAGTTACCGAAAATGAGCGGTATGAGGAACTGCTTTACGACGGCAACGTTTACCTGCTTACTTCGTATCACACCTTCAGCTCCGCGATGGATTTCGCCCAGTACATAAGCGACAACGATCTGGGCACTCTGATCGGCGAACCCTGCGGAAACAGCCCTAACAGCTTTGGTGAAATCTCGGTATTTAAATGTCCCAATTCGGAAATTACCTTTCAGGTCTCCACTAAAAGCTGGAAAAGAATAGACATGGAAAATACCGATCTGCTTTTGCAGCCGGATATTCTCTGTGACGCGAACGAGGCGGAAGACAAGCTGTATGAGCTTATCAAAAAAATCAGTGAATAGATTAAATAATCATAAAACGTCGCAGTCCCGTTCCGGATACTACGACGTTTTTCCGTTTAACAAATGAGGAACACAGCATAAGGAAGCGTATCCTTCTTTTGCAGTATGGAATCCAGCAGAATATTCGATTTCGCGAGGTTGGTATTAAGAACAAGCTTTACCGCATAGGTTAAGGCCGCCGCCAGTTCCTTGTCGTTGTACCCATCCTTTAAAAACACCGGAACGCACAGCTTAAGGGTATTGTAAAACACTGCCATCGCAAAATAATTATTCCATACCCCGTCTCTTATATTCTGGGAAAACGCCAAGTTTACCAGCAGATTTTCGATTATATACGGACGCTCCTCCATTATCCCCTTGAACATTCCCGTAAGTCTTATGTATTCCTCGGCGTTATAACCGATATCCGGCTCGTTGTTTCCTATGGCAAACCCCACCGATATCGCCAGCCTTCCCATAATGCGCCCGAAGCTCTGGGTTACGAAGGCGGAGGGACTGTTCTGCGCCGTACGGAACATTTTATGGAGTATTCTTATCGAGCTGTCGGCGATCCTTTTGTCGCTCTGATTCGGTGAAAGGGAATCCACTATTTTTCGGCACAGTTCGCTGTCCAACAGCATTTTCGCCAACAACGCAATTTTTGAAGCTTCGTCTTTTTTTATGTATTCATCCGTTTTCTGACAAAAATATCCTAATATGAGCATTCTTTCGGGAACAGTAAAGCCTCTGTTCTGCAAAATATCTATCTGGGCGTTTAAAACGATCCAGTAGAATGACAGCTCTTTACATTCCGGGGTAAGTCTCGGAAGGGTAAACATATCATTGTTTATATAGAGATCCTCTCCGTCATACTCCTCCTCCGTAATGCTCAGCCCCTCCGGATGCTCCATTAAAATTTCGGTCACGCGGCAGCAGGTGGCGCTGCATGACTGCATTACCGTACCCTTTCCCACCTTCATATGAAGCCTCGGAAAAACCCGACAAGTCAGACTAAGCGATTCTTCTCCAAGTTCCTTTTGCAGCATGCAAAGCGAATCTTTCCCCAGAAAATGACACTTTCCTTCGACCGTAAGCTTCATTTCCGCGTAGCAAATGTCGTTAGGCTCCTTTTTTCTCTTAAAAGCTCCGTCAATAACCGACCTGAGAGCGTTGCTGCATTTCATTTCCATATAATAAAGATATTCGCTTTTAGATATGTCAATATGCCAGTATCGGCAGCAGTTGTCCGTACAGTCGGGCCCCGAACATCGGAAATCATCGTAATAAGCGAATTTTACGATATGCATAAAACAGCGTTCCTTTCAAAAGGCTTTTTGTCGGATAATACCAATCTTTAATCAAGTTGCGGACTTGATTAAAGATTGGTATATAGGCAACACCGCGCTTTGCCGCGCATACACTCGCAGCTTTTCCGTTATTTTTGCCAAAAACTCCTTGAAATACGCCGGTATTCCTGCATCGTTTTGGACAATCTGACAAAAAAGCTCACTGCGCGTTTGCACGACAATCTTTGTGCGGTATTGCCTATTTTTTTATTTTACTATTACTTTTATAAAAAGTCAATAGCAAAAATTCCTCTTCGGCATAAAATATAACAAGACGGCGTAAAAACAAACGCCGTCCCATTACCGGAAGAAAGGATAATACCCAATGTCAAGCTTTATCTTTTTGGGCGGCGATCTGCGTATGCTTTATGCCGCCGAATATTTAAATAAAACATACGATTGCTTTGCCTACGGCTTTGAAAGTGCGGAGGTCTTTCCCGTACCGGCCGCGGGTGAAATCATACCCTGTGATTACGCGGTGCTTCCCTTGCCGCTGACCTCGGACGGGGTGCACATAACTATGCCTTATCACGGGGAAAATCCCGATCTTGACATTATACTCGGCGCGGTGAAAAAGGGGGGCACGGTGCTGACGGGAAAGAGCTGTCCTTATCTGGAGCGGATCTGCGAGGAAAACGAACTGGAGCTGTACAACTATTTTGACCGCGAGGAGCTTCAGATATTGAACGCGGTGCCTACCGCCGAAGGAGCCCTTGAAATAATGCTGAAGGAGCTTCCCGTTACGGTTTTCGGGCTAAATGTCCTTATAACCGGATACGGCCGTATCGGTGAAGTTATGGCGCGTATGCTCATGGCGCTGGGAGCAAGGGTCAGCGTTTACGCCCGAAGAGAAGAGCAGCTTGCCAAGGCGGAATGTATAGGCTGTTCCGCGGTTACGGAGGCGGAGCTGGTTGGAAAATTGGGTGAGGTTGACGTTATAGTCAATACCGTACCGGCTACTTTGTTTGATCGCAGGAGATTGATGAGAATCAAAAAAGACTGCCTTCTGATAGATCTTGCTTCAAAGGCCGGAGTTGAAGATATGGAACTGGCGGCAAGTGTGGGGGTTAAGGTTATCTGGGCTTTGTCTTTGCCCGGAAGAACAGCGCCGGTATCGGCGGGACGCATAATAGGAAAGACCATTGAAAATATGTGCAAGTAATGCTGTTTTATGTTACAAGATCTGTATGTGGATTTTCAGGCAAATACTTCGGCCGAAAATCAGATAAACAATAATACTAATCCCTTTAAAAACTGTCGGATTAGTGTTTTGGGCGCAACTCTTTTTAAACTATGGATTTATCCATAGTTTAAGGCAACACGGATAAAAAGAGGAGGTAATCACCTTGTGTGAAATATTAAAGGGTCTTCGCATCGGGGTAGCGATCTGCGGCTCCTTCTGCACCTTCAAAAAATCCTTTGAAGCGGCTAAGCGGCTGGCGGATTTCGGTGCGGAGCTTATACCCATAATGAGCTTCAACGCCTCCGCTCTTTCGACCCGCTTCGGAAAAGCGGAGGATAATGTTAAAATATTTGAGGAAATAGCGGGAAGACCTGTTATAAATACCATAGAGGCGGCGGAGCCGATAGGCCCCAAAAAAATGACCGACATTATGCTGCTTCCAAACTGTACGGGCAACACACTGGCTAAGCTGTCTCTGTCGGTTACGGACAGTCCCGTCACCATGGCGGTAAAAAGTCATCTTCGCGGCGGAAAACCGGTGGTGATAAACGTTGCCACCAACGACGCGCTGTCGGGTTCGGCAAAGAACATAGGTGCGCTTATGAATTTAAGACATTACTATTTTGTGCCAATAAGGCAGGACGATTATATAAAAAAACCCACATCGGTGGTGGGAGACTTTGACAGGATAGAGGAAACCATTATTGCGGCGCTGAATGGAATGCAGGTGCAGCCGTTTATTACCGTTGTATGAGTATTCGTAAGCGGCGAAGCTGTCGCTTTGGGAGAGGAAAAGCTTGTTTTCCGATCCCGGAGCGGCGGCTTCGCCGTTTATCGGAGCTTGTATTCATAAGATTTATGCGTGGATTTTTGAGCAAATATCGACGAGGACAAGGCTTCCAACCCGGTCATCGGCAAAATTTGCCGAAAGACACACGCAATATCATGTGAAAACAGCTTCTACACCTTTTTTACCTCCGCTCCCTTATAAAAATACCCCAGAATTTCCTCCGCCTTCATTCCCTGTTTTGCCATTTCATTGGCGCTGTACTGACTCATTCCGGCTCCGTGTCCGTGTCCTTTGGCGATTACGGTAAAGGATATTCCGTTCCATGTAATCTCGAACGCCGTGGATCTGAGCTTAAGTATCCTCCACAGCTCTCCGCCGCTTAATTCTCTCCCCCCCACTTTGGCCGAAACCACATATCCGTATTCGTCTCTTACCACGTCCGAAAACCAGAGGGAATAATCCAGCGGCATTTGAATTTTGGGATCAAACGCAAGGAGCCGATCTCTTACGCTTTCCGCTGTCATTTCGTTCTCCGTTCTAAAATACATGTATTCCAAATCCTTTGGGCATTCCGCCCGTGCCAGATATGGAAGCGACATATTCCATATATAGTCCGGATGAGCTGAAGCTCCCGCCGAAACCGAACAGTAAACGCTGTATATTGGCTTGTTTTCATAATAAATACCGTGTGAAGCCCCGTATTCGGCGGCTTTTTTCACCTTCGGCAAATATTCTTCATAGCTTTTTCCGTAGTATTCTTTGGCTTTGGCGGGGGTAAAATAAGGCTGACACAGCGCGCTGCTGTCCGACAGCTCTCTGCCCTCTCCGGAAAGCCGCAGCGCGTAGGTATATGCGGCGGAAGCCTGCGCCTTCAGCGCTTCTTCCTCATAAGAAACGTCTATCTGAGCGAACAGACAGCCTGTCAGATATTCTTCCGCCGAAATAGTTATAATTTCTCCGTTTTCGGTAAGGGTAAGCGTAAATTCCTTCATGCCCCTGTCCGGAAAGCTGTTTCCCCAGATCAGCGCAAAAATCTTCGGAGCTCCCGCTATCAGCACTGCCGCCGCCACTATCATCACCGCGTATTTTTTCATTGCCGTCGCCCTTTCGTAAAAAGTTTATGAATAAAAATTATTGACTAAAGTCCCATAATGTATTATAATAGATATATGCGTACTTTTTGCGGACAAATTCAAGCGCAGCTTATATCAATATTTAATTAAGTTATAGGCCGGATTAAAGATTGCACCCTAAACACTAATGGCTGCCTAAAATAATATATGAGCTTGTACCTGTTATAGAACGATTAAAAACGGTCAAAAAAGACGAATTTTCGGGACAGAAAGGAGCGCCGCCCTGATAAGGCGGTATTGTAAATATGAAAAACACAAAAAAAATTCTTCCCATAGCCTCGCTCTGCGCCGCAGCGGCGGCAACGATTTTCAGAGTGTTTCAGCTTCTGATTACGGTTGATTACAATGAAATGGGCTTCTACTCCTCCGAGGCGGGTTTTGTGACCACTCACGGGTTTTACTTGTTTTTGCTGATTGCGGCAGCGGTATTTATCGCAGCCGTGTTTATAGACAAAAAAAACGCGAACGCAGCCTATATAGGCGGTACGGGAGACCTGACCTCAAAACAGACGGCCGTATTTGGGCTGAGCTTTTTAGCGGCGGCTTGTCTTAAATTCTATATGTTGGTTTTCAGCTTCAAGGGTTTTGGGATAGACTTTTTCGGCGAAGCGGTTATTTTTGCCGTGTTTGCGGCGATAGGCTTTATTTTGCTCGGCAGCAAAAAAATCAAGCCTTTTGTCGGATACCTTATGCTCCTTATAAGTATAAGCTACACCTTAAAATCCGCGTCTCTTTTTATGGGAGATACCATTATAACAAGGGTCAGCGACGAGCTGCTGCTGCTGCTTTCCTATGTTTCGGCGGTGTTCTTTTTCCTTTCCTTGGGCAGGTATTTTTCGGACAACGAAAGCAAGGATACCCGCAAAAAGCTTTTGTTTTTCGCTTCCGTCTCCGCCTGCCTTTCCGCATGCGCCTCTTTGGCGGGATATATTGCGCTGATTATAGACGGCGCGTATATGAAAGAGCATATGGAGCAGCACCCGGTTTCGGAAATAGGAATAATTATCATAGCGTTTACCGTTATTTTTACCCTTTACGGCAAAAAAACGACGCTTTTGGAAACGGATAACGAAAATGATGATGAAAACGCGTAGGACTGCAGTGAAGTCTCGCCTTCTGTTTAAATCCGAGTACTGGAAATACGGGATTCGGATACCGTGCTTACTGACGGCGGTCTGTTTTTTAAGCGGCTGCACCGTTTTTGACGGTTCGCTGGAAAGCCTTATGTATCCTCCTAAGCTCACCGAAACCCAGACTGCCGTTTATAACGCCCTTAAATTGAGTACCGGGGATCAGATAGAATTGGTTTACCCCGCCGGCGGGGAATACCGAAGCGCATTTGTTCTCTATGATCTGGACGGAGAAAAAACCGATGAAGCCATCGTCTTTTACCGCGAAAAAAATCTGTCGGAAAATGGAGAAAGCGGTTTGAGAATGAATTTTTTGGATCAGGAGGGCGGAATATGGACGTCGGTGACAGATCGGCCCGTTGCGGGAACCAAAATAGAGGACGTGAGCTTTTACAATTTTGACGGTACGGTAAGGGTGGGAGTGGTATGCTCTGTGCTTGCCCAGTCGGAAAAGTCGCTGAGTCTTCTGAAATATTCCGACGGATATGTGGAAGAGCAGTTCAAAACCACCTTTAGCTTTATGGAAACCGACGATTTGGATAACGACGGCTTTGATGAGCTGTTTTACGTTAGCTATGACTCGGTGATGGGATACAGTCACGCCCGTGTTCTCGGTACACGGGAAACGGGTGAAGGCGAAATACTCCCGTCTCCGGAAATACTTTCCACAGTGCCTCTTTACCCCGATGTTTCGTCGGTGCAGAGATTAAGCCGCCAGAAGCTCAACGAAAACGAAAGCCTGTTGTTTATTGATTACGCCAAAGGTGACAACGCATACGGAACCCAAATACTGTTAAGCTATAAGAACAACCTTACCCAAGTTTTTTCGGAAAATCTCAGCCGCCGCTCCAACTCTTACACTCCAATTCTGTACAGCACCGATATCGACGGAGACGGAAGGATAGAAGCCCCCTCCACCACGGCCTTCATAGGATACGAAAACCGCACGATTCCCGAACAGATTTTTTCGGTGGAATGGTACTGTACCGACACCGATAACGGCAATACCGTCATCAAAAAATTCACCACTTATGTAAGCGCCGGCGGCGAATACGTTTTTTATGTTCCCGTCAGGTGGCAGGGTTTGGTAACGGCGGAAAAAAGCGGAAACATTGTAAGTTTCGTAAAATACGACAGCGAAAGTCTTGTTTTGCTCTCGATATGCGTATCGGACATCATTCCCGATGGCAGTGGATGGAAAAAATATGACGATACCATATACGTTAAAAATTCCGACAGCAGCGACCCCATGGTTCTTACCGACGATGAGCTGAGAAACTGCCTTTGGATATAGATCCGTCGTTTTCTATCGGATTTTGCCGCGTGTGCGGGAACCTTTGCCTAACCGATTCGGAAAAGACATTATAATACCAATCCAATTTTAAACTTACGTAATAACCACAGTTTTAAAAGGGATCAGAATAAGAACCTGTCTTTGGTCAAGGTATAAACAAATAACTAAAGATTGGTATAAACTGTGAACAGATGCGGTTTTCGGCATTGTGTCTGCTGTCGGCAAATCGCAGCGAAAGGATCATACCATGCTCACCAAAAAAGTTTTAGTATGCGAGGACGAAGACGCCATACGCGACTTCGTGATAATAAACCTGAAAAGCGCGGGCTATGAAGTGACGGGCGTAGACTGCGGCGAAAAAGCTCTTGAGGAATTCTCCAAGGGTAATTTTTCCGCCGCCATACTGGACATAATGATGCCCGGAATAAGCGGGATGGAGGTATGCCGCAAAATCCGCGAAAGCGACGGAAAAATCGGCATAATAATGCTCACTGCCAAAAGTCAGGAAACCGACAAGATAGAGGGGCTGACAAGCGGTGCGGACGATTATATCACAAAGCCGTTTTCTCCCTCCGAGCTTGTGGCAAGGGTGGACGCCATGTATCGGAGAATAAGCTCCTACGAGCAGTCC
>Ga0137308_102420_pt1 | contig 12565 bp, 11 predicted proteins | sample Inofrocosms_June_FD_97181 | JGI IMG/M metagenome (GOLD analysis project Ga0137308, IMG submission 97181) | Mouse cecal microbial communities from Vienna, Austria - N-Acetylneuraminic and N-Acetylglucosamine D2O microcosms_June | ecosystem: Host-associated > Mammals > Digestive system > Large...
TTTGCCTTTGCATCTTCAATGAGCCGTTTTACGCCGGGCCGGTTGAAGTTTGTACCGGAATACCCGTCATCAATATATACGTCAACTTCATTCCAGCCGCGCTGACGCACATAGTTCTGGAGAAGCAGTTTCTGGTTTTCTATGCTGACGGATTCCCCGTCCCGCTCATCGTCATTGGAGAGGCGGCAGTAAATGCCGACATCGTATGTTTTATCAATCATCTTTATTTTACCTCCCGACAATCTCAGTTTCATACCTCATGCGGCGTGATGGCTCTGCAGGTTTTACCCTGCAAGAATATGATACCCAAAACACCACCGCCACGCAAGGATGCGGCTGGCCAAGAGGTTGTTTTCATAGTTAAGTGGTGTGACCGGCGCAGGCGGCAGAGGGAGGGGAAAACTCTGTCATAGCCCGCCGGACGGCAAGCTGTTCTAAAGTTTTGCCCAAATCTTTTTCACCGGAGAAAAAGCTGGTCACTCGGTATATGGTATTTCCAATCCTGACCTCTTTATATGAGGTGGATGGAGTATTTAATGCGGCCTGGTTTTCCATAGTCGCACCTCCTAATCAATACAGCCTATATGTAAATGTATGAAAATACAGGTTGTCTCTATTCGATAAAAACAAGGACAGCCACACGGGTAAGTTTGGAGCCGCTATAACATAGTGGCGCATTTCCGGTGTGGCTGCCTTTTTATTCCAGTTTCCCGTCGTATTTGCCACGCACCCCCGGCAGGAGGGGATATTACAGGTCGCCCCTGGCAGGGCTGTCATAACTCCGCAGCACCGTTTTACTCGTATGCCGCAGGGTTCCCCCTCAAGTCTGTGGGAGGTCGTGAGAAAGTATCTTTAACCCCCGCGCTGTCATCGCGCCCGGATTGCCAGTCCGGGTCTAAAGCTCCGTCTATCGCTCCGGCAGCCTGGTTTCATCACCTCCTGCAAGCTGCCATCATCGCGCCGGGCCTTATGCCGCTGTTCACGCGGGTTTCGTGCCTGTAATACCGTATATTCAATTTTCAAAGGCCATGAGGTCACGGGAAAAGCGTGTCCTTCTAATAACCGTGAGAAAAAAGGGCTTTTTTTGAAGTCTGTTACAGGACTTTTTTCAAATATTTCTCCATGTTCCGGAGGCCGTGCTGGATGGAATCGCTGACAGCCCGGATGCTGACACCTTCACTTTTGGCAATAGCAGCCATGTTAAGCCCCATAAAGTAATAGGCATTGATCCGCTTGGCCTGCTTGTCCGGCAGGGAGGCAATGGCAGCGTGGAGCTGCTCCATTGTCACCTTACGCTCATAAATCTCACAAGGGGTCATAGCCACAAATAAGGCATCGTATTCAATGCCGTCTCCGCGATCCAGCGAATAGTGTGCGTTATGGTAGTATGTACGGCGGCGGTATGCGGCCTCCTTGCGGTCATATTCCAGCATGATAGCTGCCACTTCATCAGGAACCTCGATAATACAGTCATTTTTATAAAAATTGGGATAATGCTCCCGCAGGTTGATCTTAGTCATATTTTCCTCCATTTTGGTTGAAAGGTGAACAGGGAACCAAAATGGAGGCGGCGGGCCGCGGCACCTGGGGCAATCGGGGAAATCCCGCAAAATTCGACAAAGAAAAACGCCAGACAGTCGTAATGACCATCTGGCGTGTCTATCCAGCAGTTCCGCCTTATTATGCGTTTTATATATGTTTAATAGCGCGTTTTCTTTTGTGCAGTAGCCTACAGGCAAACCGATGATTTTTTTAAGTAATCACCAACCTTAAACCCATAGTAACCATGAAATAAATAACCGCCCACGAATAACTCCTTTAACAGCTATCACAGGCGGTAACGCAAATAGGCCCTGCCATAAAAAGCCGTTTTTTTTGTTGGCCTTTTATCAGGGCTGTTCTGCATATTCAATTTTATATAGCGCATGATAAGCGCATATAATCACGCGCAAATAGGTAGTAGCAACGTCTTATCCCGCACGATAGAATGTAGTAGAGGTGAGCAATCATGCAGGAAGATATGTTTTTACACATGGGCAACCGCATTAAGGAAGCGAGGGAAGAATGTGGCTTGACCCAACAGGAGCTTGCGGAACAGACCGGAAGGGGGCTTCGGCATCTCCAGGATATAGAGAAGGGCCGGAAAAATCCGTCTTTCGATGTGCTGGCATCCTATATTGGCCGGTTAGGTGTTGCGCCTAATGAACTGTTCTATTCGGATGTTCCGGCAGCGGAAAAGGAAGTGCAGCATTTCATGGGCAAATTTCTGGCCTGTACAGAGGATGAACGGAAAATCCTCTTAAAGACGCTGGACTGTCTAGCTGAACAGTTTATCAGCAGACGTTACAAAACCTCTGAAACACAGGATTCTAAATAAACCGGCAGACAAGAAAAACTTGCTTCTGCCGGTTTGCTTTTCTTAGTACCATCTGACTGCTGGGAGATTATTATTTATCCCATTCGCAAATAAAATCTGATGTAAGTCTATAATTCCATTATGAAAAGTTGCCGCACAGGATGACAGGTACAAAGCCCACATTCTCACAAACCTTTCGTCAAACATTTTCCGTACTTCGTCTATATGTTTTCTGTAATTCTTTTCCCAGCACAGCAGCGTCCGGTTATAGTGTTGTCGCAAATTTTCTACGTCCATTGTGTGAAAGCCGTCCTCTGCTGCACAGGAAAGCATTTCCCGCAGACTAGGTACAACTCCGCCCGGAAAGATATACTTTTTAATCCACGGATCGCCGGGATGTTCTTTCAGGGAGCTAATGAAATGGAGCAGGAACAGGCCGCCCGGTTTCAGTACAGCCCTGGCACAATCCAGGAAAAGCTGGTAATTGTCACGCCCAACGTGTTCCACCATGCCAACGCTTACAATCCGATCAAAAGTCTGCCCGCATTTAGGAATGTCACGGTAGTCCATCAGTTCCACCGTAAGAAGCTGCCCTAAATGTTCTTCATCAATACGCTTCTGAAACTCTTTATACTGTTCCTGGCTCAACGTGATCCCCATGCCATGTACGCCATACTTCTTTGCCGCCTCTATCAGCAGAAAACCCCATCCGCAGCCAATGTCAAGCAGAGACATCTCTTCCTTCAGGTACAGTTTTTTCAGGATATAATCAACCTTGTTCACCTGCGCCTGATAAAGCGAATCGTCCTCATGCAAGAAATAGCCGCAGGAATAACTCATGGTCTCGTCCAGCCAGAGCTTGTAAAAATCATTGCCGATGTCATAGTGGCTCTGCACTTCTTTCTGCTGGTTCTTTTTTCCTGTCGAGGTAAACATCAGTTTTTTCAATGCTGATTCGTCTGTAGAGAATCTGTCCATCTGGCCTAAGAAATGGTCTAAGGCATAATACAGATCTCCTTCAATCTCTAAACTCCCATCCATGTATGCCTCCCCTAAAGCAAGAGAGGTACTTGTCATAAGGGAAGCCAGGGAAACAGGCTTTTTGAAATCTACGGTAAATTCTGGTTCCCTATCTCCAATCCGGTATTCCTTTCCGTTTATCTTCACACAAAAAGGATACTGGTCAAATTTTTTCAAAAAAGGTATGATAACATTTTCCTCTAACATAAATGCTCTCCGTTCTTTTCCAGCGCTAATTTTCTTTCTTCAAAAAAGTGCTCCATATCCACAAGGCTACGGAAACTTCAACAGTTGCAAAAACAAGTACACAAAATACAATTTTCTTTTTCATCGAAACCTCCTTCATATTTAAAAGAGACGGGAACAGAAAAGTAATATTCCCGTCCTCTCATTAAATCACCTTTCCTGTGCTGCCAACCGGGAAATATTACGAAACTCCCCTGCAAGCATCACTATGGATAAAACTAACACAGTCAGGTCTGTCACTGCAGGAGCCAGGAATACACCATCTATGCCCAGTCCGCCAACTTTCGGAAGAAAGATTGCAAGCGGGACAAAGAGAATGATCTGTCGCATCAGAACTAAAATACTTGCTTTTGACGCTTTCCCCAAAGACTGCATAAGAGTAATTACCATAAGAACAAACCCCAGAAAAATATAGGTACTAAACAGAATACGGAAATCTGTTGCGCCCTGGCTTACAATACCGACATCTTTGATAAACCATGATAGTATTGTTCCCGGAGCCAGTTGGATCGGTATGTAGAAAATCAGGCCAAGCACCGTTGCGCCGAAAATAAACGCCCTTGTGACCTCTTTCACCCGATCATACTGTTTTGCGCCAAAGTTTGTTCCTGCCGCTGGCTGGAATCCCTGGCTGGCTCCCCACATGGGAATCAGGGTAAACGACTGAATACTAAGTGTCGCCCCCAAAATAATCTGCCATGTTTCTCCCCCATGCTTTGCCGCCACGTTGTAAAGTGTTGTCTGCTGTACCAGTGTCATAACCTGCATAAGCATAGCGGAAAATCCCACACCAAAGATTTCAGGAATCAAGGAGCTTTCCACTCGAATTTTATGGATGCGAACCATCTTGCTCTTTTTCAGGAAGTACCATAAAGTAATAACAGCGGTAACAATCTGTGAAATAATTGTTGCATAAGCAGCGCCTTCCACACCTTGCCCCTGATTCTTCATGAGGGTAATCATAATTGGATCAAGAATGATATTCAGAACAGCACCTGTGCCGGTAATCAGCATTGCCTTTTTCAAAATTCCTTCACCACGCATAATCATGTTGGCAGACTGTCCAAAATTCACGAATAAAGAACCGGCAAAAATAATCCGCAGATAGCGCTCTGCGTTGTTCAGGATTTCTCCCTCCGCACCGCTCAATGTCAAAAGCTGGCGTGTAAATATCATTCCAAGGGCAGTAATGACAATGCCAAAAATTAAATTTAAAGCAATCAGGTTTCCCATGATTTTATCAATCGTATCCTGATCCTTTTTTCCTACCGCTCTTGAGAGAACCGAAGCTGAACCAACGCCGATCAGCGTAGAAACTCCTGTGTTAATCAGGGTAAAGGGATAAGAAACGGAAACCGCCCCCATTGCCACCTCGTTGATAAGCTGCCCAACGAAAACTCTGTCCATGAAGTTATATAATCCGACAACCACCATGCCGATAATAGCCGGTATGCTTAGGGACAGCATGAGCTGAAACGGCGGAGCCGTCAGCAGTTTTGTACGGGTATCTGTTTTTTGTGCCATGATGACAACCTCCTTTATATTCATTTTTAATTTGCTTTTTGTTGCTATTTAAGAACAGAAAATTGTACGAAACAAATCAATCATCCCGCTTTATTTGATAAGCGTTCCGTATTTGTTCAAAAGACTCCTGACTAACGGTATGCTCCATACGGCAGGCATCCTGTTCGGCTGTTTCTGGATCAATTCCTGCCTCAATCAGCCATTGCGTGAAAAAACGGTGACGTTCATAGATTTTCTCTGCAATTTCCCGTCCTTCCGCTGTTAAGTGGAGAAAGCTGTCCTTATCCATCGTGAGAAAACCGGCATCCCGAAGAACACCCACCGCATGGCTGATACTCGGTTTACTGAATCCCATGTGACGGGCAAGGTCAACAGAGCGAACCGCACTTTCTCCCATTTGCTTTTGCAGTATCAATACAGCTTCCAGATAGTCCTCACCCGACGCATGAATTTTCATACAAACCTCCTATACCTAACTTTTATATTGCCATATTTCCGCAAATCTCTGAACCTATCAGCTTTCTTATTTTGTTCATACAGATTTCCGCATCCTGACTGTTTTTATAATATAAAGTTGTTTCAATAAGGGCCATTAAATACGACTTAAATGCAATATGAGCAAAGTTATTCTTTTCAATGTTATAAACGTCCATCAAGATTTCAACCACTTCTTCTAAATATGTTTCTTTTTCCATAATTGACATATGCCGTAGCATGATCTGAATCCCATCCCGATAACGATATACAAGAGCCAATAGCCAATTATGTTCTATATTTTCGTTAGGAAATTGATCAGCCACTTTTATCTGATAGTTCTTAATTTCCTCTTTAAAACCAGACATAGTAGAATCTACAATCATCCATATCAATTCCTTTTTACCAGAAAATCTTCGGTAAAAAGCTCCTGTTGTTATTCCTGCATTTCGACAAATCTCAATTAAACACACATCATCGTAATCATGCCGCAAAAATTCTATCTTGGCATTTTCGATAATTGCCTGTTTTATGGAATCCATTTTTAGGTTAAACTCCATCCAGAGGACTTTTTGCGGATATTCACAAAATCCTGATAAATTCCGGCTTTTGCCATAAGTTCGTCATGTGTGCCCTGCTCACTGATACGCCCGTCCGAGATAACCAGAATCTGATCAGCCTCCCGGATCGTATTCAGGCGATGTGCAATCACAAGCAGGGTCTTACCCTTCACCAACTCACTGATAGCCTCCTGAATGTAACTCTCGTTGTCTGTATCAACACTGGCAGTTGCTTCGTCCAGAATTACAATCGGCGCATCCTTCAAAATGCAGCGGGCAATAGAAATACGCTGTTTTTCTCCACCGGACAACGTAGCACCACCCTCACCGATCACGGTTTGAAATCCTTCCGGCAACGCCATGATAAAATCATAGCATCGGGCTTTCTTTGCCGCCTCGTAAACTTCCTGTTCTGTAGCATCCGGTTTTCCCATACTGATATTGTTGTAAATCGTGTCCTGAAATAAATACACACGCTGGAAAACCATGCTGATCTGATTCATCAGTTCAGAAAGCGGAACTTTCCGAATATCCGTGCCGCGAACCATTACCTTACCGGACTGCACATCCCATAACCGGGCTAACAGGTTTGCAATGGTAGATTTTCCGCCACCAGACGGCCCTACAAGTGCAGTCATTGTATTTTTCTTCATGGAGAAGTTGATATTATGCAGCACTTCTTTATCCTGATAGGCAAAAGTCACATGGTCAAAACAAACCTCCGGAGAAGTTACATCCACTTTGGAAATATGCTGTGTACCATTATCCGGTAATTCCTTTTCATCCAAGACTTCTTCAATACGGTCTAAGGCAGCATTCATAACAGTAAGACGAGATGCCTCTCCATATAATGCTTTTAATGGCCCAAACAAGTCAAAAACAAAAAGCAATACGCCAAGTAAATAGGGCAGGGAGAGTATGCCGTTTTGTTCAAGCTGAACAGAAAGAGCAAATATAGCAGCAATCCCAAACGCATACAAAATATTCAGTCCTCTCGTCCAAGGCGTCATTTTACGTTCAAATTCAGTTGATGTATCTCTTGAACGTCTAAAATTTTCAGTCAGTTCCTCTGATTTTTCACCGATCAGGTTATAGCTCTTAATAACGCCAATTCCCTCAGCAAAGGAGAGAACCGCATCCGTTAAATGTTCACTTTGATTCTGCCTTCCGGCAGCTTCTTTCAGGGAAACTTTATTCATCCCCTTTGCAACAAACGATGCAAGTAATGTCACGATTGCAGCAATCAGACCAAGCCTCCAGTCCAGAAAAAACATAAATACCAGTAAAATAAGGGCAGAAAGCATATAGCTCATCATATTGCCGAGGGTACTCATAGCAGCTTCTTCAATAAATACCATATCCGTGCTGAGTACAGAACTGATCTTCCCAATATTACCAGATGTAAAATATCCCATCGGCAATTTGCGGAGATGTCCTCCAAGCTCCATTCTTTTATCTGTAAAAATCATATATCCGGCGGCACTTTGTAGCCTATCACAAAGGTAGTGAACAACAGCCTGTGCAACCACCACTGCGGCAAGCCCAATCCCGATATGCAGACAATCTGCTCCAGTTAAAGTTTTCTGATAGAATCCAGAGAGTACAAGAAATGCCAAAAAGACAGGCATTTTTGCAAGTATGGATTCAATAAAGGCACATAGAAACGCGCCCTGAATCCGGCTCTTATATTTGCCAGAGAGTTTTAAAATTCTTGAAAAAAGTGCAAGCATTTATTTCCCCTCCTTTGCAGTATTTACTTTCCATTCTGCGCTGCCCTGTGCCGCTTTCCATAATTTCTGGTATTCCCCACAAGTCTGCAGCAATTCTTTATGAGTACCTGTTGCAGCTAACTTTCCATGCTCTATTACACAAATCTGGTCAGCATTCATAATCGCAGGGAGTTTGTGGGCAATCACAAATAAGGTTTTTCCCTTTACCAACTCCGCAATCGCCGCCTCCATTTTTTCCTCATTCTCCGGATCGGCATATGCGGTCGCTTCATCAAGTACGATAATAGGGGCATTTTTTAGGATTGCACGAGCCAAAGATATACGCTGGCGCTGACCTCCAGAAAGCATCTTGCCCGCATCACCAGCCATTGAACGGATTCCCTGCGGCAGTTTTTCAAGAAATTCCAGACACTGTGCTTTTTTCGCCGCTTCAAGGACTTGTTCATCCGTAGCGTCCGGCCTCCCCATTCGGATATTCTCAAGCAGAGAAGTGTTAAACAAATACTGATCCTGTGCCACATAAGAAATCTGGCTGTTTAATGCTTCCAGGCTCATTTCTGTTATTTTCTGCCCTCCGATAGAAATACTTCCCTGCTGTGGGTCATAATAGTGGATTAACAGCTTTGCAAGCGTACTTTTCCCAGAACCGGATTCACCGACTAAAGCCGTTTTCTGTCCGGCTTTTACGGTAAAACTGACGTCTGTGATAACTTCATCCATTGTCACCATTGGCTTTCCATCCGGCCCCGGCTGGGTTTTCTCATATCCAAAAGTGATATGGTCAAAACAAATATCGAGGTTCTTTCCATGAAAAGCATCATTTGTCTGCTTTAAAGGCGCAGTTTCCAGCACCTGCTCTAAAGCCGAGATTTTATAGTTAAGCTGCGGCATAGTCGGTAAAAACCCTAATGACTTTAACAGCGGTATGCCAATACTAAGCGACAGGCAGAGAATGAGAATCAAATCCGGCAAAGTTGAAAATCCCGAAAGGACGAACCATGCACCCAAAGGCAGGGTAAGAATAATCGTGCAGGGGAGCAGACTGCTGTAAACCGCCATCCACGGCCATGCCGCTTTGTACCATTCCAACGTATAATCCCGATAGTCGGAAATATCCTTGCGAAAACGCTCATAGGATTCAGCGTCTTTATTAAATACCTTTACAACCTCCATACCGTTGATATATTCGATAATGGTATTGTTCATTTTCTGCCCTGTCATATAATATGGCCCCATTTTCTTCATGCCGACAGAGTACATGATCATCATGGCTGCAAAGCTGACAGGGATTGATGAAAAAGATAATAAAGCCAGTTTCCAGTCAATGAAAAACATGGCAATATAAATTGCCAATGGAATCATAAGGTTTGCAATTCCTTCCGGCAGGGAATGTGCCAGTAATACTTCCAGACTGTCCACATCATCCACAAACAGCTTTTTAATCGTACCTGTCCCCTTGTCCTGGATAAATCCAAGGGGCAGAGCTTCAAAGCGTTTCTGCAGGGCTGTACGCAGCCTGAGCAGGGTATTGTAAGCTGCCTTATGGGAAACATTCAGTCCCCATCCATAAAGAATTGCCTGCAAAACCAGACAAACTAAAACTCCAATTACCCGTGATGATACATAACCACTCCCCACAGATTCCCCCATGATAAGCGGTGAAATCACCTGATAGGCCAGCACAAAAGGCAGAACCCCCATAAGGACACTAAGAAGCACAATAAAAGTTGCACGGTATAAGTCCTTTTTGTGCGGCCCTGCATACTCAAATACTTTTTTGAACATAACAAAACCTCCAATCAGTTAAAATATTGTTTTGAAAGTGACAATAGAATTTCAGGCGTCAGGACTTGATTTTTTATGGAATCCTGCCCGTCAAGCTGCAGCACTTCCGAACAAGTGCGGGTAATAAATTCAAAATCATGCGATACTACAAAAATGATAACTCCTGCACTTGCAAGCTGCTCAATCAGACGGCTGACACGCACCATCGAATCATAATCAAGCCCGCTGGTCGGTTCATCAAAGTAGATCACCGGGCTATCTTTGACAATAGCTGCGCCAATCGTTACTCGCTGTTTTTGACCGCCCGACAGGGATGCCGGGTGACATTCCCGATAAGCATTAAGTTCCAGTGCAGCCAAAGTTTCCGTAACCTTTTCGGTACAATCCTCCTTCATGCCTAACGACAATTCTTCTTCCACGCTGCTTGCGAAAAGCTGGTAATCCGTATCCTGCATCACAAGATAGGATAAGTTTCTTCTCTGGCGTAGAGATAATTTTTTTCCGTTATAACAGATGGTTCCGCTTTTTTCTTTCAATAGCCCTGTCATAATTGAAAGCAATGTAGTCTTTCCGGCTCCGTTATGGCCTAAGATTCCAATTACATCACCTTCATGTGCTTCAAAGCTGATGTTCCGTAAAATATCCGGTTCCTTTTTATACGCAAAAGAAAGACCTTCTACTTTTAGGACATTGCCAGATTCACGGACGACTGTTTTGGGCCTGTATTCACTCGCATCCCGTTCCGGCCAGACTGTACGCAATCCGTAAGGGATGCGTGCTTCATCAGGCAGCGCACAAAATTCTTCTCTTGTAAACTCCTGTGCAAGCCTGCCTTCCTGAATAAGAAACGCCCGATCAATCAATTCCCTTAAATAGTAAAAGCGATGTTCTACAACAAGGATTGTATAACCATCTTGTTTCAGACATTTCATAATCTCTGCGAGCCGCTTTGTGGCATCATAATCCAGATTGGCTGACGGCTCGTCAAAAATATATACTTTAGGCAAAAGTGTATAGACAGAGCCAATCGCTATCTGTTGTTTCTCCCCACTGGACAGATCAAAAATGCTGCGGTTCAGATAATCCGACAACTTTAAATTCGTTACCGATTTTGCGATACGGTCAATGGTCTTTTCACGGGAGAACCCCATATTTTCGCATCCAAAGGCAAGTTCCCGTGTGGTATCCGTCATAAAAAATTGGGAACGTGGATCTTGAAAAACAGTTCCCACCTTGCCGGCCAGATCAGACGGTTTTAATTCCAACAGAGATTGTCCGTCAAGTGAAATATTTCCCTTTATTTCTCCGGGATAGAAATGTGGAATCAACCCATTCAAAGAGCGAATCAGTGTTGTTTTTCCGCACCCACTCCGCCCTGTCAGTAAAATAAGTTCCCCTGTCCGGACAGTTAAGTTAATATCTTTCAATGTAAACTCACTTCTTTCCTCATAGCGGAAAGAAAAATTTTCAAATGTTATCATGGCTATACCCTCCATATGATAATTTCCCCGATAGAGGTATAGTCGAGGAACAAAATTCCTGCCAAAAAAGCAATCCCTGAAATCGTCACAATATATTCCGGCAATCCAAAGCGGACATTGTTTAAGGCGTATCTTTTTTCTTCCAACTCCAAGCCACGGGTTGTACCGGATGCTGCCAGTTCATCCGTCACTTTCAGGCAGCGCATCAGCAATGGTATCAGAATGTATTCAATCGTGGAAACTGGATGAATGATCCGTTTCCAAAGGGTATCACTAATGCCGCGAATATCCATTGTGTTGCGGATCATACGGTATTCAATCCGCAGGGTAGGAATGTACCGGAACATGACTACCAAAGGAATCGTAACAGACTGCGGGAGCCGCAGGCGCTGCAAAGACACCATGAGGTCATCCATGTGCGTCGTGCGCAAAGTCCATATCCCCATCATGGCGATAGGAATCAGTTTTAAAATGGTCACGCCAAACACGCTCATGATCACGCTCAACACAGGAATGGAAACATAGCGCAGCAGAGCATTGAGGCAGGCGACAAGGATATAAAATATCAACATTTTTGCCGCCCATTTTGCACCATTCCCAATAGCTGTAAATAATGTTAATGTGATCACCAATGCCAGACTGGTTACTTCTCCATTCAGGAAATAGCTGACACAGCCAATCAGAATCAGTAGCGCCACTTTACAGCGTGGGTCTAAGGCCGCTGTTCTTTTAAAATGTTTTTGAGTGATAAGTTGCTTTATTTTTTCTTCCATACTGTCCTCCAATGTTAAGCGGGACTGATGTTTTCCCAGCCCCGCTTTCATATTCAGGCAGTCCACTGACAAAATCATGTGTCTGTCATACATTCGGAGCTTTGCGCTGTTACTTTGCGGATACAAGCCCTGCCTTGATAAAATGTTTCTTCAATGTTTTCTGTCCAATATACCCGCCGAGCAGACCGCCAAGCAATCCGGCAGCTACAATAACAACTGGCATAACCCCAGATGTTATTTTAATCATGCCGTCTATGTATTCCTGTGCAATATTGTTTTTCTCCATTGCCCCTACAAAAGCGTTCCGCAGAAAACTCATGGGGCCGACAATCGCGCCGAAAGCGAAAATGCCGCTGAAAATCGTATAGGCAATTATCATGGATTTCATAGTAACTTCGCTTCTTCCCATAATCAGAAAATCACAGATCACACCACCGATAATTAGTGCAACCGGAATCAGCCAGAATCCGCCGACCAGCAGAAACAATATGCCCTGAATTGTACCGCAAATAGCAAAGACACCCTTCTTTGGCACTTTGGCCAACAGCAGCATCATCACAATCCCATTTGGGATTGCCACGACAGCAGGATAAAATACGTTGGTGACAGGGCCGGC
>Ga0137308_102422_pt1 | contig 12560 bp, 9 predicted proteins | sample Inofrocosms_June_FD_97181 | JGI IMG/M metagenome (GOLD analysis project Ga0137308, IMG submission 97181) | Mouse cecal microbial communities from Vienna, Austria - N-Acetylneuraminic and N-Acetylglucosamine D2O microcosms_June | ecosystem: Host-associated > Mammals > Digestive system > Large...
TCAGTGGTTGCTTTTGATTTACGGTTGATATTAGCTGAATAATCGTAAGTCAGGAGTGATAGAATGAATAGGAAACAATTTCTAGCAGCTATGTACCTCCGTCTTTCAAGGGACGATAGTGATGTCGGGGATGTGACAGACAGAGAGGGCAATCTGAAATCTGAGAGCAATAGCATCGGAAATCAGAGGGAGCTGATCAGAGCCTTCATCCATGAGCAGCAGGATATAGAACTTTATGATATCTATGTTGACGATGGATTTTCGGGCAGTAATTTCGACAGACCAGAGTTTAAGAGGATGATAAGCGATATTGAATCAGGAAAGGTAAATTGTGTTATTGTGAAGGATCTTTCCCGCTTTGGACGTGATTATATTGAATCCGGGAGGTATATCCAAAAAATCTTCCCAGCTCTTTCCGTGCGTTTTATTGCGCTTACAGACCATTATGACAGCTTTCAGGCAGATGTATCGGAAAGCGGCATCGTTCTTCCAGTCAAGAATTTTATCAATGATTCTTATTGCAGGGATATTTCTACCAAAGTAAAAAGCCAGTTTGAGGTGAAAAGGAAGAATGGGGAATGTATTGCTCCATTTGCCCTATACGGATACAAGAAAGCGGAAGATAATAAGAGCCGCCTTGTACCGGACGAATATGCAGCGGATATTGTCAGGAAGATATTTGCATGGAAGATGGAAGGAATGGCTGTCTCTGCGATTGCGGGGAAGCTGAATGGGTTAGGTATTCTTTCTCCAAAAGAATATAAAAAATCTACCGGAGAGAATTATAAAGGTGGATTTTCCGGTGCGGTAAAATCGAGATGGAGTAGCTCCACTGTAAAACGGATACTCACAAACGAAACCTATTTAGGGCATATGGTACAGGGCAAAAGGGAGAAAATCAATTATAAGCTGAAAAAAAGCGTGGATAAACCGCAGGAAGAATGGATAAAGGTAGAGAATACCCACGAGGCGATTATATCGGCGGATCAGTTCCAGATTGTCCAGAACTTATTGAAAGCAGATGGCAGAGTAAGTACGGTAACGGAGGAAAACAGTCTCTTTACGGGGATTTTATTCTGTGGGGATTGCGGGGAGCAAATGATTAGGCGTATAAACCGTTATAAAGATACTCACAAAGTCTATTATATCTGTTCCACAAAGAACAGGGGAGACGGTTGCAGCAGACACAGCACCCCGGAAGAACAGTTAAAGGAAATCATTGCAGAAATGATCAGGCATTATGCGAACTGTTTCTTAGAAGAAAAGCAGATATTTGAGAAGGCTTTGGAAATGGAGACCAATTTTGAGTCCATCGTCCGTTATGACACAGAGATTGCAAGGTTGAAAGGAGAACAGGATAAATATTATTCCCTTTGCTCCGGTCTGTATGAGGATTTGCAACAGGGAATTATTACGAAAGAAGAATTTGAAAGACTGCATGGGGATTTCAAACGGAAGGCTTTGGAATTTGAAGAGGCGCAAAAAAAGCAGGAGGGCATGATTAAGGAACTGTTTAAGAACGGCGTTATATCGGCAGCGCGGTTAAAGGCAATGCAGGAGAATTCAGAGCTGAAAGAGATAGACCGCCATACGCTTTGCAGCATGGTGAAAACAATTACAGTATTTGAAAATAAAAGACTGGAAGTTGAGTTTTACTATATGAATCAGTACCGCATTATGCAGGAAGTAAACAAGAAAGCGAAAGAACATAAAACGAATAAACGTCCTGAAGAAAGGAGTGCGTAAGAATGGGCAGAATATCCAAAAGAAAAGCGTCAGGGCAGCAGACAGAAGCAAGGCGTGATGAACTAAGATATAAGGCGGGGATATACGCAAGGCTTTCATCAGATCAGGATGTCAAAAAGAATGAATCTGTTGAGGTTCAGGTAGAGATAGCAAAGAAATTTGTGGAAGAGTTTAACGGACAAAAAAACGGGGAAGTGATTGATGTTGTGGAATGTTATACAGATTTGGGGAAAACAGGAAGCAACTTTGAGAGAGAAGGTTTTCTGCGGCTGCTGCAGGATATTAGGCTCGGAGAAATCAACTGCGTCATCGTAAAAGACTTGTCAAGGTTTGGCAGGAACTATCTGGAAGCAGGTAATTATATTGAAAAAATCTTTCCTTTTTTGGGAGTGCGGTTTATTGCAGTTGCAGATGGCTTTGATACCGGGAAAGAGGGAAATGAAAATAAGCAGATGGCTTCTGAAATCAAGAACCTTGTAAACGATATGTATGCAAAAGACTTTTCTAAAAAGGCGAAGCTGCATCTGAAACAGAGAAGAGAGGAAGGTTCCTATGTGGGTGGACCTCCGCCATATGGATACAGGGCAGAGTGGAGTGGAAAGCGCCGGGTACTGTTGCCGGACGAAAATACGAAAAGCATTGTAAAGTTTATTTATGAGAAGTTTATTGAGACAGAAAGCTATACTGCGGTTGCCGATGAGCTGAACCGCAGACGTATCAATCCTCCGTATCAGTATAAGAAAACAGGGAATGTGTACTATTCCCCGGAAGTGTACCATTGCGCCGATGCCGTTTCTTATAAGGGGTGGGATAAAGGTTCCGTAGAGAGAATTTTGAAGAGTGAAACCTATGCCGGAAACTTAGTGCAGGGAAAAACCAGCATTACCGCAAGGAATGAGAAAAACCGTATCCATAAGCCGGAGAATGACTGGGTGGTTACGGAAGGCGCACATGAGCCCTTGGTTGGAGAAGAATTGTACAAGAGTGCAGCGGAAGTCTGCGAAAAGATAAAAGCAAGGACAACGAGGCATAAGCATCCTACAAAGGGCTATCCGATAGAAGAAAATATCTTTGACAATGTGCTGTATTGTGGTGTGTGCGGCAGGAAAATGACACGCAACAGCTATGTGAAGCACTATGCAGATGGGGAGAAAGCAAGACTTGACGGATATTTCTGTTTTAATGGCGGGCAGACAAAGGTTACGGTATGCCCGAAGTCGAACCGTATATCAAAAAATGAGCTTTTGGATATATTGCTGCCTCTTATCCGTATTGAATTTGAGGTTTTCCTTAGACAACCAAAGCGTTACATGGAATATGGAAAGGAAAGGATAGCAGAGGCGGTAAAAAAGACAGATAAAAAGTTAAGTGAGACAGAAGCAAAGATTAGACGCTTCCGTGAAGAAGAAGGCAGCGTATATGTGGATTACCGTGCCGGGAAAATGATTCAGAAAGATTATGTGTCCTATAAAATGAAGCAGGAGGACAGACTGGAGGAATTGAGAAAACAGCAGCAGGAATGGGAAAAAGAAAAAAAGGCATTGGAAAAACTGGAAACAAAGTATCTGGCAGCCATAAAAGCACTTTTAAAACTGAAAAGCGGAAAGGATTTGACAAAAGATGTAGTGGAGGCTTTTGTCGAAAAGATATATGTTTATCCGGGAAAACGGATAGAAGTTTTGTTTACGGTTACGGCTGACAGCATGGAAGGGGTGAGGTAATGGATAAGCTGGCAATCTATTTACGCTTATCCTTAGAGGACAAAAGAGCCATCGAGGATGGCGGTTTTACTCAGGACGAGAGTAACAGCATCGGAAATCAAAGAAAGCAGATTTTAGAATACATACATCACAATCCAGAACTTTCAAAGTATGAAATCATGGAATTTTGTGATGATGGCTGCTCCGGCACAAATATGGAAAGACCGGGTATGCAGAAACTATTGAAGGAGGTAAAGGAAAACAGGATACGCTGTATCATTGTAAAGGATATGTCCCGGTTTTCAAGGGATTATATCGAAATGGGAACCTATCTGAACCAGATATTCCCCTTTATGGGCATCCGTTTTATAGCTCTTAATGACCATTATGACAGCAGGGAGCATCATGGAAGCACTATAGAGATTGATACGGCGTTCCAGACACTTTTATATGATTTATACAGTAAGGATGTATCTGTTAAGGTAAAGGCTTCTTTTGAAAATAAGTGCGCAAATGGCGAATATGTTTTCGGACAGGTTCCTTTTGGGTACGAGAAAAGCAAGGAAGTAAAAAATATTGTCGTAGTGAATGAGAAAGAGGCGGGAATTGTACGGTATATCTTTTCCCTCGCTCTGGGGAGCGGTGATGTGCAGGGCAAAAGCAGTACGCAGATTGCAAAGCAGCTTTATGAGGAAGGTGTACCAACAATCATGCAGATTCGTAATCCTGATAAAGCAGTCCAGGATGGAAAACTTCATACATGGAGCAGTCAGGCTGTCAGGACGATACTAAATAACCGTTTTTATCTTGGAGAAATGGCATATGGGAAATCTGTCAGAAAGTCAGTAGGCAGTAAGGACGGTACGGCTGTGCCGAGAGAAGATTGGAAAGTGATACCTAATCACCATGAAGCGCTGATTTCGGAGGAAATCTTTAAACAGGTTTCGGCATTCAGACCAGAACACTCTACCACACGGAACAGGGAGAAGCATCCGCTGACTGGTAAACTATATTGCGGCGGCTGCGGGTATTCCCTAAATTATAAACCAATCCGGGGAAAGAACAAGTACAGGAGATTTGAGTGCAGGAAACACTCCCTGCTCCAAATACCGGAGTGCTGTACTTATATGAATGCCGATCTGTTGGAGGAAACAGTTCTTTTTATGCTAAATAAGGAACTAATGCTCCGAGGCAATGCCATGAAGCAGAAAGAAAATTTGTTTTCTTTTCAGAAAGCAGGTATCCATGCATTAAAAAGGAAACTGGACGGATACAGGCAGGAGAAAAAGAAGGTACAGGCAGAGAAAGATGCCCTGTATGAGAAATATGCGCTTACCAAACTTCCTATTGCAGAATATCAAAGAAAAGCAATGGAACTGACAGAACGGTTATCTTCTTTATCCGTGTTGGAAGAGGAAGCCATAGAAAAGCTCACAAGACTGGAGGACGAATACCAAAAGGCAGAGGAAGATATGAAACAGATTATCCGGTTTTCTCACATCGAGGAACTGACACAGGAGGTGGTTGATACTTTCATTAGAAGAGTTTATGCTTATAAGGATAAGCGGGTTGAGATAGAGTGGAATTTCAGTGTGGATAATGCTGCAAAATACGGCATGAGGGTTAGCCAGTCAAAAACAACTTAGCAATAACTTCCCATCAATTTTGGAGTAACTTAGCAACTATTTATCATCAGCCCAACGAAGATATGCAGGGTTGCAGGCTTTTGACTTGAAAAAAAGTGAAAAAAGTTCGTGACAATTACTTGACATCAACGGGCTGGGGCGTGCTGTGCTTACGGGACAGCCTGCCGGGATAATTTGTGTTCCAAAGAAAAATGCCATATAGATCCAGCAAAGATTGAGGTTTGAGATTTGTTGGATCTATATAGTTATTATAGGGAATGTTGTATTTCAAACATTTTTCTATAAGATGTACGGATGGGGGAGTCAGGATATATCATTAGACATATTTTGTAAACTAAAGTATAATATTGGAAAAATAATGTGCTAAGGAGAAAGGCGATGGGGTATCAGGAGAATAAAATATGGAAAAGATTAGAGGAGATCTGTGTCAATTCTAGCGAACTGGGAAATATTATAGAAATGTGTGACAGCGCCATTGAATTGGTGAAAACAATCAGAGATACATTTCCAGATTATACTTTACATGACGAAACGCATATTTGTAATGTAATCAACTGGATGGAGCAGATTCTGGGTGACTCTGGGATTGAGATGTTATCGGCCGGAGAATGCTCCATGCTGATTTTAGCGGCATGTTATCATGATGTCGGTATGTGTTATACGAAAGAGCAAAGAGAAAAGGAACTAAAAAGCCACCGTTTTACAGAGTATCTTGAGAAAAATCCCAAGGAATATTTAATGGTAAAAAGGAGTAAAGAAACTGGCGAAGAGATTCCCAAAGGAATTCAAATAGAGTATTTCAGAAAGATACATCCTCAAAGAGTAGATGAATTATTACCTGAGAACTGGGAAATAAATACGGTAAGAAGAGATAAATTAGCAGCAATTTGTAAAAGCCATGGAGAGAAGATTGAAAGTTGCAAAGACGAATTACTATATGATGGATTTCTGGAAACGGATCACGTTTTGTGTGCAATATTGCTGAGGCTGGCAGATGTTCTGGACTTTGATATGAGCAGGGCGCCCCATATTTTATATGAATTTCAGAAAATAAGTACAACTGGAAATCCATCAGCAGAGACAGAATGGAAAAAGCATCAGGCATCAAATGGATTCAAGCTGATGCAGGAAAACAGAACGCTGGTCTATCGCGCCGTTTGTGAGGATATGCAAGATGAGTATACGATAATGAATTTCTTGGATTATGTAGATGAAGAACTGGAAAACTGTAGTTTAAAATTAAAACAATACGGTCATGCAAAGTGGAAGTCGATAAATATTCCCAAGAAAGCTGAAAGATATATAGAAAGGCGGGGATATCAGACCGGAGAATATCGCTTAACACTGGAAGCAGACAATGTATTAAATTTGTTGATGGGAGACGATTTATACAGCGCGGATGTAACCTTTATCAGGGAGCTGCTGCAAAATGCATTAGATGCTGTGAGGGCAAGAAGAGCGGTGGATTACAGATGGAACTGGGAAGAAGAGAACCAGATAATAGTAAGCGGTTGGAGTGACAAAGAGGAAAATCAATGGTTTAGGATAGATGATTCAGGGATAGGTATGGATGAACCGGCGATTATGAATTATTTCCTCAGGGTTGGGCGTTCTTATTATCAGTCTGATGAGTTTAAGAAATTAAAGTATGATAATAAAAAAAATTATGATTTTACGCCCATAAGCAAGTTTGGAATTGGAATTCTTTCTTGCTTTTTGAAAGGAGACCGTATGGAGGTCAGTACGAGGCGCTTCAACAGCGGTGAAGGTATTCGTTTTTCTATGAAAGGAACGAAAGGCTATTATAGCCTTGCAGTGGAAGAAAAGGGTGACCAGGGAACGTCTATGCCATGTGCAGATGTTGAGGAAGTGGAAAATTTTCGTCAGAGCGTTGGCACCTCTATTGCAGTCAGGATAAAGGAGCCCCTTTCAAATAATATTGGAAGCTCGCTAAAGTCATATCTATGTTATCCAGATGTTCCAGTTTATTATAAAAAAGGAGCTGAGACTTTTTCATTCCCGACCGAGCAGGAATTAATGGAGTTTGTGAGGAAAAAGAAAGAGATAAAGATTCCGCTTCCAGAGGAATTTCTCCGGGAACTCTGTGCTAAAATGCCGGAAATAATCTGGGAGGAACCTCCCTATATATGTATGACATGTGTTCCACTTGATGAAATATCACAATCGCCTTTTATAAGCGGAGCCAAATTTACGATTGGCATCGTAGAAAAACATAACGAGTTACAGTCGATGGTGATCGATGGGGTGAAGATTCAACAGGAATTAGTGGTAAGCCTGAAGATTACCAAAAGTTTAATTGAAGTTCAGATGATTTGCACAACTGTCGATTCCTGCCATGATATGATAGGATTGACAGAGTTTGAACATTGGTATGGTGATCGGAATGATTATAAGGATTTAAAGAATCTTTTCCTTAGGATAAATTCAGATGAAGTCCATGTAGAGGCGGCTATTTCCTTTCTGGTAAATGAGGATTTAAATAAAGCCATGGAACGATTTATTCTGCCAAGATGTGATTCTGGAGCGAAATATATCAATAATAACAGAGTCGACAAAGCATATAATGGAATATGTGTTGAAACGGCATGGGAGAATGCTTATGGATTTGAGGAAAGCTGGTTTGAGTATACAGTTCTTCTGTTGTCAGGGGAATTCCAGCCTGCTTTGGGAATCAGCAGGGAGAATGTGCGGTGGTTCCCAATGAAAGCGGCAGGTTACATAGAATTAGTGGGAAGAAAAATTTTTAGCGGCGGATTGGGGTGTCAGTATCCCTCTTATTATGGAAATATGGAATACGGCAGATTTACAGACTTGCTCGATGATGCAGAGTTTTGTGTACAAGCTGAAAAAATATTGGAATGCAGATCTGGAGTGAGTATCAAAGATATGAAAGATAAAATGGCTTTATCATCTGGAAAAGAAGAAATAGCCGTTACCGGATTCTGGGATATATTTTATGATTACGATGAACCCCGATTATATTTTCTGAAAATTTTTAAGAGAGTATTATTGCAAACAGAGTTTGAAATAAGCTGGGATTTTAACAGGAATGGAGCGATAGGATATTTTATAACAGGAATGCGGAAAACTCCTGTCTCAGCGGTGGAAAGAGAGTTTTTGCCGATGACGTTTGTCCATTCTTTCAATAACAATACCACACTATTAACCAATGCAGATAACATGGGCAGATGCGCATTGAACGCAGAACATCCGTTTTCAGCTTGGCTGATGAAGAATGCAGAGTTTTTAGCAATACGATACAAATCACTTTGGAAAAGGATAAGGAAAAATATTTGTCTATTGGATTCAGAACATATGAAAACAGAAATTCATAATTTCTTGAAAGAAATCCAGAAGAGAGGAGAAATATATATACCAGATAATGTTTGGGTAAAGGATGAAGACTTTTTAGAACGATTTTAGTAAATAGTTTCTGTTATACTAATTCCGCTAATGCACGAAGAAAAGATTCCATTACGGTCAAAAAGAGAGGAATTCCAAAGAAAATTATGGTTTATCCGGCAATGTGGGCTGAACCCCTCGAAGAGGGTGTGATACATATTAGCGATTTCTGTATTAAATATGCATGGCCTTATGCAGTTCAGAAAAATATTGAAAATTTTCGATATATGTAGTTTATGGATTAGAAAGATTAAGATAGCAGTAATAAAGCTGCCATAATAAGGATAGGTGATTTTATGGACAAAAAAATTCAGATTAGAAACAGTACTGTTGATTTTCTTGTATTTACAAAACAGAATGGGGAAGATGGTATAGAGGTCAGGATTCATGATGAAGATGTGTGGCTGACACAAAAGAGTATGGCTCAGCTTTTCGACTGCTCAACAGATAATATTAGCTTACATTTGAAAAATATTTTTGCCAGTGGAGAGCTGAGTCCAGAAGCAGTTACCGAGAAATCCTCGGCAACTGCTTCTGATGGTAAAAAATATAGGATGAAATTTTATAATCTTGATGCGATTATCTCTGTGGGTTATAGAATTAATTCGATTCGTGCAACCCAATTCAGGCAGTGGGCAACGAAAGTATTGAAAACTTTTACTATTCAAGGGTATGTGCTGGATAAAAAGCGTCTTGAAAATGGTCAGATATTTGGTGAGGAATATTTTGAGCATTTGCTTGATGAAATCAGGGAGATTCGCGCAAGTGAGCGAAAATTTTATCAAAAGATAACAGATATCTATGCGACAGCAGTGGACTATTCGCCTACGGCAGCTACTTCAAAAGTTTTTTTGCTATGGTGCAGAACAAGCTGCATTATGCAATTCATCAACATACGGCTGCAGAAGTAATTGCAGAGCGTGCAGACCATAGAAAAGAGCATATGGGATTGACCTCCTGGAAAAATGCCCCAACGGGTAAAATAGTGAAAGCAGATGTAAGTATTGAAAAAAATTATTTGACGAGTGAAGAATTGCAGGATTTAAACCAGTTTGTTACTATGTATCTTGACTATGCAGAAAGACAGGCGAGGCGGAAGATTCCCATGACAATGGAAGATTGGGCGAAAAGACTGGATATATTTCTTGAATTCAATGAGGAAGAAATATTGAGAAATAAAGGAAAGGTATCTGCTGAAATTGCCAAAAGTTTTGCAGAAAGTGAATTTGAAAAGTATAGAGTTATTCAGGATGGGTTGTATCAAAGTGATTTTGATAAATTATTGTTGGGAATTGAAAATGGAGGGTAGGAAGATTTTAGTTTTGAAAACAACTTAGCAATAACTTCCCATCAATTTTTACTATACTTAGCAATTATTTTCCATCACCCTAACGAAGTTATGCGGGGTTGCGGACTTTTGGCCGCTAAAAAAGTGAAAAAAGTTCGTGACAATTACTTGACATCAACGGGCTGGGGCGTGCTGTGTCTGAGGGACAGTTTGCCAGGGTGAAAAGTAAAATGATAATTTGCTGAATGTGATATAAGTACAATTATTTTTTACAATTTGGAGTTAAGTTATTCAACAAATAATGTCATTATTTGTCGAATCAGACTGTAGACAAAGCCCCACTTTTGCATGATTTTGCTATTATTAGAACCGCTTTTCTGCTATAATAAATAACAGAAGGGCGGTGTTTTTTATGATGACGAAAAATGCAGATAAGAAAAGAGAACAGATGCTGATGTTCTGCATGGATGACATAGTACCCCAGAATCACATGCTTCGATGGATTGATAAAGCCATTGATTGGAACTTTATTTATGACTTAGTAGAAGAAAAATATTATCTTGATAACGGACGACCCAATATGGACCCAGTTATGCTCATAAAAATCCCATTTATATCAGTACCTCTATGGAATAAAAAGCATGCGGCAAACAATGAAAGAGATTGAAGTAAATGTTGCTTATCGCTGGTTTCTGAGATTGGATATGATGGACCCAGTTCCTCATTTCTCCACATTTGGAAAAAACTATACGCGCCGTTTTAAAGACACCGACCTTTTTGAACAGATATTTTCCAGGATTCTTGAAGAGTGCATGAAGTACAAGCTTGTAGATACCAACCAGATATTCGTTGATCCCACGCATGTAAAATCTTGTGCTAATAGTAAAAAAATAATGAGAAAAGTTACCCATGAACAGGCTCTTTGGTATGAAGATGAGTTAAAAAAAGAAATCGAGCAGGATCGCCTGGCTCCAAAGCCGTTTTTAAGGGCATATGGCGTATCTTATTCCTCAGCTTCCACGCCTTTTATCAGCCCCGGGGAAACAAGCAGGCTGACCGTATCCTTGATGCCACACATATAAGAGATGTCGGCATAGCTCTGGTTGGATGATAAGGTACATGCCACATAATCGTTTATTACCTTTTTCTGCCCTTTGGTTAGGTCAAGATTCTCGTACCGTTTCTCCAGTTCCTTTTCATCCCTGCGGTCATTGAGATAGATTTTGTCTGCCCACGCTAAAGCATCCCTGCTGCGATCCATGAAATTCCCCATGCCTTTCTTAATTAAGTCTTCAATCAGCTTATTCATTTGCGTCTCCTTTCGATGGTTTATTTCACAAATGTACCCGTGTTCTTTTTTTCACAGACTGTAAAAGGGCGATAAAAAAGGCGTAAAAAAACAGACTACCCGGCTGAAAACCGGGCAATCCGTCTGTTAAGGTGAAGAGTAGTAAGCTAGGTAGTGTAAATAAGTTTGTGTTTTTATGCCAGTAGCAAAGGAACAAATTCGACAGATTATCTCAGAAAACAACTTAAACAGCGTCACTGATGCCTATGCCTTGCCAAGGGACAGTTTCAAGGACACCCTGCAGGAACTCATGGAGGCAGAGATGGACGCCACCCTCGGCTACCCAGATTGACGTGCCCAGGGACCGGAATGGGGAATCCGAGCCGAAACTGGTACCGAAATACCAGCGGGACATCTCCGGCATCGAGGAAAAGGTGATTTCCCTGTATGCGCGGGGCATGGGCACACGGGATATCCACGACCAGCTGAACGGCCTGCATAACCGGGGCGTGAAGGGTGTGCTGTCCTCCTGCGTGGACGGCCTGCTGGGGTTTAAAGGTGCCATACAGGCGGTATTCCCCAAAGCGGGGATACAGCGGTGCGTCATCCATATGCTGCGCAACCCATCCAAATATATCAGTTACAAAGACCCCAAGAAATTTGCTTCCGACTTCAAGGCAGATTACAATGCCCCAAGTGAGGCAGCAGCCCTTGCAGAACTGGAAAGCGTGGAAGGAACATGGGGTAAGAAATACCCATACGCTATCAGCAACTGGGAGGGCAACTGGGAAGATGTCAGCTCCCCCTTCCAGTTGCCGGATGACATCCGCCGGGTTATGTACACCACGGACATTATAGGAGGGCTGAACCGCCAATACCGGAAAGCAACCAATACAAAGAGCGTGTTCCCCAGCGATACACCGTTAGAAAAGATGCTGTTTCTGGCAAGCAGAAATGTAACAAAGAAATGGACGCAGAGATACCGCAACTGGAACCAGGTACTGGACCAGCTGATTGTCCTGTACGGGGAACGGCTCACACAACACCTGTAAAAAACCGGGATGGCAGCGACCAAAGGCACTGCCATCCCCGCCTTACCCCATCGGCATTTATATTATTGCCAGAAATCCCAGCCTTATTCCAGAGGCCAGGTGTGGGCAGCTCCCACGAGAATGGTAATAACATACAATGCCTGTTTGCCATACAATAAAATGTATAGACTCCGTCAAACTGGTTATACTATAGATAGAAGAAATAATTCGGCAGCCCTAAAAACATAAAACCGACAAAATGCTCTTACATATCTAATTCTTATCAGGAAAGTCTAAAGTTCATAGACACAAGATTTTTTACAGCCTCGTAAGCTAATAGTAAAACTGTTCTCTTTTCTTCTTGGTACGAAAACTATCGACTATCTCGTTCTTATTTCCAATATTTCCGAACCCATGCTTCTGCATCGTTTTCTTCAA
>Ga0137308_102423_pt1 | contig 12557 bp, 14 predicted proteins | sample Inofrocosms_June_FD_97181 | JGI IMG/M metagenome (GOLD analysis project Ga0137308, IMG submission 97181) | Mouse cecal microbial communities from Vienna, Austria - N-Acetylneuraminic and N-Acetylglucosamine D2O microcosms_June | ecosystem: Host-associated > Mammals > Digestive system > Large...
CGCTCCCGGCGAGAACAGCCACCTCTATATAATCATCCTGCACCAGATACTGGTAATCAAAAATATCGTCTATTTCCTGTTCATTTATCCTTAAAACGGCATCCCCCGGCTCAAGCCCCAGCTCCTCAGCGATACTGCCCGGCAATACCTTCTGAATGATATGTCCTTTTTTTTTCACATCTGCCACCTCATACCTCATTCTTTTTCCCGATCTTTACGGTTTCCCTGCAGCAGAGAAACCGGAAGCGGAACCGTTACAAACTCTTCTTCATTCTACAAGAATTTTCTTGACGTGTCACGAAGAATGTTATAAATTGAGATATGTAAAAATAAATTCGACATTTTCAGCCGTCATAGGAGAATATTTTACATGGCCGACGCATCAAAACTCGAACAGGCGCTTCCGGTAGCGCCTCTAAAAATCGTAGCTCTTGACTCTGCCGCACAAATGGGCAAAGTTATCAATGATTATCTTGCAGCCTTTCGAAAGGAAACCCATAAAGATCTGACAAACGATCCCGCTTTTCAGGGATATCATGAAGATAATTTTCTTGCCGACGTGGACTGCCCCCGTTTCGGCACCGGCGAGAGCAAGGGAGTCTTCAGGGAATCCATCCGCGGCAAGGATCTCTATATCCTGCTGGATGTCTGCAACCACAGCATCACCTATCAGATGAATGGTTACATAAACCGCAAATCCCCGGATGACCACTATCAGGATCTGAAAAGGGTTATCGCGGCGGCAGGCGGAAAAGCCTACCGCATCACTGTTATCATGCCCTTTCTGTATGAGAGCAGGCAGCATAAGCGAAGCGGCAGGGAATCCCTCGACTGCGCTTATGCCCTGAAAGAACTTTCTGACATGGGTGTCAGCAACATCGTCACCTTCGATGCCCATGATCCGCGGGTACAGAATTCCGTCCCCCTCTGCGGCTTCGACAGTTTCATGCCCACATACCAGTTCACAAAGGCTCTGCTCAAGGCGGAACCGGACATCATCATCGACAAAGACCATACTATCGTTTTAAGCCCCGACGAAGGAGCATTGGACCGCGCCATTTATTTCGCCAATGTGCTCGGCGTGGATATGGGTATGTTTTATAAAAGAAGGGACTACTCTACCATCGTAAACGGAAAAAATCCTATCGTGGCACACGAATTTCTCGGTGACAATATTGCGGGAAAAGACGCGATCATCGTGGACGATATGATATCCTCAGGGGAAAGCATGATCGATACCGCCCGTATCTTAAAGGAATTCAAAGTAAAACGGGTGTTTATCTGTACCACCTTCGGTCTGTTCACGAACGGCCTCGAACAATTTGACCGGGCCTATGAGAAGGGATATTTTGACCGGCTGATCACCACAAATCTGGTCTACCAGTCCCCGGAGCTTTTAGCCCGCCCCTATTATATGACTGCAGATATGAATAAATTTTTAGCTTCCATCATCGACTTTATGAACCACAATGTATCCATGAATTTCGTGCGGACGCCTACTGACAAGATCCGCAGTCTGATGGAGGAACATAACCAGAAACTGATGGAAACGGCAGACGCCGCGCGGATGAATGACATCATGGGTTGACCTCATCAGTCAATCCAGAAATCCTCTCGGAAACAACTCCTCCCTGTCCCGGGCATACATCATTTTTTCGCGCGCTCTCTTTTCGATCTTCTCTATCTCCCACGCTTTGCGGTGCAGTCTGGCGCCGATTTCATCATATCCGTCCCCATCCGCGATCCCTCTCATCACCGCCTGTTCACCCGCTGTCAGAAATCCGCTGTCCGTCAAAAATTCCTCCAGCGCCGCGCTGCATTTTTCGTCGCCTTCATTTTTAAGCGGCAGATCAAAGATATATCGGGCGGCGTATTCCGGAAACAGTTCTTCCCTTTCTCCGGCGTACATCATCTTTTCAAGCGCCCGCTTTTTCATCTTCTCTATCTCCCCGTCTCTGCGGTGCAGCCTGACGCCGATTTCCCTGTTTTCCTTCCCCCTCACGATTCCCCTTATCACCGCCTGTTCACCTGCCGTCAGGAATCCACTGCCTATAAATTTTTCCAGTTCTGCGTTATATTCCCTGCGCAGCACAGTATTCTCCGGATTTCCTCCCTTTTCCGCCGGTATACTGTTTATGTCTATTGGTATGAAGTCCAGCAGTGTTTCCCCGTCTTCTCCGACCGGCCTGTCTAACGACACTTCTTCTTTCGGTTCCTTGCGTACAATATCGCTCACCATCCGGGAGAGACACTGAAAAGCATATGTACTGAATCTGACTTTACTCTGCTGCAGATCAAACTTCTCTGCTATCTCCGTGATCATTTTCAGTCTGGCTTCCTGCAGAAGATCCTCTTCCATGTGCCGGAACCCTTTCAGACTGCTGACAGCCTTCCTCAGCAGCCCGTCATTCTCTCTCAGCAGAAGATCCCCGGCATCCCCATCGCCTTCCCGATACCGCCTGACGAGTTCTCTGTTGCGCGCATCTCTATCAGCCCTCACGGCTTTATCCTTTTTTGCTTCCGGTTCCATATCTGAAACAATCTCCTCTCCTATAGATTATACTGTCCTCCGGATCTTTTCCGCCGCGCTTTTTCTCTGCGCCTTGCATCCTCTTCTTCCCTGTCTTCTCTTTCTATGATCTCCCGCTCCTCTTCGTCTAAATCTTCTTTGCTCAGAATCTGCGGACTCCTTTCCGCATAGAAGAAAGAAGAAAACTCTGTATCCAGCTCCTTTGGCGGCGCATCATATTCCATCGCCGCATTATCCATCCGGTAACCGTTTTTCAGGCTGCCGTTTTCCTTCAGGCTTTTTAAGTACTCTACAGCCTCTCCCACCTTGAAAAACCCTTTCACCGACATGTAAAAGACCATCCGGCGATCGTCCATCAAAATCCCTTTTATTCTGGCGCTTCCCCATTTGATTTTTCTCTCTCTGGCACATTCTTCATAGCTGACGACACAGGGATAACAGGGAAATCTGCTGTGGGCCTTCGGGATCTCCGTCTCCGGGATATTATCGCGCCCCATAAGATAGATGCCCGCGCCTGTGCTTTCGTTCACATACAGCGGTAAAATGACTCTGGTCTGCTCTTTTTTCTGCATATCGTCCCGCAGCAGACGGCATACCTTTTCGCACTTCTTTATAAACGCTTCGTCAGACTCTCTCCCCGCCTGCGCCCCCGGCATGTCCGCATCCCGGGCAGGTATGTCCCCCTGCCCGCTGTTTCGTTCAAAAAAGCGTAACAATTTAACATCGTCACTCTCTTTCTTTGAACTGCGTTCCCTTTTTTCATTGCCGGCAAAGTCGGCCGCCTGCTTTTTCAGCAGGCGATCCTCCAACTCTTCCTGTGACGCACCGGGCAGGCTTGCTTTTGTCTTTGCCGACATCTTTTTCTGCTTGAGCAGCTGATCCACCAGCGCATCTCTGACTTCCTGATACTCGTCCCGGGTAATATATTGATATTCATCACCCATAGCCAGATACGCAACCCTCAGACGCAGATAGTATTCTTTTTCTTCCTCTCTATCCGCCAGAAAATCCCGCGTGGATTTTTTCGACTGCAGTTTTCCTTCCGCGCGGCGCTCTTCCCTCTCCCTGAAATAGCGGTAGAGCAGACTTTCTTTATAAGACTCGTCAGCCTTGTGTGTTTCATACTCCTCCACCAGTTTCCTGCCCAGTTCTTCACGGCTCTCTATCATTTATCGTACCTCCTTGCTTTCCGCACCGCCTCCCTTACAACACCGGGCAGCCGTTTTACGCTGTCAGTCACAAGCCCATAGGTCTCCTCCAGCGAATAGGCGGACAGCCTCTGCTCATAGAGATAGAGATCGACCATCTCCGCTATCGCCCCTGCAAAAGCCTCCCCGTCCCAGGTAAGTTTCCCCTCTGTGCCCTCCGTATAGGACATTTCCCTGAAGCGCAGATAATACCTCTTATACTTTTCGGCATCCGGAATACGTTGCAGGACTGCCGTCTCCCCCGCTTCGAGCTGTCTGGTTAATTCCTCCCACCACGGTTCTTCTTCCTCTTCCTCCATGCTGCCGTAAAGAATATCATACACATCCTCTCCTCTTTCCAGCCTGTCGGCCAGCTCCTCATCCGCAGCGTCTGAAAGTTCTTTTTCCAGCCTGACTTCTTCCGCATAGAGAGGATCCTCAGCCATCCGGACTTTTTTCATCTCTTCTTCCTTCGCATAAAATTCTTCTGCCGCTTTGACACTTCTTTTATTGAAAAGCTCTATCTCACGCTCAAGAAACGCTTCTTCCTCCTCCGTAAAAAGAGAACCCTCCTCTTCTCCGTCCAGCAAAAGGAACACTTCCTGTGCATATGCAAAAAAGTCGTGGAATCTGTGTGAGAAATACCCGCACTCCGCTTTCAGCAGATCCGCCCTGCTTCTGCATGCCGAACGCCCTGTATCGCGCGCCATGCGAACGATGTCGCCGTAGGTCTGCGCCGGCTCGTACGGCTCCCTCTCAAAATCTTCCATAGAAGAAATATGATTCTTCCACGCGATTCCAAGTATCGTGCAGTAGAGAAAACTTCGGTACAGTTCCTCCTTTTCCGGGCTGTAATCTTCATGCGCGGCGGACATGATCTGCGTAATCAGCTCCTCGAGGCGCGCATCATCCACAACCCCTTCGTCATTTATGATTTTATTCTCATAGGTTTTATCATATCCTTTTATCACGTCTCCCACCTGTCCCAACAGATCTTCCATACGCGTCCGGCGCTCATAAAGTGTTCTTTTTTCCTCTCTGATTTCATTCTGATTCATGATTTTTCTCCTTTTTTCTGGTCGCGGACATACTTCCTTTTTTGTCCGCGGTGCATTGTTAAATTGTAACATACAGCCTATCTGTCGTCAAAACTTATCCATCCCGGCTGTCCGCGGGGGCCTGATATACTCCTGCACATTTTTATCACCTTTCTATATTAGTTCCGGTTTCCAGCCAACGCTTATACCACTTTCCTCTTTGCACCGTCTGGCGCATCTCCTCTACCATCTGTCCCAGACATTTCGTCACCATCCCGTAAAGCTCCTCAAGCGAATAGGCGCAACATCCGTTTCTGTAAAGATAACAGTCTGCCATCTCTTCTATCTCGCTCATGAATTTATCCCTGTCCCAGGTAAGCTTCCCTTTTACAGCACCTGTATAAGACAGTTCCCGAAAACGCAGATAATTTCGGATATATTTTTCCGGATTGGAGATGCGCCTCACGATACGCTTTTTCGCGCGTTCTATTGCGCCGCCTGCTTCCGCCCGTGAGAGAGTGTCGGATTCATCCTCCCCCTCCTCTGCATGCAGCTCCTCACAGATCGTCGGACATGCCTTTTCCTTCCGCCTTTTTTCCAGCGTTATCCTGTCCTTCCCGACAAACGCCTTTTCCTCCTCGGTATACAGAGAATACACTTTCTGTCCGCGCAGCAGAAAATACACTTCCGGCATATATCCGAAAAATCCCCGTATTTTATCCGTATAGTTTACGCTCTCCATATAGAGCAGATCCTCCTTGCTCCCCGGCGTCGATATGCACGTATCGCGCGCCATGCGTATCATATCCCCCAATACCCTCGCCGGCCTGTACTCGCCGTAATCCATGGACAGATGACACATATCCCAGTCCCACGCGATTCCTAACAGCGTACAATAAAGGAAACTATAATAAAGTTCTTTTTTCTCGGGCTCATACTGCTTCTGCGTTGACGCAAACAACTCCGCGATCAGTTTTTCCAGCCACCCGTCATCACGCTCCAACTCAAAAGACCGTGCATAATTATGATCATAGCCATCTACCACATCGGCGACCGCCCAGAACATATCGTTCATATACAGCCTCCGGTTGCGGATCTCTTCTATCATCTCTTTACCTGTTTTTTCCTGTCCCATAAGCGTTTCTCCTTTTATTTTATTTCCGCGAGCAATTCGCCAAGTGCCGCGCCTATGCGGACATTTGGCGAATGCCGCTAGAGCCGATACCCCTCTCCCCGGGATACATCAAATTCCATGTTTCGCTGCTTACGGCGGGGTTATTGGCTTTACACATTTTAATGCCGCATGCAGCCTGCTGATCATTTCAAACGCTGCCGCAAGAAGCATTAAGATATTCATTTCCTCCTCCCCCTTCGGCGAAGATCCTCTTTCCGGATCCTGCCAAATTGAACTGATCAATCTCACCGCCTCAATCACCGGCTCCAGTTCCTCGTCGTTATAGCGCCCCTTCTTTAAGTCTTCCCGCAAGCCCACCGCCGGATTTTCAATCTTCAGGATGCCTAACGCCTCTTTCAGAGAACCGGCGAACTCCTGTCCGCTCAATCCCTCAAACGTGACGTCCTTCATGCAAAAGTCTTTCGTAAAACTGTAATTTATTTTCATAAGATCCTCTCCTTTTATCCCGGTCCCACAAATATCCGCACGGCACTCAAAGAACAAAGTGCCGCCTGTCTTCCTCTTCATACAACGCGTCCTCCAGCATAACACAGAGTTTATTCTCCATCCCCCGGACTCCTTCCCCGTCTTTTGCCGCCTCTGTGACCAGCTTTTTACAGGTCTCCGGCATCAGGCTGATCTCGACGCCAAACTCCTTCTCCAGTTTCCTGACCGGGCTGCAGGCGGCATCTATCATATGAAAGAAATCCTCCTCCGTCATGGGCTTTAAATTGACGATCCGGCGGATCCTGCCCAAAATTTCCGTCATGATCCCAAAATCGTGCAGATTCTTCCTCTCGACCGGCGCATCATACGCTCTCACCTCCCTGCTGCTCTTCCCGAAACCGATACTGCAGCCCCGCCTTTTCTCCGCAATTTCCTCCGATTTTTCGGAAAACGCGCCGCAGAATATAAAGCTGATCTTGGAAGTATCAACCCAGACGCCGCTTCCTAAATCTACCCGCGTTCCCTCCAGCATCTTTAAAACCTCTCCCTGAATGATCGCGCTCCAGTTCTCCCCATGGGAGTTCGTCTTGGGCATGAACATCTTATCCGCTTCGTCTATGACAAGAATGGTCTGTTCTCTTCTCATAAATTTGTCAGAAAGCAGCAGGCTCGCCCATTTTTTCTTCCCGCTCCAGCCGTCCGGGGTGATATTGCTCCCGTCGACGATCTCAATCCTCTCAGGGAACAGCTCCTGTAAGCATCTCCAGATATATGTTTTGCCGCTGCCGCTCGGCCCTATGAACATTGCGTTGGAGCGCCTGCCCCGGTGCAGACAGTTAAAGAGTATGATAGATGCTGCCCTCTTCGCTTCGTTCTGCTTCCAGATACGCCCATCGAGGTAATCATACAGTTTCTCTCCCCTGTCAAACCACCGCAGCAGATCTGCCTCCTCATTAAATTCCTCATCAACCTCAAAGTCGGCAATATCATAAAAACTTTCGTCATACCACAATCTTTCTCCCGCTGTCCGGTTATCGTACTGCATTATAAAATCTCCTTTCTTTGCCTCTATGCCTTCTCTATGATAAAAGGATCATGGGTTCAATGCCTATCTGTACCAGGACGCCTTTTGTGATTCGCTCCAGGGTATCCTTGTTAAGCCTTCCCTTCTTCCTGAGAATCCTCACGGCGTCAAGCGACCTCGTCTGCGCACACAGGGCAACCGCATCGCGTGTCACCCCTTCCTCGCTATTTGCAGGAATGAGGACGTTCGTCGGCAGATCAAGCCTGTTTATCTGTGTCGTCAGCGGCACTACCGTATATACATGGTTATGACGGTTCACCCAGTCATTGCTCACAACAACTACCGGACGTTTTCCTGCCTGCTCGCTCCCATGCTCCGGTGCACCGAGGTCTGCCAATAAAACGTCTCCTCTTTTAACGCTTCTTTTGCCTGTTCTTCCCATCTTGCTTTTCTCCTTTCTTTGTGCATCAAAAAGACGCATGGTCTGCATTACGGACTGTCTGCCGTTTTTCCATGCGTCTTTTCGTTGTAAACATTTTTTATTCTTTTTACAGGCTGCCGTCCCGGATAGCCGGACTGCCTTCGCCTGAAATTCCGGCTGCTCTTTCAGTCATCGTCCCCCTCCATCCATCTTGTTGCTTCTGCCACCGCCTCATCATAAGCGTCGTCGAGGTCTTCTCCCTCCGCGCCAAGAAGTTCTTCCCAGTCAATACTCAATTTCAGTTCCTCCTTTTCATCCTGTGATTTTGCCGTGTTTCGTTTTCTGTAAGAGACAGCCGCAATCCTTTCTCCGCTGCCTCTATACCTACATGATACGCATGTACCGTTTTCTTCCGTATTTTTTACGGAAGTCAGGGCGACGGCTCCGCTTTACTCCGCATCTGCTTCATGCCCGCGAAGCTCCCCCTGTACTTACATGATACGTACGCTCTGTTTTCTTCCGTATTTTTTACGGAAGCCGCCGAAAACTCACAAGATCTTCATAAAAGCCCCCAGATTTCCCCTCTGCCCGCAGCTCGCACGATGGGAAAACAGGAAATCCGGATTACAGCAGGTACAAAGGTCAGTCACCTCGATCTGAGATGCCGGAATACCGGCCTCCAGCATAATCTGCCGGTTCGCTTCCCATAGATCAAGCTGATATTTCCCCGGTTTTGTCGAATACCAGAGCCGGCAGGAAGGCTTACGAAATTCATTATGCCCCTTCGGGATCCCGCTGCCATTTTCCAAACAGGCCTGATCCGGGGATTCACTCTGCGGATATGACATCTCACCGCTTTCCCTCATCCCCGGAAATGCCTTCCGAAACTCCTCGATCACGTCCTCACTCACCTCATAGCAGTCCTGACAGATTGAAGGCCCTATTGCCGCATAAATATCCTCCGGTTTTGTGCCGAAAGCCCTGCCCATCTCTTCCACAGTCTTTTTCCCGATCTTCTGCACGGTTCCCCGCCAGCCCGAATGAGATAGACCAATTGCCTTCCTTACCGGATCTACGAAAAACAGCGGCACACAATCCGCAAAAAAGGTACAGAGAACTATCCCCTTCTCCTGTGTAATCAGCCCGTCCACATCCCTGTAATCCTTCGGCTTTACCACACCTTTTCCCCGGTCTTTCGCTGTTACAAGCCGGATATGATCCGTATGGGTCTGGTCCGAGCAGACCATATCCTCCACACTGCTTTCCAGACAGGCTGCGACCCGGCGGTAATTTTCGTCCACCGCCTCCTTTTTATCCCCTCTTGTATAACTGAGATTCATGGACGCATAAATTCCCCCGCTGACGCCGCCCTCTCTGGTAGAAAAAAGATGACGTACCGCCCCTGTCCTTTCCAGCCCCGGAAAGGTAAGATAGGTAACGCCATCCGCCGTCTTATGAACCCTACAGACTTCCTGCCCTTCTTTTCTCTTTATTTTCATTTCACATTTACTCCATTCAAACTTTATTGATAAACACCTATAACTTTTTCCATCGTCAAAACGACTGAACAAACAATTATTCATTACAAACAACTGGAAACAACCGGAAAACATACTTTTTAAGAATATACAGCTTCTTCACAAAATGCACAATACGGTTTCCGCATCATATATATGTAAAAATATCTCTTCTTCCAAATGCGGATTTTGTTCAGACACATCACAAAGGAGCATATCTTATGAACAATCTGAAAAAATCCGGCAGCCTGCCGGAATGGAAATCTTTTACCGGCACGATCGACTACCCCCTTATGCATGACTACATGTTCCGCAGCGTTATGCAGAGCAACGATTCTTTTCCACTTATAAAATGATGAATATAAAAAAACTATCATAAATATAGTGACAAGTGTACCATACATGTGTCAGGCTTAACGCAGATACACTTAGCAGCCGAAGAAGATAAAGATCATGAGCCCGATAAACGGGCGCGGCTGTTTAACGCATTGACATGGGAGGACTTTAAAATGATCTCAGCAGATAATAAAAATATGCAAAAAGCGGGAGAAACCCTCTTTACCCTCAACGGAAATGACAGAATCCTGTATTTATGCGCGGCAAGGAGGATTACCGCCGGACATGGGACGGTGTAAAAATGAGCACAGCGGAACTGCAGATAGGGATTACGGAATTAAAATCATCAAATAATCAGAAAGACTCCCTTATCGCCTCTTTAGAGGCCCGGATTGCAGCATTACAGCAGCAGCTTTCAGAGAGCAGCATAAACAGCCTTTAAGAAAAACATCCCCGAACCGCACCCGCAAACTACCTCCCGATATAATCAAACGCATTCCGAAACCACCGGATCTCCTTCCCGCAGATTGCCACCACATCAAACCGCACCGGTGAAAAATCTCCCATATGGTGCATCATCCTGTAATAATCCGCCACTCTGCAGATCCGCTGCTGTTTCCGGAAATCCACAGCCTCCTCCGGCATTCCCTTACTTGTATCCTTACGATACTTTACTTCCACAAAAACTGTAACCTCACCATCTTTTGCCACGATATCGATCTCACCATACCGGTTTCTGAAATTACGGCACAGGATTCTCAATCCCTGTTTTTCCAGAAACTCTCCTGCCTTCTTCTCATAAGCAGTTCCCACTTCCCTCTTATTCATTACAGATAAAACCTTTATAAAATCCGATACCACATTAAATCTGCTAAATCACTTCTTCATCTTCGCCCTGATCTTATCCATCGCATCCACAAAGACCAGCACCTCCGCCACCACCTCATAGAGCTCCGGCGGTATCATATCCCCGATATCCAGCCGGGAAAGCGTATCCGCCAGTTCATTATCCTGATGCAGAGGCACATTTGCCTCCTGCGCCTTTTCGATGATCTTTTCCGCCAGCGCGCCTTTACCGGTGGCAATGATCCGGGGCGCTTCATCATTCGGATCGTACTCCAGCGCCACCGCTGTCTTCGGCTTTTTTACCTTTTCTTTTCCCTGTGCCATGCTCTATGCCCTCACATCAAAAGCGGTATAGGAAACCACCGTATCGTTTTCTTCGATCCCCCGGATACGGGATATCACATTTTCGTTCTGCTCTTCCTCTTTATATTTCATTTCCGCCTGCATATGGTACCCCTTTTTCTCCAGCCGCTCATTCAGAATATGGATATGATCGCCCAGAAAATCCAGCACCGCCTCATTTGCCAGCGTAAACTGTGTGGAAACATTATGATCCTTCATCTTTACATAGATATCCATATTGCCCAGATGTTCCATCTCCAGATGAAGCAGCGCGCTCGATGAGCCGTCCTCGGAAACTTTTCCCTTCTTTTTCTGATATACGTACAACTCTCCGTGGGCATTCTCCATGGAAGCCTTCAAAGGTATCTGCAGATACGGGAACATCTGGTTCAGATTCTGCATGAAGTCCAGATTCTGGTTCATCTGCTGCACTGCCTGCCCCGACTGCGTATCTGCCTTTCCCGCAGCGGAAAACAACTCCTGCAGCTGCCCTGTCTGGTTCTTTATCTTCTGGTAAAAATCCTTTACCTCTTCCTTGTCCGAAAAACTCTCCGGCTTTATCGTCCATTTTTCCGACAGCAGATTTTTGATCTGCCCCGTGAAATCCTTCTGCAGATCCGCAAGGCGCTGTTCCAAAGCATCCGGCAGTCTGAGCCGCCCCTGCTCCGCCAGCTTGGTTCCATCCTTGATCAGTACCGTGCCGTCCTCATCCGCCAGCTGCCGCAGCGCTTCCTCCGGCATCCCCGCTTTTCCGGATACTCCGCCCTGTCCTTCCGCGATCTCCTTCATCAGACCGTCTATCTCCTGCAGCAGCCCCTTTACCGGCGTTTCCTCTCCTTCCGCTCCCTGCAGTACCTCCAGCATATCTTTCATAAACTGCAGACCGGAAAGCTGCCGTCCGTCTTCTCCGAAAGAAGAAAGCACCTGCGGCAGTCCCTCCGTAATGTCTTCCATCGTGTACAAAAGCTGATGCTGCATGTTTTTCGTCGCCTCATACTGCATCACGTTGGTCTCGTTGATCTCCATGCCCATCGCCGTCAGCCTGACGATCGTGTCAGCAGCAGCCTGCGGGAAATCCGCCGCAGCCTTTCCCATCTGCCAGAGGCTGTTCTTATCAATAGGAAGCCCCTCCTCCATCATACTCTTCACCATCGCCAGGTTTTCAGCCGTAAGCGGCATGCCCGCCGCATTCAGCGCGCCCATAGCGGCGCTCTTTCCCGCCGAAAGATTCGTATATAAGGGGCTGAGCATCAGCTTGTCATCCGAATTACCCTTCACCTCAAACAGCATATGCTGGCCGATGGAGGCCCTGATATCCCCGTCCAGTCTGGCATTGATCTCCACACCGCTTCCCATGTCCAGCAGGATCTGGCTGCCCTCCATGGAGCGGATCTGCCCGCCGATGGTCTGCCCTGTTACCAGGGAATTCAGAACCGCGCTGGTCTGAAGCTGTTTTGCCACAGCGGAAGCAGACGCCGAATTTACCGCGCCTGACTGATTGCTCCCATTTACTTTTGATAAAACATCCGTCAATGTGATATTCATAGATTTTTAATGAAACTCTTCCTGTGAATGGGCGTTGGCCCGTATTTTTTGATCGCCTCTATATGCATCGGAGAACCGTATCCCTTGTTGGAGGCAAAACCGTATTCCGGATAGATCCCGTCATATTTTACCATCAGTCTGTCTCTTGTCA
>Ga0137308_102424_pt1 | contig 12555 bp, 16 predicted proteins | sample Inofrocosms_June_FD_97181 | JGI IMG/M metagenome (GOLD analysis project Ga0137308, IMG submission 97181) | Mouse cecal microbial communities from Vienna, Austria - N-Acetylneuraminic and N-Acetylglucosamine D2O microcosms_June | ecosystem: Host-associated > Mammals > Digestive system > Large...
ACCGCAGAAAATTTCCCCGTCATATTTAAGGACAAGTCCTCATAGAGTAAAAACAGAAAATCCACAAAAGGAGAGGATCAAATAATGACGGAGGAATACGCCGCCTCCCGCTACGAGGAGGCCTGCGCCCTGCTCCCCGGGCGGCTCCAGGGAGCCGCCATGTCCCTGCCCCTGCGCCAGAAGGCCCAGGCCGAGGAACTGCGCCTGCGGATCGGGCGTCCCATGTACATCACATTCCCGGAGGGCGAATCCCCCCTCCCCCAGACCCGGGTCATCCGAAGCGACCTGGAGCAGGTCCTGGACCGGGCCACGGAGTACTCCCGATATGCCGCCGCCGAGACCATCCGGCGGGGCTATGTCACCGCCTCCGGCGGCTTCCGGGTGGGCCTGTGCGGCACGGCCCTGCCCGGCGCGGAGGGCAATGAGGGCTTGCGGGACGTCTCCTCCCTGGCCATACGCATACCACGGGTCCACGAGGATACGGCCCTGCCTGTCCTGCCGGAGCTTCTGGAGGACGGGAGACCGGTGAGCACCCTGATCCTCTCCCCGCCGGGGGGCGGGAAGACCACCCTCCTCCGGGATCTGGTCCGGCTGCTCAGCCAGGGGACGGGCCTCTGCCCTCCCTGCCGGGTGGCGCTGGTGGATGAGCGGGGCGAATTGGCCGCCGTCCACCGGGGCCGCCCCCAGCTGGAGGTGGGATGCCACACGGACGTCATGGACGCCTGTCCCAAGCATCTGGCCGTCCCCATGCTGCTGCGGGCCATGACGCCCCAGGTCATCGCCCTGGACGAGGTGGCGCTGGAGGCGGATGTGGAGGCGGTGCGCTCGGCGGCGGGCTGCGGGGTTGTCCTGCTGTCCACGGTCCACGCCGCCTCCCGGGAGGAGCTGTCCGCCAGGCCGGTGGGACGGGCCCTGCTCTCCTGCGGCGTCTTCCGGCGGGCGGTGCTCATTTCCGGAAGAGGGAGCGCCCGGTCCTGCCGGGTGGAGCGCCTGCCATGAAGCTGCTGGGAGCGCTGCTGCTTCTGGGCAGCGCGGGAGCCTGGAGCCTCCTGCGGCGGCGGGAGGGCCAGCTGCCCCTCCGGCTGGGACGGGCTCTGCTGGAGGATCTGGCGGTGTTCCGATATCACGTGCAGGTCTGCCGGACGCCCCTTCCGGAGCTGCTGGAGGAGGTCCTGACCGATGGCCCCGGGGCGGACCGGCTGTGGAGGCCCCTGGGGGGCTTCCTGGAGGAGGGGGAAACCTTGCCCCGGTGCTGGAGCAGGGCGGTCAGGACGCTGCCGCCGCCTCTGGGGAAGCTGCTGGCCCCCCTGGGGCCCCTGCTGCCCGCCGGGGGCGAGACCCTGGCGGCGGCCATCGAGGAAACGAGAGAGGAGTTGACCAGATTCCTGCGGGAGGAAACGGCCCGTCAGGCTGCGCAGAGCCGGATCACCACGGCCCTGTGTCTGGCGGGGGCGTCCCTGACGATCCTGGTCCTGATATAAGGTATGAATATCGATCTGATTTTTCGAATCGCGGCCATCGGCATCGTGGTGGCGGTGCTCAACCAGCTGCTGGTGCGCTCCGGGAGGGAGGAGCAGGCCCTGATGACCACCCTGGCGGGACTGGTGGTGGTGATGATGATGCTGGTGCGGGAGATCAGCGACCTGTTCCAGCTCATCAAGACCCTCTTCGGGTTCTAGGCCATGGAACTGCTGAAGCTGGCGGCGCTGTGTGCCGTCTGCATCCTGCCGGTGGTGCTCCTGCGGAAGCAGACCCCGGAGCAGGCCCTGCTGCTGACCATCGCCATCCTGGCCGTGGCGGCGGCCCGGTGCGTCTCTCTGGCGCTGCCCCTGATGGAGGAGCTGCGGGCCCTGTTCGACCGGGCGGGCATCGAGCCCCTCTATCTGTCCATCCTGCTGCGGACCCTGGCGGCGGCGCTGGTGACCCGGCTGTGCGCCGACCTGTGCAAGGACGGCGGCTCCCAGGCCCTGGCCTCCGCTGTGGAGACCGCGGGAGCCGTGGCGGCCCTGGCCATCGCCATGCCCCTGCTGAAGGCGGTGATTGAGCTGCTATTGGGGTATTTTTAACGCGCCCGCCATGGGAGAAAGAGGGAGGAGCCATGAAGCGAGTCATATTGATCCTTGGGGCGGTCCTCTGCCTGTTGGGCGGACAGGCCCGGGCGGAGGAGGCCGTCCCGGAGCTCTCTCCGGAGCTGCGGCAGGCCGCGCCGGAGGCGGCGGAGCTGGTCACCGGTGATGCCGGGGAGGGCTTCGGCCTGCTCTCCGGCATCCGGACCCTGCTGGAGGAGGCCCTGGCCGGGGGGCGGACCTTCCTCACCTCCGGCATCCGCTCGGCGGCGGCCATCATGGCGGGGACGATCCTGCTGGGGGTGATGGAGAGCGCCGCACCGGCGGGGGGGGAACTGCTGGGGCGGTACGGGACCGCCGTGGGAGCGCTGTGGGTCACGGCCATGGCCGCCGGGGACCTGAACGCCCTCATCGGCCTGGGCCGGGAGACCATTACGGAAATCAGCCTGCTGGGTAAGGTGCTGCTGCCCGCCCTGGCCGCCGCAGAGGCGGCCTCCGGGGGTGTCACCGCAGCATCCGTGCGGCAGGTGGCTGCGGTGTTCTTCTCCAGCCTGCTGCTGACGGTGATCGAGCGGATATTGCTGCCAGCGGTGTACCTCTATATCGGCATCGCCGCGGCGTCGGCGGTGGTGGAGGGGGAGGCTCTGGAGCGGGTGGGTGAGCTGCTGAAAAAGGCGGTGGGCTGGGTCCTGGGCGGCCTGCTGACGGTCTTCGTCACCTATCTCACCATCAGCGGCGCGGTGGCCGGCGCCGCCGACGCCCACGCGGTGAAGCTGGCCAAATCGGCGGTGTCTGCCGCCGTGCCGGTGGTGGGCGGCATCCTCTCGGAGGCGGCGGAGAGCGTGCTGGCCGGGGCGGGGCTCCTCCGGGGGATGGCGGGCACCCTGGGCACCCTGGCTCTGCTGGGAGCCTGCCTGACGCCCTTCCTCCATCTGGGGTGCCAGTACCTGTTTTATCAGGCCGCGTCCCTGGTGTCGGCGGCGGCGGGGCCCGGGAAGCTCACCAAGCTGATCTCCATGCTGGGGGATGCCTTCGCCCTGGTGCTGGCCATGACGGGGGCGGCGGCGGTGGTGCTGCTGATCTCCCTTCTCTCGTCCATGACGGCGCTGATGCCGGGTTAAGGGGGGTGGCAATATGAGATCGTGGCTTCTGGGCATCGTCCTCACGTCCCTGGCCGCCGGGCTGGCCCGGCAGCTGGCCCCCAAGGGCAGGGAGCAGGCCATGGTGCGCCTGGTGGGCGGGCTGCTGCTGGCGTTGGCGATCCTGCGCCCCCTGGCCGGGGGACGCTGGGAGGGGCTGGAGCTGGAAATAGGCCCCCTGGAGCTCCAGGGGGAGGAATTGGCTGAGACCTACCGGAAAAATCAGCAGGAGGCCCTTTCCGCTATCATAGCGGAGAAGACCAAAGCATATATATGGGACAAAGCGAACCAGCTGGGACTCGACTGCACGGTATCGGTGGCCGCGGCTCCGGGGGAGGGCGGCATCCCCCTGCCGGAGTCCGTGACCGTCCGGGGGCGTTACAGCGGGGAGCTGGCGAGATGGTTGGAAGAGGAGGTGGGGATCCCCGCCGAAAAACAAATCTGGCTGGAGGAAGAGACATGGCAAAAGAGGAAGGAAAGCGAAAGCTGACGAACCCCTTGGCGGTATTGGGAAAGTATAAATACGTACTGCTGGTGGCGGTCCTGGGAGGGCTGCTCCTGCTGTGGCCCATGGAGCGGAAGGACGGCGCCGCCGCGCCCGCCGGGGCCGAGCCCGCCGCCGGGACGGACCTGGCTCAGACGGAGAAGTCCATGGCGGACATCCTGGGCAAGATCGAAGGCGTGGGGCGGGTGGAGGTCATGCTGACCCTCCACAGCGGCGGCGAACGGGTCCTGGCCCAGGACAGCTCCCTGCGCTACAGCGGCAGCGCCCAGGCCCCGGACAGCTATGAGCGCTCGTCCCAGCCGGTGACGGACGCCGGGGGCGTGGTCGTCACCCAGGAGAAATATCCCCAGTACCGGGGGGCCCTGGTGGTCTGCGAGGGCGGCGGGAACGACGCGGTCCGGTTCCAGGTGGTCTCGGCGGTCTCCGCTCTGACGGGGCTGGGGAGCGACCGCATCGCCGTGGTCAAATGGCAGGACGCGGCCGCCGCCGGCGCGGCGGAGCGGGAAATGATCGATCGATAAATCATGAGGAGGAACGGAAATATGAAGGAACAATGGAAGCGGAACGCCGTGGTGGCGACGGTGCTGCTGTTTGTATGCGCGGCGGTCTATCTCAACTGGCGCTACGCCGGAGACGTGGGGGCGGACGCCGCCCCGGCGGGGACGCAGAGTCTGTCCGCCACCCAGGAGAACAAGGATGCCGCGCCCGAAAAGGACGGCGGCGTGACCACCAAGGTCCTAGGGGACGCGGCCCTGGTGGGGGGCGTGCCCACCGCCATTGACGGCGGCCTGACCGACGGCGGGAGCGCTCCCGCCAGCAGTTACTTCGACACCGCCCGGCTCAGCCGCCAGCAGTCCAGGGACAACGCCCTGAGCCTGCTGCGGGAGGCCTCCGCCCAGGACAACGTGGAACAGGGGGCCCTGGACGACGCCAACCGGGCCATCCAGACCCTGGCGGGCTACACCATGCTGGAGGGCCAGATCGAGAACCTGGTGATCGCCAAGGGGTATGCCGACTGCGTGGCCTTCATGGGGGAGAACAGCATCAGCGTGGTGGTCTCCGCCGCCGAGGATGGCCTGCAGACGGAGGATGTGGCGAAGATCACGGACATCGTGCTCAGCGAGACCCAGTATCAGGCGGATCAGATCAAGATCATGGAAGCGGAGTAAGGCCTCCGCGCAGAGGGAGAGGCGGCGCTGTCTGATGACAGCGCCGCAATTTTCTTTTTCCTGGCGGCATATACCGCCAGGAAAAAAGAAAAAAACGTTGTATCCCGGGAAAAACCGTGGTATGATAAGACCGCGCGTCCGCTCCGATGCCGGAGGCGGGGGCAAAATTATGATTACCATTGAAAAGGAAGCATGACATGAAAAGAATCTTTAGCAGCCTGTTGGCCTCGATCCTGGTGCTGACATTGTGCGTGGGCTGTGGCAGCAACGACGATCAGACCGGCGATGCCAACGGTCAGGATGGAACGGGGGAGGGCGGCAGCAGCATCTTCACCACCCTGACGGACCTGGATATGAACGAGACCGTGCTGGAAGTGGACGGCAACGGCATTCCGGCGGATCTGTACCTCTACTGGGTGATGAATAAGAGCTATGAGCTGGAGTACCAGCTGAACATGTTCAAGCTCTCCTACGGCATGTACGGGGAGAACGTGGACGAGGAAGGCCGTATCAAGTGGGATCAGACCCTGGACGGCGACCCCGTGGCGGACATCGTCCGGCAGAACGCGGAGAACAACGCCCTGTCCTACGCCCTGCTGGAGAACGTGGCCAAGGCCCATAACATTGAGCTGACCGCGGAGGACCAGGCCGCCATCGACGAGCTGCTGGCCCAGCAGGTGGAGCAGTCCGGCGGGGAGGAGGCCTTCGAGCAGAGCCTCTATGAGATGGGCATCTCCAAGGAAAGCCACACCCGCATGGTAGCCTCCCAGTACCTCTATCAGCACCTGGCGGAGCTGGCCAGCGATCCCTCCAGCGACATCTATCAGGCCCCCGGCGACGACGACGCCTACGTGGACCACATCCTGCTGGCCACCAAGGACACCACCACCAACGAGCCTCTGCCCGAGGAGGAAGCGGCAGCCAAGAAGGCCCAAGCGGAGGACCTGCTGTCCCAGCTCCAGGCCAGCGGCGATCTGGAGGCCCTGTTCACCGAGCTGGCGGACACCTACGGCGAGGACCCGGGCCGGGAGAGCGGCGCGGGCTATCTCATCGATCCTGACACCAACTTCGTCCAGGAGTTCAAGGACGCCGCCTTCGCCCTCAAGCCCGGCGAGATCAGCGGCATCGTGGAGAGCGACTACGGCTACCACATCCTTCTGCGGAAGGAGCTGACCGAAGACCATCTGCGCACTCTGGCGGAGAACCATCTGTACGAGTACCTAGATGTCCAGATGGAGTCCGCCCTGGGCGGCGTGGTCCGCAGCGAGGCCCTGGACGGCATCGACATCGGGGCGCTGTATACCGCCTACATTGACGCGCTGCAGACCCTGCACCCCGCCGAGGAGCAGGAACCGGCGGATAACGGATCCGGTGAGGACGGGACCGAAGCCGGGTCCCCCGATTCCACTGACGGTACGGCGGAATAAGCCATGCCCAGCGGTATCCTGATCATCGACAAGCCCGCAGGATGGACCAGCATGGACGTCTGCGCCAAGCTGCGGGGCATCCTGGGGGAACGCCGGGTCGGCCATGGGGGGACTCTGGACCCCATGGCCACCGGGGTGCTGCCCGTGTTCGTGGGCAGCGCCACCAAGGCGGTGGAGTTTGCGGAGAAGGGCGACAAGGAGTACGTCGCCGGCCTGCGCCTGGGGATGGTCACCAACACCCAGGACAGCACCGGGGAGGTGCTGGAGGAACGGGCTGTTTCGGTGGACCGTGGAGCGCTGGAGGCGGTCCTGCCCCGGTTCACCGGACCCATTCAGCAGGTCCCGCCCATGTTCTCCGCTATCAAGCGGGACGGAAAGAAGCTCTACGAGCTGGCACGGAAGGGCAGGGAGGTCCACCGGGACCCCCGGCCCGTCACCATCCATACACTGGAGGTGCTGGAACAGACGGGGCCGGACCGGTTCCTGCTGCGGGTCCGGTGCTCCAAGGGCACCTACGTTCGCACTCTGTGCCATGACATCGGACAGGCCCTGGGCTGCGGCGGATGTATGGACGAGCTGCGCCGGACCATGGCGGCGGGGTTCACCCTGGAGGACGCCGTGACCCTGGAACAGGTTCAGGAACAGGGTGAGGCCCTCCTTATGCCGGTGGACTGTTTTTTCGCGGGCTGTCCGGTCTTCCTGCTGACCTCGCCCCGGATGGAGCGGATGGCGCGTAATGGGAGCCCTGTCCCCGCCCCCGGGCTGAAGCCCGGACAGTACCGCGTTTACAGCCGGGAGAAGGAGTTTCTCTGCCTGAGCCGGTATGAGGACGGGGTACTGCGGTCTATCAAGAATTTTTTCGGCGGCTGAACCAGGCCGCCCAGAGGGAGGAAGCACGATGGAGGAACGCAGGGACCGGGCGGTGGCCCTGGGCTTTTTTGACGGCGTCCACCTGGGCCACCAGGCCCTGCTGCGCCGGACGGCGGAACGGGCGGAAGGCCTGGGGCTGGCCCCGGCGCTGCTGACCTTCGACCGCTCCCCCCGGGAGTTCGTCACCGGAACGCCGGTGCCCCTGCTGACGACCGTCCAGGAGCGGAGCCGCGCGGCGCGGGAGCTGTTCCCGGGGATGGATGTCATCGCCGCGCCCTTTGACCGGGCCATGATGACCATGCCCTGGGAGGACTTCGTGGTCATGCTGGCGGAGACCTACCAGGCCCGGTGGCTGGTGGCAGGACACGATTTCCGGTTCGGCCACAAAAACAGCGGCACCGCAGCCCTCCTCCGGGAGAAGGCGGCGGCGCTGGGACTGGGGTGCGACATCATCCCCGCCGTCCGGCTGGAGGGCGTGACGGTGAGCTCCACCCATATCCGCGCCCTGCTGGAGCGGGGAGAGGCGGAAAAAGCCGCCCGGTTCCTGGGTCGGCCCTTCGCGATCTCCGGGCTGGTGCGCCATGGGAAGCGGCTGGGGTCCTCCCGGCTGGGAGCGCCCACGGTGAATCTGATCCCCGATCCCAGGCAGCTGGTGCCCGCCTTTGGCGTCTACGCCGCCCGGGTGACGGTGGATGGAGCGGTCCGCCCCGCCGTGACCAACGTGGGCGTGCGCCCCACGGTGGACACCGACGGCGGCGTGACGGTGGAGAGCCACCTGCTGGAGCCCATCGGAGAGCTCTACGGCGCGGACTGCCGGGTGGAATTTTTGAAGATGCTCCGCCCGGAGATGCGCTTTGCCGGCCTGGAGGCCCTGAGGGCGCAGATCGCCCGGGACGCCGGGGCGGCGCGGGCGTTCTTTTGCGAGGCAGAAAACAAGGAGTAATATCATGCGGATCGAATACATCAAGGAGAACGGCGTGACTATCGCGGTGGTCACCGGGGAGGAGAAGGTGGTCACGGATGCCGCCTCCGCCCTGGAGCTCGCCATGTCGGCCAAATATGAGACCGGCGCGGACAGGCTCGCCATCGACAAGCGGGTGATCGCGGAGGACTTTTTCATCCTCAGCACTGGCATGGCCGGGGAGATCCTGCAAAAATTCATCAACTATCACGTCAAGGCGGCTATCTGGGGGGACTACACCCGGTATGCCGGCAAGCCGCTGAAGGACTTTATCTGCCAATCCAACAAGGGCGGGGACTTTTTCTTCGTGGAAACGAAGGAGGAGGCCGTCCGGAAGCTGGCTGAGGCAAAATAACGCGGCATATTTTAAAAGAGAACAGAGAGGGACGGGAGAAATGAAGCACGTATTTATCATCAATCCCACCGCCGGGAAAAAGGACTGCACCGCCCGTATGATGGACATGGCCAAGGCCCTGGCCGTCCGCCACGGCCTGGATGTGGAGTGCATCCTCACCAAGCGCCCCGGTCACGCCATGGAGACCGCCCGGTCTCTGGCGGAGCGGGGAGAGCCGTTGCGGATCTATGTCTGCGGCGGCGACGGGACCGCCAACGAGGCCGCCAACGGCGTGGCTGGATATGAAAACGCTGCCATGACCTGTATCCCCGTGGGCACGGGCAACGACTTCCTGAAGAATTTCGGGGACAAGGCCCCCCTGTTCTCTGATCCGGAAAATCTGTGGGACGGCCCCGCCTTCCCCCTGGACGCCATCGACTGCAACGGACGGCTGGCCCTGACGGTGGCCTGCTCCGGCTTCGACGCCCAGGTGGCGGACGACGTACATACCTACGGAAAGATCCCCCTGCTGGGAGGACAGGGCAGCTATATCGTCTCTCTGGGTGTCAACTTCCTTCTCCGGGGCCTGCGCCACAGCTGGACGGTGATTTTGGACGGAAAGCCGCTGCCGGAGAGCTCCTTCGTTCTGGCGGCGGTCTGCAACGGACGGTACTACGGCGGGGGCTTCATGCCCGTGGCGGAGGCGAAGATGGACGACGGGGTGCTCAATACCCTGGTGGTCCGGGGCGTGAGCCGGGCAACCTTCCTGCGGCTGGTGGGAGATTACTCCGCAGGCCGGTATTACAAGTTTCCGGAGGCCGCCCGGTGCTATACCGCGAAGGAGATCGTGATCCGCTCCGGGGACGGGAAGGATATCGTCACGTGCCTGGATGGGGAGTGCGCGTACAGCCGGGAGGTGACGCTGCGCCTGTCGGAGAAGAAGGTGAACTTTTTCGGCCCGGCGGGGTGCAGTCCCAACGCGACCTGCGTGCCGCTGCCAACGTAAGGACCAATTTTTTTCGTAAAAATTACGACTCCTATATTGACTGGTCAAAGCGTTTATCCGCTGGACTAGCAATAATTATGATGGAGGACAGATAAATGGCGAAAATGAATCCTAAAGAACTGCTGGATAAGAGCGTAGATGCTATGCTTAGCACACCAAACGCCGTCGTAAATGTGCTTGACCAAAATGGTGATGGCGAGTTAGGTATTGATGATATCATCATCCTTGCAGTCAAGACACCTGGAGTTCATATCTCGCGGGCAGCATTTTTGCAGAAAGAATTATTTAAAAATCATCCCCAGGATGTGATCGACAAAGCAATCGCGACTACTCCTGCACAAGCGGGTATTTCGCCTAAGGAGATTGCCAAAATTGCTGATAATGTAATTGCGCTTGAACGGAACTGTGTTTCCGGCATTTCTGTTGCATTGGGAGCCCCTGGCGGGTGGGCAATGGCTGCAACCATACCAGCTGATATTGTCCAATATTATGGATACACGCTTCGAGCCACGCAAAAACTTTTGTATCTGTATGGATTCCCGGAAATTGATGTAGGGGAAGACGGGCTGCAGTTGGACAGTGAAACGATAAATGCTATCATTATGTGTCTTGGTGTAATGAACGGAGTGGCAGGTGCAAATAATGCAATCAAAGGGATGGCGAAGGCACTTGCAATAGGTGTAGAGAAAAAATTGCTCAACATGGCGCTTACCAAGGGCGCATTTTATCCATTGGTTAAAAGCATACTGAAATGGTTTGGCATAAAACTGACAAAAAGTGTATTTGCTGGATTTTTCAAAAAAGCTATTCCGATTGTTGGTGGGGTAATTGGAGGTGGTTTGACATTTTTGGCATTCAAGCCATGCTGCTATCGCTTGAAAGATGCACTTCAAGATACTATGCTTTCTAACCCACATCATGTATCAACGCCAGAAGAGGACCATATTGTGGAAAGCATTTGTTCCGGAGAAATTATTGATGTGGATATTGAAGAAGAAAATGCGATCCATGATGAATCTTTCCCCGCTTTGTGAATATTTTGTTCCCCCCGAAAAGTTTCTAAAAACTCTCTCGCAATAAGGATGTCAGTATGAGTCAAATCCCTGCGTGTGCGGTATGGGAAAGGATAATCTGCTGGCGGTGGGAGAGCTGTAAAAAAGAATACAAATTTTCCCCCTTTTGTGCAACACTATCGTTGTTCCATGAAAGGGGGATCTTTATGAAAATCACTGAAAAAGACCTGACGCGCTTTGCCGCCGCACTGCGGGCGGAGGAGAGAAGTCCCGCCACCATAGAGAAATACTGCCGGGAGGCGGCACGCTTTGCCGGTTGGCTGAAGGGCCAGAGGGCGGACCGGGAGCTGGCGCTGGCCTACAAGGCGGAGCTGTGCGGCCAGAGGGCTCCTGCCGGGGTCAATGGCGCCGTGGCCGCGCTGAACCGTTTTTTTGACCTCCTGGGGTTGGGGGAATGCAGGCTGAAGGCGGTGAGGGTCCAGCGCCGTGTCTTCCGGGAGGAGGAGAAGGAACTGACGGAGAAGGAGTACCGCCGCCTGCTGGCGGCGGCGCGGACACGGAAAAACGACCGGCTGCTGTTGGTGATGGAGAGCATCTGCGCCACCGGCATCCGGGTCAGCGAGCTGCGGTTTTTTACCGTGGAGGCCGTAAGGCTGGGCCGGGCGGAGGTGTCCAATAAGGGGAAAAACCGTACCGTATTCCTGCCGGAGAAGCTGCGGAAGGCGCTGCTACAATACGCGCGGGCGCAAAAAATCGCCGCCGGGCCTGTTTTTGTGACCCGAAACGGCAAGCCGCTGGACAGGAGCAATATCTGGCACGATATGAAGGCGCTGTGCCGGGAGGCCGGCGTGGCGGAAAGCAAGGTATTTCCCCACAATCTTCGCCATCTCTTTGCCCGGACCTACTACGCGCTGGAAAAGGATATCGTCCGGCTGGCGGACATTCTGGGACACAGCAGCATCAACACGACTCGCGTTTATACGATGGAGTCGGGGACCGCGCACCGGCGGCAGCTGGAAAAAATGCGGCTGGTCATATAAAAAGCTGCTGAAAAAATAAGATATCCGGCGCAGAGGGACGTTCCAAGCGTAAATTAACCACGGAATGATCGTTCCGTGGTAAAGAAAAAGTACATAAACGTATTGAGGACATTCGGTCATGAGTGAGCCGCGTAAAAAGGCGTCAAAAAATCCCGGACAGAAGGGCTGCCCTGTCCGGCGTTGAATTTCATATCTTAAAATATTGGGTTTGCCACTTGAAATTATTACCTTGGTAGGGTAAAATGCAAACTGCACACGGCAGGCTGCTCAGTGCTGTCCACTGCTGCTACCACGGAACGATCATTCCGTGGTAGCGCGCTGTTGGCACGGGTGGGATATGTGCGGCTCTGCCGGACATTTTTAGAAGGGAGATTGCTTCTCACATGAAACCATTTGAAATCCAACTGCAAGGAAAACCCTACACCATCAAGTTGAAGAGCTTTGGCCGGGTGGACATCAACGGAACGACGCAGTACATACGGTCTCTGCCCCACCGGAACATCCTCTTCATCCCCATGGAATACGATCTGCCGATCCCGGAGGGGAAGGTCATGCTGACCTCCGGCTTGTTCCGGACCCACCTGGTCGTGGACGGCGTCGATCAGATCACCGGGAAGCCCTATACGCCTATCAGCAAGGTGCCTTTCTGGGGGTACATCTTTGCGATCTTGGACCTGACCATGTGTCTGGGGGGCGGGATGCTGCCCGCGCTCCTCGCTTTTCTGGCGTTTTATCTGACCCTGAAGGTGTCCGCCACGGAGACCTACCCTGTGGGCGTGCGCATCCTTCTGTCCGTGGTGCTTCTGGCAGGCGGCTGGCTGATCCTGCTGCTGCTGGCGGTCTTGATGAGTCTGGCCCTTGGGTGACGGTAAGGAGGACGTTAAAATGGACAACCTTACGGAAAAGAAAGAGAATGTGCTGCTCAAGATCGGTTCCTTCTGCATCCTGATCGGCGGTATCGTGGCCGGACTGATCGGCATCTTCAACGGCGCGGCCGTCATGCTGGCCATGACGGTCATGGATGA
>Ga0137308_102425_pt1 | contig 12552 bp, 9 predicted proteins | sample Inofrocosms_June_FD_97181 | JGI IMG/M metagenome (GOLD analysis project Ga0137308, IMG submission 97181) | Mouse cecal microbial communities from Vienna, Austria - N-Acetylneuraminic and N-Acetylglucosamine D2O microcosms_June | ecosystem: Host-associated > Mammals > Digestive system > Large...
GTGGGCGGAGAGGATGTGGAAATTCTGATTGTTGATGACGGATCTACGGACGGAACCGGCGCCATTGCAGAGGAATATGAAATCAAATATCCGTCTATCGTCAGGGCAATCCATAAAGAGAACGGCGGACATGGTTCAGCAGTCAATGCGGGACTGGAACATGCCTCTGGCTTGTATTTTAAAGTGGTGGACAGTGATGACCGGGTGAGGGAGGACGCTTATCTGGAAATACTGGAAACACTGCGTTATTTTGCCGGTTCCCGGGATGTGCTGGATATGCTGGTCAGCAATTTTGTCTATGAAAAAGAGGGGGAAAAGCACAATAAGGTAATGCGTTACCGCCATGCACTGCCGAAAAACGAACTGTTTACATGGAAGGATGTAAAGCATTTCATGAAAGGGCAGTATATCCTGATGCATTCAGTGATTTTCCGGACGAAGCTGTTAAAGGAGTTCGGGCTGGAGCTTCCCGAAAAAACGTTCTACGTGGACAATATTTTTGTATTTGAACCCCTGCTTCAGGTAGAGAATATGTATTATCTGGATGTGAACTTTTACCGTTATTATATCGGAAGAGAAGACCAGTCGGTCAACGAGTCTGTGATGATATCCCGGATCGACCAGCAGATAAGGGTGAATAAACGGATGTTTGATTTTTACAATGAACATTTGCCGGAGATTCATGCGGAAAAGCACAGAAAGCAGTATATGTATAACTATCTGGAGATCATCACGGTGGTTTCCACGATCATGATGGCGATTTCCGGTACACAGGAGAATCTGGAGAAGCGGAAAGAACTCTGGAATTATTTCAAAGAAAAAAATCACAGGTTGTTCCGCAGGCTTCGCTACGGACTGCTCTGCGGATATACAAATCTGCCGGGGCGGGGCGGAAGACGGATTTCCATAGACGGTTATAAATTATGCCGGAGATTTTTTAAATTTAATTGATGTTAATGGTATGAAAAACAGACAGCCATGTTGACTGTCTGCTGTCCGTCTGTTGTCTGTTCTTCTATAATATAATTAAGAAATTAAACTCAGCATAAAATAGAAACTCCAGAAGAAATAAATGATATAAAGCAGCACGTAGGCAACCGTGTAAAGTACAGGGACTGTTTTTTTCTGCTTTAATACGTAAGCACGCCAGATAAAGTAACCCGGTTTGCAGAAAATTGTGAACAGTATCATTCCCAGGATGGGATATCCCTTTTTGTGGACATGTACAATATCTATGATTGAAATCACGATGATCGCAAATCCGAGCAGGGAATTCAGCACGGAATAAGCTGAATAGCCGGGGGCATTGGCAAATGAATTCATCATAGAGGAATATGTGGAGGCAAAATCATCTCCTGCGATCGCGTTAAAATCAACAGAGGCAAACATGTTCGTAATAATGCCCTTTGCGGCGATAATACCGATGATGGCGGAGATGGCGGTAAGTGCCATTAAAATATAGCAGAAGATATTGGTGACAGGTTCTCCTGCCGGTTCTGCAGGCCTGTAGGCGGTTTGCGGGTTTGCGTATTGCTGTCCGCCGTAGTACTGCCCGTTGTTATAATTGCTGTTTTGTCCGTAATACTGCCCGTTGTTATAACCGTTATTCTGCCCGTAGTATTGTCCGTTGTTCTGGTTGTAGTACTGTCCGTTGCTGTAGTTGTTGTTCTGGTTGTAGTACTGCCCGTTGCTGCAGTTGTTGTTCTGATTGTAGTACTGCCCGTTGCTGCAGCCGTTATTCTGCCCGTAGTACTGTCCGTTGTTATAGCTGCTATTCTGGTTGTAGTATTGTCCGTTGTTGCAGCTGTTATTCTGGTTGTAGTACTGCCCGTTATTTGGGCCGTAATATTGTCCGTTGTTGCTGCCGTTATCCGGTCCATAGTACTGCTGGTTATCATAACCTGCATTTTGCCCGCCGTTATAATACTGTTGTCCGCCGTAATTTTGCCCGCTGTTATAATTCGGGTCATTATTCCGGGGATCATGATATTGCTGCCCGTTTGTATCGGACTGGTCAGGGTGATCCTGCCGGGAATTTTGCGTTTCCGGGTCAAATTCTGTATTCTGGTTATTAGGGTTTATTTCACTCATTATGATATTGCCGCCTTTCCTGTTTGCTGATGGCTTAAAAAAATAAATGTTATTTGCGGCAGTCTGTTTTCGACTGCGGTTATGATATCAGTATAAGTCTGCCCGGCGGTTAGCGCAAGGCTGTTTGAATGAAAAGTTTTGAATGTTTTGTGAACGCAGTCAGATGGCAAGGGCTTTTACGATCTGTTTTGCCACATCAGGCTTATTCATGGTATAAATGTGGATGCCGTCTACGCCGTTCTGTAAGAGGTCATTGCACTGGCGGATGGCATAATCGATACCGGCATTATACATATCTTCGGGATCGTCTCCGTGGGCGGCGATAATATCGGATAACGCTTTCGGTACGGAGGAACCGGAGAGGGAGATGGAACGTCCGATCTGGCCTGCGCTGGTGATAGGCATAATGCCTGCATGGATCGGAGCGGTAATGCCTTTTCTCGCAGCCTTATCCCGGAATTCGTAGAAAAAGTCGTTGTCAAAAAAAAGCTGGGTGATGAACTGCGTCACACCTTTATCCTGTTTTTCTTTCATATGCATCAGGTCGGCTTCCTTACTGAAAGATTCAAAGTGTTTTTCCGGATAACAGGCGCCCCAGATCTCAAGCTCCGTGTGTTCCTTCAGAAAATCCACAAGATTGGAGGCGTAGGTGAATTCCCTGCCGTTATACTGTTCATCGGACATATCCTTTGGACGGTCGCCCCGCAGAGCCAGTACATTGGAGATATTATGCGCTTTAAACTCTTCGCAGAGCCTGCTTATATCTTCTCTGGTGCTGCCTACACAGGTCAGATGCGCCATGGCGGGAATATGCAGTTCGTTCTGGATGTAGGAAGCAATCTCGATTGTGCTTTTGGAACGGCTTCCGCCGGCGCCGTAGGTAACGCTGATAAAATCAGGATTGATATCCGCCAGTTCTTTTGCGACACGGTAGGCGGAAGAGAATTCGCTGTCTTTTTTAGGGGGGAATATCTCCATGGAGATCTGTACTTTATTCATATATAGTATTCCTTTCATCGGTTGTTATGATAGCTTTTTACAGTAAATATTATGGGTATTCTCCATATGATATTTGCTATGGGCCAGAGAAGATTATAGCACATTATGACTTTCAGGACAAGAAATAGAGTGAAGGTCAGCCGGCAGAAAAACCGGCAGGGAGTCCGCCCGGATGGAAATCAGATTCTCCGTCGGCACGCTTGCGCTCCGTGAAAAACGCAGCGGACACTAAGCTCGTGAGGGACCTCGCTAAGTGCCGGCGTTTTTCAAGGGCACTCCTTGAGAATCTGATTTCCATCCGGGCGGCGGTATCGGCAGGCTTTAGCGGCGATGAAACAGAATATCATAAATTGATATGGAAAGCAATCTTTTCAAGGATAAAAAAATATGATAGACTATGTGTGTTTGGTGGTGAGTGTGCCGGACAAAGAGACAGGGAAATAACAGGAAGGGAGAAGCTATGAGTAAAATTTTTAAATTCCATAATGATGTGGATACGGATCAGATCATTGCGTCACAGTATTTGCTTTTGCCAAGTGTTGAGGATATGAAGGGATACACGTTTGAGTCGCTGGACGGGGAGTTTGCAAAGAATGTTAAACCCGGTGATATTATTGTGGCAGGTGAGAACTTTGGCTGCGGTTCTTCCAGAGAGCAGGCGCCCGGCGTATTAAAGGCGCTCGGCGTTAAAGCGGTTGTGGCAAAGTCCTTTGCGCGGATTTTTTACCGGAATGCGATCAATATCGGACTGCCTGTACTTGTGAGCAAAGATTTTTATGATGTGGCACAGGCAGGGGAAGAGGCCAAACTGGATTTATCGGAAGGAACCATTACAGCAGACGGTGTTACCCATACCTGTACAAAGCTTCCGCCTTATATGCAGAATATATTGAACCAGGGCGGGCTGATCGCATCTTTAAATAAAGAAGAGTAGAAAACGGCATGAGCCCGGACAGTGCGGGAAATGATCTGTCGATGCATTACGGCGGAAAAGGTTTTTCCGATGCATTAACGGCGGGAAAGGAGTTTCGGGTATGGTGTATCTGCAGGGCGAATGCGGGATTGGAATAGGAGAGTAATCGTATGAGCATGACAATAGGGGAAAAGATCATAGCCAGGGCGGCAGGCGTCGAATCTGTGAAGCCCGGTGAGATACATACAATCGATGTAGACTATCTGATGAGCAATGACGGTACGACGCATCTGACCATCGATATGTTTTACAATCAGTTAAAAAATCCGCGGATCGCGGATAAGGATAAGCTGGTCTTTATCATAGACCACAATATCCCGGCAGAGAATCCGAAGACTGCCGCGGCGCATAAAAAGATGCGGGAGTTTGCGAAAAAGTATGATATCGCGTTTTATGAGGGCAAAGGCGTGTGTCATCAGATCATGCTGGAAGATTTTGTGGAGCCGGGGCAGTTTATCATGGGGGCGGATTCCCATACCTGTTCTTACGGGGCGGTCGGTGCTTTCGGCACGGGAATCGGCTGTACGGACTTTTTATATGCTATGGTGACAGGAAAATCCTGGGTACTGGTGCCGGAGACGATACGGTTTAATCTGACGGGAAAACTGAGAGAGGGCGTATATCCGAGAGACCTTATATTGACGATCATCGGGGATATCGGCGCGAACGGCTGTAACTATAAGATCATGGAGTTTGCCGGAGAGGGAGCTCAGGGCTTAAGTGTCAATGACAGGTTTGTACTCTGTAATCTGGCGGTGGAAGCAGGGGCGAAGACCGGTATCGTAGAGCCGGATGAAAAAGTAGTGGAATTTATGAGGGGGCACGGGAGAAGCTATGACAATCTGTATCGGAGCGATGCGGATGCTTCTTTCCTGCAGGTATATGATTATGATCTCTCAAAGATAGAGCCGGTGGTCGCGGAGCCGCATTTTGTGGACAATGTGAAACCTCTAACACAGGTGGGAGAGGTAAAGATCGATGAAGCGTTTCTCGGTTCCTGCAACAACGGACGTATCGATGAACTGAGAGTGGCGGCGGCTATCCTGAAAGGAAGAAAGGTACATCCGGACGTACGGTTTCTGATCACACCGGCGTCCAACAGCGTTTATCTGCAGGCGCTGGAGGAAGGGCTTGTGGATATTTTTCTGGAGGCAGGCGCGATGATGATGAATCCCAACTGTTCCGTCTGCTGGGGAAGCTGTCAGGGCGTGATCGGGGAGGGGGAGGTGCTGATCTCCACCGGTACGAGAAACTTCAAGGGGCGTGCGGGACATAAGGATTCCAAAGTATATCTGGCATCGGCGGCGACCGTGGCGGCGTCTGCGGTGGCAGGGAAGATCACGGGACCGGAAAAACTGTAAAAAGCGGCAGTAGTAAAAAAAGCGCCTGTAACGGAAACGGAGAGCAGGCGTTTCCGGGCGGGCGAATATTTGTTTATTTTGTAATGCGGTTGATTCCGGAAGAATATGTAGATGATAAGTACAAAATGGAAGGAAAGCTGGAACAGGATAGGAGAGTATAGAAAATGACACAATTTACAGGAAAGGTATGGCTTCTAGGGGACGACATCGATACGGATATCATTATCCCTACGGAATATCTGGCGCTTCCCGGTGTGGAGGATATGAAGAAGTACGCGTTTTCACCGCTTCGCGAAGAACTTGCGGGGCAGATCGGTCAGGGGGATATTATTGTGGCAGGGAAAAATTTCGGCTGCGGTTCCTCGAGGGAGCAGGCGCCGGAGATCATCAAGCAGCTTGGCGTACGGTGTGTGATCGCAAAGTCCTTTGCGCGGATCTTTTTCAGAAATGCCATCAATAACGGACTTTTGTTGATCGAAAGCGGCGGGCTGCGGGACGATGTGGCGGAAGGGGATGTTATCACTGTGACAATGGGTGAAAAGATTCAGGCAGGCGGTAAGGATTACCCGATCACGCCGCTTCCGGAAAATCTGATGGATATTTTGAATGCCGGCGGACTGGTAAAGGCGATGCAGGCAAGGAACGGGGTGTGAATATGGGGCATACATTAATTGAGAAAATTGTGATGAGAAATACCGGTGAGCCTTCCGTATCTCCGGGAGAGATCAAGACGGTGAAAGTAGACCGGGTGATGATACATGATATCTTTATCCCGTTTGTGGTGGATAAATTCCGTGAGATGGGATTTCAGAAAGTCTGGGATCGGGATAAGGTTGTGCTGATCTACGATCATCTGGTGCCGACCAGTGCGGTGGAGGATGTAAGGCATTTCAAGATCGGGGATGCCTTTGTGAAGGAGCAGGGACTTGAGCATTTCCACAGGGCGGACGGTATCTGTCACCAGCTTATGCCGGAGATGGGCTACGCGAAACCCGGCAATATTGTATTCGGAACAGATTCCCATACCACGACTTACGGCTGCGTGGGCTGTTTTTCTTCGGGGATAGGTTATACGGAGATGGCGGCGGTGCTGGGCACGGGGGAGATGTGGATCAGAGTGCCGGAGACCATAAAGGTAGTGATCAACGGAAAACTGCCGAAGGGGGTCTATGCAAAGGATATCATCCTGCGTCTGATCGGGGATCTAAGGGCAGACGGGGCTACTTATAAAGTGCTGGAATTTTCGGGCAGCACAGTGGAGGAGATGAGCGTCTCTTCCCGTATGACGATCTCCAATATGGCGATCGAGGCGGGCGCGAAGGCGGCGCTGTTTGCGCCGGATGAAAAGACCTGCGCGTATTCCGGCGTAAAGATGGAAGATGTTGACTGGCTGTATGCGGATGAGGATGCGTCATACTGTCAGGTGATGGAATACAGGGCGGAGGAGATGGCGGCAGTGCTCGCCTGTCCTTCTCAGGTGGATAATATCCACAATGTATCGGAAATGGCGGGAACAAAACTGGATCAGGTGTTTATCGGTTCCTGCACCAACGGAAGGCTGGAGGATCTGGCGGTGGCGGCAAAAATCCTGAAGGGGAAGAAGGTTGCGCCGTTTGTAAAACTGATCGTTACGCCAGCCAGCAGGAGTATTTATCAGGAGGCGGTAAAAGAGGGGTATATCCGTATTCTGGCAGAAGCCGGGGCGATCGTTACGCATCCGGGCTGCGGACTGTGCTGCGGAAGAGCCTGCGGCATCCTGACGGACGGTGAAAGGGTGCTTGCCACAAACAACAGGAATTTTTTGGGGCGTATGGGAACGTCCAAAGTGGAGATTTTCCTCGGTTCGCCGGCAACGGCGGCGGCATCTGCTGCGGCAGGATATATTACAGTACCGGAACAAGAATAAAAAACGACGGATCGGGGCATCTGCGGAACTGGAAAACAGCAGATATCCGGTCAGTGCACAACGCGATTTATGGACGCGGAGCGGCATAAATCGTGTTACGGGTGATGTGTGCTGGAAGGATATCTGCGGAACTGGAATGGAGGTAATTATGGGGATTTTTGCGACACAGCTCGCCAATGTGATCGAGTGGAACGAGAGCAAGGAAGGCGTGCTTTTGTGGAAATGGGAAAATGACGAGATCAAAAAAGGCTCCAAACTGATCATCAGGATGGGGCAGGATGCCATCTTTATGTATAACGGCAAGATAGAGGGGATCTTTGAAAGGGAAGGGCGGTATGATGTGGAGTCCGATATCATTCCGTTTCTGACTACGCTTGCCAGTTTTAAATTCGGTTTTAATGCGCCGCTGCGGGCGGAGGTGCTGTTTATCAATACGAAGGAACAGCTTGTGAAATGGGGGACCAAGAGCGCGATCAATCTGCCTGCCCAGGGTTTGCCCGGCGGTATGCCGATCAGGGCTTTCGGTACCTTCAGCTGTAAGGTGGAGAGCGCTAAGGTGCTGATCGAGAAGCTTGCCGGTGTGAAAACAGGTTATACGGTGGACGACGTAAAGGGGCGTATCATTGCGAATCTGGATCAGCTTCTGATGAGCTGGATCGGTAAAGAGGGCAGAGATATCTTTAATCTTCAGATGGATGCAGCCAATATCGCAAAAGGGATCATGGCTGATCTGGACCGGGATATGCAGAAGATCGGCATCTCCATTACGGATTTTAATATTGAAAGTTTTTCCTATCCGGAAGAGATCAGGAAGATGCAGGAGAAAGCAGCGGCACAGTCCCTGCTCTCAGATGTAAACAAGTACCAGCAGATCGCGATGGCAGATGCCGTGGGAAAAGGCGGCGGAAGCGGCAGCGGGGTTGCTTCGGATATGGTGCAGCTTCAGATGGGAATGGCGATGGGCCAGCAGATGGTGCAGGGGATGATGCATCAGGGTATGGTGGCGAACAATCAGGCGGCAGCGCCTGCAGGAGCAGCGGCGCCTCTTCCGGCTGTTTCGCCGAAGTTCTGTCCGAACTGCGGAACGCCGACGACCGGGACGAAATTCTGCGGGAACTGCGGAAGCCAGCTTTTTGTGTGACGCGGCAGGCAAAAATGGGAGGGATGCCGGGTATCGGGTACGGTGGAGCTGTTTCTGTAATGGATATTGGTATCGGCAGGAAAAGCCGGCGTGCCTTTTCGACGAACGGTAAAGGGCGGGCGTGGGACGCGTGCTTTTGCTGGAAAGAATGTAAGAGTAAATGAAAAGTTTCAGGTAGGTGTCCGGTGAAACCGGAGGATGGGCATAGCGTCGCGGGCAGTAAAGCGCCGCTGCCCGGGAGACATGGAGAAATGCATGAGCATATATGATACGTTAAATGATAAACAAAAGGAAGCGGTCTTTTGTACGGAAGGACCGCTTCTTATTCTGGCAGGTGCCGGAAGCGGTAAGACAAGGGTGCTGACCCACAGGATCGCTTATCTGATAGACCGGCTCGGCGTCAATCCCTGGCATATCCTTGCCATTACCTTTACCAACAAGGCGGCGGGGGAGATGCGGGAGAGAGTGGATAAGCTGGTGGGATTCGGCTCGGAGAGCATCTGGGTTTCCACATTCCATTCCGCCTGCGTGCGGATCCTGCACAGATATATCGATTTGCTGGGATATGATACCAATTTTACGATATATGATACGGATGACCAGAAAACCGTGATGAAGGAGGTCTGTAAAAAGCTGCAGATCGATACGAAGCAGCTTAAGGAGCGGGCGATCTTAAATATGATCTCCAATGCGAAGAACGAACTGATCGGGGCGGAGCAGTTTGCGCGGAATGTTTCCTGGGATTTTGCGCAGAAAAAGATCGCGGCGGCATATCTGGAATACCAGCAGACGTTGAAGAAGAATAACGCAGTGGATTTTGATGATCTGATCATGCTGACAGTGGAGTTGTTTCGGACAAAGCCGGAGGTACTGCAGAATTATCAGAACCGTTTTACCTATATTATGGTAGATGAATATCAGGATACCAATACGGCGCAGTTTGAACTGGTGCGTCTTTTAGCGGACGGCAGCAGGAATCTCTGCGTGGTGGGGGATGATGATCAGTCCATCTATAAATTCAGGGGAGCCAATATCCGCAATATTCTGGATTTTGAAAAGGTGTACCCGGAGGCGAAGGTGGTCAGGCTGGAGCAGAACTATCGTTCCACCCAGAGCATTCTGGATGCCGCCAATGCGGTGATCAGAAATAATCAGGGAAGAAAGAGCAAGACGCTCTGGACAAGCAACGGAACGGGCCGGCTGGTGCGGTTTCAGCAGTTTGATACGGCTTACGAGGAAGCGGAGTATATCGCTGATGATATTGCGAGAAAATACAGGAAAGAGGGATGCGGTTTTTCGGAATTTGCGATTTTGTACCGGACCAATGCGCAGGCGCGTATTCTGGAGGAGCGGATGGTCATGGAGGGCATTCCTTATAATGTGGTGGGCGGTACGAATTTCTATGCCCGCAGGGAGATCAAGGATATGCTCGCCTATCTGAAAACAATTGACAACGGGGCGGATGATGTGGCGGTGAAGCGCATCATCAATATTCCGAAACGGGGGATCGGTGCGGCGACCATTCAGCGGGTGCAGGATTATGCGGACGCAAAGGGCATCAGTTTTTATAATGCGTTAAGAGAAGCGGGGGAAATTCCGGGGATCGGCAGAGGGCTGTCAAAGCTTTCGGCTTTTGTGACGATGATACAGGCTTTTCGGGGAAAAATGGAGTTTTATTCCCTGAAGGAACTGCTGGAGGATATTCTGGAACAGACAGGGTATCTGGAAGAACTGCGTGCATCAGACGAAGAGGACGCGGATGACCGGATCGACAATGTGGAGGAACTGGTCAGCAAACTTGTTTCCTATGAAGAGGGTGCGGAAGAGCCGTCGCTCAGTGGGTTTCTGGAGGAAGTGGCGCTGGTCAGTGATATTGACAATATGGCGGGCGGCGAAGGCAGGGTGCTTTTAATGACGCTTCACTCCGCGAAGGGGCTGGAGTTTCCCTATGTCTATCTGGCGGGACTGGAAGAGGGGCTGTTTCCGAGTTATATGTCCATTATATCGGACGATATGGAGGATATTGAGGAGGAGAGGCGGCTTGCCTATGTGGGGATTACCCGGGCGATGCAGGAGTTGATGCTGTCCTGCGCCAGACAGAGGATGGTGCGGGGAGAGACGCAGTATAACGCGGTGAGCAGGTTTGTCAGGGAGATTCCGGCGGAACTGATCGACGGCTATATCCCGCCGCTCAGAAGATGGCAGGATGATGACAGTTATAGCTTCGGAAACGATGCGCCGCTGCCTTTTTACAGTGATTCAGAGAAGCGGTCCGGAGGTACTGCGGGTGCCCCGGGAAGAGGTTACAGTGCCGGAGCAGGGGATGCAAAGGGGAGTTTTGGCAGCGCTGCAAAAAGCGGCTACGGCAGCAGCGCCATGCATACGTTCGGAAACGGCGGTTTAAAGAAGGTGACGCGGACTGCGGAGGAAAACAAGCCTTTTATTGCCAGAGGCGTTTCGAGCCTGCAGAGCATAAACGGGCTTTCCAAAGGAGCGCAGGCGCCCGGCGGGAAACCGGACTATGGTGTTGGCGACAGAGTGCTTCATACAAAGTACGGAGAGGGAACGGTGCTGGCGCTGGAAATGGGTACGAAAGATTATCAGGTGACGGTAAAGTTCGATTCGGTAGGACAGCGGTCCATGTATGCGGGGTTTGCGAAACTGAAGAAACTGTAAAAGCGTAAGGCGGTGCAGGAAGCGATCCGGGAAGTAATTGCCGTTGGATTTTGCGGAATTGAAGAAGTAGTATGGCGCAAGGTGATGAAGGAGGCGATCTGGAAGTAACTGCCGCCGGGTTTACAAAATTGAGGAAACTGTAAAGGCATAAGGAGAGGTCCGTTCGGTTTCAGGTGTAAATTTTGTGAGGAGGAAAGTTTTGTCAGTTAAATAGAGAAAATTTTTGTTAAGGTGTAGTAAAAAAAAACAATTCATGATATACTAAGAAAAATATGTGCCGGAATTATTACAAAGTGCGGGAACTGCATATTGTAAAGCAAAATTAATTACGGATAGAGAGGAAGGTATTGCTTTATGGAAGAGAGATATCGTACAGTAATGGAGACATTGAACAGGCTTACAAAGCGGGAAGAGGAAAAGCAGGATATCAGCAGGATCGTAACATGTGTTCTGATCGTACTGGGTGTTTTAGCGGCAATCGGCGGCGCGGCTTATGCAATCTACCGTTTAATGTCCAGATGTGATCTGGAAGATTTTGAAGATGATTTTGAGGATGACTTCGATGATGAGTTTTTCGAGGACGAAGAGGAAACAGCAGAAAAAGAAGCTGCTGAATCCGAGGAGAAGAAAGACGAGGAATAAGGTCTTTAAATCAGGTCCGGATGAAGCGGATCTGAAGAGTCTTTGAGAGACAGGATGAAATGAGAATAACTTAAAGTGGAAAGTGTGGGCGGTTTCGTTCACACTTTCTTTGTCTTATAGGAAATTGTGTCCTATGAAATAGGGGCAGTTTAAGGAGTGTACTGTCGGTTGTTGGATATGGGGACAGCCTGCGAAGCATACTGTCCGTTGGTCTGGAGAGAAAGGGATATATGAAGAAGGGTCAGATTTTAGAGGGAATTGTAGAGCGTGTGGATTTTCCGAATAAAGGTGTGGTGAAAGTCCGGGAGGAAAATGGTGAAGAGGCTGTCTGTATTGTGAAAAATGTGCTGCCGGGACAGAAAATTTCTTTTTGTGTACAGAAAACGAGAAGCGGACGGGCGGAGGGGCGGCTTATGGAAGTGCTTGAAAAAGCGAAAAATGAGGTGGAAAGCCCCTGTCCTCATTTTATGTCTTGCGGGGGCTGCCTGTATCATAATCTGTCCTATGAAGATCAGTGCAGGCTGAAACAGGAACAGGTAAAGAAGCTGCTTGATCAGGTGCTTTGCAGACAGGATGCGTGGGAGTTTGAGGCGATAAAGCCCAGCCCGGCTGTGTATGGCTATCGGAATAAGATGGAATTTACCTTCGGGGATGAGGTAAAGGACGGGCCCTTGTCTGCGGGATTACATAAGCGGGGCAGTTTTTATGATATTGTTACGGTCTCCGGCTGTATGATCATGGATGAGGATTACCGGAGGATTCT
>Ga0137308_102429_pt1 | contig 12537 bp, 7 predicted proteins | sample Inofrocosms_June_FD_97181 | JGI IMG/M metagenome (GOLD analysis project Ga0137308, IMG submission 97181) | Mouse cecal microbial communities from Vienna, Austria - N-Acetylneuraminic and N-Acetylglucosamine D2O microcosms_June | ecosystem: Host-associated > Mammals > Digestive system > Large...
GCGCCGGCTATACATTCGCCCTGTGCAACCCTCTGACCCGCCGAAACATACAGGGTGGAATTATGCGCATAAGTGCTTGTAACTCCCAACTCCTCGTGATAAATCTCGACATAGTAGCCAAGTCCCTGTGAATAACCCGCATAAGTCACTACACCGGCCGCACCCACATAAACCGGCTGTCCGTAATAAAGACCCGCGATGTCTATGCCGTTGTGTCCGCTGTATCCTCCGTCCCATTTTGACCATTGGCTTATATAACCGCCGTCTACCGGCCAAAGGAACTTGCCTTTTGCCGCCGTTCCGGATTTGTACGAGCCTTCCGGAGTCGGTTTTGAACCTATTGCTATTATCTCGGTTACCGGAGCTACAAGCTGATTTATATTGGTTATGGTTCTGTGTATTTCAACCCCGTTAACATAGGAAACATCAGCGGTTATCTCGTTTACTCCGTATTGTCCGTCCTGAATTTTTCTTGACGAACCTTCAAAAATATCGCTGTCCTGATAAGTATCGGTCATATAAGGAACATTATCGACCACATAAACCTCTGTTCTTGTAACGCTTACGGGTAAAAACGGAACCTCATTGCTGATCTTTATAATATCTCCACCGTACAAATCGGTTTCGGCGAAACCGGGATTCAAATATTCCAGTTGGGAAGAGGTAAGATTCACTTTATCGGCGATAAGCGAATGGTTGTCACCATCCTCTACCGTATAATAAGAAGCTTCTGTCTGAGTGCTTGTAAGCAGATCAATGAGCTGTTCCTCATCAATAATACTGTCCGAAAGATACAAGCCCGCCTCGTCGTATCTTATATTATCCACAAAGTCCACCAAATCCGTGGAATATTCTTTACGGTAATCGGAGAGCAGATTATCGAGAGTGTTCTTAATATTTGAAAAATCCATTAAAGCTCCGTAAAATACGTCGTTTATAAAAAATCCGTAACCGTATTCAAGACTCACTCCGGAATTCTGCAGCACCAGATCGGCTATCTGATACTTTGTAAGAGTTTCTGTATAGCCTATTTGCTCCACCGAATAGGAAGGCAAAGCTTCAATTTCAAGATCGCTACCCAAATAGTTCACTCTGTCCTGAAGCACCTCTTTGGCATCAAGAAAAATCTGTTCACTTTCTATATAGCCCAGAAATTTTCCGTTTACATTCAGCTTTACGGCATAATTCAAGGAACTGGCATATGTAATTACACTAAACAGAAAAAATACGCTGACCAAAGGTATCGCAAAGTTAAAAAGCATTACGGCAAGACCGCTTTTACCAAACAAAAGTCTGCCCGCGAATGAAAAAAAACCCTTTGCTCCCAACTTTCCGTCGTTTTTTTCCTTTTCCTTCCGCAGTGCCTTTTTATTTCCTTCATAATACCTTATAAAGGTGTTAAGTGGGCGTAACAGAAATATTCCGAGTTTTTTCAACATTGAAAGCAAATAACGTCTGAATCTTCCCGTGGTACGCCAGAGTAGTTTTGATATGCCAACCGATCCTTTTCCTATGTAAATAAAAAAACTGCAGAAAATATTAAATATGTACCAGCCGAAATAGGAAGTTCTCGTATACAGCCAATTAAAAAGTTTTTTAAATTGGGCATTTTCGGCTTCTTCCTTTGTCTGAGTTATATTCTCGATGACAGAGCCGCCCGTATTTTCTTCTGTTTTCATTTTCATCATCGCTTTAAATCCTTGATAAATATTACAAATTGGTAACAAAACCATACATATATTAACATATTTCTCTTTTTTTTTCAAGTGTTTGGATAAAATTAACAGAAAAAAATTTGCAAAACAGTAAAAGATTGCATTTCTGTAATTTACATAAACTAAAAAAGTCCGGCGTAACCGGACTTTTTTAGTTTAGTGATTGTCTTAAAACAGTCATTTAAAAATTTTACAGCACAATTTTCCCAAGATTTTGATCCTTTCGCCACTGAATAAATTCCTCATAGGTTCCCATACGGTCATAACAACCGCTGCCGGTAAGCTCAATTATCCTGTTGGCTACCGTCTGTACTATTTCATGGTCGTGAGAACAGAAAAGAACGTTGCCTTTAAACTCCGACAGGCCGTTGTTGACAGCGGTAATGCTTTCAAGATCAAGATGGTTGGTGGGCTGATCCAACATAAGCACATTGGATTTGAACAGCATCATACGGCTAAACATACATCTCACCTTTTCACCGCCGGAAAGAACGTTTACGGGCTTGAACACATCGTCGCCACTGAACAGCATTCTGCCCAAAAAGCCGCGCAGGTATGTCTCGGTGGTATCTTCGCTGTACTGCCTTATCCAGTCCAGAATAGTTAGATCGCAGCCGCTGAAGAAATGATCAGAATCTACGGGAAAATAACTGAGCGAGGTAGTGCTTCCCCATTTAAAGGATCCCTCGTCGGGTTCAAGCTCTCCGGCCAATATTTTAAACAAAACGGTAACGGATATTTCACTTTCGGCCAAAAAAGCTACCTTATCCGTTCTTCCCAAGGTAAAGGAAACATTGTCCAGCACCTTCACCCCGTCGATAGTCTTTGAAATACCGTCGACCTGCAATACATCCTTACCTACCTCCCTGTCGGGTTCAAAGCTTATAAAGGGATAACGGCGGCTGGAAGCGGGCATTTCTTCAACCGTCAATTTATCCAGGAGCTTTCTTCTAGATGTAGCCTGCCTTGATTTTGATTTATTGGCGGAAAAGCGCTGAATAAAGCTTTGAAGTTCCTTTATCTTCTCCTCGGTTTTCTTATTCTGCTGCTTTATCATCCTTTGTATTAACTGACTCGACTCATACCAGAATTCGTAATTGCCGACATACATTTTTATTTTGTTATAGTCTATGTCCACAATATGAGTACATACGTTATTCAAAAAATGGCGGTCATGTGATACGACTATAACCGTACCGAAATATTCCGCCAGAAAATCCTCAAGCCACGCGATAGCATCGATATCCAAATGGTTGGTAGGCTCGTCCATAAGAATTATATCGGGATTTCCGAAAAGACACTGAGCTAAAAGCACCTTTACCTTGTCATTACCCGAAAGTCCGCTCATCTGTGAAAACAAAATGTCCTCGGAAAGCCCCAAGCCCTGAATAAGCTTTGAAGCGTCACTTTCCGCCTCCCAACCGTTAAGCTCGGCAAATTCACCCTCCAATACTGAAGCCCTCTCACCGTCTTCATCGGTAAAGTTCTCCTTGGCATACAACGCGTCCTTTTCCTTCATTATATCATAAAGCCGCTTATTGCCCATAATAACGGTATCTTGGACGGTATATTCGTCAAAAGCGAAGTGATCCTGCCGCAGTACCGACATACGCATTTTTTTCGAAATGGCAACCTCGCCGGACGTAGGTTCAAGCTCTCCGTTGAGGATTTTTAAAAAAGTGGATTTACCGGCTCCGTTGGCGCCTATTACGCCATAGCAATTACCGGCGGTAAAAAGCAGGTCAACATCTTTGAAAAGAGTGGCACCGCCGAATTGCAGGCTTACATTGGAAACAGTTATCATTTTTTGTCCTTTCTTTCGTTTTTATTGCTTTGCCAACAAATCCCTGCCGCATAATGCGTAATTTATTCATTTGCCACAAGTATTTATTGGCAAAGTTTTATTGGGAGAACAATATATCTGTATTATGTTTTTTTCACCTATTTTTTTAAATTCAGTAAAAAGGCATAAATTCTCATAATAGCAATTATACAATGTTGTTTCTTAAATGTCAACCGTTTTATAATATTTTTTCTCTCGGTTCATTTGGGGAGCAATAACGGAATATTATTCTCCGTTTGCTTTAAAATTGTATATGGGCTTTATAATTTTTTCAATATCCGCCGTGTCTGCAATATTATCAATAATATCGTCAATTTTCTTATAAGCCATGGGACATTCGTCCAATGTACCCTTATTTACCGAAGAAGTGTATATACCGTTCATCTGATTTTTAAATTCTGAGACGGTAAAAGCTTCTCTGGCAGCCGATCTGCTCATAAGCCTTCCTGCGCCGTGAGGCGCCGAACGGTTCCAATCATCGTTGCCTTTTCCAATACAAATCAAAGAGCCGTCTCTCATATTTATCGGAATAAGAAGCCTTTCGCCCTTTTGAGCGGAAACGGCGCCTTTTCTTAAAATCATTGAATCGGTGTCAATATAGTTGTGTACCGTGGTAAAGCTTTCTTCCTCATGGAGCTTCATTCCTTTGAGGATTTCGTCCGTCATAGCCTGTCTGTTCAGTTCCGCATATTTTTGTACAATCTTCATATCGTGAATATAACAGTCAAATAAATTACCTGATACATAAGCCAGAGATTTTGGTATGCTTGTTCTTTGTACATTATTTAATTTTTTCAGTCTTTTTTGTATCTCTTTTTCCCTGCCCTGCGCTTTCAGGTCGGATATCAAAGATTCAATCTCGCTTTTTGAAGCGCTGTTCAGTTCTTTATACCCTTCCTCCTGATAAAAACAAGCCACTTCAAGCCCCAAGTGGCGGCTTCCAGAATGTATCACCAAATAGATATTCCCCTCATCGTCCGTATCCGCCTCTATAAAATGATTTCCTCCGCCCAGAGTTCCAAGGCTTTTTTCCGCTCTTAAAGGATTTATTCGCTTATAACAGCATAATTCTTTAAGATCAATTTCACCGAAGTATCTATGAGTTTTTTCTCTAACGTCAAAACCCGATGGAATTTTTTCATAAATCAGCTTATCCAATTTTTGAAGCTCGATATGCTCCTCTTTTATTTTTACCGTTTCCATTCCGCAGCCTATGTCTACGCCGACAAGATTGGGTACAATTTTATCGGAGATGGTCATTGTTGTTCCTATTGTGCAGCCCGCCCCTGCGTGTATATCCGGCATCAATCTTATCCTGCTGCCCGCCGTAAATTCCTGATCAAGCAAAAGAAGCACCTGTGAAACAGATGCCTCGTCAACAATATCGGTAAAAATCTTCGCTTCGTTATATTTACCTTTAAGCTCTGTCATAAAGCCTCCTGTTTTATTATTTAAATAATTATAACATTTTGACTTAAAAGTGTCAAGATATAAAAAAAGGCGTTTCAATAGAAGACGCACAAATTTGACAAAAAAACAAAAAAAGAGTATAATCTCAATTAGCATTATTTTTATAAGGAACAGAATTATGACTGATAAATTCATTTGTCCGGTTTGCGGACATACTTTACTCAGAGAAAACAATTCCCTGAAATGCGGCAAAGGACACTGCTTTGACATATCTTCAAGCGGCTATGTAAATCTCCTTACAAAAGGCGGAAAAAAAGGACACGGCGACGATAAAAAAATGGTGAAAGCAAGGCGCGATTTTTTATCCAAAGGATATTACGGTCATTTAAAAGAAGCGCTTAAGAACACGGTAAAAGATGCAATAGGCAAAAACTGTATCATATTGGATTCAGGATGCGGCGAAGGGTATTATACAAGCGGATATGAAACCGCGCTGAGAAAAACTCATGACGTGGAAATCTGCGGAATAGATGTTTCAAAAGAAGCGCTGAAATTGGCAGCAAAACTTTGTCACAGCGTAAGTTTTGCCGTTGCCAGCGCATACTGCCTGCCGTTTGAAAATGAAAGTCTGGATATAATAACATCAGTTTTTGCACCATTGGCGAAAACCGAATTTTATAGAACGCTTAAAAGCGGCGGCTACTTTATTACCGTGATTCCGATGGAAAAACATCTTTTTGGCCTGAAAAAAGCTGTATATGAAAATCCTTACTTCAATAAAACGGAAAATACCGAGCTAAAAGGTTTTAAGCTTATAAACAGCACCGAGGTAAAAAAAGAATTGTTCATTCAAAATGCGGACGATATTAAAAACCTTTTTTTAATGACCCCCTACTACTATAAAACCTCCGCGGAGGATCAGAAAAAGTTGGAAAATTTAAATGAGCTTATAACCGAAACCGAATTTCTGATTTTGGTATATAAAAAAATATAAAAAACTGTTCCGGCAAAAAGAAAAAACCGCGTGAAGCCTTTAGCCGCACGCGGAAAATAAAATAAAATGATGAAGAAAAACAGTCATGTATATCGATTAAATTATTGGAAATCAGCTAAGAAGGAATCAATAACACCCTCATTTTCAGTGCGGAGCTGTGTCCAACCCTTCTGGTTCTCATCCTGCACAAATGCTATGTTTATAAGCATATCGTCAATAACTTTGGTAAGATCATCGCTGAAGCCGTAATAACCGTCAACAACTACGTCGTATTTAGTAACATCCTCGAAGCTCAGGATGAAATCAAGCTCTTCACGTGTGTAATGCTTACTTGCCATCATGCTTTCGTTAACAACCGCCTTAAGCTCAGGGTCAACAAGGCTCTTGCGAACCATATTGATAAACGCCGCAGCGCCTTGGGGATTGGGCGAACCGCTGGGAACCATATAACCGAACGCTGTCAGACTGCGGTAGTACTTATCCGCAAGAGGATCTTTTGGGAAAGGAACGAATTCGAATTCATCGGTATAAACTTCTTCATTGCAGAATTCGGAGAACTTCCAGTCGCCTACGCCCAAGAAAGCCACATTGCCGCTGGCCAAAGGCTCTGTTTCGTTGCTCCACATTCCGTCGCCTCTTACCGCATAATTTTCCTTACGAAGCTCCATAAGGAAGTTGGCGGCTCTCTCAATGTTGGGGTTTGCAAAATTCTTGGTTATAGTACCGTCTGCTTCAATGCCGATAAGAGGAACACCGGTGCTTAAGAAGATTTCTGTACCCAATATACCATAGACACCGCCGATAGCGTCGGGATTAACTCTTGTAAACTCCTCCATAATATTCTTAAAGGCAGTCCAATCCCACTGGTTGTTGTCATAAAGCTCTCTGGGATTCTTAAGACCGTAAGACGCAAACAAATCTGCGTTGTAAATCAAGCCGTTAGCCAAAGCATTGGTTGCAAAAGGATAGAAATAGTGCTTGTCCTTCCAAGCAAATTTATCAACAAGACCCTTGATACCTTCCGTCCACTGAGGCTCCGACATATAAGGCTCAAAGTATTCGGTCATATCGGTATAAAGATTCTTCTGCATAAGAGAAGGGAAAGTAAGATTTTCCTTATCTACCAGATCAGGCGATTGACCGGTTGTAACGAGAGTCTGAAGCTTGTCAAGCCTGTCTCCCCAAGGAACGGTCATATAGTCGATCTTTCCTCCGTAAGTCTCTTCAAACAGCTTTACCGCGGGTTTAATATCACCTGCCGTACGAATATCGTAAAAGCCGAAATAAACAAGATTCGGATTATCAAGTGTTTTTTCCGGTTCGGTTACGAAATTGTTGATATCAACGGGATTGTTAATATCATCGTCCAATGTATTGGAGGTTGTGGTAACTTCGCCGAGACCGCCGCCTTGTTCGCAAGCGGTAAGACCCAAAATCATTGAAGCACAAATAGCAAGCGAAATGATTTTTTTACTTGTTTTCATTGTAATTTTCCTTTCATAAGTTTTTTGACTGACGTTCTGCCGTTCAAGAAACAACAGTCTTTATCAATACCCGTCACTATCATTTTACAGACAATCTGTGCGAATTCCGAAAACGGGTATGAGACATTTTTTGACACGGAAATATATACTTATTAAAAAGTTTTTCTGTATTCCGTTGGCGTCATTCCGTAAATTTGCTTGAATTTTCTCATAAAGCTGTATTCACTGATGTAGCCGCACTTTTGAGCTATCTGGTTCACGTTAAGGCTGGTAGTTGTCAAAAGACGCTCCGCACGCAAAAATCTGCTCTTAGTTATATCTTCCAGAACACTTACGCCAAAAAATCTCTTATATGAATGCTGAAACCCCGAATAACTCATTCCTGAATACTTGGCTATCTCGGCAACGCTCGACATTTCATCCGGATTGGAATATATACAATTTCTCAAATGAACAAAAAAATAGTGCTTATTGTACGTAGTGAGTGAATTGGGCGGAGTCGCGGTTCTTATACTGCGGCTGAGTTTTAAAAAAAACAATTCCATATAGCGGGATTCAATCATCTCCCGCTCTTTGTCAAAAATATGATGTTCATATGACACTTGCTGAAGAATCTGGGAAAGTTCATCGGCGTTCTTTACGAGAACCACCTCATTTATGGGTATATCAAGACCGCGGATAAAATTTTCATCGCCTTCTTCAAAATCAAAAAATATCCAGTCATATACAAAAACATCATCGCTTCCGTAACGAAAAGGCATATCAGGAGTAAAGACAATAAAAGAGCTTTCGGGAACAGAAATTTTTTTATTGTTGAGAACAAACACGGCAGGCGATTTTGTAAGCGCCATGAATCCGCAGCCCAATCCTTTTGGATTTTCAAAATAACAGCCTGCGTCACGGCGATAATGGCAGCCGATGGTGCCTATTTTCATTTGTTGGTCACCTCATATAAATCTTTTCACTTTCCCATAAGTTCGATTGTAATTATAACATTATTGCGACACATTCACAATACTCTATTATGTTATCAATGCTATCCGTTTATGCTTTTTTTGTTTTTTAATTTGTCAAATTATACATTATTTTTTCTGCAAATAAAATAAATAGAGAATTTTTGCACAAACAGAACGACGGTTTACGTTATTTTTTCCGTTTTATATCTGCCGTCGGCGCTCCTCACAAGCTGCAAATTCTCGTCCATATCCACAACCGCGACTTTTGAAATAATCATACCGTCGGCATTGGATAAATAAACCGTTTCGCCCGTTTTCAGATTAAAGTTGGTAACCAGCTTCTGAAGCGCCGAAGTATCGTTGTTGTTTTTACACACTATTGTAAGTTCGCTTTCCGCTTTTATCGAAACAGAAGGTATTTCCCAACGATCAAGCTTTTTTTTCGTATCGGAAAGGCAGAACCCATCCAGCTTCACGTCCTGCGAATTAGGATTGTAAAGTGTTATGCTGTCCGAATCTCCGGATGTATAAAGCCTGCTTATATAAATCGGTTCACCGGAAACCGGTATTTTTTCGTAAACGGCTTTTACCGTAATGTTACCGTCCTGTGCCATATCGGAAGTTATTACCGTTGCCGGCTCTTCAATACGCTCTCCGTTAATATCCCAGTAAGAAAAACAATATCCGGTATACGGTGCTGCCCTTAAAGGCACGTAACAATCAGCAAAATAATTCCTCGCCGACTTTTCCCCCCCGATTATTCCTACCGAATTTAAAAAAGAGGTACCGCCCTCTCCGTTTATGAGCGCGATATTTGTCATATCATTTTCAAAACCCATAACTCTTGTAATATCCCTTATAACTATATCCGCACGGTTCATGAAAAAGTCGCGTATCTGCTGCCTGCTGTCAGCAAAGGTTTCCCTTCTTGCCCATGTTGATGTGTAACCGTTATCAAGAGCGTACATACACTCGGTGTCACATAAAGCTATTTTTTCCTCCACCACCTTAAGCGCGTTTTCATAGGACATCACACCATACATCAAATCACATAATGTATTGGCAAGCTTAACCTTCATATCCTCCCGTTCAAGGAGAGCGGTAAGAAAAACAGACGCTCCGCCCATATGCTTTCCGTTCAACAGATAAGACAAAGTAGGCTCTCTGTATCCGTTTCCGTAAAGTCCCATACCAAATTCCACGTCAAAAAGCAGAAAACGCCATTTTCCGTCAAGATAAGGACTTGTAACCTCCTCGTTCTCGGAGGGGTAGTAACGCCATGCCTTAAAGTTATTTCCGGGCCAGTCCTCGTTGTTGATATAAATTTGTATGGAGTAATAAAGCATAAGATTGTCAATATCCACAAGAGAACAGAATTCTTCAAATTTCGCGTCGTCGGTTAAACCGCTTCTCGCCAAATCACATACATAATTGTAATCCTCGGTGCTTTTCAGGTCGTAAAAATCGCTGTCCTCGTCATTTTCGTCAAGCTCCGCCTCACAGTGACCCACTATACGGAAGTTGTCTTTATTTCCTCCGTAGGTGGATTCAAGATAACCCTCGCAATACGCCTCATGAAGCCATGCAAATCCATAGTATTTTCCGTTCAGGAATACCGCCGCAGGTATGGTATCATGTGTATCGGGAAAACCCGCGTTTTTTGCAAGCTGATTCCCCACCTCGTCGCGTATGCTGGCAAATTCGCGGTCATTGGCATTATTTCTCAGTGTAATACGGTCATATCTGTCTATAAGCTGTCCATAAGCGTCATTGGTTACTCCGAAAAACGGATACTTAAACATTCCGTTGCCCTCACTGTACTCGTTTCGGGCAATAAGCCTCCACGACTTCTGATCCACCGCTCTCGAAACGCCGCCCACGACTCTGCCTCCGGCCGCCTGTTCCAAAAGCTGCTTTCCTTTGCTGTCGTATACCTCCACGTACATATCACGTTCGCTTTCTCGCCCGCTTATAAACCAGTTGGCGGGGGCGTCATAGGGGATTTCCCCGCCCATATACTCGTTTTCAAGCCACTGATCCCTTACATAGCCTTCCACGCAAACGCCGTAGTTATAATCATATAAGTTGTATGGATCGGTGGAAAGCACAAAAACATATGTGGAATCGTCAAAGCGCTCAAAAACGTTTTTACCGGTTATATAACTTTTAGTCTGCATTTCGGAGGTTACTTCGCCTTTTACTGCCACAGCCTTTATCGTAGTAGCGTTTACCGTATTACCCGCCTTTACCACTATCGGCTTGGTATATTTTTGGGAGCCTTTGTCCGGGGTAGAGCCGTCAAGAGAATAATATATCTCCGTTCCATCGCTTTTACAGCTTATCTCAACCTCTATTGTTTCATCGTAAAAAGTTTCTTTATGAGAAAACTTCAGAAGCAGCGGATCGTCGCTTACCGATTCGGGCAATTGATTTTCATCGTCTTTGAGTACACCCTGCTGTTCCTCCTGAAGCTGAGGATACATAACCAGTCCTATCCCGGCGGCAGCCCCCACAAATAACAGTATTATAATTACAATAAATTTTTTCATTTTAAATTCCTTTCGCCGCGTTGGATACTATCGTCATTTATACTATTTAAAATTGCCTCTCTGCACAAAACAGGGTCGCTCTTTCCCTCCGTTAGCTTCATGCACCGTCCTACCAAAAAAGACAATACATTGGTTTTTCCTTTTCTGTAATCCTCGGCACTCTTCGGGTTTTCATCCAAAACACGTCTTACCAAATCCTCAATGTAATCAGAATCCGACACCTGTTCAAGCTTAAGCTCTTTTAAAAGCATATCTATATCGGCGCCGCTTGCGATATGGTTTTCAAAAAGGAGCTTTACCGCAGTAGACGAGATAACGCCTTTTTCTCTTAATCTACCGATTTTGCATAAGGCAAGGCAAAATTCATCGGTATTATTTTCGTTCAAATAATCTGATTTTACGTTCAAAAATTCGGCGGCTATTCCGTTTATTAGTCCCGAAATGATTTTGGCGCCGCACAGCTTCATTTCGACGCATTTGTTAAAAATCCGATCCTTCCGCGGATCAATTACAATATCCTCCGCCGCCTGCGTTTGAATTCCCAATGACGCGTAATATAACCGTTTTTTATTGGGGAGCATCGGCAAAACCGAAAAAACTTCCTCTATAAAATCCTCGCTGAGAGTTATTTCCGAAAAATCCGGTTCATTAAAATACCGATAATCCGCCGTTTTTTCCTTACTTCGCAAGATTACGCTTTCTTTTTTCATGGGATCCCAGCGCCGTGTTTCGCTAAAAACGCATTTTCCTTCTTCAACAAGCGTTTTTTGACGTTTTTCCTCATAAAGTATCCCGTCATATACATTGGAAAATCCGCTGACGTTTTTCAGCTCGCACCGTTCTCCGCAAGGCTCGCCTCGGCGGTGCACCGACACGTTTACGTCACATCGCATACTTCCCCGTTCGATTCTGCAATCGGAAACGCCCGAATATATCATAATAAGTCTGAGTTCCTTCAAAAATTCAACCGCCTCCGCCGCCGAATTAAAGCAGGGCTTTGTTACCAATTCTATAAGCGGTATGCCGCAACGGTTAAAATCAATGCCGTTTCCATAAAGCTTTCCGGCATCTTCCTCCAGATGTATATCAAATATAGGGTACTTCTTTCCTTTTATCTCAAGAAAACCGTTTTCACCTATCGGAGCGTCAAACTGCGAAATCTGATACCCCTTTGGCAGATCAGGATAAAAATAATTTTTCCTTGACATTTTAAAGCGCCTGTTTATATCGCATTTCAAAGCCAGTCCCGCCCGCACCGCAAGCTCCACAGCCCTTTTGTTAACCGCCGGAAGAGTTCCGGGATATCCCGCACAGACCGGACAGAGCACAGTATTTTCCTTCTTTCCGAAGGTGTTTTTACAGGAGCAGTACATTTTTGTTTCGGTCAGAAGCTCAATATGTACCTCAAGACCTATTACCGTTTCAAACTCTCTGCTCATTTTTTACACTTTTCCTTTCCCCCACGGTACATTGACCCAACACCGACACAGCGGGTCAGAAAAAACACAATTTTACATATTCCTTCATAAATTTTTGCGCGTTATTTACTTATTCCTGTAAGAACACACTTTTATATTATTTTAACA
>Ga0137308_102389_pt2 | contig 12530 bp, 9 predicted proteins | sample Inofrocosms_June_FD_97181 | JGI IMG/M metagenome (GOLD analysis project Ga0137308, IMG submission 97181) | Mouse cecal microbial communities from Vienna, Austria - N-Acetylneuraminic and N-Acetylglucosamine D2O microcosms_June | ecosystem: Host-associated > Mammals > Digestive system > Large...
CGGAAATACTGAACAAATTTCTCTGCATGTTAAAGGAAAACGGTATTGTCGGGATCTATGGCTGGAATGACCGCAAAAACAGCGGTATACATGCGTTTTCGGCGCAGAGAAGTTTTCGTGTATATGCAGGCGGCTATGATGAGGAGGAAACACATGAAGAGGTGTGTGCTCTGTTCGTTTCCGGAAAAATCGATGCATCCTGCTGGTATGATAAGCAAAAACCGGTTGACCTTCCGGAAATTGCGGGGGCCTATGAAAGACTTAAAAAGCATGAAGCGCTGAAATATTTGATCAGAATGTAAAAAAAGAAGAAGGAGGAGGAAATGAAAAAGAAGCTGGAAGGAATTATTCCGCCGATCATCACCCCGTTCAGAGAAGATGGAACGATCGATCTTAAACTGGCGGAAAAAGAAATGAAAATTTCACTGGATGCAGGCGTGGATGGACTGAGCGTGGGCGGAAGTACCGGAGAGGGTCCCACACTGCGGGACGAAGAACTGGCGGAACTGATAAAAACCGCAAAAAAGCATACCGGCGAAGAGCAGCCGGTGGTGTGCGGCATTATGAGAACCTGTACCCGGGATGCGGTACGGGCAGGGCTGGAAGCGAAAAAGGCGGGCGCGGATGCAGTTATGGTGACGCCGACAGCATACAATGTGCTGGTACCGAATGAAGAGGGAATGTATCAGTTTTATAAAACGATTTCCGAAGAAGTACAGCTTCCTGTCATTATCTATAATGTGATTCCGCAAAATACGATACTGCCGGGACTGTTTAAAAGGTTGATCGAGCATACGGAGTATGTCAGGGGGATCAAGCAGAGTGTGGGCGGTATTCAGGCGCTGTATGCGGATATTATGACGGTAGGAGATGCAGGAAAAGTGTATGCGGCTACGGATGATATGATTTATTCCTGTTTTGATCTCGGGGCTGCGGGAGCGATCAGTGCCATTCTGGCAGTATTTCCCAAAGAGTCCTGTGAAATGTGGCAGTGTGCTAAAACAGGAGATCATGCAAGAGGACTTACTCTGCAGGCGGAACTTTATGATAAATGGCAATGTCTGGGCGGAAACCAGTTCCCGATCCGTTTAAAATACGCATTGGAAGTGCTGGGGAGAGAGCCGGGTTATTGCAGAAGCCCTATCACATATTTGCCGGAAGACGAGAAAAAGAAGATCCGGGAAACTTTTGAAAGATAAAACGCAATAGAAGGAGAAAGAAAATGAACAAATTTGTAGAAAAATATGGACAGATTTTAATTCCGGTGATCACCCCTTTTGATGAGAAAGAGGATGTCAAGTATGATACCTATGCGGAATTGGTAGAATATTTAATTGAAAAGGATATGGGAGATTCCCTTATTGTTACCGGTACAACAGGCGAGGCAAGTCTCTTGAGATTTGAAGAACGTGTGAAGCTGATGGAGACAGCGGTGAAGGCGGCGGCAGGACGGAAGCCTGTGATTGCCGGAACAGGCTGCGCTTCCACAAAAGAAACGATAGCACTTACAAAGGAAGCGGAAAAACTCGGCATCGAGTTATGCATGGTGGTATGTCCGTTTTATAATAAGCCGACACAGGAGGGAATTTACAATCATTTTAAGGCGGTAGCGGAAAGTACAAGCTGCAATATTATGCTTTACAATATCCCGATTTTTGTAGGCGTCAATATGGAGGCGGAAACAGTGGGACGCCTTGCGGAAATAACGAACATTGTCGGCGTTAAGGATGAGGCGGGGGTTAATCCGACACAGGTGACGGATTTTTATCTGGCAACGAAAAAAGCCGATCCGGACTTTGCGATCTACAACGGCGATGATGTAATGCTTCTTCCGACTATCGTTCAGGGGGCAATGGGGCTTGTGAGCGGAGGCTCCCATATTTTCGGACCGGAAGTGCGTGCTATCTTTAAAGCTTTTGCGGAGGGAGATAACGAGAAAGCGAAGGAACTCTTTGTACCGATGTATCGCTTCTGTAAATCTACCGGACAAAACGGCAGGATTCTTCCGAATTCTATTCTCCGGCCTGCTATTGAGGCAGTGACAGGAATAAAAGTAGGACCGGCAAGAAGCCCGCTTGCGCCTGCCACACAGGAAGAAATGGATATTACGCTTGGTATTTTACGGGAGATCGGGAAATTATAGAATATGGAGGGAGAACGAAAATGAAAAAAAGAATCATGGCATTGATATGTAGTTTTACACTGGCAGCAGCACTGACCGGATGCGGAAGCAGCGGCGCCGGCAATGAAACTGCTAAACAGCCGCCGGCAGCAGAAGATAGCGAAACGGAAACGGCAGCGGAAGAGGAGACGGCGGAGGGCACATCGGGGGAAGAAATTGTAATCCGTCTGGCGGACGTACAGGCGGAAAATGATGTAGAGACACAGTTTGAATATAAATTTGCGGAACTGGTATCTGAAAAGAGTGGCGGCAGGATCAAAGTTGAAGTATATCCAGCGGGGCAGCTTGGGGAAATGGCCGACATTCTGAATTCCGTTCAGATGGGGGCGCTGGAGATGTGCAGGACAAATCCGTCCTGGCTGGCAGATTTGGGAGCGGGTTCCATGAATTTATTATCTTTGCCATTTGTTTTTGAAGATCTGGAATCAGCAAATAAAGTACTGGATGGAGAAGTAGGAGACGAGATGCTTCAGGAATTGCTCGATAAAAATCTTGGAGTACGCGGTCTGGGCTATCTTCAGCCGTCCGGCAGATATTTCTTCTTTGTAGATGATGAGGTTTCCTCTTTGACGGATATCAACAATTTAAAGCTTCGTGTACCGACAAACTCTTTATCTACAGCAATGGTGGAGAGTCTCGGGGCATCTGCGACCCCAATCTCCTATAATGAACTTTACAGTTCTCTGCAGACAGGAATTGTAGACGGAGCGGATAATCCATTAAAAGGGATTTTGAATATGAGTTTTTTTGAAGTAAGTAAATATGTTCTGGATATGGCACATCAATATGAGGCAAGCCTGATTTTGATCAATGATAATTTCTGGAATAAACTGAGTACGGAAGATCAGGAGATCATACAGGCAGCTATGGAAGAAGCAGGCGCTTACTATAAAGAAATTTCTGATGCGGAGTTAGACGGCTATCGATCAACCCTTGAAGAAAAGGGTATGGTATTTGTGGAGCCTAATGATGTGCAGGAATGGAAAGATGCAGTGAATCCTATGTATGAAGAATATGCAGTCGGATATGAAGATCTGTTGCAGGCTATCATCGACGCACAGTAAAATAAAGAAAGAGGGCGTCGCGTGAAACGACGCCTTCCTGCATTTTAAAGGAAAGGAGACGATAGTGGAGAATCAACCGAAAAAATCAGTTATAAGCTGTCTGACAGATAGATTTTATCAGGTGATACAGTGGACGTGCATGCTGTGTCTGGCAGGGCAGGTTGTTATTATATCTTATGCGGTTGTCGGGCGGTTTGTGTTGAACCATTCACCGGCATGGGCGGAAGAGATTTCAAGGATATTGATGGTATGGATGTCCTTATTGTCGGCATCGCTGGCAGTAAAAGACAAAACCCATGTGCGCATGACAGTATTTGACAAGTTATTTGGAAAGACGGGATTAAAGATTCGCGAGGTGGTATTCGTAACGATTAATTTTATATTTTGCGGTGTACTTTTCTGGAAAGGGATAGAATTGGTACGACAGACCCATGGCACAAGGCTTCCGGGAAGCGGACTGCCGACATCCTTATTATATGGTTCCGTATGTGCAGGAGGAATCTGTATGGCAATCATGCTTATCTATGAGTTAGGAGGTGTTTTATGTCAACGGAAGTAATTGCAACGATTATTTTACTGGGCAGTTTTTTTCTTCTTATTTTTATGGGAAACCATATATTATTTTCTATCGGAACTTCGACCCTCATTACCGTATTATATCTGGGAATACCGTTACAGACGGTGGCACAGCAGACCGTAAAAGGCTTAAATTCTTTTTCTCTGATGGCAGTGCCGTTTTTTATTCTGGCTGGAGAGATTATGAGTGCCGGCGGTATTACAAAGCGGCTGGTGAATCTGGCAGATGCGCTGGTCGGATGGATGCGGTGCGGCCTCGGTATGGTCAATATCGTGGCGAGTATGTTTTTTGGCGGGATATCCGGTTCACCTACGGCAGATGTATCTTCCATAGGGGCGATGCTGATACCTGTTATGGATGAAAACGGATATGATACTGATTTTTCAGCGGCAGTTACCATGTCAAGTTCCGTTCAGGGGCTTCTGATACCGCCGAGCCATAATATGGTTATCTTTGCAATGGCAGCAGGAGGCGTATCCGTAGGCCAGCTATTTATGGGCGGGCTTGTTCCGGGCATATTTTTAGGGATTGCCCTTATGGTATATTGTTATATTGTGGCAAAAAAACGAAACTATCCGGTAGGAGAGAAATTTTCCCTGTGCCGTACCGCAAAGGCGACAATAAAAGGGATTTGGGGGCTTGGTACTGTTCTGGTCGTGGTACTCGGTGTTGTGTCAGGTGTCTTTACCGCAACGGAATCTGCAGCCATTGCCTGTATTTATGCGATGTTCGTAACTTTTGTGATTTATCGCGAGATTCCGTTCCGGGAGATGATCAATATTTTAAAAAACAGTTTGAAAACATTGGCGATGGTCATGGCGCTTATCGGCGTATCATCTGCTTTCGGCTGGGTTGTGGCTTATCTTAGAATACCTGCCAAACTGACAAATTTATTACTGGGGATATCGGGAAATAAGATCATCCTGCTGCTTTTGATCAATTTACTGCTCCTTGTCATGGGGACGATGATGGACATGATCTGCAGTATTCTGATCATTACGCCGATCCTGCTTCCGGTAGTAACGGCTATCGGTATGAGTCCGATTCAGCTCGGGGTGGTCATGATATTAAATCTGGGGATCGGTCTGATCACACCGCCGGTGGGTGTGCTGCTGTTTGTGTGCAGTGCGATATCAAAGAGGAGCATAGAACAATTGACAAAAGGGATGCTTCCTTTTTATGTGGTGATGGTTGCCGTCCTTCTTTTGATCACATTTGTTCCGGCATTTTCAACAGCTTTGCCTAATCTGATCTATGGGCTGGGATAGGAAGGGATGATTTTATGAATAAGAACAGGAGCACTGAAAAGAAGCAACAGAAAATGAAATGTGATGTTCTGATAGCAGGAGGTGGTATTGCCGGTGTTATGGCAGCAGCGGCGGCATCTAAATGTGGTGCGAAGACAATACTTTTAGAGGCATCGCCTTTCTTGGGCGGTGTTGTGACAATGGGGCCGTTGGAGGCGCTTATGACACCGGAAGATTCCGAAAAAAAGGTGATCGCAGGTATTGGCGAGGAATTTCTGGCACTATTAAGAACGATGGATGAAAAGACAGCAGCAACTCCGGATACCACAGGGTACTGTACTTCCATTGTGCCTTATGACGCAGAACTTATGAAATATGCATTGGCAGAATTTCTGCGCCGGTATCAGGTGAAGGTGCTGATGCAGACGATGCTGGAGGAAGTGGAAACAAAAAACGGGCGCATTACCGGCATAACGGCTTTAACAAAAACCGGACATCTCAGGATTGCCTGTGAGGCGGTAGTGGATGCTACCGGAAACGGATATGCAGCATATCTGAGCGGCAATGATATTATGTCGGGAGATGGAGATGGAAAAAATCAGCCGGTAACAGTACTCGGACGGGTGGGAAATGTAGATATTCCGGCATTAAAAACATATGTGCAGGCTCATCCCGAGGATTTTAAGACATTTAACGGCACAATAGATATAGAAGCGGATTTTTTGCATTTATGGGGATTTAAGGGAGCGCTGAAAGAGGGATATGAAACAAAAAAATTAAGCCTTTTGAGAGATGAGATTCATATGATGCAGACAACGCGCCCAGGAGAAGTTGTTATAAACTATTCCCGTGCCGGTGCAGATCCGTGGAAGGAGGAGGAACTCTCAGAGAGCCAGATATCATGTGTGCGCCAGCTTAATGAACTGCTCCGATGGTTTAAAGAAACGATACCCGCGTTTCACGGTGCTTATATCATTCAGACAGGATATGTCGGAGTGCGGGAGAGCGGAAGAGTGAAAGGAAAATATGTTATGGCAAAGAGGGATATTGTATCGGGCAGGCAGGGAGATACAGATGTGGGAATGGGAGCGTTTCCCATAGATATCCACAAACAGGACAACGGGATGGAGTGTGAAAGAATCCTGACAGGCTACCATATTCCCTGGGAATGTCTGATGGCGGAATCGCTGGAAAACTGTTTTGCCGCCGGAAGGTGTGTCAGTGCTGATTTCGAGGCGAACGCTTCTCTGCGTATATCCATGACATGTATGTCAACCGGTCACGCCGCCGGTGTTATGGCGGCGACATATGCAACAGACAGGACGAACTTCAACTATAAGGAAGTGGCCGGAATACTTAAAATGCAGGGAGCGATTTTATAAACAAATGACAACTGGGGAAAGCGGGGGCGAACAGGATATAAAGACTTCTGACAACACAGCTTTCCCACGGTTTTTATTTACGCTGATAAAGTATCCCCGGCAGCTTCACCTGTACCTCTGTCCCGTGTCCCGGAGTGCTCTCATAATGAAGCCCGTATTTTTTCCCGTAAAGAAGCTGCAGCCTCAGGTGGGTATTGTAAATCCCGATATTGCTGCCTTTGCCGTCCTCGTAAGTCCCGTCCAGGATCAGAGGAACTTTTTCGGGCAAAATACCGACCCCGTCATCGGATATGACGAATACGATATCATTCCCTTCCGTCCATGCCATGATCACAATCGTTCCCTCTTTGGATTCCTTCTCAAAGATACCATGCTGGATGGAGTTTTCCACAATAGGCTGCAGGACAAGCTTCGGTATCTCGAAATCGAGGATCTCATCCGGCACATCGATCAGAAAAGAAATTTTGTCTTCATATCTCATATTCTGCAGTTTTACATAAAGTTCCACATGCCACAGTTCTTCCCTGATCGGCGTCGTTATATTTTTCTTGGATAGAGTCAGTTTATAGAATTTGGAGAGTGTCTGTACGGCAAGGGAAACTTCTTTCTGCTTGCCGCTCTGGGCGAGCCAGTTGATCATATCCAGCATATTGTAGAGAAAATGGGGATTGATCTGCGCCTGCAACGCTTTTACTTCGGAAACCTTTAATTTTTCAGCGGTTTCGGTCTGTTCTTCCATCAACTGATTGATGCGCTCCACCATGGCATTATAGTTGCGCACGAGCTGTCCGATCTCATCTTTGTCCTGATCCGAGTTATCCTCAAAGGGGACAAGGCTCTTCTGCCGGTTCTGGTTGATCTTTTCCACCACAAGGGAAAGGCGTCTGGCAAGGCTGCCGGACAAAAAGAGGGCGGTGGCGCACGCCAGAACAACAAATGCCAGATATAGCTGCGCCGTATTAATCAGCACCTGCTGTCCTTCCGAAAAGACGCTGCTGACGGGAATAACGGAGACGAGCCGCCAGTCCGTCCGGTCGATCTCCCGGTAGCCCATATACAGGTCTTCATCCAGGATCGTTGTGGTGGTAAATTCCTCCGTGCTGCCCACCGCCTCAGGGATCGCTTCATACCGTTTAAAATAGGTGCCGGCGAGAAACGCGTTGGAGGAAGCAACAAGGGAGTTTCTGCTGTTGATAATGTAATAAACGCTGTTTGTACTGGTCAGATTTCCGTGCAGCATATTTTCCAGATGGTCCTCGGAAAAATAGATGGCAATATAACTGCACTCCCCGTTCGGGTTGCCCAGATTGGTAAACTTCTGGATATAGGCAAGGGAACCGAGCGTGTCGATTTCCGTGGGAGTCAGGTAAAAGGAAGGGCAGAGCAGGGAAATACTGTCCGGCTGACCGGCGAAGATACCGTGCCAGTAACTTCCGGAAATGTCATCCACAGAAGAAATAACACCGGAGAAGGAGGGAGAGCTGAACTGGAGCTCGCTGCCTGAAGGAATATATATTTTTATTGATGTGATAAACTCATGGTCAATCAGGGAATTGATCATGCTGAAAAATTCCAGAGCCTGCGTACTGTTTTGTTTTCCGGAGAGGTAGCCATAGACGTCCGGCGTATAGGTGGCTTCGGAGAGGAACGGATTGGAAGTGATCGTATCCATAGATAAAGAAAGCTGGCTGATCGTGGCTTCCAGAGTATCCGCGGTCTGGCTCACAAGAGCCTGTTCCGACTCGATTGTGTTGGTGGTGATGATATGGGAGAGGCGTCCGTACAAAAAGAGAAACACGACCAGCGTAGGGACAAGCACAAGGATCAGATGGGTGATCATGAATTTATTTTTAAATTTCATGTCGTGCAGGAAGTAGTGCACGACAGAACGCGGTGTTTTCTTCATGACAGGGCTCCGTTATGATGGATTCAGCTGTTGTTCCCGGTATTCGGAGGGGGACATTCCTACCAGCTTTTTAAAGGTTTTCCCGAAGTAATTGCCGTCGCTGTAACCTACCCGGGTGGAAATATCGGTGATCTTGTATCTGGGATCGATCAGCAGGTTTTTAGCCTTGTCGATCCTGAAATCGGTCAGATACTGATTCAGCGTCTGGCCTGTTTCGCTTTTGAAAAGCGTACAGATATAGGAGGAGGAGAGAAAAACATGCTCACTGATATCTTTGATGGAGAGCGTCTCGTCCTGATAATGGCCGGCTATAAATTCCTTGATCAGATAGACTGTGGAATGGTTTTCGCTGCGGTTCTGAAGCCGGGAAAAAAAGTCTTCGTTTTTTTTCTTCAGCAGATCCTGCAGTTCATAGATGGATTCGCACTCGGAGATATAGCCCCAGAGGCTGTTTTCCGGTTCTTTTCCGGCAGTGTCCGGAAGGTTTAATATTTTGTAAGTTTCCCTTATCGTAGTAAACAGTTTATAATACAGATCCTTTGCCTGATTGGGCAGAACGTTTGCGGGCGGCATCATGGCATGAAACAATTCTTCCAGAAGGTTTTCCGCCTGTCTTTTATCCTTTCGGAGAAGCGCCTCTGAGAGACGGCTGTCCGCATGGAGGGTACCCACATCAAAGAAGGTATCGTATGTATCGCGGTGTTTATAGATCCGGAATGTATTATCCGGATGGAAGAAGGAATTCTGCAGTTCAATAACGGCGGAATTATAGGAATCGTGAATATGAAGAAACCCCCTTATATTTTTTCCGAAAACAATATGATAGCGCAGGGAAAACGAAGAAAGAGCATGGGTCAGCATCTTTCCGAGCGTGTTTTTCTGATTTACGGTATAATCGGAGAATCCCCAGACATGGTAGAAGTATAAAAGCCCCTGTCTTGTGGAATGTATTTCTTTTAAATGGAGGCTGTCAAGTACCTGGGCGACCACCGGTTCCATAATAGCTGTCAACGTATCCTGATTATAGGTATTGTGATGGAACTGGATCAGAAAAGTAAAGAAAGAAGCGGTATCTTCTTTCGGAAAATCAAACTCGGGTTCCTCGGAAAACAGGGCGGAAGGATCTCCGCCTTTGGGAGCATAGGCAAGTCTGGACGCCAGAGCAGCCCGGGAACGGGCAAGGGAAAGCGCCTGCGAGGAAGCCGCTTTTCTGACAGCCTCCACAGAAGCTTTTGCCTCAAGGACCGTTTCGGAGAGTTCTTCCAGATCGATGGGCTTTTCCACATAACTTACCGCTTTCAGTTTGATCGCCGCTTTTAAGTATTCCTTGTCGGAATATCCGCTCATGAAGATGATGGAAAGAGCGGGATTGACAAGCTGCAGTTTTTCCGCCATTTCAATACCGCTCATACGGGGCATGCGGACGTCGCTCAATATAATATCGGGCTGGAAAGCCAGTGCGGCCTCATAGCCGTGCAGTCCGTCGTCCGCCTGCGCGATAGCGTCAATTCCCAGAGATTTCCAGTCGATATTGCTCATCAGGCCGTCTCTTGTCAGTTTTTCATCATCCACGATCAGCAGTTTCATAGCTACCTCCCATTTGGAATTATTGTAACACGGGGGGCGGAAAAAGAAAATGATTTTACCCAAAATCAAAAAAAAGTACGATAGCGTTTGAAATTTCTGGATGTTATACTTACAATAACATAAAACAGTATTAGTTTGGAAAGTATCTGGAGAAATTACTCTGCGGGGTTTTGATACCGGAAGAACAGATACGGAACTATAAACAGTATCTGTTCGAGAGGTATCCAGAGAATTTACAGACGTGGCTACGGCTGTAAATTACTCTGCGGGGTTTTGATACCGGAAGAACAGATACGGAACTAAAATAAGGAGGAGAAAAAGTTGTCAGAGTATGTACTTGAACTGAAGGGCATTACGAAGATATTCCCCGGTGTAAAAGCGCTGAACAATGTACAGTTTCAGTTAAAACCGGGCGAAGTCCATGCGCTGATGGGGGAAAACGGCGCAGGTAAGTCTACTTTTATTAAAGTGATCACCGGCGTACATAAAGCGGAAGAAGGCGAAATGTACCTGTTTGGTAATAAAGTGGATTTTAAGGGGCCCAGAGATGCACAGCAGGCGGGTATCGCGGCGGTATACCAGCACCCGACCTCTTACCCGGATCTTACGGTGACGGAAAATATTTTTATGAACCATGAGATCAAGAAGAGGGGGATCATCCAGTGGAAACAGATGCATGAGGAAGCTCAGGGGTATCTGGATGAGCTGGATGCGGATTTTAAGGCGACTGCAGAGATGGGAGCCCTTTCCGTAGCACAGCAGCAGATGGTTGAGATCGCAAAGGCAATTTCCACCCATGCCAAGATCATCATTCTGGATGAGCCAACAGCGGCACTGACAGCGAATGAGTCTCAGAAGTTATATAAGATTGTAGATAAATTAAGGGACAGCGGCGTTTCCATTATTTTTATATCCCACAGATTTGAGGATATGTACCGTCTTGCAACCAGGGTTACCGTATTTCGGGATTCCCAGTACATAGGTACCTACGATGTAAACGGCATCACAAACGCAGATCTGATCAAGGCGATGGTAGGACGTGAGATCAATGATCTGTTCCCGAAACCGGATGTAAAGCCCGGGGAGGAGATGCTCCGCATTGAAAACTTTTCCCGTACAGGTTTTTATAAGAACGTCAATCTCCATGTCCGTGCAGGTGAGATCGTAGGATTGACCGGACTGGTCGGCGCCGGCCGTACGGAAGTGGTGGAGAGCGTCTGCGGGATTACCCGCCAGAACGAGGGAAAGGTATATTTAGAGGGAAAGGAAGTTGCGATCAAGAATCCGACAGATGCCATGAAGAATGGTATTATCCTTCTGCCGGAGGACAGACAGAAAACGGGACTTATCTTAAGCTGGGGCCTGGGCAGAAACGTAACGCTTCCTATAGTAAAGAAACTTTCCAACAACGGTTTTACGAACGACAAGAAAGAGCGCGAACTTTCCAAGAAATTCCTGGAGGATGTGGACACCAAGGCGGTGACGATCTTTGATCCGGCAAGTTCCTTATCCGGCGGAAACCAGCAGAAGGTTGTTGTGGCGAAGGCTCTGGCGCAGGACAATATGAAGGTCATCATTATGGACGAGCCCACGAAAGGTGTTGACGTAGGCGCAAAGGCGGAGATCTATGCGATCATGGGCGAACTTGCGCAGAAGGGTTTTGCGATCATCATGATCTCTTCCGAGATGCCGGAGATACTGGGTATGTCCGACCGGATCTATGTTATGTGCAACGGACGTGTGACCGGAGAATTAAACCGTGAGGAGGCGACACAGGAGGCCATTCTGGAATTCGCGATGGAAAAGGGCGGTAAGAAAAAGAAAGAGGAGGCTGCGAAATAATGGAAAAGAAATCGATACTGAAAAAAATCACAGGCTCCCGTGAAGCCAGTCTGGTTATCGTACTCATCCTGCTGTGTGTTGCGGTAACCATCAAAAGCCCGAATTTCATGTCGGCACAGAATATACTGGAAATTTTAAAGAACAACGCGGTCATCATGATCATGGCGCTCGGCATGCTGTGTGTGCTGCTGATCGGCGGTATTGATATCTCCATCACTTCCACACTTGCTTTTGCGGGCATGACCATTGGTATGATGTACAAATACAATAAAATCGAGAGCACATTTGTGGGTTTTCTGATTGCTACGGCGATGGGGGCTGTATGCGGCTTGCTGATCGGTGTGATCATCGCCTACGGTAAGGTAATGCCGATCATCGCGACCATGGGCTTTATGTATATCTACAGAGGATTTGCTTATCTGGTGGCACAGGATCAGTGGGCAGGCGCGGATGCGCTGGGCAGCTTTAAGGATTTTACACTGAGCAACTCCCTGAGTTTCGGGCTGATCAATAATACGATCACGGTGACGATCATCTGCTATATTATTTTCTTCATTGTGCTGAAGTGGACGAAGTTCGGGCGCAGCATTTATGCCGTGGGCTCCAATGCGGAGGCGGCGGAGATTTCCGGTATCAATGTTGCGATGATCAAAACCGCGGTTTATACGATCATGGGCACGCTCGCAGGTTTATGCGGCGCTCTTGCGACTTCCGTATATGCTTCCGCACAGCCCAACATGCAG
>Ga0137308_102433_pt1 | contig 12505 bp, 8 predicted proteins | sample Inofrocosms_June_FD_97181 | JGI IMG/M metagenome (GOLD analysis project Ga0137308, IMG submission 97181) | Mouse cecal microbial communities from Vienna, Austria - N-Acetylneuraminic and N-Acetylglucosamine D2O microcosms_June | ecosystem: Host-associated > Mammals > Digestive system > Large...
ATCGTTTGTGCCGATGCTGAGGAAGTCCAGCTCACGGGCCAGTTCCCCGGCCATGACGGCCGCTGCCGGAGTCTCCACCACGATCCCTTGTTGGATATCCTTATACGGTATCTCTTTTTCATGCAGACTGGCCTTTACTTCCTCCACCAGCCTCTGGATTTCACGGATTTCTTCCACATATGTAACCATAGGATACATAATAGCCAGATTTCCATAGGCACTCGCCCTAAAAATCGCACGAAGCTGCTCTTTAAACACCTCTTTTTTCTGCAGACAGACCCGGATTCCCCTGTTGCCCATGGCCGGGTTTCTCTCATCAGAAAGCCCCATATATTCAGCCTTCTTGTCCGCTCCAATGTCCAGGGTACGGATAATGACCAGCCCTTCCCCCATGGCCAGCGCCGCCTGCCGGTATGCCTGAAACAGTTCCAGCTCCCCGGGATAGCTCTCCCGTCCCAGGTACTGAAATTCACTGCGGAGCAGCCCAATGCCTCTTGCCCCATTATCCAGGGCCTGACTCATGTCTTCCAGGTTGCCGATATTGGCATACAGATACACTCTATGGCCATCTGCTGTCACATCTTCTTCATCCTTCAGTGAGAGAAGGTATTCCTTTTCCTCTCTCTCCAATTTGCGGCGCTTCTCATATTCCTGTAAAAGCCCGTCACTGGGGTCAATATAGATCTTTCCCGCATAGCCGTCAACAATGGCAAATCTCCCGTCCCATCCGGCATCAGCCGGCACATGAACCAGTGCAGGCACATCCATAGTCTTCACCAAAATAGAAGCATGAGATACCGGAGAACCTTCCTGGGTGAGAAACCCCAGAATTTTATTTTTATCCAGTTTCATCACTTCTTCCGGTGAAATATGTTCCGCCGCAATAATCACTGGTTCATGGAGAATTTCCTCTTCTTTTGGCAGGCCATCCAGGATATAAGTCATCCAATTGGAAATTTCCCGTATATCCTGGACACGATTTAACGCCGCTTCATCTTTCAGACTGCCGAACACGGAAGTCATCTCATCCCGGGTAGTCACTACCGCATGGGACACATTGACCTTTTCCGAAGCAATCATACTGGTAATCGCTCTGGAAAATCCAGTACCCTCCAGGAGCTGAATCTGCCTTCTCAGTGTGTCCGCTTCTTTCGTCTCCGGTACTGCCTGGCAGTATAGTTCTTTCAGCTGCTCCAGCGTCTTTTCTTTTGCCCTGTGATACCTGTCTAACTCCTGTTTCACATCAGATATGGCGTGTGGATACCCTGACTCCTTGGTGCTGACATAATATCGGATTTGGCCAATGGCAATTCCCGGAAAGGCTGCCACGCCCTCATAGATTTCCATCTTTTCTCACTCCTGTGTGCTTAATCACAGGCAGCTCTGAATTCTGTCCAGTTTTTATTATAAGCCGCCTCTGCATCTTCACTGACATTTTGAACGATCTCCCCTTCTGTTACCGTATCCGGCACTGCCAGGTCCTGATTCTCCAGGAATTCATCCGCTTTTATATTGGTAGAATAATATCCCATAAAGTCAAAACACTGTGCGCCTGTTTCTGGCTCCAGAATATAATTCAAGAACTGATGGGCCGCATCACTATTGGGCGCATTGGATGGGATAAATCCGGCCATAATTCCGAATCCCAGCCCCTCTTTCGGATATACCACTTTCAAATCCGGATTTTCCGACAATACCTGGGTAACCTGGGAAGTGTACAAAAACGCCACGCTGGCCTCACCGTTTAAAAGGGCATTTTGAGTATTCTCATCCTGAATCATACGAACATTTGGGGCCAGAGTTTTTAACTTTTCTCCTGCTTCCTCAATGACAGAAACATCTTCCTCATTCATGGATTTTCCCATGCTGAGAAGCGTGATTCCATTGATCACACGATAGTTGGCGGTAAGTGCTATACTGTCAGCAAGACGCTCATCCCATAAATCCTCATAGCTCTCAATCTCAAAATCCACCAGTTCCGGATCGTACACAATCAGTGGAATTCCAGCTCCGTAGGGAACTGTGTAGGCATCTTCTTTATCATAAAATTGTCCCTGATACAGGGGATTGATATTGCCAAAATTCTCAATCTTACTCTGGTCCAGCTTCTGAGCCAGCCCTTCCTGAACCACAGTTTCAATAATATAATCATCGGCGATTACCAGGTCATAATCCCCGCCCTCTGCCTGAGCCAGTTTTTCCAGCATAGTTTCATCGGTGTCAAAATTGGAATAGACAATCTGGATACCCGTTTCTTCTTCAAAACCATCCAGCACCTCCTGTGGGAACATTCCTTCCCACGTAAATAACACCATCTCTCTGGAATCATCTGTACCGGCACTTTCACTGCCGCTTTCTTTTCCATCTGTATTGTCACTCTGCTCTCCCTGTCCGCCGCAGCCGGACAGCAGGCAGACCGCCCACAGGCACACTGCAAGCAGACTCATTAATTTTTTCACCGTCATTTTTTTCATAGACACCCTCCTACTTCCTTTTTCAGTAAATTCACATGACTTATTACGGCTTCAGCCGGATTTGCCGTCTTCTGTAATCGTAACCTGGCCGCTGTACAAATGGCTCCCAGCATTTCCCCGCCTGACCCCTCTGCGCCCTGCCAGAGAAAACAAAAATCGCAGCAACTGTCCAGCCGCCAAAACAGCCAGTGTGACAGCCAGCATAATGGTACACAGGGCATTAATTTTCGGAGTTACACCAAACTTGGTCTGCGTATATACCTTTATGGGAAGCGTATTCAATTTCGGACCATTTACAAAAATAGTAATCACCACATCATCCAATGACATAGCAAATGCCAGCAGACATCCCGACATTACAGCCGGCATGATCAGCGGCAGCGTAATATCTAGAAACGTGCGCATAGGCGAGGCTCCCAAATCCATGGCCGCTTCCTCCAGCGCCGGGTCCATACCTGCCATCCTGGCCTTTACCATCATCAAAATATATGGAATGCAAAAAGCCGTATGAGCAATGACCAGAGTCACCATCCCAAAAGGCAGGTGAAGCACAGAAAAGAACGCCAGAAAAACCATACCCAGAATAATCTCCGGTATCATGATGGGAAGGGTGGATACATACTCAACCACTCCTTTTGACCGGTGTCTTACTTTCGTAAGTCCCACAGCTCCCAGAGTCCCCACCACCGCCGCAGCCAGACAGCTGAGTACCCCCAGCACCAGACTGTTCTGCAGAGCCTCCAATATGGCGATATCCTGGAAAAGTTCCCGGTACCATTTCAACGAAAAGCCTTTCCACATGGCTGTAGTCTTAGACTCATTAAAAGAGTATATGACCACCAGGATAATGGGCAGATAGATAAATAACAGAACCAGCCCCAGGTAAATCCCCGGGAGTTTCGTCTTATTCCTTTTCAATAAAGTCCCTCCAGCTCGCTCGTGTGGGTCACACGGCGGTATATATAAATAATCAAAGTAGTCAGCACGGTCAGTACCACTGCCAGTGCTGCCGCAAACGGCCAGTTGCTTCCTCTGGTCATCTGATCCTGAATCAGGCTTCCCACCAGGACAATTTTATTTCCCCCCAGAATATCTGCTATGAAAAACAGCCCCATGGAAGGAATAAAGGTAAGAATCATTCCTGACAAAAGTCCTGGAAATGTCAGCTTCAGTGTGATTGTAAAAAAAGTCTGGACAGCATTGGCGCCCAGATCTCTTGCCGCCTCTATCAAAGACCAGTCCAGCTTCTCAGCACTGGAGTAGACAGATAAAATCATAAAAGGAAGCAATGTATAGATCATGCCGGTGAGAACTGCCGGATAACTGTATAACAGTTTCAAAGGTTTTTCAATCAATCCCAGATTCAGCAAAACTCCGTTTAATGTCCCTTTGGTCTGCAGAATAATAATCCAGCCATACAGACGGATCAGACTGTTCACCCAAAAAGGAATGGTCAGTAACAGCATCATCCGCTTTTTCCATTTACTGCTTAATTTCGCCATAAAATAGCCAAACGGATATCCCAAAAGCATTATGGCGGCGGTGCTGCTGAACGCCAGTCTCAGAGACTGGGCAAACGTCCCCAGATACACCGGATCCAGAAGACGTTTATAATTCTCTGCAGTAAACCGCCAGATTAACCCGTACCCCTCCCGGTTTGATGCAAAGCTCAGGGCAATCATATAAACCAAAGGTCCTGCCACAAAAATCAGCGTAAATGCGTACAACGGCATCACTGTAAATGTCCACCAATTGCGTTTTTTTCTCATTTCTCACCCCCTGTCTACCAATACTCCGTGACTGCTGTTCCAGCGGAAGCAGATCTCCTGTCCCACTTCAATCTGGGAATCCATACCGCAGCGGCTGGAAACCAGTCTGCTTCCATCAGGCAGCGCAATCACAATTCTGTGCATGCCGCCCACATAATTCTTCTCTGCAATCTGCCCTTTCATCCCACAGCCGCAGTTTTCGTCCAACTCGATATGTTCACTGCGCACGGCCAGCGTAACCTGCTCTTTGGGCTGAAGGCGGGCTCCGTCTGTATTCACCAGCGCCTTGCCGCCGCAGGTATCTACCACTGCCTGATCTCCTGCCAGATGGTCCACCTGTCCGGATATAATGTTGGCATTTCCCACAAACACAGCCACATAACTGGTTCTGGGATGGTTATAGATTTCATCTGCTGTGCCGATTTGCTCGCAGATCCCCTGATTCATCACCACAATCCTGTCAGACATATTGATAGCCTCTTCCTGGTCATGGGTAATATAGATAAAAGTGATACCCAGCTTCTTCTGAAGACGCTTCAGCTCCATCTGCATAGCCCGCCGCAGCTGAAGGTCCAGCGCACCCAGGGGCTCATCCAGAAGAAGTATCTTGGGATTATTCACCAGTGCTCTGGCAATGGCCACACGCTGCCGCTGGCCTCCGCTCAGTTCAGAGGGTCTGCGTTTCTCATATCCCTCCAGCTGTACCAGTGACAGCATACTGGAAACTTTTTCCCGTATTTCCCTTTTGGGGACTTTTTTTAACCTCAGCCCATATCCAATATTGTCAGCCACATTCATATGGGGAAACAGAGCATAGTTCTGAAACACTGTATTCACGTCTCTCTGGTTAGGCGCCAGGTCTGTCACATCCTGACCTTCCAGCAGCACCTTCCCCTCATCCGGGGATTCCAGTCCGGCGATAATCCGCAGGGTGGTGGTCTTTCCACACCCGGAAGCCCCCAAAAGGGTAATAAATTCTCCCCTTTTGATAGTCAGATCAATACCCTCCAGCACCTCCACATCCTGAAAGTGCTTTTTAATACCGATTAACTCTAAAACATTATCTTCCATTCATTTCTCCCAGAATTACTTACAGTTTTTTCAAATTTTTTCCGCTTCTGGTATCCTGATATTCACCCTCGGCCACCACACATTCCCCGTCTGCGATCACATAAAAAACACCCTCCGGTTTCGCGTCAGGCAGACCTACATGGGGATAATCAGCTCTGTCACAGATTTCTTCCATAGAAAAAACCACCAAATCTGCGTCCATTCCCGGCTCGATACAGCCCTTTCTTTCAAATCCAAACAATTCAGCCGGCAGAAGTGACGCTTTATAAACTGCCTCCTCCACAGACAGCAGTTTCTTCTCCCGTACCATTTTTCCCAGGTATCTGGGAAATGTGCCTGCTATCTGGGGATGTCCCTCGCCTTTTCCATAACCGCTGGTATCGCTGGACGGCATGGCATATTCCTTCACCAGACATTGAAAAACTTCCCGCTCCTCTCCCTCGAAAAAGAGAATTGCCTCATGGGGATAGTGTTCCTTCATATGAAAAAACAATTCCTCATCCATCACCCTTCCTTTATAACATCCTGTAGCAACAATCATCTGCTCCCATTTCCAGTTGTTATTCCGGATATTTTCATAAGAAAATGTAGTGGTATCAAAATATGTGGTCCAATTGGTATACATGCCGCTGTCAATATAGACAGGAAGCCCCTTCCGGCGAGCCTGGTCCACCATATCCAGGGCCTGCTCAGTGAGCCCCTGGCAGTATTGATACACGAAATGGGAAACCAGCATTTTCGCCCCCGTCTGCTCCGCTGTCTGTATGACATCTGCCAGAGAAGTAAGGTCATCGTCAGCCAGAAGCCTGGTATGTACTGCACAGACCCGGTCGTATTTCGCTGCAATCTCAGCCAGTGCTGTCACTTCTTCTATGGTACATCCCGGTACATAGTCCAGGCCAAAAGAAATTCCACAGGCGCCTTCCTGCAGTGCTTCTTCTGCCAGGGCAGCCATCCGGCCAATTTGCTGGCTGTCCGCCGGCCGGTAAAGGTCTGTAAGCCCTACTGCATTTCTAAGCGGTCTCCCATGGCCCACCAGCATTGCCTGATGAATCGGAAAGCCCTGCTTCTGATGAAATCCGAAAAACTCTTTCAGATTTTCAGGACTATACCCGCAATTCCCTCCTACTGTAGTGGTAACCCCCTGACAGGCTGACAGCTCAGCCGGATACAGAACCCCATCAATATGTCCATGTACATCAATAAACCCGGGAGCTACATAATATCCAGAGGCGTCAATTTCTTTCTCAGCGCTGAGCGGTTCCTCTGAAAGCACTGCAATCCTGGAGCCTTCCAGCCCCACATTCAGCTTCCTGCTTGTTCTCCCACGTGTATCTATTACGATGCCATGGTTAATGGCCATAGTCAGCATAGGCATATGCCTCTCTTTCTACCTATTATATATCATCTTTTGAATACGTTTTACATATTCTGTCTGGGAAAAAACCGCCTGGTAATCTCCCATCACCTGCCGTGCCTGCTCTGCATGGTTTTTCAACAGTTCATACACAGTCAGAGCCGCCAGTTTTGCCGGGGCGATCAGCGCCTTATCCCAATCTGTAACAGCGAACTCTGCCCCGTGAAGGACTCCGCGAAAGCCGCCGAATGTGAAATTCACTACTGGCATCATATGTGTCAAATCACCCATATCCGTACAGGCATTATTAAAATCATGTTCCGACACATTTTTGTATGTATAACCCTCCAGGTAACCTGCCGCTGCTTCCAGTGCCCTGTCTGCTGGGCGGTAACGCACTGGCAGATATCCCTGGAGTTTTTCACGCTCAATTTTTCCGCCAAAGGCGTAAGCCGCCCCTTCAAAAGCCCGGGTAACTTTCTCCCGGACACTGTCAATAACCTCTAGGCTTCCTGCCCGCACTTTGCTCTCCACCACCACCCGCTCAGGTACACAGTTGAGGGCTTCGCCCCCTTCCCTGACCAGTGTGTGCAGGCGGACATGGTCTTCCTCCCGGAAAGTTTCCCGCATCAGCCCCATCATATTCAATGCGCTGGATGCGATACTTAAAGCGTTGACACCTTCCCACGGTGCAACCGCCGCATGGGCTGCTTTTCCCTTTACCGTCACCAGCTCCGAGGAAAATCCGTTACTTGCTGGATTTCCCAGATAAAAATCTTCTTCCACCGGCACCATATGGACATGTGTAGTCACAGCAATGTCCGTATCTTTAAAAACGCCCAGGCGTATCAATTCGGCCTTGCCTGTACCGGCAAAGCCTACTCCCTCCTGTTCAAGCCATCTCCTTTTCTGGGCATCTACATATTCCTCTGCAGGTACTGCCAGAAAAGATACCGTTCCCTCCAAATGCCGCCGCACCTCAGCATCTGTCAGCGCCATCGCTGCACCCAGCATCAGGGCCAGCTGCAGATGGTGCCCACAGGCATGAGCAATGCCAGTCTTTTCATCCGCAAAAGGATGTCCCGGACATAAAATGCCATCCAGCTCGCCGACCACAGTCACATGGGGACCCGGACCAGTACTGAATGTCCCACATACACTTGTCCGGCCCATTCCCTCCTGTACATCCAGACCCAGCTTCTCCAAAAATCTCTTGACCTTGGAGGCTGTACGGAATTCGCAGAAACCGCTTTCCGGATGACGGTAAATATCTTCAGCAAAATTTATCATCTCCTGCCGGTATTTGTCAATGCACGCAATTATCTTTTTCTCCATTTTCGTACTCCGTCCGTTCAAACGCTGAAATTCGACTGCTAAAAATTACAATCACTATCATACCATAAAATCTTTATTTAGCAAATAATAAAAATCATTACTTGATTTTTTTTATAAAGGTGCTATAATAGAAACATACGAATGCAGATATAGTTCATCGGTAGAATGCCAGCTTCCCAAGCTGGAGAGGGGGGTTCGATTCCCCTTATCTGCTGTCTTAAACCCTTGAAAACATTGGGTTTTTGGGGTGCCAGGGTTTCAAAATCAATCAAAGAATCAATCAGACATTTGTCACCATGGATTAAAAACAGCTTTGTACGGAAAGGCCGGAAACTGTAACAGCTTCCAGCCTTTCTCTTTGATATCTGCCGTATCTCATTTTCAGCAGTCATACATTTTCTTATTTTACGGAACCAGCACATTGGCATAAAATTTTTCATCTTTACTGGCCAAACTGGCACCTCCATCTTCATACCAATCATACACCACAGTTTCCTGTCCATCACTCCAGATTTCCGGGCAGTCATTATCCATCCAGTCTTCTGGCCGCTTATGGCATGTCTGTTTCGATGCCTTTATTATAATCTCCTGCAGCTGTACAAATTCCTGTTCATTCAAAGTTCCCGGCTTTGCAGATATGAACAGCGGGGTGCCGCTTTCCGCTATCACATCTGCCCATTGGCGGTTCAGTTTCCATGGGATATGTTCTGTAATTCCCACACAGTCTGCGTCCACATCAAAAAATGTTCTGTGCTGGGGCAGTCTGAATGCCAGGGAATTGATGCCCATTTTCCGGGTCCGTTCCCATGTATACCCACTGGTATCGTCGCCTACCCGGCTGACATGCATCAGGCCAGCCCCCAAATGTCCGATGGTATTACATCCGATAATCACTGTCCCGTATGCTGCCGCTGTCTGATAAATTGCCTGGTACAAATCTTTGACCACTTCCGCGCTTGTCTTACTGCGGTCATAGAAATGCCAGCCGCTGCCAGCTACCAGAGGATTCATCTCAAATCCCCATCTGCCAAACAAATCATAAGTAGAAAAATCATGTTTAATCAGCTGAAATCCCCATTCGCAGAGACACTGCACATCTTTTTTCACATATTCCAGAACCTCCGGATGGCTGGGGTCCAGACATCCATTTTCGGAAAGCCTCCACTCATCCGGAATGGATTCCTCTTCATTCAGCAAAAACCTTACCCAGATTCCCGTTTTTGCCCCTTTCTGAATCATTTTTTCCGCCAGGCCTTTCATATCCGGGAATCTGCTGTTTCCTTTTCTCCATGGGCCTCCGTTGTATTCATTCAGACGGTGATGCTCCTGCCAGCAGTCATCAATCACCATGTAAGGCGGATTTTCTGCCCCCTTTGCCAGCTCCAGTATGTAATCGGTATCTTTTAATATATGGGCTTCTGAGCTGACACCATATGCATAATACCAGTTGTTGCTTCCATATACAGGTGTCTTTGGGAAAACCGGGTCCTGGCACATAACCTGGCAAAATTCTCTGGCAAATGAAAATACATCTCCTTGTGCCTCCAGACACACCAGTTCCGCCAGTTTCATCCGCCTTCCTTTCAGCAGAACGCCTGCCCCTCCACATCTCACGTCCAGAAACAGTGTGATTCCTCTGGTGTCTGCCTGCCAGTAACACATGGCAGATGGGCGTACCCTCACACCATATCCCCACTGTATTCCCTGGTGAGAAGCCAGAAAATACCATGGCATAACCCGGCTTGCGCTCATACCGCACCACTGGAACTCTCCATAGCCCCGCTCCCACACATCTCCCAGTATCTTTACCTGCCTTGGAAACTTCTGATTCCATCGAATCTTAATCCACTCAACAGCACTGGCCTCCGCAGTCAGATATACATCGTCCTGTCCCTCATTTTCCTCAATTTCAATGCAGATATCTGATACGGAAACCTTTTTCCCACTGTGGGGTATTTTATATGTTTCCTGCTCCGTCTTCACAGTCATATATGCAGATTCGCTGAATTTTAATGGCTTCTTCATCTTCCTCACACACTCTCCTTTTCTCAAAGCTCTTAGGCACTGTAGAAACTGCCACGAATCATTTGACATTCATATCTACAGCATTATACCCTGCCAAAATGAACCATGTCAATGAAAAAACTCTTTAATATTCAGCTCATACATATCACCTTCGGTACTGATAAGCTGGAATCTGTTCCAGTCCATCACCCAGAACCTGATTTCCCAGATATTTCACACGGCCTGCACCGTCAAACCGCACGGTCAGCACATGCGTAATTACGCAGTCGTTCCCTGTCCGTCTGCAGACTGCATCCACCGTAATCGCTGTGGTGCCGTCTTCATTTTCTTTCATATCTATAATCTCTGGGATGGAGGCGCCAAAGGCTGTAGGCGTATAATCCCGTCCCCCCATCCCTTTCCATATATAAACCTGCTTTTTTTCATCAAATTCCACATACCTGCGGATCTGTTCTGTCGTCACAGGAAGATATTCCTGAAGAAGACTTTCAAATTCCTCCCCAGGTATTCCGTCCGGGTACTGGCTGGCACGGCACTGTTCCTGATTTTTCATAAAATAAAAACATTCATACATCCCTCTATAATCTAAATCTTCCAGATGCTCCGAATCCCAATTGGAGCAGATGAGATTATTCTTCTGATAGCCCACCGGATAGAGATACCTGCTGGCCGTCTCCAGATATTGCTGTTTCAACGGTTTTACCCTGACCATACGGTCTGCATTAATCCGCTCTGACAGTTCCGGCGGCTCCGGCACACAAAATTCATAGCAGAACCATCCTTTCTTTGTATACTCCCACTCTTTGACCGTATAACTTTCTGTCTCATGGAGCACCGGACTGTCATCGTTCCAGGTAGTCCGCGTATAGATTACCATCATCTCCTGCCCATCAAATACAAATTTATTCCGGCCGATTCCCCCATCTTCACAAAGCTCATAGAGCAATATCTCCCCCTTTTCTCCTTTCCTGGACTGTTTTAGAAATTTCTCCATCTGCCTGTAATTTCGCACGCCATTGCAGATTCTGGAGAAATACGCCGCACAGCCGCTTTCCTCCATTTTATCTAGCATTTCTTCTGCCGTCTCATCGGTGATTACGCTGTTACTTGCCAAGCCTCTTTCACTGTTTTCGAAAATTGGCCTGATATTTTCTAAAATTTCCTGGCAGTCTTCCTCTGCCTCCTTTTTCTCCTGTCCACCTGCCGCAGGATGCCATTCGTTATCACTGAAATTCTCAGAGACAATCTGAACGGATTCCTGATTTTCCTGCTCTCTCTGGCATCCCTGGATACTCAGCAGACAGACCAGCATTACAGCAGCCATCATACGTTTCAATTGCTGTACCTCCCTTTACAATCATTTAAAATATCTGTCCAGAACTTCTTTATCTCCATTCACCACATAGCCGCTGCCACCGATTTCTTTTACATTTTCTACCATGGAAATCAGCAGTATGGGCTGTGGTGTATCCTTCTCTGCAGTAAATACGGAGAACCATCCGATTTCTGTGCCATTGACATCTTCTTTTGCAGCTTTAATCTCTGCTGTTCCCGTTTTTCCCGCCAATATCCTGTCATCTCTATGCGCCCTGTATGCAGTACCCCGTGGGTCATTGACCACACCTGTCATCCCTTCCATCACTTGATTGATAATATCCTCTGAAAACATCTGCTCCTTCCACACCGTTCCTATTGCTTCTTCTTTGTATTGTATGTATGGTTTTACCATATTCCCTCCATTTAAAAAAGCAGTGTACATGGACGCTAAATGCAGAGGATTTACCAAAATCTGTCCCTGGCCATACCCACTGTCCGCCAGCTGTATTTCCGTCTCTATCCTTTCTGTATTGGAATATTGGGAATCTGACATAGTAATCTCAAAAGGAAGTTTCTGATTGAATCCCAGCTCATCCAAAGATTTCATGAGTCTTTCTGACCCGATTCTCAATGCAGCTTTTGCAAAATAAATATTATCAGAGTAAATAATTGCATTTTTCATAATGACTGGTTCATATGCCTGCAGTGTTGTGACATAATAAGACCCCCAGGAAGAATCTTTCTGCCAGGATAGGCCCTCATTGCCAAAATCCTCTGCTGGGTCAAATGCATTGTTTTTTAATCCAATTGCCGCTATGACTGGCTTAAAAGTGGAGCCTGGACACCAATTCTGACGGAAACGGTTATAGAGAGGTTTTTTGACGTCTGTGTTGAGCGAGTCCCATTTTTCCTGTGACATGCCCTGGACAAAATCATTGCTGTCATACCCCGGTGTACTCACCAGGGCCAGTATCTCCCCAGTATATGGCTGTATGGCCACGGAACAGCCCGGTACCTCTTTCATCTGCCCATATAAATCTGCCTGAAGCTCTGCATCAATGGTAAGCTGTATATCCTTTCCATCCTCCCTGGCGGAGGAAGCTATGGTTTCTTTCACCTGTCCGGTTTCGTCTACAATAGTAATCTTGCAGCCATCT
>Ga0137308_102434_pt1 | contig 12503 bp, 13 predicted proteins | sample Inofrocosms_June_FD_97181 | JGI IMG/M metagenome (GOLD analysis project Ga0137308, IMG submission 97181) | Mouse cecal microbial communities from Vienna, Austria - N-Acetylneuraminic and N-Acetylglucosamine D2O microcosms_June | ecosystem: Host-associated > Mammals > Digestive system > Large...
GCTGTATGTGACGGGCAGGGACACGCCCTATCAGGAGTTCACGCTCCGCTTCCGTGATTGCAGTTGGGAACTGGTGGAGCGGAAAGAGCAGGAACAGCTTGCCAAAGAAGCGATACCAGACATTCTTTTTCGGATTGTAAATTTCATGCAGGACAAAGGGGAATGGACTGGCACAGCCACGGAGTTACTGGACGCTCTGGGGGAAACGGAAACAGCGGCGAATGTCTTGACAAAGTGGATGAACGAGTACCGCCTTGGCTTCCTGCTTGAAAACCATATCCGTTATGATTTCAGCCGCAGGAGCAGCGGGCGGATGATTTCCCTTGCCGTTGCCACCGACATTTAAACCTATGTGACATCGGCGGCTCTGCCCCATGCGTGACGGTCATGACGATGATGACGGTGATTTTGGGATACCCCCTGCCATCGTCACCGTGATAGCGGATGTATGTAAAATCGGCAGTTATGCCCTGCGGGTGACAGCGGTGACGGTGGTGACAGTGATTTAGGGATACCCCGCCGCAGTCATCCCTACGGGAGAACACCCCGTAAACGCAAAATGCAGGCGTGGGCTTACCCGCCCTTTTCGGCTCGTAAAGCCACCCCTGCGGTCAGAAAAATCCTCCGATTTTTCCGACTGCGTTTACAGGGTGTAACACACTACACTTTGCTTTGCAAAGAGCCGTGTGCCAGACGTTCCCTCTGGACTCCCTTATGGCAGGGCTTCGCCCTGCTTATCCTACGCTTCCGCTTCGGATAAAAGGACGGCGGCATGACGGTTACGGCTCTTTTGCAGGGGTATCCCAAAATCATCGTCATCACCGTCATGACCGTCACCCAGAGGAAGATTACCCACCAAAAGAAAGGAGGAATCCTGCCATGCCCTATGCAATCCTGCGTTTCCAGAAACGCAAGGCAGGCGGCGTTGCGGCTTGCGAACGCCACAACGAGCGGAAGAAAGAAGCATATAAAAGCAACCCAGATATTGACGTGGGACGCTCCAAAGATAACTACCATCTTGTGAAGCCGCCCCGTTACACCTATAAGAAAGAGATAAACCGAATGGTGGCTGAAGCAGGGTGCAGGACGAGGAAAGACAGCGTGATGATGGTGGAAACGCTCATCACAGCTTCGCCCGAATTTATGAACAGCTTACCGTCCGAAGAACAAAAAGCCTATTTCCAGACGGCTCATGACTTCATTTCGGAGCGTGTGGGAAAGCAGAATATCCTCTCCGCAGTCGTCCACATGGACGAGAAAACACCCCATATGCATCTATGCTTTGTGCCGCTTACGCCAGACAATAAGCTGTCAGCGAAGTCCATTTTAGGCAACCAAAAGAGCCTGTCCGAGTGGCAGACCGCCTACCATGAGCGTATGTCCGCACGGTGGAATCAGCTTGAGCGGGGGCAGTCCTCAATGGAAACGAAGCGGAAACACATCCCCACATGGCTCTATAAGTTGGGCGGCAGGCTGGATAAACAGTATGCGGAAATCGTGTCTGCCCTCTCCGACATCAACGCTTTTAATGCGGGCAAGAAAAGGGATAAGGCGTTAGAACTGCTCTCCGCATGGCTTCCAGACGTGGAGAAATTCTCAAAAGAAGTCGGGAGACAGCAGGCGTATATCGACAGCCTAAAAGAGAGAATCGGGCAGGAAGCCGACTATGCGGGGCGTATGCGTGATGAGAAGTATGAGCAGGAACTAAAGGTACAGAAAGCCAACCAGAGGATATTTGAGTTGCAGAGAACCAATCAGCAGATGGAGAGGTTATTGAAAAAGATACCGCCAGAAGTATTAGAGGAATTACAGAAAGGTAATCGGAACAGAGCGAAAGAAAGGTAGGAATGTGAATGAAGAAACAGGATTTTAAGGTGTTAAAGACCGCAGATTTATATCCGTTTCCCGATAACCCGTTTCATGTGGTGGAGGATGAAATGCTGTCAGAGTTGGCAGAAAGCATTAAGGAGTTTGGAATTGTAACGCAGATAATCACACGCCCGAAAGAGGACGGGGACGGCTATGAAATCATTGCGGGACAGCGGCGTGTCCGTGCTTCGGAGCTTGCAGGGATAAACAAAATCCCCGCTTTTGTCCTGCCCTTAGACCGTGACCGAGCCATCATCACCCTTGTGGACAGCAATCTCCAAAGAGAAAACATCCTGCCATCAGAGCGGGCGTTCGCCTATAAGATGAAATCCGAAGCCATGAAGCGGCAGGGCTTCCGCACGGATTTAACCTCGTCACAAGTTGGGACGAAGTTGCGGACGGACGATAAAGTGGCGCAGGGCTTCGGCGTTGGCAGGATGACCGTGCAGAGATTTATCCGATTGACGGAACTGATACCGCCGATTTTGCAGATGGTGGACGAGGGGAAAATCTCCCTCACGCCTGCGGTGGAGCTGTCCTTTTTGAAGAAAGACGAGCAGGAAAACTTATTCGCCACGATGGAAAGCGAGGAAGCAACGCCCTCACTCTCACAGGCACAGCGGATGAAAAGCCTAAGCCAGAGCGGGCGGCTTGACATGGACACCATCTTTGCGATTATGACGGAGGAAAAGGGAAACCAGAAAGAAACCGTGAAAATTGGCATGGAGCGGTTAAAGAAATACTTCCCAAAAGGAACAACGCCGAAGCAGATGGAGGACACCATCATCAGACTTTTGGAGCGTGAATTGCAGAGGAAACGGGGCAGGGAAAGCCGCTAATCTTCTCTTTTCGGGAGGTAAATAGAAATTCTGGACAGATAAAAAAGCAGAAAGGCGAGACAGGAAATGAAAGATATTCAATATGAGATTGTAAAGGGAATCGCCGTGTTGTCGGCAAGCGACAGCGGCTACACAAAGGAAATCAATTTAATCTCATGGAACGGGAAAGAGCCGAAGTATGACATCCGCAGCTTTTCCCCAAACCGTGAGAAATGCGGAAAAGGAATCACGTTGACTGCCGATGAAGCGGCGGCACTCCTTAAAGCATTGCAGAAAGAATTGAACAGCGGGGATTGATGGTATCTGATTGGCAGGGCGGGGGGATTTTATATACTCCCCTGCCTGTCTGGAAAGGAAGGAATATGGGCGAGGATAAGAAAGCAAACAAAAAGAGAAAGCGTATTGTGGCAAAACAGCCAGTGCAGATGATTGTCAGCCGTGAATATGTCGGCACACAGACCGTTGCGGAGGCGTTCATCCCGATTATTTCCGAGGACATCCGCAGGACGATAGCCGAGGGTGACACCTTCGACAATGGGGATATATCCGCTTAAAATGTACGCAATGGAGCATGAAATTTAGTAGAGCAAAGACGGAGGTTTCACAGTATGGCAGGAATCAAAGAAGAAAAGAAAATCTATTTTGTCGGCATTTACTGCCGCCTATCGAAAGACGATGGCACGGAAAACGAGAGTGCGAGCATTGCCACGCAGAAATCCATCCTCACGGATTATGTGAAGAAACAGGGCTGGCATTTGGCAAAAACGTATGTGGACGACGGGTACTCTGGTACGAATTTCCAAAGACCGAGTTTCCAGAACATGATTAAGGACATTGAAAACGGACAGATAAACTGCGTGATTACGAAAGATTTATCACGTTTAGGGAGGAATTACCTTGACTGCGGCTTATATCTGGAAGTCAACTTCCATTAGAGAATATACGAATATGCATTTTTGGAGATTAAGTAATCTTAAATATAATTCTGTCATTTTAGCTATATGATTATGGGATATTATCATACTGGTGTTATATGTAAAACAAATTATTATGAATTTTTAGAAAGTGGAAACAGAATGTATATTTTTAATAAGTTTTTTACCAGATTATTTATATTTTGTAATACTAAAGTATCTAAATTTAAGTTCGATTAATGTTGAGATGCATATTTGAGTATTAGATCGAATTTTGGAAATATTTGTATATATCTAAAAAGTTATCAACTTTTTTCGGCATAATTCGACAAATGATATATGTCATAATGAATCATAATAAAATTATTCTGGATCAAGGTATCAATATAGTGTCAATAATTGAATTATAAAATGCTTTTTCTGCTTATCACAAGAAGTGGAAAGTAGGTATGAGTACTTTGGACATGGAATTTTCTTGGGTAATTTCGGTAATTTGGAAATATTGTTTTGTTCTACAATTTTTGTTATGAGGAGGAATTAATTATGGCCACTATCAACCGTGAAGGATTGATGATTGCGATTGCAGGTGCAAAAACGCGTGTTCGTTTTTTAGGTGTACTTTCATTTGACATTAACTGGGATAAATTTAAAGAGGATTGGTGCAAGCGTATTGACAGTGGTACTTTGCTGGTTGAAATAATTTGTGAAGCAGCCCATTTTGTTAGCGGACAGTCAATTATTGCTTCTAATAAAAAAATTAGTGGAGAAGAAAGAAGCTATGAATTGGGGAGTTTTATTAACATTATAAATGCTCCTGAAGCGAAACTTCGTAAGTATTTTATTGATAATAATTGCCGTAACTTGGAGCCTGTTGAGGATATTCCAAAGGATGAACGAGAAGGCTACAAGCAATATTTCTCGCTTAGAACTTGTTATTTACAGATTCCAATACCAGCAGTAAATATTGATGACGATTATTATATTGCGTTGCCTTTAACACGTTTTTCTACTTTGGATAAGTTTGAGAAGATAGATGAGACGCATACTTGGTATAACGAGTTCTCATTGTATTTTAAGACTTACTTTGATAACCCCGAAGGTGCGAAGCGTTTTTCAACTGAAGAAACAAAGAAAGGTAATAGGCTCGAAATTATACAGGCTTTTGATGAAAAACGTAATCCCATAGGAATTCTTCCACGCGACTCGTTTTTAGATACAGTGCAAGTAAAACTGGTTGTTTGGGCGTTGATTTTTACTCGTAGCGGTAAATTGCTTATTCACAAGCGAAAAGAAAATGCAAAAGACAATCAAGGGATGTGGGATAAGTCTGTTGGTGGTCATGTTGCAATAGATGATGTTGATACTGTTAAGGCAGTTGCACGTGAACTGGCTGAGGAATTATATATTCAGGAGGCAAGTGAGCAGGGGGAACACGGAAAAATAACTTTTGTCAAAGTAAACTCTGATAAGATGATATTTCTAGGAGAGTGGTTGCCTGATAGAAGATATACACTTCCGTTTGAAGATGTCAAGAGTCATAAGGATGAGTATTACTATTTCCGAATGAATTATCCGTTCAGCACAACAGTTAAAAACTCTCCTCGTCATTTGCCAAATGGGGATATTCAAGATGTATCCGTGTTTGCTGATGTTTATGTTTGTATTGCAGCAGAGAATTTTGATACGGACAAACTTGAAAATTCCGAATACGAAGTATTGGAGTTATATGAATTAAAGGATGCGTTTAACTCTAATGTAATTACGAGAAAAAATGGTAAAACGGAAAAATTTTCTGTTTCTCCTGACCTACGTTCGATTATTCGGTCGTCAATGTGGGATGATTTGGCATCATTCTCGGATTATGTGAAAACATATTTTAGTGCAAACGGAAATGGCAAAGGGGGAGATAACCAATGATGCCTTATGTAATTACGCTTACTGGAGCCTCACAGTGCGGAAAGTCACACGTAATTGATATATTACATAAACTAGGAAATGATCCGTTATATTCTGGTCGAGACTTTCATCCAGTAACATTTCAAAAATATACAACTCGAGATTTTAGAGATTATGAGATTTCTGCTATTATTAATGGAAAAGCTGATATCCTTGATCAAAAACCAGTAATTGGTAGGTGGAATGAATGTGAGGATTTAGATTCTGAGCAACTTCGCTATGAGAGGATGGTAGCTTTCAAAAGATTAAAATGCGACTTAGCGTATGAACAATTTGGAGACAGATATGGTCTTAAACTAGAAGATCTGTATGCATATCTGAAAAATTGTCAAACGCCGATAGTTGTTCTTAACGATGTGAGAACTGTTGAGGATATAAAGACAAAACTTGGAGGTCAATGCTTTAGCATTTTCATTTTTCGGGAGGCACCAAACAAAGAACATTTTATTAAGATAGGACAGGAACGCAACGAACCATTGAATAAGACGGAAATTAGGTTTAAAAAAGCAGAGAATATTTATCGGATTTATATAGAAAATATTCATATTTTTGACAAGCTAATTTTGAATGTCGGAGATGATGCAGATTCACTTGAAAAAATTTTACGAAGCCTTGTTGAATATTTATGCCAGCCAATGAAAATGTTTAGTTCGGGAGGTAGATATGCATAATTTTACACCGCGCCTTTTCCTTGTAGTTGGAAGTCCAGGATCTGGAAAAGATGAACTTATGACAGCTGTAAATACAATAGGTTCCCTTCATGCTGAAATTGTCCCTAAGCACACAAGTCGATTACAAAATGTGGATGATGGAGATGAAATGATTTGTCGTGCATGGCTTGATAAGGATGGGAAAACCGAAATTGAAAATCCTAAGTGGGATTTGAATGGTTGTGATGTTAAGTACGAGAATTTTGGTACACAGTATGGCGTAAAGACATCTGCTATTTGGGACAAACTTCGTCATGGTATAATGCAAGTCGCTGTTGTGAGTGATAGTGATGCTCTCAACCAATTAAAAGGAAAGTTTGGTAATCTTGCAGTTGTTGTCTATGTTTACTCTCAAATATCACGGGAGCAATATCGGGAAAAACAGATTCAAAACAAATTGAACCCGAAAAATGGAGTTGTAAAGTCAGAATTAACAGAAGATGACAATGTATATATTGAGAAACGAGTAGCTGATTTTGATAAGGCTTGGCAGATTTATGTTGATAATTTTATGTTGTTCGACCATGTCCTTATTTATGCCGATATGCAAGAGGATTTGTTTGATCAAGTTTTTCGCCTGTTTAAGGCTTATGAGCGTGGATTTTTGAAATAACGTACAAAGGATTGGGTATTATGATTAAAAAATTGTTTTTGATAGATGGTCTTGCAGGTACTGGTAAAAATGACCTTATAGACTTTATTGAGCAAAAGCATCATTCGACATCAACGGTCGTGTATAAATATACAACTCGTACTCACAGAAATCCAGAAGAGGCAAAAAAAACGGATTTAATGTTTGTTTCTAGGGAGGATTTTGAAAGTAGATGTGATGAAGAATTTTATCATTATTCGTATGCTGATGGGTGGTATGGCTTTAGCAAAAAGGATGTAGCGGATGCTCTTAATAAGTTTGAAAATGTGTTTGTTATTATACGTAGTAGAGACATTATAGCTAAGCTCACATACGATTTTTCTAGGCTGGCATTGGTTATTCCAATTTTCATCTATACTGATCGTAGTCTTATCATAGAACGACTTAAAAGTGAGGGATTCAGTCAAGAGAACATTAATTTTCGTTTACAACGTTCAACGTACTCGTGGAATGATTATTTGGAATATCCCGATGGAAATATTAGAGTTATAATTAATAATTCTGATAAAAGTGATTTTCACCGCAAAATTAATTCATTAATAGGAGAGTTTTCTATGGATAAAATTGATCTACCTAATTACATTTATATTAATCCGCATCAAAAATTTGAGTTGATTAAGCCGCTTGTTGGTTTCAAGCAAGATATCAAAGAACGTCTTGAACGTTTTCCATATGAAAAGAATATTTTTCTAATGATGAAGTTTAGAAAGGATAACGAAGACTTTTCTGAATTTATTAAGACAGAGATTGCGAATGCAGGATTTAATTGTGTTAGAGCTGATGATGCTGAATGGAATATAACAAAAAATGTATATAATCCACTAGCTGTGTTATATTGCTGTAAGTTTGGTATTGCATTGTTTGATCAACCGGAGGAAGGGCAAAATTATAGTCCAAATGTGGCATACGAACTAGGCATAATGCACTATCAGGGAAAAAATGTTTTACTGTTGACACACAGTGACCTACCACAAATGCCGTTTGATTTAATCAAGGATCTTCGTAAAGATTATTATAAAGAGATTGATTTTAGGCGGATATTTACTAAATGGTTAAAGGAAGTATCTGCAAATTAAAGAATACGGCTAACAAGTTAAAATATTTGTTCCAATCTGAGTTTTCAGAGACTATTTCATATTTTGTGTAGGGGTGGATATGACATCTGATTCTGGCATATAGATTAAAAGAATGAGATACAGAATGAAGTGTCTAACATTACAGTGTTTTTTCGTAAATAATTAAAAGAATAATTTTACAAAATGTATTTTGAAGCATTGAATAATTTATTATATTTCGCGGGAGGTTTATCCTATTTTGAGAGTTATTTTCAGAGTTTTAACATTATAAGGCATTTTCCAATAATCGAAATTGACGGTTAAATAACAGGCATCTTTATATTTTCAAAAAAATCAGAATACCATGTCTAAAATCACGCTTCCTTAGCGGCTACTGGGTGAGAGGTCAAATCCTCCCGCCCTATTTTTATTGCCACAAAACGATTCCATACATTATCGCTCCTTGAAAACTTCACAGCAGCCGCCAGAGGGATACCCGTCGCAGGGGACAGCAGAGCCACAACATAAGCCTGCCCCCTGCTCAATCCGTGCATAGCACAGACGGAGGAAACGCCGCTTTAGAAAAGCATGGAACTGTATGGACTGGCTGTATTACATACCCTTGCTTTAATGGCAGGGGTAAATAAATTCAAGGAGGGCAACGCCTATGTGCAACAAAACAAAACCAACACGGAGGGAGGGGTTCTATGCAGCAGTTACAGACGGTGGATGCTGACACGCTCCTTTATGAACCGCTTGAAAAGCCGTCCTTTGTGGTGGACGGTCTTATCCCCACGGGATTGTCGCTGTTCTGCGGCTCACAGAAAATCGGCAAGAGCTGGCTCATGCTGAAACTCTGCCTTTGCGTGTCGCAGGGAATCCCCTTATGGGATATGCCGACATTGGAGGGCGATGTGCTTTATCTATGTTTGGAGGACACGTTCTGCCGCATACAGGACAGGCTGTTCCGCCTGACGGACGAAGTAAGCGGACGGCTCCATTTTGCCGTGGCAAGCTGCAAGTTACCAGACGGTCTTATTGTGCAGCTTGAGGACTACCTGAAAGCATATCCCAACAGCAGGCTGATTGTCATTGATACGCTGCAAAAAATCCGTACCGCTTCCAAAGACAACGCCTATGCAAACGATTACGGGGATATATCTCTGTTAAAAGATTTTGCCGACAGGCATTCTCTCTCGGTGGTAGTCGTACACCATATCCGCAAGCAGAACGACAGCGATGTGTTCAACAAGGTGTCTGGCACGACAGGCTTGACAGGGAGTGCGGACGCTACCTTTGTACTGGAAAAGGAGAGCCGTGCATCTGATACCGCAAAGCTGTTTGTCACTGGCAGGGACACGCCTTACCAAGAGTTCACGCTCCGTTTCCGTGATTGCAGTTGGGAATTGGTAAAGCGGCAGACGCAGGAGCAGCTTGCGGTGGCAGAGATTCCCCCTGTCCTTTTTCGGGTGGTGTCGTTCATGCAGGACAGGAAGGCATGGTCTGGCACGGCTACGGAGCTTCTGGAGGTCATGGGGGAAAGCGGGGAGCTGTCCACGGTTATCACAAAATGGCTCAACGAGTACCGCTCCACATTCCTTTATGAGAATGGCATTCAGTATGACTATCAGAGGAAATATAACGGCAGGAAGATTATCCTTGCAAGATGCGGCGGGGAGCATGACAGCCATGACGGGTATGACGGCAGTTTTGGGATGCCCCCTCATGCTGACATGGCTGACACGGGCAATGCCGACAATCTTCCATCCGAAGCGGAGAGCGGAGGATAAAGCAGGGCGAAGCCCTGCCATAAGGGAGTCCAGAGGGAACGTCTGGCACACGACTTTGCAAAGCAAAGTGTAGTGTGTTACACCCTGTAAACGCAGTCGGAAAAATCGGGGGATTTTTCTGACCGCAGGGATGGGTTTACGAGCCGAAGAAAGGCAAGGAAACTCCTCGCCTGTATTTGCGTTTACAGGGTGTTCTCCCGTAAGGGATGACAGCGAAAGGGGTATCCCAAAATACCCGTCATACCTGTCATAGCTGTCATGCCGTCGGGAAAGACTGCCCCTGCCAGCACTGAAAGAATAGATAGCAGTATTCTGTCATCAGAGTGTGCCTTTTCCTGCAAGATGAAACTGGAAGTGATGAAGCGGCAGAGCTTCCGCACGGATTTAACCTCGTCCCAACTTGGGACGAAGTTACAGACAGATGATATTGTAGAGCAGGGCTTTGGTATTGGCAAAACAACCGTACAGCCTTTTATTCGATTAATGGAACTGATGCCGCCGATTTTACAGATGGGAAACGGGTGAAAATCGCCCCCACGCCTGCGATGGAGCTGTCCTTTTTGAAGAAAGGGGAACAAGAACAGCCGTTGATATTTTGTTTTCGGTTGGTAAATGCGGCATGGTCGTCACAATGAAAGAAAAGAAAAATCTCTTTGCAGCATTGAAAGAAGAACTGGAAAATAAATGTTTTTATTTGGATTAGGGACGTTTTCCTATGCCCCTTTTCCAGATTTAAGGGAGGATATATGCCTATGGCAAAAACAGCTACACACCCGAAAATAGAGGTTCTGCCTGTCTATCTGGGCGGCAGGGTTATGAGGGAAGCATTTATTTCCCTGCTTGTAAACGAGGTGCGGAGGGGAAAATCCTCTCCACGCACCTTTGAGATAATAAAAGATACAGAATACAATGGGGACAGAAAATGAAGAAAGGGGATGCATGGAATGGGTATTTTAAGAACCGCATTGTACTGTAGGCTGTCAAAGGACGACATGGCGCAGGGGGACAGCGAAAGCATAAAAACGCAAAAAGCGATGCTGACACAGTACGCTAGGGAGCATGGGTTTTTAGTCGTTGAAACCTATGTGGATGACGGTTGGAGCGGTTTGAATTTCGACAGACCAGACTTCAACCGTATGCTGGATGACATTGAAGCGGAGAAAATTGACGTAGTAATCACAAAGGACTTGTCACGTCTGGGGCGTGACCATCTGAAGGTCGGGCATTTCACGGAGATTTATTTCCCGATGAAAAACGTGAGGTATATCGCCGTCAATGACTGCGTGGACACCGCCAACAAGAATAACGACATTGCCGCATTGAAGAACGTGATGAACGAATTTTACAGCAGGGACAATTCACGGAAAATCCGTTCTTCCATTCGGGCAAGGGCGAAAGCGGGGCTTTACCGCTGCTCCTATGCGCCGTTCGGATACCGCAAATCGTCTGACAACCACAATAAGCTGGTAGTCGATGGGGAAACGGCATGGATTGTAAAACGGATTTTTGAGCTTGCAAATGCGGGCATGGGGGCGCACAAGATAGCAAGTATTTTTCGGGATGAAAAAGTGTCCTGCCCCTCATGGTGGCAGCATACCCGCGGGGAGAAGCATTACCCCGAACGCTTCAAAAACCCCCAGAACCAGTATGAATGGTCGCACACCATCATCCGAAACATGATAGGCAACCCCGTGTATCTCGGTCATTCCGTGATGTGCAAGACGGAAACTATTTTTAAAGTTGGCAAATATAAGAAGCTGCCAGAAGAAGATTGGATACGGACAGACAATACCCACGAGCCATTGGTTTCGCAGGAAATGTTTGACGGGGCGAATGCAAAGATTTTAAGCAGGAAGCGTGACACGACAAATAATTTTGTGTCGGTTTTCTCTGGGCTAGTGAAGTGCGGAACTTGTGGGAAAGCCCTTGCTCTACGGTACTGGGGCAGGGACAGGCACCGTATCTATGTCTGCACCACATATGCCCACAACACGAAAGTCTGCACAGACCACCGCATTTATTACGAGGATTTATATAATGCCGTGCTTGCCGACATCCAGTATCATGCCCGCCTTGCTTTTGAAGACAGGGAGAAAGCGGTGGCTCTGGCAGTGAAGATGAACGCCAAGGCGGAGGGGAACAGGGGTAAAAACAACGAAACGAAGCTGAAACAGGCGAGAAAACGCTACGATGAAGTGACGAGATTGTTTGACCGTCTGTATGAGGATTCCCTTGCGGGGCGTATTTCCAATGAAAATTTCACCCGATTGATTGATAAGTACCAGACCGAACAGGGGAAATTATTGGAGCAGATAGCAACGCTTGAAGATGCGTTGCAGGAAGTTAAGGACAGCAAGAATAATGCAGTGCAGTGGGCAGAACTGATGGCGGGGTATGTGGGGATAACGGAACTGACCGCCGAGAACCTTAATCTTTTAGTAGAGCGGATTGAGGTGTCTGACCGAACGGAAACAGAGGACGGGATGCAGCAGACCGTCAAAATCTGTTACCGCTTCGGCGGTTACATAGGGGAGCAGATTGTCAAGACGAAGATGATTCGGAAGCCCCGCAAAAAAAGGGACTGCCCACGAAAAACAGTGATGGCAAAATAAACTATGATAGCGGATGTACACATAATGGAGAAAACATTTTTTGAAAAAATCAGCGGCGAATTTGAACGACAGGGGGATTACCTTATCCCCTGCCTTGCATTACCTC
>Ga0137308_102436_pt1 | contig 12496 bp, 9 predicted proteins | sample Inofrocosms_June_FD_97181 | JGI IMG/M metagenome (GOLD analysis project Ga0137308, IMG submission 97181) | Mouse cecal microbial communities from Vienna, Austria - N-Acetylneuraminic and N-Acetylglucosamine D2O microcosms_June | ecosystem: Host-associated > Mammals > Digestive system > Large...
GAGAAAGCGACGGATCAGGATGCTTATTTCCGAAGCCATGAAACACAGATTATTCTGTTTGGCGGCGCTGAAAATATGCTGAAGCGGTACGGAATAAAGACAACCTCGCTGGATGTGGAAAAGATGCAGGCAGAATATGATGCAATGACTGCACAAAAAGCAAAGTTGAAGAAAACATACCAGACAACAGAAAAAGAGGCGGCTGAAGCGGATAAACAGTTGAAGAACATAAGACAGTATTTAGGGATTGAAAAAGAAAATCAGGAAAGAAAAAAGCCTGATCGGAAACAAGAAATGAGTCTATAAGAAAGAGAGGAAATTGCTATGAATATAACATATGAAAAATGTGGAGATTATCTGATACCGAACTTAATTCCTGATCCGGAGCCGGAGGGAGAGTTGAGAAAGTTTGGATTGATGAGGAAATCCTATTTGGAAAGCAACAGGAGAGGTATTTATTCGGGATTACTGTTATCTGGAGAATTAAAGAATCATCTGTTGATGATACAGGAACAGGCAGAGGAAAGATTTGACTTACTTGTGGAGCAGATGGTAAAACAGGAGGGAGTGACGGAGCAGTTAAAGGCACAGGATCAGATGCTTTGGGTGCGGAGAATGAATAGCATTAGGGCGAGAGCAGAGGAGATTGTGAGGGAAGAAATTATATTTGTATTATAAGAAGGTAGCTGCCGGCAATGTTGCATCGGCAGCTATTTTCCGCTTTCATATTATTGTTATATTGTCATGAATTGTATTGCGTTTTCATGAAAAATCATTTATTATAGGGGTATGGGAAATATATTCTCATATTTGAGGAGTTTTATATGGAAAAATTAGTGGATTTTGAATGTTATCCCGTCAAAAAGGCATTAAAGATATTATTGCAGGATAAATCAACAAAAAAGAATATTATATGGGCAACGGACCCACCGGATTTAGTCGGAATAGAATATTCAGACAGAAGTCAAATTACAATAAATCAGATTATATCTTTTCCAAATGTGATTCAGCCAAGAATTAGTAAATTTTCAGAGGAACAGCAGGAGCGAACAAAAAGGAAGGGGGAAGTATTTACACCGGCATGGGTATGTAATGTAATGAATAATTTATGTGATGAAGAATGGTTTGAAAAGAAAGATGTGTTTAATCGCCAGGAAGATAGAATGTGGATTACGAATAAGGGAAAAATTGTATTTCCGGATACAAAGAGCTGGATGCAATATGTGGATTCAAGGAGACTAGAAATTACATGCGGCGAAGCGCCTTATTTGGTATCCAGATATGATGCATCGACAGGGGATTATATTAAACTACACAATCGCATTGGAATATTAGACCGTAAAATGCGTGTAGTAAATGAAAATACAGAGAACAAAGACGAGTGGTGGAAATGGACTACAAGGGCGTTTCAGAGCGTATATGGATATGAGTATCAGGGAGATAGCCTATTGCTTGCGAGGGCAAATATTCTGCTGAGTTTTGTTGAATACTATTTTGAACGATGGAAGAATGAGCCGAAGGAAAAAGAAATATTAAGTATAGCTAATATTATTGCGTGGAATATATGGCAGATGGACGGACTGAAGAACACAGTTCCATTTGGGAAACCATATGAGGAATTTCGGCAGATAACAATGTTTGATCTGTGCAAAGAGCAAGAACAAGAGAAACAGGAAGCAGTACCATGCAGAATTTATGACTGGCGCGCTGGTAAGTCTATACTATTTATATCGTTAAAGAAAGAAGGATAATAAGATGAAATTTGATTTTGTTATAGGGAATCCACCGTATCAAGATGAGTCGAATGGAGAAAAAAGAAACTATGCACCACCCGTATACAATTTGTTTCTAGATGAGGCATATAAAGTAGCAGATGTAGTAGAGATGATACATCCGGCTAGATTTTTATTTAATGCTGGTTCTACGCCTAAAGATTGGAATGAGAAGATGCTGAGCGATTCACATTTAAAAGTTCCTTTCTATGAACAAGACAGTGATAAAGTTTTTCCAGGAATCTCGACACCTATTAAGGGTGGAATTGCAATAACATATAGAGATAGTAATAAGGAGTATGGGGCTATTCAGGCTTTTACGCAATATGAAGAAATGAATTCCATTGTACACAAGGTAACAACTCGAAAAGATTTTGTCAGCTTGTATGATATTGTATACTCCCGGACATCGTATAGGCTTACGGACGAAATGCATAAGGAATATCCTGAGGCAGTAAAAAAACAAAGCAAAGGTCATTTATATGACATGTCATCAAATATATTCAAGTTACTGCCCGAAATATTTTATGATGAGGTTCCAGATGATGATAATGAGTACATAGGAATTGTAGGAAGGGATGGTCAAAGAGTAACTAAATATATTAAGCGTATATTTGTTAATGATGTAGATAATCTGAAATTTTATAAATTGTTTGTTGCACAGGCAAATGGAAGTGGTTTATTTGGAGAAGTCTTAAGTCCGCCTATTATAGCAGAACCGAATTTGGGACATACAGAAACATTCTTGAGTATTGGGAAATTTGAATCGTTATATGAAGTACAAGCATTAGAAAAATATATAAAAACTAAGTTTTTAAGGGCATTGTTAGGGGTCCTGAAGGTGACACAGAATGGTAACAAGCCTGTGTGGAGAATGATTCCAATACAAGAATTTTCGCAAAACTCAGATATAGATTGGAGCCTATCTATATCACAAATTGATAAACAATTGTATGAAAAATATGATTTAAGTAATCAAGAAATGCAATTCCTTGAAACGAATGTAAAGGAGATGGAGTAATGGCAGAAATCAAGCTGAAAACTACAAAGAAAATTGTGCCAATGATTTATGCTTACTCCACGCCTGAAATTGCGAGGCACAATGGTTGGACAAAGATTGGATATACAGAGCAGGGTGTTGAAAAACGCTTAAAGCAGCAGACACATACAGTAGATGTGCGTTTTCATGAGGAATGGCGGGGAAATGCTATTTATGAAGATGGTACAGGAGAAGCATTTAGGGATACGGATTTTCACGCTTACTTACAGAAATTAGACATTGAGCGGGAAGAACATACAGAATGGTTTCATGTGAACGGCGCAGAGTCGAAAGGGCATTTCTATGATTTTAAATCCAATCATGGAGTATTGGATCTGCCCGACACCGTTATGCCCTATCAGTTACGAAATGAACAATCAGAGGCAGTTGAAAAAACGATAGACTATTTTAATGCTCATGAAAAGGGTGAGTTTCTATGGAATGCAAAGCCGCGATTTGGCAAAACACTTTCCATATATGATTTTTGCAAGAAAATAAAAGCAAAAAATGTTTTAATCGTTACAAATCGTCCGGCAATTGCAAATAGCTGGTATTCGGATTATGTTCAGTTTTTGGGAGCAGAATCTGAATACTATTTTGTCAGCCATGTGGCGGCATTGGTTGGAAAGCCATATGTTATGACGAGAGAAGAGTATATCAAAAAGATTATCACTGAAAGTATAGAGCATGGCTGCATTGAATTTGTCAGTTTGCAGGATTTAAAAGGTTCTCTTTACTTTGGTGGTCAGTATGATAAGCTTGCAGAAGTCAGTGATGATCCGAAAAAAGGACAGACATGGGATGTTCTTGTGATTGATGAGGCGCATGAAGGTGTTGATACCTATAAGACGGATATTGCGTTTAATCGTATTAAAAGAAGATTTACAATCCATCTGTCAGGTACTCCGTTTAAAGCGCTTGCAAATGATAAATTTCTGGCGGATGCAATTTATAATTGGACATATGCAGATGAACAAGAGGCAAAAAGGGAGTGGGTTGGAGAGGTTGGAGACCAGAATCCATATGAAAACCTGCCCAAATTAAATCTTTATACTTATCAGATGTCTGAGATTATTAAAGATGAACTACAGCAGGGTATAGAGATTGAGGGAGAAACAGAAGAATATGCTTTTGATTTGAATGTATTCTTTGAAACGCGAAATGAGAAGTTTGTGCATGAGAGTTCTGTTGATAAATTTTTGGATGCCATGACTACACAGCTGAAATTTCCATTTTCGACAGAAGAACTGCGGCAGGAGTTGAAGCATACATTTTGGCTTTTGAATCGGGTAGACAGTGCAAAGGCGCTTGCTAAAAAACTGGAAGAACATCCTGTATTTGGCGAATATAAGATTATTCTTGCAGCAGGAGACGGGCGATTGGATGATGAGGGTGATACAGAAAAATCATATGATAAGGTAGTTGACGCCATTCGCAAATATGAAAAGACGATTACCCTTTCAGTAGGGCAGTTGACTACAGGAATTACGATTCCTGAATGGACAGCGGTACTTATGCTCAGTAATATTAAAAGTCCTGCATTGTATATGCAAGCAGCGTTTCGTTCGCAAAATCCTTGTTTATTTTCAAATAATGGAGAGTTTTACCGAAAAGAGAACGCATATGTGTTTGATTTCGATCCGGCAAGGACTTTAATAATATATGAAAAGTTTGCAAATGACTTATCAAAAGAAACTTCAGAGGGAAAGGGAGATTCGGATAAAAGGAAAGAGAATATAAAAAATCTCTTGAATTTTTTTCCGGTTATTGGAGAAGATGAAGCGGGAGAAATGGTAGAATTGGATGCCGAAAAAGTTCTCTCGATTCCAAGAAAAATCAAATCACAGGAAGTTGTAAAGCGTGGATTTATGAGTGATTTTCTCTTTCAGAATATATCCAATGTGTTCCATGCGCCGCAGGAAGTCATTGACATTATCCAAAATTTTACTCCGATACAGGAGCAAAAGAGCAAGGTGGATATTACTCCATCAACAGGCAAGGAGTTGTCTTTGGACGAGAATGGAGAAGTATCATTGGAAGATGGGTATGTTATTGGCAAATCGGCTGAAATATTTGGTGATAAGATATTTGGAACAGTACCGGATTGTCTGCATACTGCCATAGATGAAATATCAGTGGAAAATGAGGAAGTTGCAGAAGAACCAATTGAGAAATTTAAAAAGTTACTTCATACACAGGCGGTAAAATCGATTGTAGAGACTGCTAAAGAAGAGTATGGCTCCGATATGAAAGTATCTGATAAGAATCGTATTGAGAGTAAGATGAAAGAAGATGCAAACCGGCTGGTGGATAAAGCATATGCTGATTATTCGATTACCCAGAAGGTAATTGAAAAGGAACGACAAGAGCTGCTTGAAAATTGTGTAAGGGAATCTACCGACTGGTATGCGGTAAACAGAGATTATGATGAACGACAGAAGAAAGCAACGGAATCCTTAATTGCGACACTGAAAGATTCGGTGGATGAATTTGTACAGTCCGCAAGTCAAGAAGTTGTAAAAACCGTGGAAACAAAGAAAAAGGAGCAGGAAAAGAAGGGATATGAGGACACCGTTCGAGATCATCTTCGAGGATTTTCAAGGACAATACCGTCATTTTTAATGGCGTATGGAGATGATACAGTAACTCTTGCAAATTTTGACCAGATTATACCGGATAATGTTTTTTTAGAGGTTACAAGCATTACATTAGAACAATTCCGATTTTTGCGCGATGGAGGTGCCTATATTAATGCCGTTACAGGCGAAGAAGAAATTTTTGAGGGAAAGCTCTTTGATCCGGTTGTGTTTGATGACTCTGTAAGAGAATTTCTGCGTGTGAAAGAAAAACTGGCGAATTACTTTATTGAGGAAAACACCGAGGATATTTTTGACTACATACCGCCACAGAGAACGAATCAGATATTTACACCGAAGTGGGTTGTGAAGAAAATGGTCGATATGTTAGAGGAGGAAAATCCCGGATGCTTTGATGACGCAGAAAAGACGTTTATAGATCCGTATATGAAATCAGGAATGTATATAACGGAAATTGTGAAACGTCTCTATCAAAGTGAAGCAATGAAGAAACTGTATCCCGAAGATGAAGTAAGATTGCAGCATATTTTTGAAAAGCAGGTGTATGGGTTAGCACCGACGGAGATTATCTATCGGATTGCGCTTAGTTATATTCTTGGTTTTGCAAAGGGAGATACGCTTATTAAGCATAATTTCCAACAGGTTGATGCACTGAAATATGCAAAAGAAGGAACTTTAGAACAGAAATTATCGGAAATTTATGGAGGGTAAAATAGTGGCAAGGGCGAAAAAGGATAATGTGCCAGTCAGTGTGCGGTTGGAGAAAGGAATCTTCGAGAAATTAAGCAAATTTTGTGAAGATTCCGGACAACCAAAGACTGTGGCGGTGGAGAGGGCGTTGGAAATGTATATTGATGATTATTATGAGAAGATGGGGACTGGCATAAATTGATAAAATTATTTAATGCTGTATAGTTTTTCATATTGCAGAAGAAGAGAGAACAATTAATTAAAAATCAAACAAATTTAAGAAATTAGCATTTTAAGCGATATGGAGAAGCAGGGAAAATTAAATTTACAAACAGAAAGTTGGAAAATATGGATTTTAAAAGCATAGAAGTAATTGGTAAAAGTCCAAATTCATTGGATTCGCTTGCGCCTTATGTAGGGAAAATGCGTCCAGAATTGGTAGATTGGTTGATAAAGAAATTTGCTTATCCTCAAGGCACTATATATGATCCGTTTTCTGGTTCAGGTACAGTGTTGCTTGAAGGCTGGAAAAACGGATATCATGTAATAGGAAGTGATTTAAATGAGTACGCTATTGTATTGTCAAAAGGTAAGATGAATCCATATATAAATGAACAGGTCGCGTTGGAAAAATTGGCAATATATAAAACAAGGGTAAATAGATGGCTGCTTAGGAACCGAGAAGTTCAAGTGCCGCAATGGGTAAGTCAATTTTACCATCCTGATACATTAAGGGAAGTATGTGCATGGACGCAGGTGTTAAGATATAATAAAGAGTGGTTTTTTTTGTCGTGCTTATTGGGAATATTACATCATCAAAGACCAGGATTTTTATCATATCCCTCTAGTCACGGGGCACCGTATCTTAGAACTAATAAATATCCAAAAGAAGATTATCCAGATATGTATGAATATAGAGAAGTATTTCCTAGATTAGAAGCAAAAATCGCTCGTGTATATAAAAAAATTCCAAGACTTGATTATAGTATAGAGAGAGAAGTATATAAAAAGGATGCAACAAAGATGAAAATGATAGGCAAATTAGTTGAAACAATTATTACAAGTCCACCATATATGAAATCTTTAACGTATGCAAGGGACAATAGGCTTAGATTATGGTTTTTGGGGATAGAAGATTGGCAGAAGTTGGACCAAAGCATTTCGCCAGATAGGAATTACTTTTTTGAAGAAATGAAGTGTTGCTTTAAAAATTGGTACAAAATGCAACCTCCTGAAGGAATATGTGTTTTAGTAGTCGGAAATTTGGAAACAAAGTATAAAGGAGAGAAGCATAAAATCCCGGATGTATTAGTTGAGATTGCAAGACCGTATTATTGTTTGTTCGATTCGTATATTGATCCAATACCAGAAAAAAGAAAAGTTGTGAAGGGAAACACAAAAGTAAAACAAGAAGTGGTTCTTGTTTTTAGAAGGAGATGAGTAAAATATGGAACAGGATAAATTTATAAATCAATTCATTGACAAGAGATACAAGGTTATGCGAAAGATTAATTCTGGAAATGTCGGGTCTGTTTATTATGCTGAGGATACATCTATTCAAGATGTAAAAGCTATTAAATTTATCCCTAAAGTGCGAATTGAACGTAATAAGAATTGGAAACAAGAGATTATAAAAGTAAATCAGCTAGCGTATCAACCCGGGATAGTAAAATTTCATAAGTTTGATGAGACAAAAATTGGCGATGAAGAATATATTTACATAATATGGGATTATATTCCGGGAAAAAGCTTGCGCCAACTGATTGAAAATAAAGAAGTAACTATGCAATTGTTAATAAATGTTATTGAAACTGCATTAAAAGTCTTTTTTGCATGTGGGCAGTTAGGGATACAGCATGGGGATTTTCATTCGGGAAACATTTTAATACAAGATGCCAATGAATTATCATTCGTTCCTAATGTTAGAGAAGTTTGGATAACTGATTTTGGATATGGAACATTTTCCAATGAGATACCTCCAATGGATGATTATAAAGGATTGGCAAGGATTATACAGCAATCGCTTGAGGTTATAAATGTTCACACGTTGGAAAAGGAAGATAGGATAAAGTATATAGCATTAAAGAATGAATTTCCTAAATATTTGTTAGAAGAAAATGGAGTAGAAGAAGAGTATGCACGTAATCCTCGTAAGTTGCATGAGAAGATGTTGCAAATGTTCGTTGAGCAACCAGATTTATCTGGAGAAGAGAAAAATGTTGGTGATTATTTGGCAGCAGAACTGATTGGGGATCGGTATGACGAATGGGATGCGCTTTTTGTACCGAAATTTTTGGCGGTAGATGATTTGTTAGATCGAAATATATGTGTGCTGACGGGATTACGAGGTTGTGGGAAAACGATGATGTTTCGTAGACTGAGTTTTGATTTTCAATCGAAGTTAGGAAAATCTGGAATAAGGGGAGAAGATGGTTTTGTAGGTTTTTATTTAAATGCGAGAACAATCGCAGAAGCATTTCCGTGGTTGCCAGATAGAAAAGAAAGTGATGCTAGAAAGCAAGTGATAAATTTTTTTCATTTAAAATGTATTATTGAGGTGTTATCGTGGTTAAAATTGTATGTAAAAGAAGAATTAGATTGGGCGTGGTTATATCAGTATTTTTCTGCATTTTATGATACGGAATTATTTATTACAAAAACCGTAGAAGCATCGATTAATAGTGTCTTGGAGTGTTGCAATGATGAACTGCAACGGAGCAAATTAGATGACAGATATGTTAATCAAGGATGGCATTTTACTGATTATGATTGTTTAGAATGTTTTATGGGTATAATACAAAAAAATTGCCCATTTGCTTTTGGAAAGTCTTTTTATTTTTTCTTAGATGATTATTCAACACCATTAGTTACTGAAGCAACACAACATATAATAAATCCTATTATCTTTCGAAGAAATTCGGTGGTATATTTCAAGATTTCTACAGAAAGTACAGAAAGTATTGAAAAGGTAGGATTAAATGGGAAAATACTGGAGGATGGAGCTGATTATAAGTTAATTGAATTGGGAATGGCATCATTAACACAGAAAGTTGAGGATGTAAGTGATATTATAAGTGCTATTTTCGAGAAACGAATTAAACGTAGTTATGTTTTTTCGAATTTTGAATTGAGATTGCAAAATTTTTTAGGGAATACACAACTTAGTAATAATGAACGCGCAAATAAGATTAGAGAAAATGATAGGCAAACATTATATTATGGGATTGAAGATTTTTGCGCCATTTGGTCGAGTGATATAAGAGAATTGATAAAGATATTTGCTGAAATGGTTTCAACGCAAGGAGAATCTTCACTTGAAATAAAAAAACAAAAAAAATTTGCCGAAGAATGTCAACCTATAATTGATATTAAAATTCAGGATCGAGTATTAAGGGAGGCGGGAGGACACTTTGTTGATGCATTACCTACTGCAGTAAATCCATCTAGGAGAAAAGAGTATAAGAAAGAGAAGAAATATGGGGAGCATTTATATGATATTGTTATGGCAATACAAGAGATGGCTTATTGCGACTTGCAGAATAAGGACTCCAAAAATCAGGATAAAAAACCACCTAAGCAGGCAAGAAAAATTGAACTGACATCTGCTAATGGTAAACTTACAGAGGAGGCAAGAGATTACTACAGAGGATTGATAAGATATGGTGTATTTGTTCAGGATTATCGTGCAAAAAGTGTTAGGGGTACAGTGGCAACCAGATTATATTTACGAAGTTTGCTAATACCTTATTTTAGGATAACTTTCTCTAAAAGGGATTGCATAACATTGGATTGGGAAGATTTTGAAAAATTACTTTTGATGCCTAATGAATTTAAAATGGAATATAAGAAAAAAATCAGAAAAAATAAAGAAAACATAGAAGGTCAGATATCATTTGAAATATAGAAAGAGGTAAATTATGTTGCCATTGGTAAAAGAGTATAATAATATAAATATTTCAGGAACTAAGCTCTTGATTGTTGCAGGAGGGTTTGAATCTAGAACTTTAGCATGGCTCAATAGATTAGAAGAATCTACAATGTTTGATAAAGCAATCATTTGTCAATATGGTCCAGAAAAAGAATCGAGATACCCAGATGCTTTAAAACTAGTAAAAAAACATACGAAAACACTTCCAATCAATTTAAAATATAATAGATTTGAACCTACTGCTTTTGAATCAAAATTACGGAAATATTTTTTAAATGCAGATGAATATGATGATATATATGTTGATATTACCGTAATGTCCAAACTATTGATTATGATAATAATAAATGAATTGAAGAAATACAAGAATAAGTTACATCTTATTTATTCAGAGCCAGTAAAGTGGGGACCAAGTGAGCAACAATATAAAGAGGCAATGGGAAAAAGAAAAAATGGAAGTGCCATTTGTTTATCTTCTATTGGTGTGGGAGACATTGTTAGAACACCATCTTTATCAAGTGTTGTTATGCAAAAGAATCCTGTTGTTTTAGTGGCGGGACTATCTTTTAACGAGCAAATAGTCAATATTTTAGTAAATGATATTAATCCAGAAAAACTATTTCTCATAAATCAAGGATGTCAAAGAGATATTTGGAGAGAAAATGCAATAGAAGAGATTCATCGAAATATATTAGACGAATACGGTTATCAAAAGGATGTTGTGTCTAAATTTTTGTTAATAGAGTATGATAAAGTTTTTGAATTTCTTGTGAAACTTTATAAAAAGTTTTGGCTGACTAATAGAATTATTTTATCGCCTACAGGATATAAAATGCATGCCATTTCTTTTGCGATAATGAAAATATTGTGTCCAGATATTCATATAGAATATCCTACACCAGAAAGTTATTTGTTTGAAGGGTATTCTTGCGATGAAATAAAAGCTATTTATGAATTAGAATTTAGAAATTTTGAGAAGTGCTTGTCAGAATTATATGAACAATACAAGCTAGGCGGCTGATAGAATATCGAAAGTGTTACTGAAAATGGAACAAAACTATTTGTAGCCCTATTATTAGCATAAACGATAGTTTGGCGTAAAATGGGATTATGCAGGAGAGCAATCATGAAAAAGGATTTACCAGAAAAAATAGATATAGACAAGTCATTGCATATACTGTGTCAAAATTCAATAGATTTAATTGAGTACGCAAGAAGAATTACAGCAAAGCAAATTAATATCATTCAGTTAATGACATTTTACTCCATAGGAAGATGGATTGTGGAAGAACAGCAACAGGGTGAAAGTAGAGCGAAATATGGTCAACGAGTGATTAAAAGGCTTTCAGAAGCATTGACTGAACAGTATGGAAGAGGATTTTCGGTAGATACATTGGAAAATGCCAGACGTTTTTTCCTTACATATCAGGATAGAATTTCCGAAACAGTGTTTCGGAAATTTGCTGTGGAGAAATCCGAAACAGTGTTTAGCTTTTTTGAAAAAGAAGCACCGTTCACACTTTCGTGGTCTCATTATCTCCAACTGATGCGCATTAAAGATGAAAGCGAACGAAAATTTTATGAAATAGAAGCAACAAATGAGGCATGGGGAATACGAACACTGCAAAGACAATATAATTCAAGTTTGTATGAAAGGTTGGCTTTGAGTAGGGATAAAGACGAGGTAATGAGGCTCGCATCTGAAGGCAATGTCATTACAAAACCGCAGGACATCGTGAAACAGCCTACGGTGCTTGAATTTCTTGGATTAGATGAAAAAGCAAAATATGTGGAATCTGATTTGGAAACTGCAATTATCAATAAACTGCAAAAATTTTTGTTAGAATTGGGCAAAGGTTACTTATTTGAAGCAAGGCAGAAGCGGTTTACATTTAAGGAAGATAACTATTATGTTGATCTTGTGTTTTATAACAGACTTTTACGGTGCTATGTATTGATAGACTTGAAGATTGATAAATTGACGCATCAGGACTTGGGACAGATGTTGATGTATGTGCATTACTACGACAGATATGAGAAGCTGCCTGAGGAAAATCCGACGGTGGGAATTCTGTTATGCAAGGAAAAGGATGATGCTCTTGTAGAAATTACATTGCCGGAAGATGCAAATATTTATGCGTCAGAGTATCAATTGTATTTGCCGGATAAGAAGGAGCTTCAGAAGAAATTAAAGGAATGGATAGATGAAGGGATAGATTTGTAGATATTTTTATTGTAGGCACAATTTTTGAAACATACTCAAAAAGTTGCTACACTGTAGCAACAATTACGATGAGGGGGAAACGCGGTTGGCTACAAAATGGCTACAAAAATTCTGAGAATACAGATAAAAACAATATTTCCAGAAAATATGATGACAGAAAACCCCGAAAACACGCCATCTGTCACCCAAAGTTCTCCCAACCTAATCCGTGAGGGTGGCAGGACTGTCGGAGCTGGTAGGGTTGCA
>Ga0137308_101826_pt2 | contig 12493 bp, 10 predicted proteins | sample Inofrocosms_June_FD_97181 | JGI IMG/M metagenome (GOLD analysis project Ga0137308, IMG submission 97181) | Mouse cecal microbial communities from Vienna, Austria - N-Acetylneuraminic and N-Acetylglucosamine D2O microcosms_June | ecosystem: Host-associated > Mammals > Digestive system > Large...
CCATCATGCTGGTCCGTAAAAAAGAAAAATAAATCCACCTTAAGCTTCCTGCCTCCCCCTTGTACTCCATGAGCTGGTAATTTTGAAAAATCCGCATCATAATCCCTGACAGCTCTTTCTGGATTTTTTCCTTTTCATGTCCGAATCCATCCCTGATCTCCCGGGACATCTTTGCAAACTCCAGGTCGGCCATCCGGCCCGCCTCATCCAGCAGTTCCTTCCGCTGCTGTCTCCCTCTTGCCTCAGCTTTCGTCTCCGAACCGCTCCGCAAACCACTGTCCATACGCTGTATCCCCGTCCATTTCTCCAGTGTCTTCTCCGGCTGCTTCTCCACCGGCTTCTCCGCCGCCTTCATCAGCCACTTCTCCACCAGCCTCACCAGTGGCTTCCCCGGTTACTTCTCCGCCTGCCTCTTTGCCGCCTTCCACGGCTGCTTCCCCACCGGCCTCTCTGCCGCCTTCATCAGCCACCTCTTCACCGGCCTCACCAGTGACTTCCCCGGTCACTTCTCCGCCGTTTTCCCCATCCACGGATTCACCGGAGGACGCAAGGTACAGTTCCCATATCTCCGGCTCCAGTACCTTTTTATAGTATTCACATGCAATTTCGCTTTCCAGCATTCTTTCATTCGCTATCCCGTATGCCTTCTTTAAGTACAGTTCCGCCCTGTCCAGATCATCCAGCCTCCTGTATGCAGCTCCCGCATCGCAGTAAATGCGTGCCTCCCTCAGCTCCTCCCAGGTGGTCCTGTTCCCGGAATCATCCACATATTCCAGGGCCTGCTCCATATATGTAACCGCGTCTTCATACTGTTCTGTTTTCAGGCAGTATTTCCCCTGGAGATAGTATACATAATCATAGTTTTCCCCGGTCTCACCGGCTTCCTGGTAGCCCCTTACTGCCCTGTCTATGAATTCCTTCCCCGCCTCATACTTCCCAAGCTCCAGAAAGGAATCCCCCAGCAGTGCACGGATCCAGGCCCCCCGTATGGCGCTTTCCATGTTTCCGTGTTCAATATCGTACTCTGCGCTTTCCGCGCAGGCTGCGGCCTCTTCATAGTATCCCATTCTGTGATAGCTTTCTACCAGCTCATCAGCCGGATATGATTTCCGGGACTGTCCGGATCTGTAGACCACGTTTGTCTCCCCGTTGCTGTTCTGGTATACGGTTACCACCGGCTCACTCTTCCCGTCTGCTCTCTGGGACTGGTTAAAACCAATTGATATTCCCCCCAGGGGCCTGGGCCTGTCCATATTGAAAACTGCAATTCCCAGCACAATAAGCACCAGCGCGATTCCGACCCTGTGGTTTACTGTATCCGTCTTCCGGCCTTCATCCCCTGCTTCTTTTCTGCTTTCTGTTTCCGTCCCGTCTGTATTCCGGATCTCTTCCTCCGGGTTCTGCTTCTTCTCTTCCATGCCATATTCCTCCCTACTGTATGGAACACCCGGTGACCATCCGGGTCATACCCATTTTATGCAGCCCCCTTCTCAGGAGACTTTCCGCCACATCCAGCCGGACCACCACACCATCCGGGGCCAGTTCCCGTATCCGCATAACCGGACGGTTCAGATACTCCGGTTTCAGGATGGGAAGCTGTCCCCTGTTCTGCCTCCTGTCAGGACGGTCCGCCGGGTCAGTACCGTCTGTCACCGGCAGTAACGGTGCATAGTACATATGCAGGTCCATCCGTACATTATCCAGCAGGCAGAATGTTTTAAAGGCTATGGATGAATCATACATCTGAAACACATTCTTTACCCCTTCACTGACCAGGAAGACCTGCCCGTCAATGACATCCCCATAGTCCAGGGGCAGTTCCGAATCAACAAATACCACATTCCGCTTTCCAATCCGGTGCGCCCCTTCCACCGTAAAATCACTTGCCCGGTATCTGGTAATAAACTGGCGGATACGGGGCAGACGGGTATACCGTTTGTCTCTCTGAATCCAGAAATAATCCATCTTTTCTCTCCTACACGGTTCCAAATCCTTTTCCGATCTTTTTCCATTTTCCCCTGTCCGGGGAAGCCGCCATGGGCTGCGACTCCATAAAAGCTCTTTCCAGAGGATCCATATTTCCGCTGGCAAACAGCCCGAACAGTTCCCCTGCAAGCTCCATGCCTGAAAATACCGGGCCCTCTGCACGCTCTTCCGGCTTTTTGGGTGACTGCACACCTGAAGCATAGTTATGCCTGACAGCACTGTGGACAATCCCGTTTCCCGAAAATACCATCCTGTTGGCCGTACTGCTCTGGCTGAGCTGCATGAATGCCTGTGCTCCTATGCTTACTCCCCCACCGGCTTCCATCCGGACAGTTTCTTCTGCCTCTATCTGCACCGGTTTTTCTGACTGGACCAGTATCTGGTCTCCATCGTCCAAGGAAAGGGTCTCCCGGCCTCCTGATGTAAAAAGAAGATTCCCTGTGCCCATAAGTATCTGTCTGTCATCCACGGTCCCAAGCTGTTTCTGCCGGGGTCTCCGTCTTCCATCCCTGTCCGGTATACACTCCGTCACAATACCCCCGCCGGGAAAATGTTCTGTCACATGCAGGACTGCCCTCGCCCCCGGTTCCGGCACCGCATACATCACACTGCCTGTAACCGGATAATATTCATAGGGATACGCCGTCCCTATATCCTGGTTTTCATCAATATCCAGGTGAAGCTTTACCCGGTTTCCCCCGGCCCACAGAACAGTCCCGGAAAGTGAATAATGCCCTGACCGTTTCTCCTGTTTGCACAGGTATGGAATTCCCGCTTCCTGGACCAGCAGGTACTTGTGTGTGATAAAACCGCCCCTGGAAACCGTCTCTGTCCCTGCAGCCAGCCACTTTGCGCCGTCAAGCTCCACCCAGTCACCCAGCCTTAAAAAATCATAGACTTCAACCTCATAACAGATGCAGCCTCCAGTGAGCCTGTCATCCCCACTGCCGTTCCGGTTCCTGTAGTCAATGGTCATTTTCCTGTACTGGATATCCCTTAGTGTATGTACTTCGCCATTTCCTGCACCAATCCGGATATCCGCCCCCTCACTGGCACTGGAGGGGATCACTGGCAGGCAGAGTCTTTCCGCAATCTGGCACAGGAACTCCCATTTAGTGCTCTGGAACTGGATAAGCGGTGTACCGGTTACCGGATTGTCCTTACCTGACAGAATACAGTTTCCATCGTTTCCCATCACCATGTTTAAGAGCTTCCTATAGTCCATGGAAATGTCCTGGTAGGAATGGCTTTCCTGCTTCTGGTCTGTTTTTTTGCTGTGGGAGGCACCTGAAATCAGGATTCTGTACAGTCCTGCTTCCACAGAAACATCCAGCTCCTGGACATAACCTGCAAACAGAACCAGCTTTTTCTGGCCTGTCTCATATATGATTTTAAAATTCTCCATTTTTAAAATCATTTCCGGCTTTCCGTCATAACCGTTTTCATCCACAACCGCCTGTATCTGGCAGAATCCGTGCCGGTTTAACCCGGTCTTTATATAAACAGATTCTATATTCTGCAAAGAAACATTTCCTTCAATACGGATGCCAGCTAAATCAACTGCCTTCAAACGGATCTCCTCCTTACCGGTGTTCCACCCTGTCTGCTTTTTCCAGAATCCCGTCACATATGGCCAGCATATTCCGGTTCTGTTTCAGAAAGACTCCGGATTTTCCGCTGATACCCACATCCTCCCCGCCATCCAGGCTGATTCCACCGGCTGAACGGATGTAGATGTTTTTATCACTTTTAATAAGGATTCCCTTTCTGTCATCCAGCTCCACTGACATGCCCTTATGGTTGGTAATCCTGATGCATTCCGGCTCCAGGCTGATTTCCTTGTCATCCACGGTCCGGATGAATTTTTTCTCCGGTTCCAGCTTCCATCCCCTCTGTTCTTCCAGGTGTACGGCACTCAGTACAAAAGCATTCCTTTCACAGGAGTCCGGAAAGTAAATCCGGATCTGGTCTCCCTTTTCCGGCATACAGTACCATGCTGCTTTTTCCCCCGAGGCATACACCGTTGCAAAATCAAACCACTGGGGATTCTCACTGATCCCCTTTTCTGTTCCCAGGAACCGGATTCTCACCTTCTCCTCTTTTACATCCTCAACCTGTCCCCTCATGGACAGGCCAGAGATATATGGATTGAAACTGGGCGTGGTCCTGAATCCGCGGTCTGTCCACAGGCGGTATTCATGGAGAACCTCACCATTCTCCCATCTGCTGGTTATCTCCGCAATCCGCAGCCGCTTCCCCTGGAATTCCACGGGAGTACACAGCTCAATATACTGGTCCGAAGAAACTGTATACTCCGTCATGTCCTGGACTCCCAGTTCTTCCAGTCCGGCATTCTTCTTTCTCTGCCATTCTGCCAGATTCTCCCGGACCCTATAGTGGCTGCCCACTTCCAGAACTTCTCTTTCTCTCCTGGGCAGCCCGAAATAATAGCATGCCCGGTCATTGGTACAGTCTGGTATGACAACCGTATTCAGACAGCTGGCAGCCCGGATCAGGAATTCCCAGTCAGTCTCCTGGTACTGCACCATTATGCCGTCTGCCTTCCTGCGTGTATCCTCCGTAAATATGCAGGAGCCCCCCGGATAACTGGCGGTAAGGAAAGTAACTATTTCTTCAAAACTCTGGTTCTGTTTCTGGAAAACCCGTATCCGTTTCTTCCGGTCCAGAAGGGCCGTAAAGGAAGTGGCTTCAAAATACACTTTTTTCAGGTCTCCCATTTCTTCTGCTGTCAGAAGCTCCATCATCCCGCAGAAAATACTATTTTCCTTTCCCTGATCATCTGTACAGTATACCTGCACGGCTTCCTTTTTCCAGTCCGTATACAGCACATCCTGCAGGCTGTCAATATATCCCTCTGCCTTCATTTTTATATGCTGGTTCGGCTTTCTGATGATTTCGCATCTTAACAGGCTCACAAAGGGCATAGGGTAGATTTTTATTTTTCTATACATGAAATACCCCTCCATTTCATCCCTGGGTACTTTCGGAAACTCACAGTCCTCGAAAACACTGCAATTCCAAAGCACTCCGTTTTTTCTTCACCTCTACTTTTCAGTGGAGGTATAACTTTTTTCTATGTTTTTATCAGGAAACTTCCAAATTTCTATTGACAAACCTGCCGCCGTAGACAGAGGCAGGTTCAACGGCTGTGGATTTTTATCCGCTAACAGGGGTATAAAAATCTTATTTGCATTACCATTAATGTTGAATATTAGTTGTAAACAAATGCTTCTGTTATAATACATGCATTAGATCCATTACTATCATATTCAATGGATAACAATGTGCAATTATTAATTGGAATATCGGACTCTGTAAATAATTTAGTTTTTTTATTAAGGCTTTTTGATGTATATACTACCTGATCATCCGCTTTAATAGTAATAATTCCATTTCCTCCTAATTTAGCGCTTTCCAGTATAGCGGCAGAAAAGCTTAAAAAAGAATATTCCTCATTTAAAATGTAAATTATATAGTCATGATTATTGTTGATATAACCTGTATTCATATAGAGAACATTGGAATATGTATTTCCATATGAGTCAGTATCAGAATTAACCATCTCACACCTATATTGGTCCATAACTGTTTGTTTAAACAGATCTGATTTATCAGCAATTATTTTCCCAATATAAACATTTTCATCTGCAATAGTCATATTACTATTAGCTGGCATCAACAAATTAACAAAATCTTCCGAATAATATTTCCTTCCGTCAAGCAATGCCATAGATTTTCTTTTATTAATATTCTGCTCCGTACCTTCAATAAAAAATCCATAGTTAAAAAATTCTACAAAAGGTGCTTCTGATAGCCGTTCTTTATTGCTTTCATTTTCGGTATATAATTGTTCATATTCTGTTTTATATTTTTGGGAATCAAATTTTAATTGCTGTACCTGAACAGAAAATTCATCATTCTGCAATTTCAGCGAAGCATTTTCATCCATAATAGAGTTTAATTCTGTCTCTGTTATTTTCTGACCATTATAATAGAATGTACCAGAATTTTTACCCCATAAATTTCCGATTACCACACATAAAATCGCTACAATACTTTCAATTAACAGTCTCTTTTTATCCCACGAATTATTATTAGTTTGAGGGGATTTTTTTGTTTTGTTGTTCTGTCGTTTGCCATTTTTCTTGTTCTCCTGTGAATAATTAATCCGGGCATCTGATAAATGCCAGCACCCATTGGTTTTAGCTGGTTCTGCTTCTTGGTCTATATGGATTTTCTCTCTACAAGTGGTAAAATAGTTTTTATTTAGATGGATTTATCTCTCACCATTCTAATTAACACCTTCATTTCATCTTTGAGTACTCTCCCTCTACTTCGTATTCATTTCACTAAGATCCCTGATTCCGCTTAATATATGTAATATCCGGCTTCTGTATATCCGCATTTGCTTCCAGCCACACTGGAACAAACCCATTAACAGTTTTCCCCCAAGCCTTGTCAGAAACAGCAGATAGTACGTTTCTCCGGAAAATGCATCTCCTTTAAAATCCATCCACGACAAATGTCCTGGCGTAACCTGCATACTCCCCCTATCAAGGAAAATATTTTCCGGACATCTCTGCCTTATCATAAAATAAAATTCATTTCTGGCATTGTCAAGCTGGCTGTCATCTGCCGTTTTATCCGTCAGGTAAAATGCCATATATGCTTCATCTGCCCCCTTCACAACTTCCTGCGGCTTCTGTCTTCCCGGAAATAAAAGGTCCGTTTCCTCATCCGTAAGTCTCCGGTACTCTTCCGGGAACGTAATTTCCATTGTATGGTTCAGTAAATACACATCAGGCTCCTTCTGTACAGATCGTTTTTATAACTTCTTTCACAACTGGTTTCCAGGCTTCTGCCCTGTCAAAGGGACAGTGAAACATTCCCAGCATCATCTGTCCCCTGACAGACACTGTAAACAAGCACTGGTACAGTGCCTGGTCAATCCCGCATCCTTTGTAATCCATCCAGGCAACGCTTTCCTGCATCCCTTTTTCAATGCCCTTTCCAAGCACTACGCTGGATGGCTGCTGCTTCCCCAGGATCTTCCGTAACTGCCCGAGGGCCGCCTCCAGTTCTGAATGGTCCAGATGTTTCTCCACCATCTGGAATGAAAAAGCAGTTTCCCCGCTGCTGTCCATCCGGATCACCGGTGGAGAATTCTTACAGCTGTATTTCACTCTGCGGATCTCTTCCGGCATATCAGTAAAGGTTTCCGGAAGAAAGAGCTTCACCGAACCACCGAATAATTCTGTTTCCGCAAATATAACCAGCTCATCACCTGCATAGATACCTGACTGAATACTGGAATACCGGCGTTTTTCCATCTGCTTTCTCCGTTTAATAATTATTTCATCCAGGTATTTTTTGTGCTCTTCCAAACTGTGTAATCCCCCGTTTCAGTTTTCAAAATTTTCCCGGAACCAGGTTTCGTAACTGGTTCCGTCGTGGATGAATTCTTTGTAGAATAATTTGATGTTATTCATTATATTCTGTTCATAAAATTCTTTAATTACCATATCTGTCTCTTTTTTTACAACAGCAATACCGTAAGCTTTTTTTATCATTTTCAGTGCCGCATTATCTTTACCTAATTTCGTATTTAGATATCCCATATTGTTATATATCCTTATGATTGAATCATCATAACCGTAAGCTGAATCCTGGCTGGTATAGATGTCCATTTCTTTTCTGTTGTACAAATAGGCATTTTCATAATCCAGTTCCAAAACCAAAACTCTTGAAAGAAGATGGTATCCTTCTGCCACTTTAATGTCGTCTTCCTTCCAATAGTATGACGCATACTGTATTCCTATTTCGAAACACTTTTTGGCATCCTTCAGTCTTTCTTCTGATGCCAGTATGCTTCCCTTTCTGTAATACACATTTACAAGTGCTCCTGCATCCCCCAGCTTCTCTCCTAATTCTATGGCATTATTACAATACGCTAATGCCGTTTGAACCATTTCTGAATTTGCATATGCAGCAGCCATTAATTGATAAATTCCAATTTTCTCATCATCAGCAGCATATTCCAGTGCCTTTTCGTAATACATTAAGGCTGTATCGTATTGTTCCAGCACTCCATAATATTCTCCTTCCGACTGGTAAACTGGACCAAGCATATCTGAATCACCTTTTTTCTCCAGCCCTTTTTCCGCTTCCTGTAAATAGACCACGGCCTGGTCCAAATCCCCCACTGCAACATAACAGTCCCCGATCTGTCCTTTAATCCAGAATTCCATTGTAGTCCCTGGCTGTATCTCTTCTTCTATTCGCCCCAGTGCCAGCTTGTAGTATAGGATTGCTTCCTCATAATTTTGGGCATTATAGTAATCGACAGCCGTTTGGTATTCCTCAAAATCAAGAATTTCCGAATTCATTTTATCTTCATATCTGTACTTGCTATTTAAGCATCCAGAAAGACCCGATACCCCCAAAATAATGGCTGTAATTAAAAGCGCATATTTAATACCTTGTTTCATTTTCTTCCCCTCATTTTTATATTAAAACCTTTTGTTAATCGTAAACTTTTTCCTCCTGAATATTACCATCAAAAGTATTCTGGGAGAATTCTTTTCTTTTGCCCTCCGCCCCAACCCGCGTCTTTATACTATAAGTTACCCCCGGATCCTCCCCCCACGCAATATTACTCCCCCTTCTCTCGTTCATATAATCGTCCCTCTCCACACCTGGCAAGAATCTGATTTCTCCCACCTTTTGACAGTCTTTATCTAAAAACTGCTCGGCATAAAAAAGATATTCTTCTGTAAATGTATATACACGGATACTGTACACCCAGTTATCATAGATTTCATAATGTAATGCCGAGATGACATTGAAGGTGTCTGTTATTATTGAAAGATTTCCTCTTATTCCTTTTGCATCCAGTGCATATGGTGCCCCCAGATCTTCAAGAGCAGTTTCACACTCATCTCCTATCACGGAACATGTTGCAGATACTATCTCTTTCCCCTTCATCTCACCTTCCAAATGGTCATATACAGAAAGTAACACTGAAACCAGAGTTGCCGCGCCTCCCAGTACATTTGGGAAATGCCCCATTACCGTAAGCAGCGCCGCCAGATACTGTCCCTCCTCTTCCTTGACCGACTTCCCCACAAACTCAAAATGTATGTTGCAGGGTATTTGTTCATCTTTTTCTCCCCTGATCCCTCCCTCTGTCAAATATTCGTAGGCCCTAACTGCCATTCTGGACGCATTCCCATAAGCATACTTCGGTTCATACCGTTCATCCTCGTAGCCAAACAGATCCTGGGTCTCTGCAAATGTCTGGAAATGTTTGATCAGGGAATCCGCTATTTCCAGGGTCCGGATATATAAATTATTAAAATAAGCCACATATTCCTGCCCGGAACTCAAAAACTCCAGTATCCCTCCGCAACGGCACACCATGAAAGAATCTGTGGTCAGCACCCGGCTGTAATCTGTGGTCCAGTTTTCTATGTGTTCTATAATTTCCTGCAAATCCCGGATCAGTGCATCTATCACTGCTTTCAGTTCTGTATAGCATGGTAAGATCTTGATTTCAGACACAATATATTCCGGGGTCCGTTCCGGGCTTTCTGCGTCTTCCTTTAACAGGTTTGATGCCATTCCCAACGGTATACCCACATCTATTGTTCCGACATCCCAGGTATCCTGATCTGTCAGCACATGCAGTTCCCTGTCAAGTCTCTGAAGCTTCTGGTATACATTTTCATAATTATTTAAGAATTTTTTGCTGGTCAGCCTTGTCTTTTCCGCATAGCCAAACACTTCTGCCTTTTCTTCAATTTGGGATACCGTTTTCTCCATGTCTGTTATTGCCGTATCCATCTTCCCCAGCCGCAGACGGTAACGTCTGGCCAGCGCACTGTCATGATAATATCCGCTCCCCTGCTCTTCCTTTATAATGACGGGAATTTCTTTCCTTAATGCTGCAATCTGCTCACGCATTCTGTGGATATCCCCATCTAAGCCGCCCTGCAGTGTACGGATTTTTAACAGACGCTCTTCCAGAAGATACATATTGTTGACGATAACCTTTTCGCTTGGTTCAAACCAGACCTCCTCCAGGAAATGCAGGCACTCCCCATATCCCTGGTCAATATAATCCGACTTAAGCTTCAGATATTTATTATACTTTTTATTCTCTTCGTTGGCTGTAAAAGCATCATTGGCATACAGCTTCCTTACCATATCCATATAGTAAGGGGAATAGCATCTTGTATAGGGGTGAAGATTCTCCGTCTTTTTACAGTCTTTTTCTGTGGCAATAATATACGGACCTGATACATTACTTCCATACCCGTTCGCTTTTACAGTCAGGCGGGTACTTTCCCATTTTGCCCTGCCTGACTGGGCATAGCAGCAGCCGATTTTTGCGTTGTCTACTACTATATTGTCTCCTTCGATCAGCCGTTCCTGTTTTATAAGTTCTTTTTCTATTTTCTTTATCTGGTCTTCCATCTTCACTCTTCCCCTTATTTTCTCCCATCAAAGAAATTCAGCTCCCAAGTATCATCCTCAAAGTCAAAAAATGTCTCCTCACTGGTATACAGCTGTTCCCCGTCCCGCAGGACCGGCAGCACCACGAAGCCCCACCGCTTCTTTGACACCCACACGAAAAACTTCATTTCCCCTTCCACAATCGTATCCGTCTCTGCCTGGATCACTGTACCCCTGTACGTTCTGTCGATCTCTTCCTGGGTGGTCTTTTTGAACTGGGAGGTATCGTACTCGTAATAACAGGTCTTCAGCCGGTTGCCCTGGCCGTCGTTTAAGTACAGGTCCAGCTGCCGCCCGATCCGGAACCGGGAGATACAGCCGATTCGGTTTTCCGGGTCCAGGCTCTTCACCAGGATCTTCTCTTCCCCCTCATGGGTATGGGCCATGATCTCATAGGGAAGCCTTCCCTCCTGGCAGTTCTGGTTCACCCTCATGTAGCCCAGCTTGCAGTTACGGAAATATGCCAAAGCCCCTTCCAGGCAGCACATTTTCAGACCGTTTCCGCCGCTGTCCTTTCTGGTATTCTGGATCATCTTCCCGGGCACATACTCCTTTAAGGCCTCTGTAAACAGCGGGGACTTGCAGGACTGTCCGGTCATTTTGATCATCTCATACCGGGAAAGCTCCCCCTGGCTGAATTTGCTGTCCAGGAATTTCTCCATCAGCCGGTACACATCCGGGCGCAGCAGCTCCTCGATCTCATTTAAGTACAGGCAGAATTCCACCTGGCCTGTCACCTGGCCGAAGCTTCCGTCCTGGCACAGGGACAGCTTCCATTTATCAAGAAACAGCTCTTTTCCGGCCCCTGTCCCTGCTTCCTTTTCATCCCCGGTCCTCCTGGTTGAGATACGCAGCTCATAGAGGAACCGGGGCTGGAAAAATGCCTTTTTCACCTGCTCTGCCAGTTCAAAGAGGTAATAATAGTTGTTCTTTACAAAGAAGTACTGCTCCCTTGTCCTCTCCTCATAATCCTTAAACCGGGTCGGAATCCATGTCTCCGCCATCCCGTACCGCCTTTCCAGTGCTTCCCGCAGGGCCGCATCCTCCCGGCCTCCACCCTCCTCTTTCTGGAGGAATCCCAGTTCCTCTGCAATGCGGATCTTTAACAGCTGGAAAATCCGGTATGTTAAGTTGTTTCCGCCGAAATTGGTGTCCCCGTTTTCATACTGGGTTTCCAGGTCCACGATGTAGGACACCCGGTTATTGTCAATACGGAACCTTCCTGATGTCAGGTCCGTGGTTCCGCCGCCGCAGTCTATGACCAGTGCATGGTACCAGTAACCGTCTTCATACTGCCGGTTCTGGATCATCCGGCTGATACTGTGGTACAGCACTGCCATCCCCTCATCCAGTTCGCAGTTTACGGTGTATTCGGGAAGCAGCTCCCGGAACAGTTCCTGGAATTTCTCCTTCTGGCGGATGGGGGACAGAAGCTGGATCTGGGTAAAGCTGTATTTAAACTGCTGTCTCGCCAGGTCCAGAAGATAATCCAGATAGGCCCGGAGCATTTCCTTTCTCCGGAACTGGTATCTGTACCCGTTCTGCAGGATGACACCCTCGCTCCGCTCTGCATCGCTGACCCACCGCTTGATATCGTGGAATACTGCCACATCCTCATCCCGGTAGTTCTGCCGGGTCAGCGCCAGGGCCTCCTCCCCGAATAGGAATTCTGTCCGCTCCCCTTCCGTCACCCGCACCCCGATGACACTGGGGATCACCGGTGTCCCCCCGGTGCTGGCTGTCCTGGAGCTGCCGTCCGGCAGACAGATCCCCATGGTAGTATTGGAGCTGCCGAAATCAATCACAAGGGGCAGGTCTGCCGTCTCCACCTTCTTCTCCCGGATATCCAGAAGCGGAATCTGTATCCCTTCCAGGTATCCCGGAACGGATGTGCGGTTTCCATGGTAACAGTCATATAAAAATTCGGAATCCCTTTCATGGGGAAAATACAGCAGGGAGTACTGGTGCTTTT
>Ga0137308_102437_pt1 | contig 12491 bp, 8 predicted proteins | sample Inofrocosms_June_FD_97181 | JGI IMG/M metagenome (GOLD analysis project Ga0137308, IMG submission 97181) | Mouse cecal microbial communities from Vienna, Austria - N-Acetylneuraminic and N-Acetylglucosamine D2O microcosms_June | ecosystem: Host-associated > Mammals > Digestive system > Large...
TGTTGAGCAGACGCGTCACATCCGCAAACCGTTCCAACCCAATTTCAAAATCGGAAAGGAACAATGCCGGAACCATGAACAGGATGCCGTAAAAGAATGTCCTCCGCGTGGTGAGTATGACCGGGTAGCCGAAACTGCTGATCTTCCTTGCCAGTATAGAATAACACGCCCACACAAAAGCCGCAAGGACAGCCAGCAGATCCCCCATTGGATTCAGTTCCATCCGGGAGCCGTTAAAGCTGATCAGCGCAACACCCGCCATTGCCACCACAAAGCCTATGAAAAAATTTGCCCGCGGCTTCCCGGCCGATTTCAGAAACAGGCGCGACAGGATTGCCGTGAAAAACGGCGCAACCGAAATGATAACTCCCACGTTGGACGCCATCGTATATGTAAGCGCAATATTCTCCAGCAGATAATATAAGCATATCCCGCTCAAGCCCGCCAACACAAAAGTCAGCTCCTGCCTGCCACCCACACCTTTCATACGGCGCGGACAAACCAAAAAGAGTGCCGCAAATCCCATGACAAAGCGGAAGAACAGTATTTCCACCGGCTTAAAATCCGTAAGCAGGACTTTGGTGGATATGAATGTCGTCCCCCATATGATGATGGTGAACAGCGCCGCCAGATGCCCGGCTGATTTCCTACTCCGCATGCTGTCCACCTTCCCCGTCTTTTTCCGAAAATATCTCACGGTAAGTACCCGGCGCAAGCCCTATGAACTGGTTGAAATAATTTGTAAAATGGCTCTGGTCAGAAAACCCTGTCCTTATGGCTGCCTCTACGGGCGGAACACCTTCCGATAACAGCTTTTTTGCCTCATTGATGCGGATCGTCTCAAGGTATCGGTACGGCGTGACTCCTTTTTCTTTCGTAAATGCCCGCAGCAGCGTTGACTTGCTAAGCCCGGCATGGCGGCAGATCTGGTCTAAATAAATACGTTCCGTAAAATGCTCTGTCATGTATTCGCAGGCTTTTTCAATCTCCTGCCTGCACTCCGGGATACAGCTTTCAAAAGGCTTCCCATAATTCTGGATGAGATACGAAAGCAGGAACAGCAGGGTTTCCTCTCTCTTAAACTCCCCCGTTCCTTTCATTACCATCTCATGCAGTGGACGCAGATGGCAGGCTATCTCCTCATCGCAGATAACATTCTTTGAAAATCCCGGAAGTTCCCGTTTCCCCGTGACCTCCTCCGCCAGATCAAGCATAACCTCCTTTGAAATGTTAATGCCCCGGTAATCAAACGTCCCTCCATCACTCTGTACGCAGGCATGGCTGTCGCCCGGATTGAAAAGCACGATGCTCCCTTCCTCTATGGCATATTCCCTGTCACGGCAGGAAAGCACCCGCTCCCCTTTTTCCACAAAACCTATGACATAATGCTCATGGAAATGGCTTGGAAAGGGCTGTACAATCCCCTCAAAGCGGTATGCCTCCATCCTCAATTCATCATCATATACCACTGTCCTTACTTCTTTCTTCATGTGGATTACCTCCAAATACAATTTTTGAATTTTGTCAAGAGCCATTTTACCTCTTATTTTTTCCTGCGTCTTGTAAAATATCTTCATTTTCAGACTTTAGCTGTTTTCTATATCAATCACCCTATCTGCCCATTCTTTATAAAAATCTTCCTCATGCGAAACAAGCAAAACTGTGCCGGAAAACTCTGACAAAGCATCTTTTAAAGAATTTTTAGCCTGAACATCCAGATGATTCGTCGGCTCATCCAATATCAAAAAATTACTTGGCCTTAATGTCAGCAAACACATTTTTACTTTTGCCTGCTCACCGCCACTTAATGTCCCGATTGGCTGCATAGCATGTTTATTAGAAATACCGCACTGGGCAAGAGCTTTACGGACTCCTTTCATCACCATATCAGGATAGCTGTTAGAAACAATCCGTACAGGCGTCATTGTTGTATCTTCCCATATTAAATCTTGTTCAAAATACCCTGTTATAGCCTGAGTCGAAAACTTGTAATGCCCATGCATGGGTGGAATCTGCCCTATCAGGGTTTTCAATAAAGTAGATTTTCCAATCCCATTGAAACCTGTCATGACCACTTTCTGTCCACCTTTTATAGAAAAATCAATATTAGATAAAACTGGATAATAATAACCTACCGATAAACACTTTACCAAAAGGTGTTCCGTATTTGTAAGCGGTACTTCCGGGAAACGAAAACACGGTATTATCTCCTTTTGATCCAACGCTTCCATTTTTTCCATTCGTTCAAGCTGCTTTCGACGCCCTCTGGCCATTTTGGATTTTCTTCCAGCAATATTTTTGCGTATAAATTCTTCCGTCTTTTTTATCTCTTTCTGTTGTGCTGAATACTGACGCACATAATCTTCCCTCAGAAGTACCTTTTTTCTTAAAAATTCAGAATAAGTCCCATAATATTTTGTGATTGTATCATTATCAATATCGCAGATTCTATTTGTGATTTTCTCCAAAAAAGCATAATCATGCGATACGACCATAAAGGCATTATCGAGATTATACAAATATTCCGAAAGCCATGAAATATGCTCTTTGTCCAAAAAATTTGTAGGTTCATCAAGCAAAAGCACATCCGGCTTCTCAAGAAGTAATTTTGCCAGTATCACTTTTGCCCGCTGTCCTCCGCTCATCTGCTCGATTGGTCTGTCCAACCCTATCGCCAGCAATCCTAAACCATTAGCCACCTGTTCGATCTGTGTGTCAACCGAATAAAAATCATTGATTTCAAGCTGTTCCTGATACTTTGCGGCAGTGTCAAGATATTCCATATGCCCCATAGCTGCCTTTTCATAAGCCAGAGCCATCTCTCTTTCAATCTGGTACAGTCTCGAAAATGCTGATTTTAAAAAGGACTGTATTGTCATATCTTTTTCTATCTCCGCATATTGATCAAGATATCCTACAGATATATTGGACTGCCATGCAATCCGGCCAGCATCAGGCACAACCTGCTCTGTACAAATTTTAATCAATGTACTTTTTCCAGTTCCATTTTGCCCCACAACTCCGATATGCTCTCCCTTATTCAATGTTAATTCTGCATTTTTATACAGCAGGTTTTCTCCAAAAGAATGGGTCAGACCTTCAATCTCCAGTAAACTCATGTGAATCACGTTCCTTTCATTTCCAAAAATCCTGTTGTAAGCAAAAAAAGACAGAAAGCTTCTATACACATCTGTGTACTGCCTTCTGTCTTTATAGTTTCAAACACCCTATAACAAAAGGCTACAGACAAAACATTGTCCATAGCCTTCTATACGCTCAATCTACATACGGAAAATAAGCAATAACTACACTGATATACAGTATCTCTATTGCTCCACTTTCCGATGAAATCCAATTGCGCTATTTATACGCTATACTCTGTACAATGTTTCATCGGAATTGATTGTACAGAGTCCAGTTTCTTTTTAGGTTGGTTTGTTAAATAAAAATTCATACCATTTCTCCTTACTTTGATGAACAATCTCACCTCTGCCATAATACTATAGTTGTGTTGATATGTCAATCTTCAAATTTCCAATTTTCAAATACTGGATTCCCAGTTTCCCCACTTCTTCCAAATTTAGGGTGCAGATCCCCGCAAGGCAACACACAACTGATATGAGGAAACGCAAGCCACCACATATGGAAAAAACAAAAGTAACAATCCACATTTTCCCCTACATAAATGAACTATTTTGCTCTTCTTGCGCAATATCGTCCATGAGTATTTTAAACATTTCTAAAGATTTAGACGGCACAAATTCAATAATTTCATACTGTGCGATTTTTTCCTTAAAGAATGGGTCTTGCTTCATAATCTGCTCCGCTTCCTGTCTTGTGCCACAATTACAGAGAATTATCCCTCCTGTCCGTGGATTCTTTCTTCCTGAACAAATAAATTTTCTGACGCTATAATTTTCTTCCAAGTACCTAATATGCTCTGGCAGCACCCTTTCAACTTCCAAAATTGGTTTTATATAAGTCAGATTAAAAATAAACATATTGTCCCTCCTCGTCAAAATGTGTTAGAATAACAGTGACCGCAGTCAATGACCACGGTCACTATTTTAGCTATTATCTTCTACTTTGTCAATGATATTTTATAAGGAGCTTGATTATGGAACAGAAAAAAACACGCAAAGACAGGGCTATAGATACAAAAAACAAAATTTTTGAAACGGCAGTTACCCTTATAAAAAACAAAGGATACAATAATGTTACTGTAAGTGAAATTTGCCAGACGGCAGGGTTGGCAAAGGGATCATTTTATGTTCATTACAATTCCAAAGAAGATATTGTAAGGGATAGTTATTATGCTGACATGGGAACATACATTTGTACCCATTATAATGAATTTTTAGCATCTGCCCCCAATATATCTGTAATTGAACGTATTGCCCACTTTCTAATTTTGGAATTTGAATTTGCAGAATATGCCGGATATGAGCTTACCTGCTTAGCTTATTCGCTAAACCTAAATGCATGTGTACCTGGGCCGTCCGAACATTTCAGCAAACGATACTTTATCAAAATATTGCGGGACGAAATAGAATCAAGTTTAATGTATTCATCCTCCGGCTTTTCATGTGACGAAATTTTCAATTATTTGGAAAGCATTGTGAGAGGCACAATGGCTACATGGTGTTTCTCCAATAACTCTTTTAACATTGTTGAGCAAGGGAGAAAATATATTGAACAGGCACTTCATAGCATTTACAAGTTATAATGAACCATACAACGCAAAAAACAACAGGAGAACCTTGCTGGCTTTCCTGCTGACTTTTCATAATTCAATATCTGATTGCAATGTAAAAATCCCATTTTCAAATACAAGCCGGGAAACTGATGCGTTCTTCACCATTCCCAATCCGCTTAACTGCTCCGGCGCAAATAAGTGAACTATGGTCTTTATAGAAAAGGCATGGGTCACTATCAGTATATTGGCGTTTTCTTGTATCCTGTCCTTTTGAACGGCATCTACAAATACATTTTTCAAACGGCTTTCTATGGCATAGAATGGCTCCGCCATTCCTGTCGTGTCATGTTCATATATGGCATTTGCCACATCAGGAAGTCGTTCATTCAGTTCTGCAAAAGAGGTTATCCCACCTAACCAATCTGCTACATTCTTTATGAAAACCACATTGTTCTCTGACTCCATACACCCTAAGCACCACTCCCGCAGCCTTTCATCCTTTTCTATAGGTACACCGCTCTTTCCGCCTGTTTCCAAAATTAGCTTTGCCGTCTGTACAGCACGAAGCATATCGCTGGCATAAACCGCATCAAATTCAATTCTCTTTAACTTTTTTCCTATGTCAGCCGCCATTTGCTTTCCCGCTTCAGTAAGCGGTGAATCACTCCATCCCTGCGCCCGATCTAAGCTGTTTAAAAGTGTCTGCCCATGCCTGACTATGTAAAAATAAACCATGCTTTTCACCTCCGCTGAAAGTATAAGAAATCGCCGCCAAAATAGCAAGTAAATTTTAGGTCAGCATTTCTTCCATCTCCTCATATATAAAACAGTTAAAAGACTTCTTCCTTTAGTTCAAAATACTCTAACAAAGAAAGATACAAGTCTTCTGGACGCTCCGGTAAGTAATCTTCATAACTAGAATCATCCTGCACAGTATGGTTGCTATACTCCACTTGCACCCGCCATGACGGACTGCCCTCCGGCTCCTTTGGGGGCTGTACTTCCAATCCATCCTCCAAATCTTCCATGAAAAAGTCTTCTTCCCCGTCAAGAAATGGGTCATAATCTTCCTCATCAGGGTTCAGGCAATAATCCTGCTCCCACATAAAAATTTCCAGTGTATGCACGATGTACCGCAACAGCTTCGCCATCTCTCCACCCTCCAGCGTGACACGCTGCTCCCCGTACTCTGTCTGAAAATCCGTCATGGTAAGCACACGGCTTTTCCTGTCAATGGTAAAGCGTCGATCCACCAGCTCCATATCGCCGTATCCATCATAAATCTCTGTATGTACCTCAAAAGACAATGTATTGATGACAAGTTGCTTTTTCATGGCATTGCGCTCCGCATGGGGAAAACATACATTATAAATCTCCCTGGCCGTGTCCGCCACTTCCTGGCAGTCATCTTTCATTTTAGCTTTCAGCCATTTCTTCTCGCTCTCTGAAAGCCGCCGCATCGGGAAATTCATCAGCCTGTTTATATCCATTGTTACCGCTTTCTCCGCTGCGCTTAAACGGGAACAGGCTTTGCAGATATGGGCTGCGTGGCCTTTCCCGGAAAATTTCTCATTTGCCTTATATTCACCGCATATTTTACAGTAATGCCCGTGTGGGCGGTTTTTCTTTTTTGACATCGCAAATTTCTCCGTTCCTGCACCTATTATACAGTGAACTGCCAAAACTTCAAAGATAGATGTGGGTTATTTTAGAAATTCTTTATGCTGGATATACTGCCTCAGTTGACGCATACAACAGAAAATACGTTTCTCGGATTTTCTATTGCCATGAATAAAAAACAGGCTTCCCCTGCCCGTATGGAAACCGGGTAAGGAAAACCTGTTCTTTCTTTGCTTTATTCTGCTTCTGTCAATTCAAGCTGTTCAAATTCTTCATCGGTCATATCCCGCAGCTTTCCGATCACCCTGCCAGACAGCTCCAGCATATCTGTATCCTCCAGATACGGCAAAGCCCTCTCAATATCCTCAATAACCTCGCTCCTGCTTTCCCCTGCAAATATGCAGATTAAATTGCTTTCTTCCACGGTAAACCTTGTATCCATATCCCTACATCTCCCTCTGCTTATTTTTTATGTTTTCTTCCTGCTCTCTGCCCTGCCCTGCCACCTGCGCCTTTTTCTCCGCAAGTCGGGCTTTTAAGGACGGTTTTGCGGCTGGCCTGTCCTGCGCCCTTTTGTTTTCCTCTTTCTGCGCTTTCTCCCCTGCGCCGTTATTCAGCACATTATCCACCATGTTGTAATTCTGTTCTTCCATTTCCTCAATCTTGGCAAGAGGCTTGTACTCCACCAACTTTCCAAGAAACTCCATAGCCCGCTTTCGCTCCTCCGGCTCCGTTCCGTCCGAAGCTATGTCGGCAAACCACATTGCCATGTCACGGGTATCTCTCTGCTTCAAGGCTTCCGCAATCTCGGATACGTTCTCCGTCATGCTCTGGTTATTGTCATGGTAGAGGGCCGTGTCATAACCGTAGATAAAACGGTCAATCTCCACCGCAAGCTGTTCCGCAGGTGTCAGGTCAGGCATACGCTTCTCCCATACCTTTGCCTCCATTTCCTCGCCCATATTGCCGTCTATCTCCATTTCTGGCAGCTTCGCCACAAGTTCCGTGATCATTTCCATCGCCTGCGGATTTCCCTTTATGTCAGGGATATAGTCTAAAATGTCAATGTCAATCCTGTTCCCGGTTAAAATATCCATCCCCACATCTTCAAATGCCTCCGTTCCCGGTGTATGGATATTGATGCCGATTGCGGGGATTCCGTACATACGCTCTGGCGGTATCTGTTTCCAGATTGCCACAGCTTCCTCCACGGTAGGGATATTCTCATAAAACTCGCCCAAGTTATGGAACTCCCCACATTCCGCAACCGTCAGTGTCACTTCTGTTTCCGCCTGCTCCTGGGATAAGGACACCGGCTCTTTTTCCCTGGCCTCACGCACTCCCTCCAGATAGTCCTCCACCTGTGGGAGATAAGTTTCAAGCGTTCCCGTCCGTTGTGCGGTAATCGGGTTTATATCCACTTTCACGCCGCCGATATGGAGCGCATCCCCGTTAAATGTATCAAACAGGACATCTTCACGCTCACTCGTGGAAAGCTCCACTGCCACGTCAAGGTCAGAACCTTCCTGCTCCAATCCCCGGCAGCGGCTCCCCACTACTGCCACGTCCACAATCTCCGCATCAATGCCGGATTCGTCTAACTGTGCCTGCACATGGCATTTTACAGTTTCTTCAATCTCTGCCGGGTTCATTTCACCGATCTCATGGAACAGCTCATTAGTCTTTGCCTTAAAGTTTTCCACCACGGTTCCCTGTGCCTGCGGTTCGATTGCGTTTGCCGCTTCCACTTTTTCCATCAATCCATCATAATCAATCGGTATCAACTCATCATTGTCACTGATATTTCCCCTTGCGCCGTTGTCAAAGGGATTATCTTTCAAATCCGTCAGAATATCGTCAAGGGCTTCTCTGATACTGACATCGGGATTGTCATATACGCCCCCGTCTATCTCCTTATAATCTGCCCCCATAATGGAATAGTCATAGCCCCCGTCAACCTCCTGAATACTGATGAAACGGTCTGCTATCTGGAAAGCAAGCTCCGTTTCCTGCCCCCCTTTTAAGGATTTCTTCATCTGCGCAAGCACCTGGTCTTTTTCATCTCCAAGGTCAATGATCTCGTCCTCATCCTCCATATCCTCAAATAGCTGTGTCTTATCCGCTTTTTCTGGCTTATTCTGTTCGGATTGCGGCTCTGCCTGCTTTGTTTCCGGCGTTTCTTCCTGCTCCGGCTCTGGCCGTTCTGTTTCCTGATGTTCTTCCTTCTCCGGGTTTGGCTGTTCCATATCTGCCTGCCCTGGCTCCGACTTCTGGACATCATGTCCAGAAGTGTCCGGCTCTTTCTCCTGTGCGGCAGACATTTCTTTTTCCTTCTCCAGGACTTCCCTGCGGAATATATCAATAAAACCGTCCAATACTGCCGGGTGGCTGCTTATGATCAGTTCACGGTTTACATCTATCCCATGCACAAGATTTTCCGGAATGTAATACTCCGCCGCCCATGCTTTGTTATCCCTCGAAAAGCGTCCATCCCATGATTCCTGCTGGAGCGTGTTGGCAAGGACAAAGGCGATACGGTCTGAACCGTACTGCTCCTCCAGAGGCTTCACAATGTCATGCTTTAAGTGCATACCGTCAAAATTCTGCCTGATTGTTCCCTCAACCGCTTCTTTGCACTCCCTGTCAAGTTTCCGGGAATCCAAATACCTGTCCACTTCCCCATGTTCCATCGCATATACCAGGGTATGCCCGTAGAAATCCGGATAGCTTTTCTGTTCTGTCTTTTCAGCATCCGACTTCTGGTCATTATGTCCAGAAGTGTCTAGCGTTTCCTCCTGTGGTGCTTCCGGCTCTGCTTCTCCCTTTTCCGGTTCCTCTATGCCTTCCAGTTCCCGCATGAAATCAGGAAGCCCGGTAAAGCCGAATGAATCTACAAAGTGTGCGCTGTTCTTCCCGTCCTCATGCAGCACCACAATATCGCTGACAGAAAGGGAATGCCCCTTATAATCTGCCGGGTGGTCTATATTGAATTTCTCATAGACCGCTTCCAGTGTTGCGCTCTGCGTCCGCCCTTGTAGTTCGAAAAGTTCGCCCACATAAACAAGGTTGTAATTCTCCGGCTTAATGGCATCGAGATTGTCTTTTATAATTCCCCTGCGCTTTAAAGATTCCGTGCCGGCAAACTGGAATTGCCGCATTTCGGGAATATCTTTTAACTGATAAATGCCATACTTATCAGAATCCCCATATAAAAGCTGCGCTTCCTTATTCGCCCTGCCCTCCGCAAGTTCCTCCTGCAACGCCCGCAGGCTCTTTTCATTCTCCCAATCCGCTTTTTCAATGCCGAAGATGCCTTCATACTCTGTAACCTGCTCCCTGCCCTGTATCAAGGTTTCCGAACCGTCCTCGTGGAGCTGGTACACGGACAAGTCATGGTCAAACAGCTCTAATGCGGTTTCTTTTGTAAGCGGCAGCATTCCCTCCGCCAAATATCCGTATTCCTCCATCTCCCATAAGCCAATCATCGGGTCAGGGAGTGCGTCAATCTCTGCCTGTGCGTCAATGACCGCAAGGGCAGCCCCCTGGTTGCCTTCCGTTTCCTCATAATAGATATGCTCCGCAAGCTCCCTTGTCTTTTCCATGTCATTCAGCTTAAAGGCATAATTCACGATAAGGTTGCGCTCATCATCGGAAAAAGCGGTCTTGGCAAACTCTAACCGGTTGATGATGCCCTCCGCCTGCTTTGCCGGGGAAAGGTGGCGCATCATGGTTACCTCTTTCTTATCCAGGTCAATCTCAAAGTCATTGAACTGCGGCATACCGGAATTTCTGCCGCCGCCCACAATGATAGGGATATAATCAGCCCCACAGCTTTTCAGACAGTCACGGATATTCTGTGTGTTCTTATCTTCCAGCTTTGTAAGCGCAGCCATGATCTCCTGCACTCCCTCCGGCGTCTTATTGGTAATGCGCTCCACCTCAAAACCGTGCGAATGCGATATTTTCAAAATCACATCATCCGCACCAATAGGCTCCTTTGCCCTCTCGTTCAGCTCCATTTCCGCCTTTATGTCAATGACTTCGTTTGTGTCAGTATTATATCGGACATCCAAATGGTATTCACCGAACTCTTTTGTATCCTGGTTGGCGATCTCCGTAGTCCATGCACCCCTGCTCTCCAGGTATGCGGCAGCGCTCAGCCTGTCATTGTCATTCATGGCGGACAAGGCTTCCACAAGCTCCGCCGCATCCATACCCCGGACATTTACAAGGCTGTATTCGGACAGATCGCTGTTCTGTATCAGCAAAAGGCTCTCTTTTTCCTGCTCCTGCATCAGTTCCCGGTCACGCTGCAATTCCCGGAGCTGCCCCTCAATCCCCGTGATCAGTTCTGATGCCGTCCTGCGGATTGTGTCAAGGGAAGATTTCAGTTCCCTCATGTCACGCCCTGTTGACCACCCGGCAATATACCCAAAGGAATAATCCGAAGTATCTATGCCGAAATGCTGGCACACGGTATAGGCAATGCTCTCGGCCTCCACCTCTTTGGTGTTCCTGTCCTTTGCGGGCGCAAGGATATCCTTGTTTACATCTTTATCATGCAGCATGGAATGGGCAGTTTCATGCACCATCGTCTTTAAAGTCTGGCTCTCGCTCATGCCCTCCTGCACCGCAATCCGCTTTTCCGTGGGGCTGAAGAAGCCTTTGGAATCGCCGGGAATGTCCTCAAAGCTGACCGGAACCGGGGCAACATAGGTAATCGCCTTGATAAAGTCCTCATACCCCTCCACTGTGGACAGAAGCTCTTTTGCCTCCAGCTCCGGGATTGGCTCCCCCGATGTCTGCTTTACATCAAAGACGGACACAGCACGGAAAGCAGGGATTTTAACCTCGACTTCCTCCGTCTGCGGCGTGCCGTCCTTATCCAGCATGACCTCCCCGGTCACAGGGTCTAACTTATCCCTTTCCTCTTTGATCTTATAAGGGGCCGGGGCAAGGATACGGATTCCCCTCTCCCCCTTGTTTACATGGCGGTTGAAATTCCTCTGCCATGCCTGGTAGCCTGCCACTAAGGTTGCGTCAGGGCGCTGTAAGGCTATCAGCAGAGTGTTGTTGAAACTGTAATTATGGAATTTTGACATGGTGGAGAGATAACTTTTGTATTTCTCGCTATTAAAAAGCTCTTTTAAGCCTTCCTCCAGCTTGTCCGTGATCTCTTTTACTTTCTGCTTTTCTGTTCTTGCATCTGCCATATTTGATTTTCCTTTCTCTGCATGAAAAAAAGACAATCTGTTATGACTATCTTTCTTCCTGAAAACAGAAAAAGCAGCGAATTGTTTTCTTATACAAAAACAAATTCACTGCTTTACTGTCTGTGTTATTTAGTTACTGTGATTATGCCAGCACAAGCTCCCGTTTTTTGATGACAGCCTCTACTTCTTCAATCGTCTTTTTTACAATCTCTGCAATCTGAGCAGAATCATATCCCTTCTCATGCATTGTCATAATCACTTCTGCTAAAGTATTATCCTTGATTCCCTGTGACAAATTACACATGGCGCTCACGTCCTCTCTTATTCTATCATCTACTACAATACTATACTCTTTTTCAATGATTCCTAATTTTTCATCAACGGTCAGCTCCATTGAAAGCAACGTACTCAGCAGACGGTGAAGCTCATACTTCTCATCATGCTCCGGAAGTTCATTTGACATACCGATCAGGACAATATTCAGCAGGTCAAGTCTGCCTTTCCACGAATAGGAACCGAGCAGATCGTCTTTCGCAAGATGCACATAAGCCATGCTGCTTTCGTCCATGCCCATACATACCCAAATCGAAAAGACACGCCTGATGTCGTTATAGTTTGTCTTGACAAAATCCCGTTCCTTCTGCGAGGAAACAAGGCGGCTCACATAGAAAACTGCCCTGTTCAGGATATGGTAGCCTGACGGTTCATCTTTCTGTGCTTCGACGTTCACGATAACCTGTGAGATACCGTCTTTCATACGCACATAAAAGATAATGTCAAACCTTACAAGCCCCTCGTTAATCTCCGCATTCTCCGTGTTCATCCCGACAATACGCTGCCCGTTTTCTTCTTTTTCCACATTGGTCAGCCCCGGCTCTACCGGAACCACGCTGATAAATGGCTCTCCCTCAATATAAGATACCACATTTTTCGGGTTCATTCCCTTAAATTCATCAACCGTC
>Ga0137308_102438_pt1 | contig 12484 bp, 12 predicted proteins | sample Inofrocosms_June_FD_97181 | JGI IMG/M metagenome (GOLD analysis project Ga0137308, IMG submission 97181) | Mouse cecal microbial communities from Vienna, Austria - N-Acetylneuraminic and N-Acetylglucosamine D2O microcosms_June | ecosystem: Host-associated > Mammals > Digestive system > Large...
CCAGCTTTACACAGGCAACGCCATTGCCTAAATGTTTTTCATTTGTAAGGAGGAATTTGAAATGAACGAACAAGTTGTCGCCAACCCGCTGGGAACCGAGCGGGTTGGGAAATTGATGATCCGCTACGCCATTCCCAGCATTATTTCCATTGTAGTCAACTCGCTCTACAACATGGTAGACCAGATTTTCATTGGGCAGGGCGTTGGCTACCTGGGCAACGCCGCCACCAATGTCATCATGCCGCTGACGACCATCCTCATGGCCCTCGCTTTTATGTTAGGGGATGGCGCCGCAGCTTACATGAGTCTGAACTTGGGAAAAAACCGACCCGATGATGCAGCCCGCGGTGTAGGGAATCTGGTTACCCTGACGATTGGGACAGGATTTATATTTCTGATCTTGTTTCAGATTTTCCTGGAGCCGCTTTGCGGGTTGTTCGGGGCTACAGAGGGAAATCTCCCCTATGCGCTGGATTATGGCCGTATTATTGTGCTGGGTTTTCCCTTCTCCGCTGTCTGCTCCGCCTTCGGGAGTGTGATCCGGGCAGACGGGCGTCCCAGAGTCAGCATGATTGGCTTGCTCATAGGTTGTGCAACAAATATCATTTTAGACCCAGTTTTCATTTTTGTGTGCCAGTGGGGCGTCAAAGGTGCCGCTTGGGCTACCATCCTGGGGCAGATTTTGAATGCGGCCTTTTTTGCTGTCTGTCTGTTCCGGTTTAAGACCATCAAGCTGAAACGGGAATACTTTATGCCCAGACCACAAATTGCCAGACGGCTTGCTTCCCTGGGCGTATCCAGTCTCATATCTCAAATCGCCTCTGTATTTGTTATTGCCGTTACTAACAATCTGCTGGTGGCCTATGGCGCTGCATCCCCCTATGGTTCTGACATTCCCATGGCGGTGTTCGGTATCGTGATGAAGGTGAGCAGTCTGGTTTCCGGGATTACGCTGGGCCTTGCTGCCGGGGTTCAGCCCATCTTAGGCTATAACTATGGCAGCGGTCAGTATCCAAGGGTAAAAAGAACCTATAAGCTGGCATTGGGAATTGGCAGTGCGATCATGGTTGCGGCGTTCTTTATCTTTCAAATCTTCCCAGAGCAAATTATCAACCTGTTTGGCAAAGAGTCGGAACTGTACATAGAGTTTGCGGTAAAATGCTTCCGGGTTTATTTGCTGGCCTGCTGCCTGATCCCCGCCGGAGCTGTCACCGGGATTTTCTTCCAAGCTATCGGTAAGCCCGTTCCCGCCACGCTGCTCTCATTGTCCCGGCAGATTATTTTCTTGATTCCGGCTATGTTGATTTTTGGATATTTTATGGGTGTGGAAGGGGTTCTCTGGGCTGGCCCTTTCAGTGATGGGCTATCTGGTGTGATCTCCTTAATTACCGTGTGGTTGTCCTGGAAGAAAATTTTTGGAAAAGAGGCAAAGCAATGAAAAAATGTGTCATTACCATAGGCCGTCAGTGCGGCAGCGGAGGCCATACCATCGGAAAAACCGTGGCGGAACGGCTGGGCATTCCCTTCTACGACAAGAAGCTGGTACAGATTGTGGCGGAGCGCAGCGGTCTGTCCGCCGAGACGGTGCGGCGGGAGGGGGAATACTCCTCCGCCAGCAGCCTGTTCACCAGCGTTTCATCGCGGGGCTACTCGGCCTATAACGCCAATCAGAGAGGGAATATGGCCTTGCCCGATCAAATCAACGCCTATCAGACCGAGCTGATTAAGGAACTGGCGGAGAAGGAGTCCTGCGTCATTGTAGGACGGTGCGCCGACTACATCCTGCAAGGGCGGGAGGACTGCTTCCACGTTTTTATCACCGGCGCGCTGCCTGACCGGGCCAACCGTGTCATCGCTGAGCATGGGGTTGCCGTTGATGCTGCCAAAAGTCATGTGAAGGAACGGGACAGAAAGCGTTCCAGCTACTACAGACATATCACCGATCAGGCGTGGGGGATGGCGGCAAATTATGACCTCTGTCTGAGCAGCAGCAAGCTGGGGATTGACCGCTGTGTTGACCTTATTCTTGGGGCAGTTGATATGGGGACGGACCATGTATGAGGAAGGAGAACGCCAGCGCAGCGTGCTTTTTCGCATTTGCAAAGACAAATACACATACTAACACGAACCAGCAGAGCGCCAGACGGTCGAAAAGACTGTCTGGCGCTCTGCTGGTTCGGTTTTGGTCGGATTTTCTGGTACAGCAGTACCAAAGATGCAAATCAAGGGCAGGAAAAGTGGAAAAGGGTAGACAAACAGCGCAAAAGAGCAGAGAATGTAAGTGTGTGGCAAACAAATCTCATAAAGCTCTATTGCGCTGTCTGCGACAATAGTAGCACAATCGAAAGTGTATTCCTTCTTCATTTCGAACACCTTCCTCGTATAATAAGTTTCAAGTTGATAGATTTCAGTTCCGCTTCGGCAGGATTGGCAGGGAGGTCTACATGGACGATTACCGCTATAAATCCCTGCAAACCCTCGCCAGGGCCAGATTTGACGTTGTGCAGAACCTGACAATGGGGGTGCTGGAAAAGCAAATTAAAGTGTTGGACAAGGCCATTGAGCAGCAGTTTCAGATCATCCCCAAACACGCTTACCTCCATCCCCGGTATCGGCAAGGTCTACTCCGCTGGTATCATTGCCGAGATCGGCGATGTCCACTGCTTTGACGAACAGGCCCTGTTTCAAAAATTTGCAGGGACAGGGCTTGGGTTGGTGTTGCCTTTTTGCGGCTCTTATGGCCCCTTTTGTGCATCGCTCATAATGCCGGAAACTGTTGCTATGGCTGGTCTTCGCCAAATTTACCACCCACACATTCTACCTACCGATGAGCCAACTTTATTTATACCACATCATTGCATATTGCGGCTTCCGCGGCGTTGAGCGCTGCGATTTACATTTCCTACTGGTACAGAGATAAACGGCCTCACGCTGTATGATGTCAAGCATTCCGCTTCGCCGTCCCATTTGCTTGTCCACACGTTTTGTCCTCTTATGCCGAAGCGCCAGAGCCTACCCCGGCAGCATTTTTATAGTCTTCGTGCTTTTTGGGAAACTTTCTATTCCATTTTACAAAAAATTATGTTAGAATTATATTTACGCAAGAAGTTTTTGATTATTATTTTCTGAAATATCTTTTGCAGCGTAGATCTAATACTATTTTTGAGGTGGAGCAGACGTGGAAAAAGGAATGAAAAATGCGGATGTGCGTTTAGGCAACAAGCGGCGGCTGATTAAGCTGCTTTATTGGAACAACGGGATATCCAAACAGGATATCTCTACGGTGCTGCGGCTGAGTATGCCAACAGTCAATCTTCTTGTCTCGCACTTGGAGGAGGATGGACTGGTCGAAAAGCGGCGGGCAGACACATCCTCCGGCGGGCGGATCCCAGATCTGCTTTTTTTCAAATACAACGCCAGACTGGTGGTTGGGGTAGAGATTTTTCAAGGGGAGTGTGTGATTCTAATCACTGATCTGCAGGGGACGCCGCAGGCCAGAAAAAAAATTCAGGCCCGCTACAACGACGGCGTTACATACTGGCAGGGCCTTCGCGCATTGATTTTGCAGCTGATTGAGGAAAACAGCTTCCGCCGCGAGGACATTTTAGGCGTAGGCATCACCATGCAGAATTCCATCGAACGATATAGTAAGGTGGCCGGCGCACTGCCGGTTCCAGGCACATTTACACAGTCCGAAAACCTGGGCGTTGCACTGGGATTCCCGACTGTTATCGAGCGCGATACGAATGCCGCCGGATTTGCCAATGTTTGGTTTGAAAAAAAACTGGAGCAGGCGATTTATCTCTCTATTTCAAACGAGGTGAGCGGTTCTCTCATCACTCGACGAAACATTCTGTACGGTGACAATGGCCGATGCGGGGAATTTGGACATATGACACTGATTCCAGATGGAGTTAAGTGTTCCTGCGGACGGCGGGGCTGCGTACAGGCATACTGCTCTACCAGCATTTTGACAGGCGCGGTGAACGACAACCTCTCCCAGTTTTTTGCACTGCTACCCAGCAGCGAGGCGCTGCAAAAGATATGGGACAGCTATTCTGACCGGTTGGGCACATTGATTGCGAATCTTAATATTGCGTTGGACCTTCCGGTTATTATCGGCGGCGAGTTGGGTGTTTATATCGAGCAATTTGAAAATGGACTGACTCAAAAGGTGAAAAAAGCAAATCCTTTTTATGCCGCGAAACCGATTCAGGCCGCACTGGTTTTGGAAAACGCAGCGGGCATTGGCGTGACATTGATGATCTCCGCGCGATATCTGAATCTCATGGAAACTGATTAGGTCTCTTTGTTGCATACACCAAACGGCACTGCAAAAGCAGCGCCGTTTCTTTTAATTTATTTTATAAAAGGTATTATATAAAAGTATTTTAATATAATTTCTTACTAAAAGGCAAAAATACAGGAAATTTGTAACGTGCAATCACCACAAGAAGTCGAATATAAGCTGCATGTTATTGGTCAAAACAACTGAATCTGCGGCTAAAAATTGGAATAATTGTAGAAACCGGCAGTTTACTGTAATTGGTACTTGCAATTTTCTTGCGATTGTGATAAAAATAGATTATTAAAATATTTTACATAAACAAGCAGAGATTTCCGTTGGTAATTAGATCTCGCCGGCGAGGTCTGGTTATAATAAATTTAGAAAGGCGAAAGAAAATGAAGAAGTTATTTGCTCTGCTGCTCACACTGGCTATGGCTCTCAGCCTGGCGGCGTGCGCAAACCAGTCCTCCAACAGCCGGGGAGGCAATTCTCCCGGCACAGGAACCAATTCAGGTTCCAATACCTCTACATCCACCTCTGCCTCCAGCGGCAATGTTATCAAAATCGGTGTTGTGGAGTGCCTGACCGGCGATAACGCCGCCCCCGGAGCGCTGTGCAAGATCGGCGTCGAGTTGGCAAACGAACTCAATCCCACTGTTGAGGTGGACGGCGTGGAATACAACGTCGAGCTGGTCATCGCCGACTGCAAGTCGGATAAAGTCGAGGCTGCCAACTGCGCCACCCGCCTGATTGAGCGTGAGGGCTGCGTGGCGATTATGGGTCCCGCCGGCTCCGGCTTCAATATGGCGATGGGCGACATCGTCAAAAACGCCAAGATTCCCGCCATTGTCTCCAACGCGACCAGCCCGCTTGTAACACAGGATAACCCCTATTACTTCCGCTCCTGCTTTACCAATAACTTCCATGCAAAGGTTATGGCGCAGTACGCCTACGACCAGGGGTACCGGAAAATTGCGTTGGTGAAGGAGATCACTCAGGATGCCGCTGTGGATTGCGCCAACCAATTCAAGGATATTTTCACCAGCTTGACTGGCGACCCCGACAGCATTGTCTGCGAAGTTGGCTACAACGTTACGGACCAGGACTACAACGCACAGCTGGTTACGCTTTCCCAGAACGAATTTGACGCCGTCTTTGCGCCAAATACAGCTGTAAACCTGGCCATGATGGTAAACCAGGCTAAGGATATGGGCCTTAATACCGTCTGGCTGGCAATCGATTCCTGCGAGGTGCCAGAGTTTATCACCATCGGCGGCGAAGCGGTGGTGGATACCGTGTTCTTCTCCTCCTTCTTTGATACCGCGGTGGCACAGACGCCTACCACCTCATATCTTCTGGAAGAGTATGGAAAGCGCTATGACGATGAGTGCTCCTCCTTTGTGGCCCTCCAGTATGACGCCTACACCATGCTACTCCAGGCTATCTCCAACGCCAAGAGTACCGACGGGGAAGCCATCTGCGCCGCACTGGAGCAGATTGAGAACTTTGAAGGTGCAACCGGATATCTGCAGTTCGACGAAAAACATAATATTGAAAACCTGGCTGTCGTGAAAACGGTTGGGGACAACAGTGCGTTCAAGTATATCGCAACCGTAACGCCGTAATCAACCAGCTCACAGACATAATGAAATACAGGGCGTAATAACGGTGGAGTGTTCGGAAGGGCGCAGACCCTCTGAACACTCCATCTTCTGAAAGGAGAAGAAATCAATGCAATACCACCTGGAAGCAACCAAAAGATGCGACCCTGATCTGTACCGCCTGATTGTACAGGAGCAGGCCCGCCAGGAGAGTACCTTAGAAATGATCGCCTCCGAGAGCATCCAATCCCCCCAGCTGCTGGAGATTAACGGCTGCGCCTTCAACAACAAGACGGCTGTCGGCCCAATCGGTGAGCAGGAACTCATGGGCTCCCATGTGGCCGAGGAACTGATGAAGCTGACAGCGGAGCGGGCATGCGCCGTATTCGGTGCGGAACACGCGAATATCCAGCCCTACTCTGGTTCCACCGCAAATTTCAGCGTGTTTGCCGCCTGCCTGCAGGCGGGAGATCTCATCCTGTCCATGCGTCCGGACCAGGGCTCCCACCCCACCCACGGCGCAGAAAACAATATCGTCTCCCAGCTCTACCGCCATGCGTTCTATTCCATCGACCCGGAGACACACCTCATCAATTACAATGAATTAGAGCGTATGGCCCAGGAGCTGCACCCCAAGCTTATCATTGCGGGAGGCTGTGCCTATGCGCGGCTGATTGACTTCGAGCGCATCAGCCAGGCAGCCAAAGCTGTCGGAGCCTATTTCATGGTAGATATGGCCCATCAGTCCGGCCTGATCGCCGCCGGTGTCATTCCCAGCCCGGTCCCTTATGCGGACTTCCTCAGCTCCTCCACCACAAAAACCATCTGCGGTCCGCGCAGCGGCTTTGTCCTCTGTAAGAGCGAGTATGCACAGCAGCTGGACCACGGCGTACATCCCGGCCTGATCGCCTCGCTCCATCTGCAAACGATGGCGGCTATGGCGCACACATTTTTCTATGCGGCAACACCCGTCTTCCGGGCAGCGATGCAGCGAACGGTGGACAACGCCCGCGCGCTCTGCGAGAGTCTGCAATGCCGCGGCTTTCGGATTCTCAGCGGCGGAACAGACACCCATTTGTTTGTTATTGATCTGCGCGGGCACACTCTTGGCGGACAAGGTTTTGCCGATGCGCTGGAAAAGACCGGCATCAGTGTAAACGCGATTCTGATCCCCTACGACGAGCCCGGCAGCCTCAATGGCGTCCGGGTAGGCTGTACTGTCTGCGCTCAGCGGGGCATGGGAAGGGCGGAAATGGAACGCATTGCCGCCATCTTTGACCGCGTCGCGAGCGCTCCACAAGATGCCGCCGTCCTGGCCGCCTGCGCCAAGGAGGTCCGCTCGCTTACAGAGGCATTCCCGCTTTACGGCCTCTATGACTGTCAAACATAGGAAGGAGGTCATTACTTGTCACTCGATGTTTTTTTGCAGCAGGTCTGCAATGGAATCACGCTGGGCAGTGTCTACGCACTGGTAGCTATCGGATATACAATGGTCTACGGTATTATGCGTCTCATCAATTTTGCCCACGGAAGTCTGTTTATGATGAGCATGTACTTCGCCTTCTATGCCATTGGGTTCTTTGTGGTCCCCTGGTATATCGCCTTCCCGCTGGTAGCGGTACTCACCGCTGTGATGGGTATGGCGACGGAGCGCATTGCGTACTACCCTCTGCGCCGGAGCGGCAGTCCGCCCACCTCGATTCTGATTTCCGCTGTCGGCGTCTCCTACTTCATCGAAAACTTTGCCACGGTCCTGTTTACCGGACGGCAGAAGCTGTTTCCCTCCATTCCCTTCTTTACAGATATCATTACCATCGGCAATGTCCGCTTGCAGCGGATGTCCATTGTAGTACCGGTACTGACGTTTGTCCTGCTGATCATTCTCATGTTCCTGCTGGAAAAATCCAAGCCGGGTATGGCCATGCGGGCGGTTTCACGGGATGCGGACGCTGCGCAGCTGATGGGTATTGATGTCAACCGCACCATATCGCTGACCTTCGGCATTGGTTCCGCTCTGGCTGCTGTAGGCGCTATGGTATGGGGCCTGAAGTATCCGCAGATTGCGCCCACCATCGGCGCCATGCCGGGTATGAAGTGCTTTGTCTCCGCTGTTATTGGCGGAATCGGCAACGTCAAAGGCGCGGTCATCGGCGGACTGCTGTTGGGATTCGTGGAGGTTATGATTGTTGCATTCTTCCCCGCCCTGACCAGCTACCGGGACGCCTTCGCGTTCTGCTTCCTGATCGTTGTCCTGCTGGTAAAGCCGACGGGCATCATCGGCGAAAAAATTGCGGATAAGGTATAGGAGGAGGTCATATGATGCAAAACAAACAGATCCTGCACCCCCCGAAGAAAATGTCCCGCAGGGATATCATTTTGACCTGCGCCGCGGTTTTCATTTTGATCGTCATTCTGGCAAACGCAGAAAATTGGTTCGGTTCCTATGTGGTGCGCATTCTCAATACCTGCTGCATCTACGCCATTGCAACACTGGCGATGAATCTGGTTAATGGCTGTACCGGCGTATTTACACTGGGCAACCCTGGGTTCATGTGTGTCGGTGCATATACCTGTGCGCTGCTGTATTTGCAGCCGGCAGTTAAGGATACGCTGTACTATGTGGAGCCCATTGTTCCGTGGCTGCGGGATATCCACACGAATTATTTTATCGCACTGATCTGTGGTGGGATCATGGCCGCTCTGGCTGCTGTCCTGATCGGTGTGCCAGTCCTGCGCTTGAAGGGAGACTATCTCTCCATCGCGACGCTGGGATTTTCGGAGATCGCCCGCATTATCATGCTCAATGCCCAGAGCGTAACCAACGGCGCCATCGGACTGACACAGATCCCTAATGTCGTCAACATCTGGGTTGCCTTCGGTGCGCTAGCGGTAGTATTTATCTTCCTGCGGCTGTTGATGAACTCCTCCTATGGCCGGGCATTTCTGGCGATACGGGAGGACGAAATCGCGGCAGAGGCTATGGGCATTCATCTGTTCAAGCACAAGATGCTCTCCTTTGTCCTCTCGGCCTTTATCGCTGGAATTTCCGGCGGATTGCTGGCGTCTTTGATTGGCGCCATTGATGCGAATCAGTTCAAATATACATTTGTCTATCAGTTCCTGCTGATGATGGTGCTGGGCGGGCAGGGTTCTATGTCCGGGTCTGTGATCGGAGCCTTTATTGTCACCAGCGCACTGGAATGGCTGCGGTTTATGGACGAGCCGATCAATCTTGGCTTCATTCAGTATCCTGGATTTGCGGGAATGCGCATGGTGCTGTTCTCCGTTCTGCTGATTCTAATTGTCCTGTTCTGGGGCAAGGGCATTATGGGGGACAAGGAATTCAGCTGGGAGCGTCTGATAACTGGACTGAAGCGGCTCGGTAAGCGCCGCAGTCAGGAGAAGGAGGAGGTGTCTTAATGGCGGTTCTGGAGACAAAGGGAGCGACTATGCGTTTTGGTGGACTGACCGCGGTGGATAGCTTGAGCCTGCGGGTAGACAATCGGGAGATCGTCGCTGTCATCGGCCCCAATGGCGCTGGAAAGACAACTGCCTTTAATATGATTACCGGCGTCTACCGCCCCACGGAGGGAGAGATATTCTTTTCTGATACCTGCATCAGCCGGAAGCGTCCAGACCAGATCGCGCGGCTGGGTGTGGCACGTACCTTCCAGAATATCCGACTGTTTAGGTCCATGACCGTCATGGAAAACGTGATGGTTGCCAATCATCTGCACATGCGGAGCGGCCTGTTTGGCGCGTCTCTCCGCTCCCCTCTGGCCAGAAGGGAGGAGGCACAGATGGCAGAGCGCTCCATAGAAATGCTGGAGACTACCGGTTTGGTGGAGTACAAGGACTGGAAGGCCACCAGCCTTCCCTACGGCCTGCAGCGGCATCTGGAGATTGCCCGCGCCATGACAACAAATCCAAAGCTGCTCCTGCTGGACGAACCTGCGGCAGGCATGAATCCCAAGGAAAGTGCGGAACTGGCCGAATTTATTCACCAGATCCGAGAAAAATTCGGCATGACCATCCTGCTCATTGAACACCACATGAAGTTGGTGATGAACATCTCTGACCGGATATACGTGCTGCAATACGGAAAAACCATCGCCAACGGTACGCCAGATGAAATCCGTGCGAACCCTGCTGTGATCAAAGCATATCTGGGAGAGGAGGATTGAGCATGCTGCAGATTGAAAATCTATCCGTCAATTATGGCGGCATCAAAGCGCTGAAATCCATCAGCCTGGAGGTCCCTGCCCAGAAGATTGTTACGCTTATCGGCGCTAACGGGGCAGGAAAATCTACCACGCTGCGCTCCATCAGCAAGCTGGTCAGACCGCACAGCGGAAAAATTCGCTATAACGGAGAAGATATTACCGCCATCGGCGCCAAACAGACGGTAGAACGCGGGATCATCCTTGTTCCGGAAGGACGTCATATCTTTCCGGATATGACCGTGCAGGACAATCTGAAGATCGGCGCGTATCTCCGAAAGGACGACCAGATCAGCCGTGATATTTCCTATATGCACGAACTCTTTCCGATTCTAAAGGAACGGGGCCGTCAGCTGGCCGGTACGCTGTCCGGCGGCGAGCAGCAGATGCTCGCAGTATCACGTGCGCTCATGTCGCGGCCCAAACTGCTGATGATGGATGAACCCAGTCTCGGACTGGCTCCCCTGATTATCAAGGATATCTTTGCGATTATCCAGAGGGTCAACGCGGAGGATAAACTGCCGGTCCTCCTGATTGAACAGAACGCGAATTTTGCGCTGAAGGTGGCAGACTATGCCTATGTGTTGGAAACTGGTACGATTCAGATGGAGGGGGCGGGGACAGAACTGCTGCGCAACGAGAAGGTAAAAGAGCTCTATCTTGGTACAGGGGATTAATGCTTACTGCGTAAAAGAAAGAGAGGTTTTCATGAAAAAAATCATCAATAATTCTAACGACGTTGTAAAAGAAATGCTCCAGGGTATGGAAAAGGCATCGCCGCAGATCCGGTATATCAAGGAGCACGACGTAATTGTGCGCACTAAGAAGGCGGACAAAGTTGCAATACTTTCCGGCGGAGGCAGCGGACATGAGCCAGCTCACGGCGGCTATGTGGGATACGGGATGTTGGATGCCGCCGTGGCAGGTAATGTGTTTGCATCCCCCGGAGCGGACGCGGTGGTTAAAGGCATTGAAGCGGTCGACGCGGGCAAAGGTGTTCTGCTGATTATCAAGAATTATTCCGGCGATATTATGAATTTCCAGATGGCCAAGGAGCTGGCAGAGATGGACGGCGCACAGGTGGAATATGTGGTAGTCAAGGACGATGTCGCTGTCCCGGACAGCACCTACTCCGCTGGCCGCCGCGGCATTGCCGGTACGGTGTTTGTACACAAGCTGGCCGGCGCGAAGGCAGAGGCGGGAGGCACACTGGCGGAAGTGAAGGCAGTGGCGCAGAAAGCTATTGATAACGTCCGCAGTATGGGAACATCTATGGCCTCCTGTGTCCTGCCTGGAGTTGGCAAGGCCGGCTTCACCCTGGGCGAAGATGAAATTGAAATTGGCATGGGGATCCACAATGAGCCTGGACTGGAACGTACCACCATGAAGCGGGCGGATGAGCTGGCGAAAATTCTTCTGGACAGAGTGCTGGAGGACTACGATTACAGCGGCTCCGAGGTCGCCGTGATGGTCAACGGCCTGGGCGGGACACCTTTGATGGAGCTGTACATTCTCTATAATGAGGTAGAGAAAATTTTGAGTAGGCAGGGTATTACTGTTTACCGCTCTCTGGTCGGGAACTTTATGACATCATTGGAAATGCCGGGCTGCTCGCTCTCCCTGCTGAAGTTGGACAGCGAAATGAAGGAGCTTTTGGACGCCCCTTGCAGCACATTGGGCTGGACACAATTTCATGTATGAATAGGGAGGTGGCTGTGATGACATTTCATATGGACAGCAAAAATTATATGGAATATATCAAGTTGGTCAGTAAAAAGATTACGGAAAGCAAGGACTATATCACAGAGATTGATGCCGCTACCGGCGATGGGGACCACTGGGTTAATATGAACATGGGCTTCACCGCTATTGCGAATAGCTCTGCGGAGCTGGAGAATCTGAAGCTGTCAGACATGTTTAAGAAGATTGGGAAAAATTTCATTTCCGTCGTCGGCGGTTCCTCCGGTGTATTGTACGGCAGCGCTTATCTGGAGGCCGCCAAGCTGACCGCCGGAGCCTCCCATCTGACTCCAGAAACGCTGTGCGGCGTATTGGAGGCGATGACAAACGCTATCATGCAGCGTGGAAACGCCAAGCCTGGAGACAAAACAATGATAGATTCTATCTATCCCGCCGTACAGACCTTCCGGCTGGGATTGGAAGAGGGAACAGATCTGACCATGCTGCTGCCCGCTGTCAAACAGTCAGCCATTGATGGGGCAGAGAGTACGAAAAATATGGTAGCAGTCAAAGGCCGCGCTTACTATCAAGCTGACAGGAGTATCAGTCACATCGACCCTGGTGCGGTAACTATGTCCTACCAAATCGGAATCCTAATGGACTATGCTTTAGAGCATCTTACACCAGCATAATCT
>Ga0137308_102439_pt1 | contig 12479 bp, 8 predicted proteins | sample Inofrocosms_June_FD_97181 | JGI IMG/M metagenome (GOLD analysis project Ga0137308, IMG submission 97181) | Mouse cecal microbial communities from Vienna, Austria - N-Acetylneuraminic and N-Acetylglucosamine D2O microcosms_June | ecosystem: Host-associated > Mammals > Digestive system > Large...
TCAGCCGCCCATACCCCCACTCCCTGTTGGGATATGACACATCAAAGCTTCTGGACGCCCCGCGGATAAAATAGTTCTTGATCTCCTTGCTCTCTACCACACTGTTGTTCTGTTCCACAACGGCCCACTGCATAAACTGTGCAACGGCTCCCGCGGTCAGCGCCGCCGCCAGAGAACTGGCAGACTCCTTCCCGTTTATGGTGGACACATTGACTCCCGGAGCGGCAAAGTCCGGCCGGATACTGCCGCATCTGGAAAAGCCCCTTCCCGAATCAATGAAAAAGCTGTTATTGGATGCATCATAAGTGGAAACACCTATGACGCTGGAAGCCATGGAGGGTTCGGTTAACGTGATATACGGGGAGGATTCCAAGAAATAGACGGGTGCCGTCAAAAACTGTTTGATCGGCAGCCACATATTAAATTCACCGTTGTGTATCTCCCCCACGGCCTCCACCTGAAACGTCCATATACCCGGCGTAGGATCCTGTACTCTCATGATTACAAGCTCCTCCCCCGATGTAGACTCCACAAGATAACCGGTGACGGTAACTCTCGATTTCTCGTAGATAAAGCTGTAAGTAATGCTGTCCCGCACCCCCAGCCTCACAGGCGGAATGGTCTCTCCTCCGGGAGTCCGGATAGCCATGGTAAAGATATCAGGCAGGCTTCCCCAAAGCTCTAAAAAAAATCCTTCAGCCCCTTGCTCTACCCGTACCTCCACCGTCCTGCTGTTGGCTCCGGCCGTGCCCTGATTATTCAGCTGTCCATGAAAATGATGGGCGGCATTTCCCTCGTTTCCACCCGCCGCCACAACGGCACGGCTCCGTTTTACCGCTACGGCGCTTAGATATCTGCCCAGAGGTGAATTTCCTGTATGATCCCCGTAATTGGTTCCCAAACCTATGCATATCACTACCGGCCTGCGGAACGGCTCCGCAAATCCGTCCGCATATTGGACTCCCAGCATAATATCATTTTCCTGATAAATAGGCACTCCGTGCGGCACCAAGTAAAAATCCCGGAGATAGGGTTTACATTCTTTCAGTTTTACTACCACAATATCCGCATTGGGTGCCGCCCCCTGAAACTGATAACCGCCGCTTAACCTGCTGCCCGCCGCCACGGAGGCCATAGAACTGCCATGACCGATTTCGTCCCGGCTGGGTACGACGGAGTAGGGATCCTGAGACTGCAAGGCTCTGTTGATGTCCTCCCTTGTATATTCCGTACCGTACAAAAAACCCTCCGGCGGCTCTCCCGTCTGTATGGTCTGATCCCAAATTGCGAGAATACGGCTCGTTCCGTCCTCATTGCGGAACACGGGATCCGTGTAATCAATCCCCGTATCAATGCAGCAAATGATCACTCCTCTCCCGGTAAGCGCCAGAGGCTCCCTCTGTACCTGCGTAATGCCGCTTGCTATCAGGCTGTTGGGGTCGAATGCGCCTAACCCGCCTCCCTCCTGCATTAGGCCATACAGCTTAGGCACTCCCCGATAGGCGGAAAAATAGTCCTGCGGATCCCTCAGCTCATCTCTCCCGAAATAGATAATATTGTACAAGCCCTCCACACTGGCATAACACTGTTCATCCGTATAATTCTCCAGCAGCCAGACCGGAAAATCCGTGATGGCATCATAATAATCATTGGAAAGTATCCTCTCTCTGCAATCCACAGGCATAAAAAACCCCTCCCTCCTGCATATACACTATCATATGCAGGAGGAAAGGATAATGTTCCCGTCACATCTGTTTTACGATTTTATAATAAGTTCCCGACGTCTGTTTATAACAGATACTGTAAAATACGGCAAACGCACCGCTGGTAGCAAGGACGCACATCAGCAGCAGATTGCTCTCATAAAAGCTGATGGCTCCCAACAACAGCAATATCATCCTATATGCCATTGCCGTGTGCAGCAGCGCCCCCGCCAAGGGCAGCAGAAATACCATTTTAATCTGCTTTCTAATGGTGCGGCGGATTTCCTCATCGCCGAGTCCCACCTTCTGCATAATTTCAAAGTTTTTCTGATCCTCAAAGCCTTCGGTAATCTGTTTATAATACATAATTATCAAAAGACAAATCAAAAAGATTAATCCGAAAAAGATACCGATAAACAGCAGGCTTCCGTACATACTTTCCATTTCCAGCAGGTTCTGACGATAATCGGTATAACCAGCAAAACCGTTTAACCCGGATACATACTGCTCCATGGCTGCCGAAAAACCGTCTGCCGCCTCCCCCTCTCTGGGAAGGTCAAAGCAGCAGATATACGTCCAGCTGCCGGCGCCGTCCGTATTTAAAAGTCCCGCGATTTCCAAAAGCTGACTCTCATCCGCCGTCACAATCATATAGCTGCGTTCAAAGGTATCATACTCGACCTTGCGTCCAAAACAGCTGCTGTGCAGCTCTTTTTTCACTATAAATTCTTTCTCCCCAAACCGTACACGGTCACTGGCAAAATCCCATCCTGTGGAAAAAATCAACACCTCTCCCGGATTCAGACTTTCCGAAGCCCCTTCCGCACGATTATATTCTTCCAGTGTGACCAGCTTTACCACGAACCAATTCTTATAATCCGATCCCAAGTCCTGATCGACAAGGAATTGTCCGTCCTCCAGATGGGCGGAAAGCTTTACCCTTGCGTAGTCCAGCCAATTCTCCGGTTCCACGCCATATTCCGCCGCTAAAGCCGACGCCTGATCTCTCAACGCCTGTCTGTCCGTAGGATTCTGCCCTATAAAAGAAATCTGTACATTCCGGTTAAATTGAGAGGATGTGATGGAATCCATACCCAGATACACCGAAAGAGAACACACCACCGTAATAATTACCATTGTGGAGAAAACACAAATATTGGATAAGCTGGCCGCGTTTTTCTTCATGCGGTAGAGCATACCGGACACGGTAATAAAATTTTCCGGCCGGTAAAACAACTTTTTATTTTTCTTTATCATTTTTAGAAAAGTAATACTGCCGGAAGTGAACAGAAAATAGGTTCCTATTATCACCAAAAATACCGCCAGAAAGAAGTCAGTAAATATCATGTTGTCCAGCTTCGCCGCCATGGCCCGGTGATATCCCTCCCCCAGCGCCAGAACGCCGACGGTACTCCAAATCCATGTAAACCGAGGCGTTTTCTCCCCGCTTTTTGCATCACTCATCAGCTCTATGGGATTGGTTCTGCCCACCTGAATTAAATTAACAAACAGATTCAGTCCGGTAATAAATGCGTAAAATACTATAACGTCCATAACCGCCTTGGGGCTTACGGCAAATTCTACATTCACCGGCATTCCTGCCAGATTTAGGAGAAGCAGAAATATCAATCGTGAAAACAATAGTCCCAGAACAACCGCCGCAATAATGACAATCCCATAAATCATCACGCTTTCCCAAAACATCATAATGCCGATATGCTTCTTCTCTAACCCCAAAATACTGTACAGTCCCAGTTCACGTTTTCTCCTCTTGATGAGAAAGCTGTTTGTATAATATAAAAAGGGAACCATAATTACGCTCAAAAGCCCGAACCCGATTTGTACCAATATCAAGGCATAAACACCCTTGGGCAAAGTATACATAATATCGTTCTTCAATATTAAGTCAAAAACAAAATAAGTAAACATGGCAAAAATGCTGATTCCGATATAGGGCAGATACGTGGAACCGTTCTTCCGGATATTATTGGCTGCCATTTTGGGGAGCAGATTCATTTTCTTTTTCATCTCACGCCTCCCCCTTTCCCTGACATGCCGTTTCCACAGTCCTGTTTCCGGAGCTTTCTGCCTTTTTATTATAAGCCACGCTTCCGCCTGCTTCATACCCATCTACGGTTCCATTGGTGTTTGGAGCGGTTTCCTCCCCGTCTCCGCTGCCGTCATTGTTTTGGACGGTTTCTTCCCTGTCTCCGCTGCCGTCTACATCCCGGCTTATTTTTTCCGCCTGCAGAACGGTCAGGGTATCGGAAATCTTACGGTACATTTCCTCATCCGACAACCGGCCTCTGTAAATCTGGTTGAACACGCTGCCGTCCTTGATAAACAGCACACGTCCTGCCCTGCTGGCCGCCTGAATACTGTGAGTTACCATAACAATGGTCTGTCCGTCTTCATTTACCTCCGCAAAAATGCGCAGCAGTTTGTCGGAAGCCTTGGAGTCTAACGCTCCTGTGGGTTCATCCGCCAGCACGATCTGAGGTCCGGTGATCAACGCTCTGGCTACCGCCGTCCTCTGTTTCTGGCCGCCTGAGACTTCGTAGGGGTACTTTTCCAACAGCTCCGAAATTCCAAGCTTCTTTGCCAGAGGCTTAAGGCGCTCCTCCATCTTCCCGTACTCACAGCCCGCCAGCACCATCGGCAGAAATATATTATCCTTAAGAGACAGCGAATCCAGCAGATTAAAGTCCTGAAACACGAAGCCCAAATTATCTCTGCGGAAAGCGCATAATTCCTTCTGCTTAATATCCGCCATATTTTTACCGGCCAAGATAACGGCTCCCTTGGTAGGCTTATCCAGAGAAGCCATAATATTAAGCAGCGTTGTCTTGCCGGAGCCGGACTCCCCCATGATCGCTACATACTCGCCCTGCTCCACAGAGAAATTTACATTATCCAGAGCCTGTACCTTGCTGCCTCCCAGACGGGTGGTGTATATTTTCCTTACATTTTTTACTTCTAACAGTGCCATATTCTTCCTCCGATTCTCCTGCCGTATACGGCAAATGTTCCGTTCCGCACCTTGGTGCATGTTATGATGCGGAAAGTTTTCAATTCTTTATTTGTACTTCCACAGAATCTGTATCACTACTTTGATACAATGATACAAGAGAAAGAAACGGCTTGCAATAGAAAAACCTTACACTTTCTTTTTTAAGCTTACGGTTTTGTAAGGTTACTATGAAAGTATTGAATCTTGCCTGCGGAAAACGCGAGGCGTTTCGTGCTCCCTTGCACGAAATCCCGAGACTGCTGTGCGCCAAACCCGCTGTCCTTCGGGTTTGTGTGCATCTTCATAGTAATCCCTCATACTTTCTTGCATGGTGGTGCAGCCGGTTGCATGAGGGTTTAGGAAGGAAAAATGGCCTTTGTTCAGTTTTCATGTAACCCCTTATAAGTCTGTAAATCCTTATTTTTCGGCATTTCCGAGAATTAGTATTTCTGACAATGCCTTGCATATGTCTTTCAAAATCTACATATTTCTTTACACGAATGATGTATAATTGGTATCAATTGTCTCTAAAACAGAAATTTTTTATGGATATATTAACAGCAATGAACCCGTTCAAATTTACCAATCTGCTTATACATACAATGCTAAAAGCTGCTTCGTAAGTTTATATGATGTCAAAAGAATCAATATATACAAGTTTATCTCCTACTTTATGTTTTAAAATAGACATATCTACGGTAAAACTTTAGACCTTTTTTACAATAACCATATATTTTGACATTGTTATGTAGAACCCATTCTTTATCATCTCTAAAACTTCACATATTATTCAGCCAATTCAAAATCAGACCGATACTTTGAACTTGAAAACAAGGAAAATCAACAGCATTTCCAGATTGTCGGCATAAAAAATCAAGCGGCATCATATCAATACACTCTTTTCATTAACACAACTGCTTTATTGTTTCATTCCATTGGCCGCTTATCTCAGAAGATTATGATTTGCGTACCGGAATGCCTAGAATCATTTTGGTTCCCACGCCCACTTCACTCTCTGCCTCTACCGAAATGCTCAGATGCTTGAAAATGCAGTGGCAGAGATACAGGCCGATACCTGTGGCTTTCTCATCCATGCGCCCGTTGTAACCGGTAAAGCCTCTCTCAAAGATGCGGGGCAGATCCTCCGGAAAAATTCCCGTTCCCGTATCTTCTATCCAGAGAACCACTTTCTCCTTTTCTTTCCGTGCTCCAATGGAAATTCGCCCTTTTCTCGTATACTTCACACTGTTGGATATCAACTGTTCTATACAAAAGCAAAACCACTTTTCATCCGTCAGCACTTTAAATTGTATTTCCTGCAGCTCCAAGCTCAGGCCTTTATTAATAAATAATATTGAAAACTTTCTTACTGTCCTTTTCAGCATTTCCTGCAAATCGTACTCCCGCAGCACCAGATCGGAAGAAAGGCTTTCCAGCCGCTGAAAGGTAAGCACCATTTCCACATACTGTTCGATTTTAAATAATTCTTCCTGTATAAAAAAGCTGTTCTTATCACCCTCCCCGCCGTTCTCCAGCAACAGCTTCATGGCGGCAATGGGTGTCTTAATCTGGTGAGTCCACATCATATAGTAGTCATTGCGGTCAGCCGTCTTCGCTTCCCAATCTCCCCGCTCCGCCTGCTGTGCGGCACAAGCCATCTCCAGCAGATCCACCAGTTTCTCACAGCGGGTATCGGCTCCTTCCCGCAGCCCCTCTGCTAAAAGTTCTTTAGACTGCTCGTAATGCCGTGCTACGGCCTCCAGTTTCCGGCAGTTTCGCACATAGACAATTCCCCGCCAAATCCCAACCATTGCCCAAAGAAAAGAAGTCAACTGCACAGCATACACAAGCTTGGAGAGATTTTCTATATGGTAAAGCCCTCCCACTGCCAGAAACAAAAACACCGTAAAAAGGTAAAGAATCACCGCTATTCTATTTTCTTTCACAAAACGAATCCACAGTCTCATACTAACTCCCATATGTCCGCTTTGGCGGGCACTCAAATCAAGATTGTGAAATGTTCTTTTTCACACTAACCTCCATGTCACAGCTTTGCTGTGACTCAAATCCGGATGAGAAATGCCGTGTTTTCGGGCATTTCTCGGTGTGAGACTTAGAAGTTCTTTGCGAAACAGCCTCTGCTGTGAGCAAAAATTGCTAAAGCAAAAATTGCTAAAGCAAAAATTGCTAAAGCAATTAGAACTTCTTCTCACACCAACCTCCATGATACCTCTTTGTGAAATCTCCGCTCATGGTCTTGTACCGTTCGAGAAACTTTGCGGCACCTCATTTATGTATCGGTTCCCCCAACATATACCCCATGCCTTTCTTGGTGTGTATGTACTGTGCACCTTGGACGCTCTCCATTTTTTTCCGAAGCCTTGTCATATTTACCGTCAATGTATTGTCATCCACAAAGCAGTCATTATCCCAGAGCCGCTTCATAATAGCCTCTCTGGATACGGTCTTTCCCCCGTTTTCTATCAATAACTGCAGAATCCGGAATTCATTTTTAGTCAGCTCCAGCTTCCGGCCATTCACCAGAAGAGAGGCATCCGACAGATCAAGGATCAGTCCGTTATATTCGCAGACCTCCGTCCGGCTCGTAAAGGTATAGGTACGCCTAAGCAACGCCTGAATCTTCGCCGAAAGCACTTCCAGCCCAAAGGGTTTAGCCACAAAGTCATCCCCTCCCATATTTACCGCCATTACGATATTCATATCATCCGATGCCGAAGAGATAAATATGATAGGCACCTGAGATATCTGCCTGATCCGGGCACACCAATAATGTCCGTTATAAAAAGGAAGCCCGATATCCAGTAATACCAGATGGGGGTTGTACTCCGCAAATTCTGTCAATACTTCCCGAAAGTCCTGTACACACGCCACATCATACCCCCACTTGGCGAGATAACTGCCTGCCTCGCCTGCAATCACGGCGTCATCTTCCACAATAAATATCCTATACTTTTCCATATCTTCTCCATCGGTCTCCCCGCCTGCATTCAGTCATGCCTGTCCAAACTGTCAAAGGTTTCACAGAATCTGGCCGCAAAAGCCGGTTCCTCCCCTCCTGCATAGAGATGCGAGATATCCCCGAAGGCCGCCACACGGAAAATTGCCTTTCCTTTCCTGCGTTCCTCCGTATAGACAGTAGTCACAGATGACGGGGCCGCACACATATGATGCCATAAAATCATAGGGGATACGTTCATTAAATGACTCAGCAGCACACATTCTACTCCGAAATGGCAAAAAAATACCAGCACGTCCTCATTTCCTTTTTCCGTGCGGTAAAAAGCTCCGTCCCTCCGATAACCATGGGATGCCAATACCTGATCAAAGCCTTCCGCCACGGTTTTATACACATCTCCCACACAGCCTTCCCGCATCACCTCCGTGGAAGCCCAGCCTTCCTTTCCAAAATAGAGCGGCTCCGCCGTCCAGTCCTCCGGCAGCCAGTCCCATGGTATGATCTTTTCCGGCGCAGCGTCGGGTCTTCTGATTTGGGGCGGGAATTCCCGAAGCCAGTCGCATACCGTGGCGGTGCGCCCCATCTTCTCCAAGGTCAGGGATGCCGTATCCTTTGCCCTTCCCAAAGGCGACAGATAGAAATCCGTCACCCTTAATTTACACAATCTCTCTGCCAGCAGGGAAGCTTCCCGCCAGCCCTTCTCCGTCAAGGAATCCCTCTCATAGTCCGGATCCCCGTGCCGTACAATCAAAAGCTTCATCTATGCGTCTATCCTTTCCTAGTACTTTTCACACTAACTCCCATATGCCCGCTTTAGCGGGCACTCAAATCAGGATTGTGAAATGTCCTTTTTCACACTAACCGAACACCACATCCAATACCATCATCAGCACAAATCCCACTGCAGCGCCTATGGTTCCGATATTGGTGTGTTTCCCCGACTGGGATTCGGGAACCAGCTCATCCACCACCACATAAATCATGGCGCCTGCCGCAAATGCCAGCAGGTAGGGCAGGATGGGCACCACCTGTTCCGCCAGCAGTATGGTAATCACCGCTCCGATAGGTTCCACAACCCCAGACAGCACACCGTACAGAAACGCTTTCCGGCGGGATGCGCCCACACTCCGCAAAGGCATGGAAATAATGGCTCCCTCGGGGAAATTCTGTATGGCAATTCCCACTGCCAGCGCCAATGCCCCGGCCATGGTGATCCCCGTATTGCCCATCATAGCGCCTGCCACGGTGACGCCCACTGCCATACCCTCCGGCAGATTATGGAGAGTCACCGCCAGAACCAGCATGGTTGTCTTCTGGAAATCCGATTTTACCCCTTCCGGATTCTCACTGTCCAGATGCAGGTGCGGAACCAAGCTGTCCAAAAGAAGGAGAAAACCAATCCCCAACAGAAAGCCTGCTGCCGCCGGAAGCCATACAATGCCGCCCTGTTCCTCCGTCATATCAATGGCCGGAAGTAAAAGGGACCAGACGGAAGCCGCTATCATCACTCCCGCGGCAAAGCCCAAAAGCATCTTCTCCACATTCCGGTTCATTTGCTTTTTCATAAAAAATACCATTGCCGCTCCCAACGAAGTTCCCCAAAAGGGTATCAGCAATATGGAAAATACTTTCATCATGTTAATTGCCCGCCTCACTATTCTTTACTGACATATTCCTTCTCCGCCAAATTCGGACAAGCCGTTTGGCAAACCATAAACCGTTGCCGGTTCATACTTCTTAATAGTATGTGCCACCGGTTGTTCAAAATACATCAAAAAATAGAAGCCTGTGTTTTCGGCCGGTTCCCTTCCCCATACAGAAAAGTGCAACCCTGCCTACCGAACACAGGCTTTCCGGGAAATACTGACAAAATGTTTCCCCCGCCGGATCTGCGCCGCAAAACGGCATATTCCATTGCAAATCCGCTTATATCTTTAGAGCTATCTCCCATATCTTCTTACCGCAGACTCCAAAAAGATACTGACAGCCTTTTGGTAAACGGGCAGATCAGGCGCGCTTTTTTACTAATTTATTCTGCCTGATTTTTCCCGTTATGTCAACAGAAACTCTGTTACTGCCGACAAATCCGTAACAGTTCAGCCATGCCATTCATAAACTGCCGGAATGTACACTTTTGCCAATAACCAAGTAATATTACCGGCAACTTATTTCATGCCGGGTGTTCGCCAACGACTGAAAAGCTCCGTCACTGCCTGACCTTCAGACAGCGGATGGCATTCAGCACCGCCAGCACCATAACTCCTACATCCGCAAAAATGGCCAGCCACATACTGGCAAACCCCAGTGCTCCCAATATCAGGCACACCGCCTTGACAGCCAGCGCAAATACAATATTCTCATAGACGATCCTCAGACACTTTCCGGAAATCCGCATAGCCAGCGCAATCTTTTCCGGATTGTCATCCATTAAAACAATATCCGCCGCCTCGATTGCCGCATCGGATCCAAGGGCTCCCATAGCAATACCGATATCCGCTCTGGAAAGCACCGGGGCATCATTAATCCCGTCACCCACAAAAGCCAGCTTTTCCTTCGGCGCCTTTTCCGAAAGCAGCGCCTCCACCGCCGTTACCTTATCTGCCGGAAGCAGCTCGCTTCTCACCTCATCCAGTTTCAGCTGCCCCGCCACATAATCCGCCACTGCCTTACTGTCGCCGGTAAGCATCACTGTCTTTTTCACGCCTGCCGCCTTCAAGCCTGCGATGGCGGCTGCGGATTGTTCTTTGACCACATCGGAAATCAGGATATATCCGGCATAAATCCCTCCCGACGCCAAGTGGATCACCGTGCCGATTCCCGTATTTTCTTCATAGGAAAGTCCCAGCTTTTTCATCAGCTTGGCATTTCCCGCAGCCACCTGTATCCCGTCCACTAAAGCCGTCACCCCGTGTCCGCCGATTTCTTCCACTTCCGTCACCATAGTCTTGTCAATCTCTTGTCCGTATGCCTCTTGCAGGCTCTTGCTGATGGGATGGGTGGAATAGCTCTCCACATAGGCCGCAGCTTTTAATAATTTTGCGGAAGCGTCCTCGCCACTTCCTTCCGGCCCATCGGAAAATTCTTTGGAAGGGTAGATTCCCGTCACTTCAAAGACGCCCTTGGTCAGAGTGCCCGTCTTATCAAATACAACATATTTCGTCTGCGCCAATGCTTCCAGATAATTGGAACCTTTTACCAAAATTCCACAGGAAGAAGCTCCGCCGATTCCTCCGAAGAAACTCAAAGGAATGGAAATCACCAAAGCGCAAGGACAACTGATCACCAGAAAAGTCAGAGCGCGGATAATCCATACCGCCCAATTGGCCGGATGCCCCGCCAAAAGATTGACGATACCCGGCAGAACCGCCAGCGCCAAAGCGCTGTAGCACACCGCAGGAGTATAATATTTTGCAAATTTGGTGATAAAATTCTCGGTCTTCGCCTTTTTCATGCTGGAATTTTCCACCAAATCCAGAATCTTCGATACGGTAGATTCCCCGAACTCTTTGGTAGTGCGGATTTTTAATAACCCTGTGATATTGACACAGCCGCTGATGACATTCTCTCCCTCTTTCACCTCTCTGGGAACGCTCTCGCCGGTCAGTGCACTGGTATTCAAAGTGGAAATTCCTTCTGCCACCACACCGTCCAGAGGAATCTTCTCACCGGGACGGACTATGATTACGGAACCGATCTCCACCTCATCGGGATCTACCTGTTCCAGCTCTCCGGTCTCCGTCTCAATGTTGGCAAAATCGGGCCTGATGTCCATCAGCGCCGCGATATTTCTGCGGCTCTTTCCCACTGCCACCGCCTGAAACAATTCACCGATCTGGTAGAACAACATAACCGCCACCCCCTCGGCAAATTCACCTTCCTGACCCTGAGCCACCTGATAAACCCCCAGCAGCATGGCGCCCACGGTAGCCACTGCCATCAGGAAATTCTCGTCAAACACTTCCCCATGGACGATACCCAACACTGCTTTGCGCAAAATGTCATAACCTATCACAATATAAGGGATCAGGTAAAGCACAAATCTTGCATAACCCTGTATGGGTACAAAATGCAGCGCTGCCATGAGAAACGCCGCTATTATGATTCGAATCAATACCTTTTTTTGTTTTTTTGTCATACCGGTCCCTCCTTTCTAATCTTCCGGGCCGATGCCTGCCCGCCAATTAATCCAAAAAGATCTCGCAGTCATCCTCCACTTTCTTACAAGCCTTCCTCACTGTCTGCATAACCGCCTTGTCATCGGCTCCTTCCGAAAATTCCACCTTCATCTTCTGCGTCATAAAGCTCACCGTGACGTCCTGAACGCCTTCCACCTTCTTCGCGGCTTCCTCCATCTTCAAAGCGCAGTTTGCACAATCCACTTCAATTTTATAAGTTTTCTTCATCTCATTTCCCTCCGTCTAATATGGAATAATATTTTTATTGAATACATGAACCACTGTTCATATGTTTATATTACCATGATTTTTGAAAAAGTCAATAGCTTTCCGACATATTTTTCAAGATACAGCACCTACTCGTAACAGTTCAGGCAAGGCACTGAACCGTTACGAGAATGCACACAAAATGCGGAAAGAATGCGTTTTGGCGCCCGCATGTCTCGCAAAATCGCATAAAGGCGCGGAGCCATTGCACATGCTTATTTCCTGACAGAAGTCTCCTTGCGGAAACGTTTATGCCCCAATTGCTGTTTACCGGATCTGAGACACTGTAACAGAAAATAAAAAAAGCGCTTTTTTCAGTTGAACTAAAAAATTGCGCTTTTTTTATT
>Ga0137308_102441_pt1 | contig 12471 bp, 8 predicted proteins | sample Inofrocosms_June_FD_97181 | JGI IMG/M metagenome (GOLD analysis project Ga0137308, IMG submission 97181) | Mouse cecal microbial communities from Vienna, Austria - N-Acetylneuraminic and N-Acetylglucosamine D2O microcosms_June | ecosystem: Host-associated > Mammals > Digestive system > Large...
CGCCACGGTCTCATAGGAGAAGGCGGGCAGATGGAAGCGGGGCGGCGCGCTGGAGATGGTATACAGGTCGCCGATGGTGTTCACCGGCAGGGACAGCAGCTTCACCTCCGCCGCCGTCACCAGCACGGCGATGAGGGAGGCGGGGATCTTCTGCAGGGGCTTGATCATGGGCCACAGGCACAGGATCGCCAGCGCCAGCACGCCGACCCCCACGGCGGCCCAGTTCACGGTAGAGAAGGTGTGGACCACCTCCCCCAGCTTTTCCATGGTCTCCACCGGCGCGTGGGTGAAGGTCAGGCCGAAGAAGTCCTTGAGCTGGCCGATGACGATGGTGACGGCGATGCCCGCAGTAAAGCCGGTGGTGATGGTGTAGGGGATGAACTTGATCATACTGCCCAGCCGCAGCAGGCCCAGGGCGATCAGGATGATCCCCGCCAGGATGGTGGCGGCCGCCAGGCCCTCCATGCCGTTCCGGGCCACAATGCCCGCCACGATGGTAGCGAAGGCGGCGGTGGGTCCGGCGATCTGCACCCGGCTCCCGCCCAGGGCGGAGATGACAAAGCCCGCCACGATGGCGGTGTAGAGCCCCTGCTCCGGCGGCACGCCGGAGGCTAAGGCCAGGGCGATAGAGAGCGGCAGGGCGATGATGGCCACGATGACGCCTGCGGTCAGGTCCTTGGTGAGGTCCTTGAGGGAGTAGTGCTTGAGGGAATCAATGAGCTGGGGAGTCAGGTCTTTCATGGGGGCTCTCCTCCTTTTCTGAAACACAGTTCCATGATACTAGATAAAGGCCCAAATAGCAAGCATTTTCCAGTGAGAAATAAAGAAACCGTTAAAAAGCGAAAAACACTGTACAAGCGGGGAAAAATCCTGTAAAATAGGCGTTGACATGAAAACCAACGCGCCCCCCGGGGCGGGAAAGGAGCCGCCTATGCGTATCAATCCCCAGCTGTTGGAAAAGATCCGGGAATCCCTGTCCTCCGTTCTGCCCATCACAGCCATCGTACTGCTCCTGAGCATCACCGCCGTGCCCCTGACGCCGGGGACGCTGGTGCTGTTCCTCTTCGGCGCGGTGCTTCTGATCGTGGGTCTGGGGGTGTTCACCCTGGGGGTGGACCTGTCCATGACCCCCATGGGGAGCGGCATCGGCGTGTACATGAGCCGCCCCGCCCAGCAGGTGGAGGCCATCCCCAGCACGGTCCTCATCCTCACTGTGGCTGCGGGGGTGGGCGCGTTCCTGGTCATCGCCCTGATGCGGGTGATGCTGAAGATCCCCCTCTCCCGCCTGCTGGTTGGGTTCTACCTGGTGGTGTTCGCCCTGGCCCTCTTCGCCCCCAGGGACTTCATCCCCGTGTCCTTTGACTCCGGCGGCGTCACCACCGGGCCCATCACCGTGCCCTTCATCATGGCCTTGGGCGTGGGCCTCGCCTCGGTACGGAGCGACAAGAACTCCACCTCCGACAGCTTCGGCCTGGTGGCCCTGTGCAGTATCGGCCCCATCCTCTCCGTGCTGATCCTGGGCATCTGCTACAGCCCGGACAGCGCCATGTATACCCCCGCCGCCCTGCCGGACATCGCCACCACCCGGGACGCCGCCGCCGAATTTGCGGCCGCCATGCCCCACTACGCCCGGGAGGTGCTGGTGTCCATGGTGCCCATCTGCGCCATGTTCCTGCTCTTCCAGCTGATGACCCGCCGCTTCAAGCGCAAACAGCTGCTGCGCATCGTCAGCGGCCTGGTGTATACATATGTAGGCCTGGTGTGCTTCCTCACCGGGGTGAACGTGGGCTTCATGTCCGCCGGACAGCTCATCGGGGCCTCCATCGCCCAGGGGGAGCGGCCCTTCCTCCTCATCCCCATCGGGATGCTCATGGGGTACTTCATCGTGGCCGCGGAGCCCGCGGTCCACGTCCTCATCAAGCAGGTGGAGGAGGTCTCTATGGGCTCCATCTCCCAGACCTCCATGCGGCAGGCCCTCTCCATCGGCGTGGCCCTCTCCGTGGGCATCGCCATGCTGCGGGTTCTCACGGGAATCTCCATCCTGTGGTTCCTTGTTCCCGGCTACGCGGTGAGCCTGGCGCTGACCTTCTTCGTGCCCCAGCTCTTCACCGGCGTGGCCTTCGACTCCGGCGGCGTGGCCTCGGGACCCATGACGGCCACCTTCCTCCTGCCCTTCGCCATGGGGGCCTGCGCCGAGGTGCCCGGGAGCAACCTCATGACCGACGCCTTTGGTCTCGTGGCCCTGGTGGCCATGACGCCGCTGGTCACCATCCAGCTCATGGGCCTTGCCGGACGCCTGCGCAGGAAGCTGGCCACCGGCGCCCTCCACGCGGAGATGGCACGGGTGCGCGACTGCGTCTACTACTACGACTTCGAGGAAGGGGGCGTCTGATATGGCGGCAAAAAGACCGGACCCCATGGCGGTCATCATGTCCATCGTGGAGCGGGGCAGCGGCAACAAGCTCATGAAGCTCTACACCCAGAACCTGGTCTTCACCCACATCCGATGTGAGGGCACCGGCACGGCCACCTCGGAAATCATGGACATCCTGGGTCTTGGCAGCTCCGAGAAGGACATCATCTTCAGCTTTGCCCCCGTCTCCGCCGCCCGGAGCCTCCTCGACCGGCTGGACGACGAGCTCCACGGGGCCTTTACCGGCCGGGGCATCGCCTTTACCATGCGCCTTACGGCGGTGAACAACCTCATCGCCTCTTACATCTCACTGCGCACGGCCATGCAGGCCAAACAGGACAAGGACACCGGAGGGAGTGATTCGATGGAGACTCAGCAGAAAAACAGCTTGATCTTGGTCACAGTCAATCAGGGCTACACCGACATCGTCATGGACACCGCCCGCAAGGCAGGCGCCCGGGGCGGCACCATCATCCGCGGCCGCTGGGCCGGCGACGAGAGCTTCGCCCAGTCTCGGGGGATCACCACCCTCCAGGCAGAGAAGGAGATGATCTTCATCGTCGTCCCCAGGGAGCTCCGCAACGGCGTCATGGAGGCCGTCAACAAACAGCACGGCCTCCAGTCCGAGGCCGGGGCCATGGTCAGCGCCATTGCCATTGAACAGCTGGTTCACTTGAGCTGAAAAAGGGTCCGGGGATATCCCCGGGCCCCTTTTTTCCTCAGGTTAGATTCATCTGACCTGAGAGGCCCGGGGCTCCTCGCCCCGGACCCCGGTGACTTTTTGTGCGGACAAAAAGTCACCAAAAAACCGCTTAAGAAACTACGTTTCTTAAGAATCTTCCTTGATTACGGGGGTTTTTGGTTTGCGCTACGACCTGTTTGTCTCTTTTCCCCAATGTCTGCTATGGGCCGATGGCAGCCGCATCTCCGCCGCCACTCCCTGGCCCTACGGTCTGCTGCGTTGGGTTCGCCTCCTAAAGCACGATTCTTTTCGAGACTACCGGGCCTCCGGCACGGTGCGGGCGGGACTGCCCGCCGTTTCGCATCGCGCGGCGCGGCCCGTTCACCGCCCATAAATCTTCGCGTAATACTTCAGCTTCCTGGCCAGCGCCGGGGTGGCCTCCCCGGGAAGAAGACGCCACTGCCAGTTGCCGCCGGGCTTTCCTGGCACGTTCATGCGGCCCTCCGCCCCCAGCCCCAGGCAGTCCTGCATCTGGACCACAAAGGTGTCCGCAAGACTGGACATGCCCCCCCGGATCATGCCCCAGTTGAACCCCTCTGCATCATTGAGGCCCAGGTACCGCCGCGCCATGTACACATCCTCCCGGTCCGCCTGCTCCCGCCACTGCATGACCGTCTCATTGTCGTGGGTGCCTACATAGCAGACGCAGTGGCGGTCATAAGTATGTGGCAGGTAGTTGCTGGGCTCCCGAGCGTCAAAGGCGAACTCCAGCACCTTCATGCCGGGCAGCCCCGAATCAGCCAGAAGCTTTCTCACCTCCGGCGTGAGGAACCCCAGATCCTCTGCGATGATCTCCAGCTCCGGGAACCACCGCGTCAGCGTCCCTACCAGGTCCATGCCCGGCCCCTTGCGCCAGCGGCCGTTTTTGGCGGTGGTCTCCCCGTAAGGCACGGCCCAGTAGCTCTCCAGGCCCCGGAAATGGTCGATACGAATAACGTCAAAGAGCTTTGACGCCCCCTCCACCCGGCGGATCCACCACCCAAAACCGTCCTTTTTCATCCGGTCATAGTCATATAGGGGATTGCCCCACAGCTGACCGTCGGCGCTGAAGTAGTCCGGCGGCACGCCGGAGACCTCGGTGGGCACATTGCCCTCCCCCAGCTGGAAAAACTCCGGCGCACTCCACACATCGGCGCTGTCCATGGCCACATAGATGGGCAGATCACCGATGATCTTAATGCCCAGAGAGTGGATATACTCCCGCAGGGCGTTCCACTGCTTGAAGAAGAGGTATTGGAGATAGGAGAAAAATTCAATATCCTCCCGGAGCTCCTCCCTGTAGCGCCTGAGGGCCCCGCACTTTCTCAAGCGGATGTCCTCGTCAGGCCACTCCAGCCAGCTTTTCATGCCGAAGTGCTTTTTCACCGCCATGTAGAGGGCGTAGTCCTCCAGCCAGAGATTCTCCTTGGCAAAGGCCGCCACAGCCTCCCGGTCCCCGGGGAAGCCGTTCCGAAAGGCGGTGCGGAGCACCTGGAACCGGGAATCGTATATCTTCCCGTAGTCCACATACCGGGGATCTCCGCCCCAGTCCGCAGCCTCCAGAGCCGGCCGGTCCAGAAGGCCCTCCTCGGCTAAGAGGTCCAGGTCGATGAAATATGGGTTCCCGGCGAAGGTGGAGAAGCTCTGATAGGGACTGTCCCCGTAGCTGGTGGGGCCCAGGGGGAGGAGCTGCCAATATTTCTGCCCCGCCTCGTGGAGAAAATCGGCGAAGGCGTAGGCCTCCCGTCCCAGCGTTCCAATACCGTAGTTGGAGGGCAGGGAGGAGATATGCAGAAGAATTCCGCTTTGGCGGTCCATAGGATCACTCTTTCTTTTTTCAGTTTTGGAGTCTGCCGTTTTATTGTACCATCGGCGGGGACGGGTGTAAAGGGGGAGTTTTGCCCGGAGAGGATGGATCCGCGCCAGACCGCGCGGGGGCGCACAGTGTGCGCCCCCGCGAACCCCCATCCTCCCCTCAAGGCGGACAAAGAGCCGTCCACCAGAGGCGGGCAAAGACGCGGAAATTGTGTTTTCTCACAAAAACGAGCCAAGTTTTTTGTGCTATTCCACGAACGAAGCCGGCAAACGATTCAAAATTTAGTAACTATCAACATTGACAAAAAGTACGTGGAACTGGTAAGATATACCCAGTTTAGGGCACAAACCTAAACGGTTGTATCGTTTTTCCTCAATCTTCTCCATCAAACGGAAGCTGCCCGCCTTCTCCAGAAGGCGGGCGATTTCCGTTTCCAGACGGGGCGGTCGGGAGGGACGCACAAGTCTGCACATAAGGAGGCGCGCATATGCAGGAGGCGACAGTGCGGCTGGACCTGCACGGTATGAACTGCTACCAGGCCCAGACGGCCATCGACGCGGCCCTGCGCCGGGCGGGCCGGTCGGTCTACCGCATCGAGGTGGTCCACGGCTACCACCGGGGCACGGACCTCAAGGATATGGTCCGCCGGGTCTACGGGCACCACCCCAAGGTGCTCCGCCTGGAGGTGGGGCTCAATCCAGGGGCCACAGAGCTGGTGCTGAGGGAATATTAGGGGGGCCGCGGTCTGCTGCTCAGCCCCCCAAAAACGCCATTTGCAGGCACCGCCGCAAAATCTGCCAATAGGTCAGCCGGGCCACGGCCTGCTCCGCCACCAGGGGGATGTCCGCCAAGACCTCCCCGCCGGAGGTGACGGTCATGCGCCCCACCTGCTGCCCCGCTTCCACAGGGGCGGCGAGGCCCTCCTCCTGCTCCAGGTGGACCTCCAGGCCCGCGATCTTCTCCTTGGGGGCCAGGAGGGTGCTGCTCCCCCCCAGCACCGGCTGTACGGCAGGGGCGTCCCCCAGGGTGACGGGAATGGGCCGTAGGGCCTGGGGCGGCTGGACGGTGGTGAGGGAGTAGGCGGCAAAGCCGTAGTTCAAGAGCACCTTGGCGCTCTCAAAGCGCTGGGTGGAGGTGGGGGACTTCAAAATAACGGCGATGAGCTCCATGCCGTCCCGCTCCGCCGTGGCGGAGAGGCAGTACTGGGCGGCGTCGGTGCTCCCGGTCTTCAGCCCCGTGGCCCCCTGGTAGAAGCGGATGAGCTTGTTGGTGTTGGTCAGCCCCGACGCGCCGTCCCGGAGGGTGTCCATCCAGATGGTAGTGAACCGGCGGATATCCGGGTGGTTCAAGATGAGCTCCCGGCTCATGAGAGCGATGTCGTAGGCGCTGGTGACGTGGCCCGGGGCCGGGAGGCCGGTGGGGTTGACGAAGGTGGTGTCGTTCATGCCCAGCTCCGCCGCCCGCTGGTTCATCCGGGCCACGAAGGCGTCGGCACTGCCGGCCAGGTGCTCGGCCAGGGCCACGGAGCAGTCGTTGGCCGAGACCACGCACACCGCCTTGAGCATATCCTCCACCGTGAGCTGTTCGTTCTCCTTCAGCCAGATCTGACTGCCCCCCATGGAGCAGGCGTAGGCGCTGGCGGTGACCAGGTCGTCGTAGGCCAAAGCGCCGGAGTCGATGGCCTCCATGGTCAGGAGGATGGTCATGATCTTGGTGACGCTGGCGGGCTCCAGCTGCTGGTGCTCGTTGACGGCGTAGAGCACTTCCCCGGTGGTCTTCTCCATCAGGAGGCAGGCTTGGCTCTCCACCGCAAGCTCCGCCGCTCCCGCCGGGGCCGCGGCTATCGTGAGTACCACCAGCGACAGCAGGACTGTGAGAAGTCGTTTCATAATCCGGTCCGTTCCTTTCCTTTTTGAGATCGGGGTCTTTGGGAAAGGATATGCGGACGGGGGACGGGTTATGCGCGGCAGCGCGCCCATAGGGACCGGCACGGAGGCCGCACCCTATGGGCGCGCTGTCTGTTTCGCGGGGATTCTACCCCTGGCTCTCCAGATCGCTGACCAGGGGCGGGATCTGGGAGATCATGTTGTCTATGTCCTCGAACATGGCGCTCTTGGTGGTGCCCAGACGGCTGGCCGCGCCGATGTGCTTGACCACCTCCTGGTACTGGTCCTTGATGCGGTCAAAGAACTGGCACAGGCTCTGGAGCTCCTGCTGGGAGGAGGCGATGACCCCGGTGATGCCGCTCTGGACCTCCACGGCCCCCTCGGCGGCGGCGTTGATGCGCTGGAAGCTCCCCTCCGCGGTGCCCACAATGCTTGTGCCCTGCCCCAGGACCTGCTGGGAGGCGGAGAGGCTCCCGCTGAGCTCCCCGGCCCGCGCCTCCACCTGGTCGATGCCGCTGTCCACCTCACCGGCCAGGCCCTTGATCTCCTCGGCCAGCTTCTTCACCTGGGCGGCCACTACGGAGAAGCCCTTGCCCGCGTCCCCGGCCCGTGCGGCCTCGATGGAGGCGTTGATGGCCAGGATGTTGGTCTGGTCGGCGATGGCCACGATCTTGCCCATGGACCGCTGGATGGCCGCGATGGCCCCCTCCAGCTGGGTGAAGGTCTCCGCCATGGACTGGTAGGACTGGTTGACCTGGGCGGAGATCTGGCCCAGAGCCGCCATCTGACTGCGGGCGTCGTCCACCGCCAGGCCGATCTCACCCCGGACCTGGCCGAACTGCTCCGCCGCATCCTCGATGCCCGAGAAGGAGCCGCCCAGCTCCTGGAGCTTGACCTGGAACTGGTCCCCCTCCTGGAGCACGCCGGAGAAGGCCGCTTCCACCTTCCCCAGCTCGGCCAGGGAGGCCACTTCCTTGCGCACCAGCTCCTGCTGGTAGGCCTTCAGGCTCCCCGCCATGTGGAGGATGGGGTAGAGGCCCCGCTCCGGGCGGTCCTGACCGGCGCGCCGGTCCCGTTTTTGAAACAACATACAGGCCCCTCCTTTACTCAAAGACCACGCAGGTCATGGACTGGTTGACGAAACGGTCGTTGTAGTGCTCCCCGTAGCCCACGAAGCCCGCGTGGGACCCCAGGGCCGCCATGTCCCGCAGGTACTGCTGCATGTACCCCTGCTGGGAGAAGAGCTTGTAGCGGAAGAGGCAGTTGACCGAGAAGATGGCGGAGCGCCGGGGAAAGTCCTTCATGATCTGGGCGATGGTCTCCTGGACGATGGCCCGGTAGTCCCCCAGCTCCAGGAGGAGGAGCACGTCGGAGTCGTTGACCTGCCGGAAGCAGGTGAGGGCGCTTCCCGTGACCTCCTTGATGGAGATGATGCAGGTGTCGTCCCCGTTGAGCTTGCCGAAGGGGTTCTGGAAGGTGCGGGTGGGGATCTCCTCGTCGGTGACGTGGAGGATGTCCTTATAGACCTGCTTGGCGCTGCGCCCGTTGAGGGAGCCCAGCAGGTACTTTGACCGGTCCGTGCCCGAGGCCACGAAGCGGTAGTCCCCCAGCTGGTGGTAGATGTTCTCCTTATACGCCTTGACCCGGCCGCCCAGGTTCCGCACCAGGCCGTAGACCACGGCGTCCTGGTAGACCCGGCCGTTGACGGAGACCCGGCCCTCGCCGCCGGTGCCCCCCACCAGGGAGATGCCCCGCTTGCGCAGGGAGGTGAAGATGGTGGTCAGGACGCAGGCGTCGTTGCCGGTGCAGAAGTCGATGCACACCGTGTCCCGGCCCGAGCCGCCCAGACCTTGCAGATCCCGCTCCAGGCGCTGGATGTACTTCACGGGCATGGTGGAGGCGTGCTCCAGCACGCCCGCCACGGCGGACACGCCGTCGGTGAAGGCCACGATGCCCACGCCGTTTTCCACCACCCCGGTCTGGTAGCACATGCCGATGCACCCGATGCTGGGCACCCCGGGAAAGCGCTTCTCCAAGGCGGCGGTGTGGGCTTCCAGTTGATTTTCGTTGGATAGCAGCATGATAAACTGTGGAGCGTGGAGCCCTTGGAGCGCCTCGTCCAGGTTCCCCCGCTGGCTCATACCAAAAAACTGCTTCATGGGTCTGTTTCCTCCAAGAATTTACAGATTTTCCACTGATACAGGTTTGATTATACGGGAAAATATGGCCCGTGTCAATCGGACATACCAAAAATTTGCCTGCGCTCCCCCTGGGGCTCCTCGCCCCAGACCCCGGTGACTTTTTGTGCGGACAAAAAGTCACCAAAAAACCGCTCAAGAAACTACGTTTCTTGAGAATCTTCCTTCACTACGGGGGTTTTTTGTTTGCGCTACGACCTGTTTGTCTGGTTTTTCTCAATCTCTTCTCTGGGCCGATGCCGCTCGAATCGCTGGAACCACTCCCTGGCCCTTCAGCCTTCTTCGTTGGGTTCGCCTTACTCCTTTACTTGCAACATCTCCAGAGGGTTCTTCCTTGCCGCTACTACAGAGCTGGCCGCCGCGCCTACAATCCCGGCGGTCAAGTACAGCCCCGCGCATACCGCCTCACCGGGGATAATGGTTGCGAATAGATCTGGCCTCGTCCCGCCTATGTAAAACAGCGTCCCCGTCAACCCGGCGGCTAGTCCCGCAAAACAGGTGAACACCTGTTGCATGCTCAGCATCAAGACCATGCGGAGCTTGGTAGTGCCCTGAACTCGCAGGATCGCGGCCTCCTTCGCCGAGAGCATAACGAACAGCGTTGAGACCCCCGCCGCCACCAAAATGGATAAAACAATCGCCGCCGGGTACAGAAGCCGCATCAGCACCACGCTGTCTTCCAGGGGCTCCACGGCCTGCTTAAGCTCCTCGTCCCACAGTAGGGCACGTAAGGACATGCCGCGATTTTCGTCTAAGATACGCGCCATCTTCGCCCGGAACTGGTCAAGCTCCCGATTCCGGGAGGGGTCCAACTCAAAATGGGCCTGAAGGTAGTGCATTCGCTCTCCCGCCATGGCCTCCGCAACGGAGTTGGGCAACAGTAACGCAACGTCGAACCCGCGGGCGCTACCCTCATAATATCCCGCCACCTCGCACAGACGGAAATCTCCCAGAGCCACACCGATAGTGTCCCCTGGCTGGAGGCCGTAGCCCGTGTAAAGGACCTCCGGCAGGATCACTGGGAACAACGCCGGGTCCTCATCGCTGGTCCCGGCGTCGACAGCTACCCAATCCTGGGCGAACAGCGTCTCATCCCAGCCGTCCAGGAACGTGACCTCTAGTTCGCTCTTGGACTCAGCCAGGAACTGCGAAAGATCATCAAAAGATGTCGCTCGGGTACGCACCATCCCCGGAGCTCGCAGGCTTACTGGCCTGCCCCGGACCCACTCCCCGTCGTAGGGCAGGATCGCAGCCTCGTTGGCACCCTCCAGGTAGGCGTCCTGGATAAAGCCCGTCTCCTGGATACACTGGACGGCTCCGGTACTGATGGGACCGCTCCCGGACTCTTTGATGGTCATGCCGATGAGTCCCTCCTGAACCAGGTCCAGGGTTACGACAGTACTGTTATAGAGCGTGTCGATCCGCTCCCCACTGTCGGCAATGGCAAGCTGGATGGCCGACAGTCCGACCACGAACCCCGCCGCTAGCGCGACGGCCAATCCGGACTTCACCGGCATCCGCCAGATGTGCCGCCAGACGAACCGTAGGATGTGGGCCGCGCTGGAGCCCTTCCGCGCTGCCGGAGCACTCCCGATGACCTGCCCAAGGAGGGACAAATCGATTTCCGCCGCCTGGACGGAGGAAGCGCTTTCCTGTTTTTTCGCAATTTTCTGGACTGCGCCGCCTTGGAGGAGGCTCAGCACCGGCCTCCGGGCCAGGAGCGCCGCGCCCACAGCCGCCAGTCCTGCCAGCAGTGCAAAGCACACTGCCCACAGGCCCGCCAGCCAACAGGCGGACAGCCCGTCGGAGAGCTCACCGAACTCCGCAAGGGACCGCAACGTCTCCCCGGCCCGCGCCTGGGTGTAGCGCCAGCCGAGGACGCTCCCGGCCAGCGTCCCGGCAGTGCCGATCAGCAGGAGTGGGAGCGCCGCCTGCCGTCCGCAGGCCCTCGCCGGAAGCCCCAGCGCCCGGGCTTTGGCGAAGTCCCCGCGCCGCATCCGGTAGTAGAGGAACGCCGTCAGGCTCAATGCCGCCAGCAGAACCCCCGTGAACACCGCCGCGCTGAACAGCGACGACTGCTCCATAGGCCCCGCTGCGTTCTGGAAGCTGTCCCAGCCCGTCTCAAGGATCTCCACTTCGACGCCCATCTCCTCCAACTTGCCGCCCAGGTCCGCCCAGAAGGCGTGCTCTACTGCGGGGCTGGTCAGCAGGAAGAAGTGGTCGGTGTTGTGCGCTCCTTCGTCATATCGGAAATTTCCAGGCAGATAGCCGTACTCAAAATCTTCCGGCACGACGGAGGCGGGGAGAAACAGGTAGTCCGGTTGATAATCCTTGTTGAGCCAGAGGGGAACGCCGGAGTTACAGTGGAAGATCCCCACGATCTCATAGCGCTCCACCTCGCTCTCGGGAATCGAGCCGAAGCGCTCCAGGTCCACCGGGTCATAAAGGCACCCGTAGTAGCACCGATAGAGGTCCCGAAGGCTCATGTCGAGATGGTCTCCCACCGCCAGACCTTTGGCTTTGGCAAAATTTTCCGTGATTGCGCAGACACGGGCTCCCTGTTCGTTGTCCATACCATCCGGCCAGCGGCCATCCACCAGATACGGTTTCCTTCCACCCTGCCAGACCTCTGCCAAGGCACCGACATCTTGGGAGGTAATGGCAGTTAGGGCGCGCTGGTTGCTGTTGATGACGTCAATCTCCTCCGTCAGCCCTGCCAGGGCCGGGTCGGAGAAGTCCGCCTCCTGCCCCGGCTCCACAGGGTAGAACCAGGGGCTGTCCTTCCCGGCAAGCCGCTCAAACAAGAAGGAGGACTTACCATCCAAAGATTTGATTGCGCAGGAGGGAATCCAGCGGTGAAACACTCCCCGCACCAGGTAGCGTTGCCCGATCTCTGTCCCCTCGTAAATTTCAGTCAAGTCTGTATAGACCCCTGCACCAGTCCGGTAGTCAACAGGAGAGACCAGCCGGAAAGTGTCACCCTCCCCGATGGCCTCCGAATAGCCCGCCAAGACCTTGTCCACTTTGAACATAAAAGTATAGATCTTTGTCTCGCCACCGCCGAAAACAGGCATTGTACCAGCGAAAGACTGCTCCAGCGTGCCATAAAAGACAGCATCGTCCCGCAAGAGCCCCTCGCTGTTGTCCGTGGCGTCTGCATTATACATATCCGCCAAAACGGCGGATTCGTAGCGGGCCTGGTCCACCATCCCGACGTAGGGACTTCCAGACAAAATCGCTTTCGCCTCGCTAACCGCGCTGTCGGAACCCTTCAAGGTCCCGATGGAGCGGTAAAAACTCCCTAGCCGCTCGGTCTCCTGGCGGATGAGCAGATACTCCGACACCCGGCCTACAAAGGCGAAGGTGACGAACACGATCACCAGCGCGAGGCAGACCATCCGCACTGGCTGTCGGCGAGTGGAGTATAAAAAGACATT
>Ga0137308_102442_pt1 | contig 12464 bp, 6 predicted proteins | sample Inofrocosms_June_FD_97181 | JGI IMG/M metagenome (GOLD analysis project Ga0137308, IMG submission 97181) | Mouse cecal microbial communities from Vienna, Austria - N-Acetylneuraminic and N-Acetylglucosamine D2O microcosms_June | ecosystem: Host-associated > Mammals > Digestive system > Large...
TTAGGTATACTATGGATTTCTGGAATTCCTTGAATTCTCTGGCTTTTTAAGGATTAGCGTACCTAACAAAAAGCGTTACAGTTGAATACAATAACCTTTTCTGATTATGACAAGAAGTATAAAAGCAACGGACAGTTTCGGCTGCTTTTTCTATTTCTCCAATCTCATGTTTCATATTCAGTTTTCTTTGTAAATTCTATAATGCCCTGCCGATCATGCTGTTACTGAATAGCGAAATGCCTTGATTTTTCTTGATTTTTTGATGTATCGCTTAGCACGTCCTTCTTCGGACGGACGCAAGGGCACATCGAGGTGGTGTAACGCAATCAACCTGTCCTGCACGTTAGTTCCGGCTCCCATTTTTGCGGTTGAGCCTAACAAAAAACGAACCTGCCCGCTTCTTACCTTTGCGAACAGCTCCGCTTTCCTTGTTTCCGTATTGGCATTATGGATAAATGCTATTTCATTCTCCGGCACTCCCTTCGCCATGAGCTTAGTGGTATACGTCCTGATACCTGACCTCTTTCAATTTTTCGTAGTAGAATTTTTCATGTGCATCGCTGATAAAAATAATCGCTTTCTCTGCTCCTAACGCTGTACTACTCATACATTTTTCCTCCATTCTTGATGATTGACTATAACAAAAAAGGACAGTCCCATTCGTTAGAATAAGATTGTCCTTTTTACCTTTTGTTTCTCTGTTTTTGCCATATTTTATTCCTTTCTTTTTCCACAGAAAAATACCGCCCTGCATATTTCACAGGACGGTATTTCCCAAAATAAAAAGGCATATGGATTGTCACATCTGTACCCTCCATATGCCCATCATTAAGTTACTTTATGATTTTTAACAACTGAACAAGTTCATGCGGTTCATAGCCTGCTCTTTCTGATAATCGGCTGTCAAATTTCTGAAACCCCATTGCCTGATAAAATGACAACAGTTTTTCTTCATTTGATGTTTCCAAAAATACTACCATACCTCCAGCTAAATATTGCAGCTGCTTTATCTGTTTCATTGCTAATCCAAGCAGTTCCTCGCCCGTGATACGCTCATTTGCGCCATTATGGTAATTCTTCCCAAGCTGTGCGATCAAATAAGCCGCCAAATTATAGGTGTGATTCAGCTCATTCAACTCACTTACCCTGGCTAATTTTTTTCTGACCGTATTGCTAAACGGCTCTGCATTTACTGTTATTGGCTTTATTGTAATGGCAAAGTATCCAACAAGCTCCGCATCTTCTGTCGAAAAAACAAGGTATGTAACAGATTGCTGTTTCTTAGCAAATTCAACTGATTGGTTCTTTGCGAACCTCTCCACATCCTTATTCTTCTCACACGAGAACTCGGAAAGAATCTGAAATAATTCATCCTCTCCGAGTTCTCCGTTTTGACCATTCAAATACTCACGAATGTTGAATACTGTATATTTATTTGTTTCCTGCATTCGCTTTCTTCCTTTTCTCCATAAATTTTGCAATATCTTTCGGATCGGTCAAAAAAGTTGCGCTCACTTTGATCGGGGGCGTCTGATCATTGGCAGACGCTTCAATCGCATCGGCGAACATCTCCACCTGCCTCTTGCCCGATATGACAAAATTTTTCGTGATGCTTGAAGTTGCCATAAGAAACACCTCCTTTGTCAGTATGGCTTATTCTAAACATAGTTATTCTTTGCTTACTCATACTTTTCTAACTATATTTTATGATGTTTCCGCCGCTTTTGCAATAAAAATTTTTTGAAATTTATATGTCCACCTCTTTCCGTTTTTCTTTGATTTCCGCCTGTTTCTGCGTCCCGGCTGCCTGCGTCTTGAACAGATCCAGTTTTTCCCGGAGCGATGCCTTCGGCGCAGGCTTGTCAGCCATTCCTGCCGCAATTCTCATTACCTGCGGACTTCCGCTGCCCGCCATAGGCACCCAGCCTGCATTTTCTCCCGGATATGGAACCGGCGCATCCGCAGCGTTTTCCGGCTTTTCAGAAATACTCTCCGGCTGCACCGCCTTCCGGTCATTCTGCATGACGGAATGGTCGGCAGGCTCTGCCTGCTGATCGAAAGTTTCCCTTTCCCAGCTTCTTTTTGTTATAGCTGATAACTTCCGCATTCACCAGCCTCCGCGGCATTCGTCAAATGGATGCTCCGCATACGCCTGGCTCATTGCCCGCAGAAATAAAAAAGCCGCCCGACACAGTTTTCCACTGTATTGAACGACTTATTTCCCAAGCGGCGAGCGGATGAATGTCCGCAGCGCCGGCTCCGTTTGATGCTTCTGTGGACTGCCAGGAAGGTCAGTCCCGGGAGCTCTTTCTCCCGTATCCGGTAATCACCGCCGCCAGCAATATCACCAGCATGCAGAGCGAATAATAATTCACGAAAGGCACCGAGGCCGGCGCTACTGCAAAGCCCTCCCCGAACTGGGCGGACTGCTGCGCCGGAATCACGCAATGCACCGTCCAGGGAGCAAGAAAACAGAACACACAGCCCGTACAGTCCATCAGATTCGCCCGGCGGTACCGGTTCACTCCTGCCCTTTCTCCAAGCTCATTGACCAAATCGCCAAGCGCCACAATAGCTACCGAAATTACGCCCGTGACCATGCTCAATATCCCCACAGACAGGACAATGGTTGCTTCCGTGCTCCGCTCTTTTTTTGCAAAATGCTCCAGAAGTCCCCTCACATCTTCAAACAAACCGCCGCACTCCAGCACACCCAGAAGCGAAAATACCGCAATCAGCATGGCTACCGTGCCTGCCGTCCCCGTAATGGCGTCTATAATTGCCCCGGACACGGCAAATCCGCCGGGAAACGAAATCAGTCCCTCCGCCGTGTAAACGCCGGAAAGCAGCCCCGCGGCAATTCCCGCCAGAATCCCGAAGGACAGCGCCGTAATAAGGTGCTTCCGCAACATACAAAGGACGATAATGACCACCGGCACCACCAGCATGACAAGACTGAGCGGCTTAGCCTCCCCGCCCGCAGCCTCAAGCGCAGCATTCCCGTCCGTGGTTTTGGAAAACAGCAAAAAAAGCACCAGAGCCCCCGCCGCTGCCGGCAGACTGTAACGCGTCCTGGTTTTTACCACAGTGCCCAAATCCGCATGCTGCGTCGCAGAGGATGCAATGGTGGTATCCGAAATCGGCCCTAAGTTATCGCCGAACGCCGCCCCCGATACGATAGCTCCAATCATAAATTCCGGTGCCGCCCCTGCCAGCACGCCTACCGGAAACAAAATCGGTATCACCACAAAATAAGTCCCCACCGAGGTCCCCGTGGCAAAGGCCAGAAGACAGGTAATGAGAAAGCTCGCCGCCACAAAAAGCTTTCCCGTAAAACCCGCTTCCACCACATATACCGCAATCGTCTGTACCGCCCCGCTGGCGGAAATCAGCTTCCCCGAAACAGCCGCCAGTATCACCGCCAGAACAATGATGGCAAACATCGGCTTGCCAAGACCGTATACCAGCGCCTCCCCGTATGCCTTTTCATCCTTTGCAAAAACGACTCCCGTCACCAGCGCCGCAAAAAATGCCAGCACATATCCGTTCACATTGGACTGGCTAAAAGCCGCCCATCCAATCATCGCCGCGGCAACGACAAGAGGCGCAAGCTTTCCCGCAGTTCCCAGACGAAATTCTATTTTCTTTGCTTTCTGATTCATTTTCACATCCCTCTTTATGCTGCCTCAGGCGGCTCCCACTTTTTTCCGCCAGCTTTCCTCTCACAATTTTCCCGTCAGCCTTTTTACCCCCGCAAGGGCTCAAAAACCGGCCATTCCTCCTCTGTTTCCAGACATACGCAGTAATAAGCCTGCCTGCGCAGCTCCTGCGGCAGTTCCACCGTTACCATGGAATCCCCCTCGCAGGTTTCCTCCACCTTATACGCCAGCTCTGACCCGTCGCGCAGCAGATATGCTTTTTTGACATTCGCAGAAAGGTTCATCATCCCGAGCCCCTTGCAGGGTTTAAATACATGGATAAACATCCTGTGCGGCTTACCCGTAAATTCCCCCCAGTCAAGCTCATAGGGATATATCCCCAGCTTTTGCGTTCCGTAAATGCCTTCCCCGTTTTCATGGAGATACTGCCCCACTGTATTTAAGATTTCAACGCTTTTCTCCGGTATCGACCCGTCCGCCCTTGGCCCTACATTTAACAGATAATTTCCTCCACGGCTGCAGATTTTCACCAGCGTTCTTATGATTTGCTCAGGTTCTTTCCAGTTATTGTCGTCCTTGTTATAGCCCCAGGTATCGTTCAACGTGGCAGGCAGCTCCCAGTCCCCGTCAAAAGGAAGCCTCGGAATAAAATTATCGCCCGTGGTCATATAATCTCCCAGCTGATTTCCAATACGCCCGCTGATAATGCAGTCAGGCTGCAGAGTTTTTACAAGGCTGATACACTCCATGCTTTGTTCCCGTGTCATTCCCATCGGAGTATCAAACCAAATCAGGGAAATTTCCCCATAGCCTGTCAGAAGCTCTTTCAACTGAGGCTTTACCTTATTATCCAGATAACGCTGAAAATCCTTGGCATCATTATCCACAGGAGGCTTTTCATTTTCCATCATAGTGTTCGCCATATATCCGTCAGGCTCATGCCAGTCCTGCGCCTGGGAATAATAAAGGCCAAGCTTCATGCCATATTTATGGCATGCGTCCGCCAGCTCCTTCAAAATGTCTCTGCCACAGGGCGTCGCATCCACTACATTATACGGACTGCACTTTGAATGATACATGGCAAAGCCCTCGTGGTGCTTTGACGTAAACACAATATACTTCATGCCCCAGCTTTCCTTTGCCATCCGCACAAGCTCGTCGGCGCAAAACTGCTGCGAGCAAAACTCTCCGGCCAGCTTTTCATACTCTTCTACCGGAATATTAAGCGTATTCATAATCCATTCCGATATGTGGTCAGTCTTTTGTCCCTTATACTCCCCGGCCAGAATTGCATATAATCCCCAATGGATAAAAAGCCCGTATTTGGCGTCTTTATACCATTGCTGTCCCGTGTCCGGTATTCTGTCGATTTTTTTCATAGCTTCTCCTTTCATCCGTCCGCCGGCCGACTGTCCTTATATTTTTAAAATACTACCTGAACGCCGGGCAGTCAAGCCGGTTTCGGGGAATTTGAGGTATGACAGTTCACTTTCCGGTTTTCCTTTCTGCAAATCCTCTGCCTGCATCTCCGCCCGCCGTTTTCCTTTCAGCCCTCCGGCGTCACTTATCCCTTTCCTGCTCTTTGAAGAAGCCCAGGCCGTCCAGAGCCGCGACCAGTTTTCCCACATATGCCCTGGAGGTTGTAGGCCAGTGGTATCCCAGACGGTAAAGCACTTTCATCGTGTAAGCATTTTCTTTTGCAATCCCCACCGTCTTTTTCCCGTGACCCATATTCTGGTAGGCAATCATGCTGGAGAGCACTTTCGCCTTCTCCGGGTCCTGTCTCGTTTCCTCCAGCGCCCGTTCGTAATCCTCATCCTCCGAAAGTTCAATGTCCATACCGTACTCTTTCATGGCATAGATGATATCCCCCATATAAATACTGTGGTTGTTATAGGGATGGAATACACAGCAGGCCTCTGGCGTTGCGGCAAGGGTCAGAATCGCTTTTGCCGTGCAGTCAATGGGCGCCATCTCCGCCGCAGAGTCCATCATGGAGTACGGAAAACGTCCTATCAGTTCATAGGACTTCAGCCTGCCCACGAAGCTGTTTGTGGAGAAGTTCATCTGGAACTCTCCGTCCGCATCCCGGGCGGAAAGATTGCCCACCCGCATGATTTTCGCGTTCAGTCCCCGGGAGACGGCCTCAAGGACAGCCCTCTCCGCCAGGAATTTGCTGTGTCCGTATTTCGTATCCAGCGCCTGCCCGAAATAGAGCATCCGCTCGTTCATCACCGTATCCGCAAAAGGCACATCCCCCACGCTGAATCCGGATACGCTGGTGGTGGAAATGTGGAGCAGGCGGCTTTTCGTCTTTTCGCAGAAGGCTATGGCGTTCAGCACGCCTCCCACATTGACGTCCTCAATATCCGTGCCGGCGGAAAAATGTTTGACATTCGCCGCGCAGTTTACCACCGTATGAATATCCAAAGACGCCTCCGCCATGCGCTCGAATACCGCGGCGTCCGTCACGTCTCCCTCCACCGCATACAGACGCGTCCGGAGCAGTTCTTCATAGGTATTTTCAAAATAATAGAAAAGCAGTGATTTCAGACGTTCTTCCACGCTGCCAAAGCGTCCCCTGCGCAGGAGACAGTATACTTTCCCGCTCTCCGATTCCAGAAATTCACGCAGAATATGAATCCCAAGAAATCCCGTGGCCCCTGTGAGGAGTATATTTCCGAGAGGCTGCGCCTCTCCTTCCAGAAATTCCTCAAAGGTATTGCGCTCCAGCACCCGCTCTATGTTTTTGTAATCGTATTGAGATAAATCCTCCAGCTTTGACGATATCTGCACGTTTTCCTCCCGGAACATTTCAGCCAGATCCCGGGGCGTGGCATGAGAAAACACATCGCCGAAGGTGATTTCAAACCCTTCTTCCGTAGCCGCAATAATCACGCCGGTGACGGCCAGCGAAGTCCCGCCGATTTCAAAGAAATCGTCCTCGCGGCCTACCCGGTCAAGATGCAGAACCTCCGCAAATATCCGGCAGAAAGTTCTCTCCGTCTCTGTCTGCGGCTCCACATATTCCCCTGCGCCGGCAAGCTGCGCTTCCGGCAGGGCTTTTTGGTCGATTTTTCCGTTTGGCGTCATGGGGAACCGCTCCATCTGCCGGTAGGCGTCCGGTATCATATATCTGGTCAGAGAGTTTTTCAGCTGCTCTCTCAGCGTTTCCGGTAAAACCGCTTCTTCCGCCGTATAATAGGCGCAAAGATGTTCCGTCCCTTCTATGCCGCGGATAAGGACGACAGTCTGCCGGATACCGGGGCATCTTAGGATTGCCTGCTCCACCTCCTCCAGTTCAATGCGCAGTCCCCGCAGCTTCACCTGATTGTCCGTTCTCCCCAGGATTACCACCTCGCCGGACCGCGTCCATTTTGCGTAATCTCCCGTTTTGTATACCCGCATTCCCTGAAACTGTACGAATCTTTCCGCTGTCATTTCCGGAAGGCCGTGATATCCCGCGGCGACGCCGGGGCCTCCCACATACAGCTCCCCTGTAACGCCCGGCGGCAGAAGATTTCCGTCGCTGTCCGCAATGTATTCCACATAATTCAAAAGGGGCCTGCCCACCGTAATCCTGTCCCTGTCTGTCAGTTCGCAGGCATTGCAGGACACGGTAATCTCCGTGGGGCCGTAAGTGTTGAAAATCCTGGCACAGGTCACCTGCTTCAGCTTCTCAAGAAGCTGCATACTGTACGCTTCGCCCCCTGACATCACCACCCGGCAGCCGGAAAGCGCCCGGCAGAACGTCCCGGACTCCATATACTGCAGCATCCGCGAGGGCGTTGCGTTGAAAATATCTCCGCCGGTTTCCTCTATCAGTTCCGTCAGCCGGACAGGGTGATTGGCCTGTTCCTCGTCGGCAAGCACCAGCGTCAGCCCGTTGCACAGGGCCACCGCCGTCTCCTTCAGCGACATATCGAAGGAAACCGTGGTCACGGATACCATCACATGGCCGTCCTCCACGCAGGCACGGACGTGGCTGTTGGCCTCGTGATTGCGCACATAATTCACGATTCCCCTGTGGCTTATCATCACCCCTTTCGGTTTGCCGGTAGAACCGGAGGTATAAATCAGATACGCCAGGGCGTCTTCCTCCGTCTTAATCTCCGGCTTCCTGTCGTCGCCGCAACTTAAAAGCGCCTCCATATCTATGGCATTTTCAAAGGCTTCCGCCCGCTCTTTTGTGGTAATGATAAAAGAAGCTCCGCTGTCTTTTGTAATCTGCAAAATCCGCTCCGGCGGATATTCCGGGTCGCAGGGAATGTAAGCGCCCCCCGCCTTCATTACGCCGTACATGGCTATAATCTGCCTGCCCAGACGGGGAAGCAGCACCACCGCCGTATCTCCCGGACAAAAGCCGCGGCTTATCAGCCCGTTAGCCGCCCGGTTCATTTCCCGGTCCAGACCTTCATAGCTCCATCGCCCGTCCACCGCAATCAGGGCCGTTTTCTCTTTACAGGCAGCGGCCTGCCGTTCAAATACGCCGTGAAAGCTAAGCGGCTCCGTCCCGGTCTGCGCCGATACGGCAAACTCCTCCAGCATCCGCCGCTGGTTATCTGTCACAAGCGAAATTTCCTTAAGAAGCCCGGACGGATTAGCGAGCATACGGCTGACGCAGAGGGCGACGGACTGCGCAAGCTGCTCCATCAGCTCCCGGCTGTAAAGGGCGTCATTGTACTGAAGGCACACGCATGGCCCGCCGTCCCGCTCCTCGATATGCACGGACAGCTTAAACTTGGGCTTATCCGATTCCATATTTTCTATCTGAATGGCTTCGCTCCCCACCCGGTGTTCTTCCACCACGCCGAGCTGGCAGGCATACATAATCTCCGGCACAAATCCGTAGTCCGCCGCTATCTTCGTAAAGGGATAGTCTTCATACGAGACCGCGTCCAGCAGCGTCTGCCTTACCTCCCTGACGAATGTAAGCACAGACTTGTCTCCCGCAATATTCCCCATAAGAGGCAGCGTTTTCACAAACATTCCCATACTGTTATGCAGCTTTAAGTCCGCTCTGCCGTTGCTGATGGTGCTGATAAACAATTGCGGGCTGTCCATATAGCGGGCCAGCGTATAGAAGGTTCCCGCCAGAAACAGATGCGCCGGCGTCACGCCGTGTGCCTGACAGAATTTATCCATTTCCTCCCCGGAACAGGACGCCGCGCACTCCGCTTTCTTTCCGTCCTCTTCCTTTCCCGCAAGGTCCGGCGTAAGGCAGGAGGCATGTTCATACTCTCCCAGCATTTTCCCGAAAAACGCCTGCCCTTCCCGGTAATGCTCTCCTCCCTCCAGCCTGTGCTCCTGCAGGGCAAAATCAAAATAGGTACGGGTTTCTTTCTCCGGCAGTACTCCCTCGCAGGCCTTTGCCGTCTGCTCCAGAAATAAATTCAGAGAAGCCCCGTCAAAAATAATATGGTGAAAATCCGCCAGCAGGCAGGTACTTGTCCCGGTCTGCACCACCGCAATCCGGTACAATGTATCACGGGTCAGGTCAAACGGCTTCACATAGGAAGCGCAGTACTCTTTCAGCTCCTCCTCCGTCATGGAAAGCACGGGAATCCTCTTTTCCGCCGCGGACTCTGCGCCCGGCATCTGCCGAAGTTCTCCCTCCCGGTAACGGATGCGGGCATTGACATAAGGATGCGCCGCAATCACCTGCTCTGCCGCCTTAGCCAGCGTTTCGCCGCTGACCTTGCGGGGGAAACGGAACATGGCGGGAATATTATACGCCATATCCTCCGGACGCTTCACGGCGTCATAATATACGCCCAGCTGCGTCTGCGTCAGCGGATAATCCTCCGCTTCCGTTTGGACTTTTTCCCCGGCTTTTTCCTGACTTTCTTCTGCTCTTTCCCGGCTTTCTTCCGCCCCTGACCGGGCGCGCAGCGCCTGATAAACAGCGTTTTCCAGAGACAGGATACTGCACTGCCTCATCATCTGCTTCACTTCCAGCTCCACCCCGTACTCTTTCTCGATTTCCACCGCCAGCATAATGGCGGACAAAGACGTAAGTCCCGCGTAAAGCAGATTGGTTTCCACGGAAAACTCCTCATGCCCCAGAATTTTCCCGGCAATCTGCGCAAGCTCCTCTTCCAGAAGGCTCATAGGCCTTGCCGCCTCCCGGCAGGTCTCCTCCTGGGTAACCGGGGTCGGGAGCGAGCGTTTATCCACCTTCATATTCTGGTTCAGGGGAATCCTGTCAATCTGCATTATGGCGGAGGGCACCATATAGGCCGGCTTTTCCTCCATGATAAAATCCCTGAGTTTCTGGATATCAACGGGAGTCTCCGACACCAGATACGCGGCGATGGCTTTTCCTCCCGCAGCCGCCTCGTAAGCGGTAACCGTCACGTCGCATATCCCCGGGAACCTGCGGATGACGGCCTCCACCTCGGAGAGTTCAATCCGAAATCCCCGGATTTTCACCTGTCCGTCTCTCCTGCCCATAAACTGAATGTTGCCGTCCGGCAGAAACCGCACGTCGTCTCCGGTGTGGTAAACGCGCTCATACCCTTCCCGGTCAGTAAAGCAATTGGGGGTATAAACCTTCGCCGTCTGCTCCGGCCTGTTCAGATACCCTTTGCTTACCTGATAACCGGCCACGCACAATTCCCCCACGGCCCCCGCCGGAAGCCTGCGCATCTGCTTATCCACCACATACACTTCCAGATTGTCCAGAGGCCGTCCGATGGGCACGTTATCGTATTCCCTTGCTTTGTCCACCGGGTAAACCGTCGTCAGTATCGTGCATTCCGTGGGGCCGTAGCAGTTATAAAAATCAAAACCGGATTTCCCCCGGACAGGCACCAGCGTCTCCCCGCCTGTCAGCAGGTATTTCAGACAGTGATTCTCCATCTCCAGAGCAAACTGCCGCCCCACCTGCGTAGTCATAAACGCATGCGTCACCTTCTCCTGTATCAGATATTCGTTCAGCTTCTGCAGTTCCAGACGCATTTCCTCCGGTACGATACACAGGGTTCCGCCGCCTGCAAGAACCGGATAGGTATCCATCATATTCGCATCGAATCCATAACTGGCGTAGGCGCTGACCACGCTGTCCTCTCCCACCCGGTAATAGCGGCAGTACCAGTTGCAAAAGGCCGCCAGATTTCCATGGGAGAGCATACAGCCTTTGGGCGTGCCGGTAGTCCCGGAGGTATACAGAAGGATATAGGTATCCTCCGGCAGCGGGGCGGGAATCTCCTTTGCCCCCTCCGCCGAAAGACCCGGAATCTCTTTTGTCGGCAGCACCTGTCCGTTGTACTTGGGAACCAGCTCCAGCAGGGCTTCATCCGCAATCAGCAATTTTGTCTGCGCGTCCTCCATCATAAAGGACAGCCTCTCCGCCGGATACTCGGGGTCCAGCGGCTGGTAGATTGCTCCCGCCTTCATCACGCCCAGGGAGGCAATGGGCATATATTCCCCGCGGGAAATCAGAATCGAGACCGTCTGGTCCTTTCCAATCCCCAGACGGCTGACATAAGCGGCCACGCCGTCGGAGAGCCGGTCGATTTCCCTGTAGGAAAACCGCTTCTCCCTGAAAACCACCGCCGTATGCTCCGGCGTCTTTTCTGCCTGACGGCGAAACAGTTCCGGCAGGGTGAGAGCTCTGTCATAGTCCGTGCGCTTCCCGTGATAAGAATCCAGAACCGCCACATCTTCCGCGGAAACAAGGGGAATATCCTTAAGGCAGGCGCAGTCCCTGAATCCCTCCAGCGCCTTCACCATCAAAGACAGCAGCGTGCGCGCCGTCCGCTCCAGATAAACGTCGCTTCTGTATTCCAGATGGATTTCATAACTGCCGTCTTTCTTAAACACATGAACCGCCAGATTCGCCAGACTGTTCCCTGTTTCCAGTGTTTCCATGGGAATCAGCCCCCGCTTTGTGTGCATGCCGTTTAAGGTCTCCGACTGATAGACGAAAAGAATATCGGAAGTCACCTGATACCTGCCTGCCAGTTCTTCAAAGGAGCAGCAGTCGTGGCTCATGGTCTCGAAAAAGTCCTGCTGCAGCTTTTGCAGATACTCCGCCACCGTCTCTTCTTCCTGAATCTGTACATAGACCGGCAGCGTGCGCACCAGCATTCCTATGGTGCGTTTCAGCTTAAGGTCGCGGCGTCCGTTATTGACCGAGCCGAAAAGAACCTCTGTCTGGCCGTTATATTTTGCAAGGGCATAGGCAAACGCCCCCAGAAACAGCGTGCTTTCCGTAACTCCGTTTTTGCCGGCAAACCATTCCGTCTCCTCCTGTCCGAGAATTTCTCCCAGACAGCCTGTGATTCTCCCTGACGGGCGCACCGGAGCCTCCGGATTTTCCGCCATATCAAAAACCGGAACCGAATCCACTTCCAGTCCCGCCAGACGCTTTTCGAAATATTCCCGGGCCTTTTTGTAAGCCTCCGTATCCTTCAGCCTGCCCTCGCAAAGCGACAGGTCAAACTGGCTGATTCCCTCCGCCTCCGGCTCCTCTCCTTCGTATATTTTCCGGACGCCGTCAAGGAAAAGGGCGACGGAAGCCCCGTCCGATATGATATGATGCATATCCGCCAGAAAATAAACGCTTTCCTCCGTCCGGTAAAAGGCCATCCGGACAAGAGGCCCCTTTTCCAGGTCAAAGGGCCTTACAAACTCTCTTTTCAGACCGTCCATCTCCGCCTCTGCCGCTTCGTATACGGGAATGGAAAGGCCGTCCGTGTCATGAACCGCCATACCGTATGTCTGTTCCTCCTGCCGCATTTCAATGGACACAAATAATGCCGGATACCGGGACGCCATCCGCCCTGCAGCCTCTTTCCACCG
>Ga0137308_100788_pt1 | contig 12460 bp, 12 predicted proteins | sample Inofrocosms_June_FD_97181 | JGI IMG/M metagenome (GOLD analysis project Ga0137308, IMG submission 97181) | Mouse cecal microbial communities from Vienna, Austria - N-Acetylneuraminic and N-Acetylglucosamine D2O microcosms_June | ecosystem: Host-associated > Mammals > Digestive system > Large...
ATGGTAGTTTCCGCCGCATTTGAAATAGCAAGGAATGATGGCATGGAACAGGTTATAGTAAAAAATATTGCCAATAAAATAGGATGTTCTGTACAGCCCATTTACAGCTACTGTGATAACATGAACGGATTACGAAAGGATGTAGCTTGTCGGGCCGGCTGCTTTATACAAGAGTACATAGCAGCACATATTGACAAAGACGACTTATTTCGCAGCACCGGAAAGGCCTATATCCAATTAGCGGAAGAAGAGCCCAATTTGTTTAAAATATTTATTTTACATCAAAGAGAGGGTATCTCTTCGCTGGACGATTTGTACCGCACGGCAGCCAGCCCCAAAGTTGCCGGATATATTGCAGCGAAACTGGGTATCGGTGAAGAACAGGCAAAGCGGCTGCATTTGAATATGCTGATATATACTATCGGGATCGGAACGATCTTTTCCATAACTTCACCGGGCATTCCGGCGGCGGAAATTTTTGCACAACAGGAATTTGCATATGAAGCGTTTCTGAATAAGATTTTGGAAGAACAGAAGGGGGATTAAAATGGGGAAAAGGATTATAGTCATTTATAAAAGCAGTACCGGATTTACAAAAAGGTATGCGGAAATGATCGGGGAAAAGGTAGAATGTACTCTTTTGGACTATAGGGCGGTAACGGAAAAAGCGTTGTCAGGGTATGATATTATTATTTTCGGAAGCCGTGCTCATGCAGGCATGATCGACGGATATAAGCATATTAAAAGTATGCTTCAAAAATGTACGGCCGGTAAAGTGGCATTGTTTGTGACCGGGGCAACTCCCAACGCTGCGGAGGATACTATAAATGAGTTTTGGAGACAGAACCTTACTGGCGATGAGCTGAAGAAAATACCGCATTTTTACATGCAGAGCGGTTTGTGTTATGAGAAAATGGGTTTTGTGGATAAACTTATGATGAAGATATTTGCGGCCATGATGGCAAAGAAAAAAGATAAGTCATCCTATGAAAAAGATTTGGGACAAGTAATTTCGAGTTCTTATGATATTTCCTCCGAGAAATATGTCGAACCACTGGTAGCTTTTTTGAAAAGTGAGCTTTGATGTCAGGATGTCATTCGATGCAGCCCAATTAGCAATATTTGAAAAGAACATGACAACACTCGGGCAGAAACGAAACGGTGCTTATGGTACAATGAACCTATTAACACTGAGCGTGAGCCGATTGGTGTTGTCTTTTTGTGGTACATTGACATTGGAGCAGTTATCAGGACAGCTCTTGTAAAGAAAAGGAGCCGGAGTATGGAGAAAACAAGAAGTTATCGAAATGTATTTGGGCAGATGGGGATTCCGCAGGAACAGATTGAGCGAAGGCTGGAGGAAATCAAAAATACTTTTTTCTTTGAAGAGGAGGAAAGAGTGTACTATCCTGTGGGAGAGGATATGGCCTACATTATGGATACGGGGAATAACGATGCCAGAACGGAAGGAATGAGTTATGGTATGATGTTGTGTGTCCAGCTCGATATGAAGGACGAATTCGACAGGCTGTGGAAATGGGCGAAGACATATATGTGGATGGAAGAGGGGGAAAATGAGGGATATTTTGCTTGGTCGTGCTCCACGGACGGGAAAAAGAACGCGTATGGTCCGGCGCCGGACGGGGAGGAATATTTTGCGATGGCGCTGTTTTTTGCTTCGCACAGATGGGGGGACGGAGAGGGCATCTTTGCGTATGGCAGAGAGGCCAGAGATATATTGAAAGCCTGCCTTCACAAAGGAAAAGGAGGGAGAGCGGGATGTCCTATGTGGAATCCGGAAAATTATCAGATTCTCTTTGTGCCGGGAGCGGACTTTACGGATCCCTCCTATCATCTGCCTCATTTTTACGAATTATTTGCGCTGTGGGCGGATGAGGAAGACAGAAATTTCTGGAAACGTGCAGCCGCTGCCAGCCGTGAGTACTTGGCGAAGGCATGTCATTCCGTAACGGGGTTCAGTGCGGAATATGCGGAGTTCGACGGTACGCCTATGTCTAGGGCGCTGCCATGGACAAAGGACAGGCATGATTGGTTCTACAGCGATTCGTACAGAACCGCTGCCAACATCGGACTGGACTATGCATGGTTCGGGGAGGACAAAGGGCAGAGAGGAGCAGCCGACCGGATCCAGCAGTTTCTGGCGGAAGACGGACGAAGAGGAACTTATCATGTGTACGAGGTAGACGGCAGAGTCGCTGCCGATGTGCCCTTGCATCCCACTGCCATCACTGCCACGGTGGCACAGGCTTCTCTGGCGGCGGATAATGACTGTACGGAAGAATGGGTGGAACGTTTCTGGGAGCTGCCAATGCGGAAGGGAGACAGGAGATATTACGATAACTGTCTGTATTTCTTTGCTTTTCTGGCACTGAGCGGAAAGTACAGGATATGGTAAATATAAGAGGCTTTTGGCGGATCGGACAGCCAAAAGCCTTTTGAACTTCCTATAAGAGTTTCTGGGTGATTGCTTCGGCAGTGGCAGAGCGTGCCTTTGCATATACTTCGGGATTGCGTTTACAAAAAACATAAAACAGGCACTCAATCAGGAAAAGCTGTCCTAATTTGGCGGCCACGGATCCGGATTGAAGAGGACTTTCGTTATAGCCGCAGAACAATACCACATCCGCAAACTGTGTTGCTCTTGACTTCGGAAAATGAGTAACCAAAATTACGGAAACATGACGTTTTTTCGCGATGCGCATGACGTCTTCCATATCCTTTGTGGAACCGGAATACGAGAAAAACAGGATAATGTCTTTCTCGGTGGCCAGCGCAATGTTCATGACCTGCATGTGGGAATCCTCAATGTGCACGAAACGTGAGGAGGCGGTGGAAAAGCGTGCCCACGCCTCCATAGCCATAACCATGCTGCCGCCTTGTCCAAAGCAGAATACTCTGTCTGCGGCGGAAATGAGATCCACCGCTCTGGAAATTTCGTTTTCATCCAGCAGATCCATAGTTTCGTTCAGAGAGAGAATATTGGCGGCATGGAGCTTGTTAAAAATACTGCCAAGCGTATCTTCGGAGGTGATGGTATCGGGTGATTCCAGAGGTTCTCCCATATCCGTAACATAGGCCGCTTTTGCAAGTTCCAGCTTCAGGTCATTATAACCGGACAGCCCCATATTGTGGCAGAAGCGGGTGATGGAAGCCTCCGAAACACCGCTGTTCTCCGCCATACTGGAGATGGACAGATACTGTGCGTCATGGGCATTAGTAAAAATGTAGTCGGCAAGTTTTTTGCCGGAGCGTGTGAGAAAGTGATATTTTTCTGTAATCTGTTCTATGATGTTTCCGGTCAAAAGTCTACCTCCTTTGCTCTAATACCGCTGCACCCAGCATACCGGCACGGTTGCCCAGAGCCGCTTTTTCTATTTTGACATGACGGAAGGAAGGCATCAGGTTTTCCCGCAGTCTTTCTCGTATTTGTTCCAACACGTAGGTCTGTTCCATGACACCGCCTCCCAAAATGACGCAGGCAGGATTCAACATATGAATAACGGAGGTCAGTCCATATACGATTTCCATAATCCACTGATCGACAATGGATTTAATGTGTTCTTTTTCTATCTGTTCAAATATGGCACGACCGTTTGTCAGGGAAGGATCCACGGCAGCAGCCATACGGACCAGAGCGGTGGTGGAAGCATATTTTTCGTAGCATCCGGAAAACATGTCTTGTTCAATATGACGGTCTTCAGGATGAGTGACGATGGCGCCGAATTCTCCGGCGGAAAAGCTGCTTCCGGAGTAAAGATTACCGTTGAGGAAGATGGCTCCTCCTATCCCCGTACCGTATGTGAGACATGCAAAGTCGGAGATGCCCTTGCCGGCGCCGAATACGGCTTCTCCGATTGCCGCCGCATTGACATCATTTTCCACAGCGGTGGGAACCCGGAATTCCTGCTCCATGATTTCCTTGAGAGGAGTGCCCATGTAACCGGGGAGGTTTTCGTTGGCGTAAATGATATCACCCCGCAGCGGGTTTACCTGTCCGGCAGTGCTGATACCTATGCGTTGGAAGGAGCATATTTTTCGATAATCTGCGATGAGTTCCTTGACGCGGTTCAGCACATGATCTCGGCCTTGCTTTGCTTCGGTGGGTATTTCCCTGATTTCGGAGAGTTCTCCGTCCGTATAAAGACCGGATTTGATTGCAGTGCCTCCTATATCTAAAACAATTGTTGCCATAATATTCTCCATTTCTGCGCTGCCTTTTGTATATAAGCGGCATTGTAACAAGCTGAGAGTGGTTTTGCGGTACCCGGATACGCCGGCGGATTCGTCCGGCGGTTTTCCGCAAGTATGCTTAAAACTTGGGATAAATTCGGCACATCAAGGTTTGTTTCCTGTGAGACGGACGGGAACCGAACGATGGAAGACCGCTTTCAAATCTAAATCTTGATCCAGAATCACTATATTTCCGAATTTCCCGGGGGTAAGGCTTCCGTAAGCTTCATAAATTCCGATTGCCTTGGCGGGATTGACGGCGGCACATTTCACGGCGCTGGCAAGGGGGATTCCCATATCCTGAACGGCTCTGCGGACGCAATTCATGAGATTGGTGACGGAGCCTGCAATAGTACCGTCTTCCAAAACGGCCAGATTTCCTTTGACGGTGACGGTCTGTCCGCCCAGATCGTATTGACCGTCCTTAAGGCCTGCAGCCCGCATACTGTCGCTGATCAAAATGATACGGTCGTCACCGAATATTTTGAAGGTAGTCCTTACTGCCGCCGGATGGATATGGATGCCGTCACAGATCAATTCTACCATACAATGTCCGCTGTCGGCGGCGGCGCCGATAGGTCCGGGAGCCCGATGACTGAAAGGCATCATAGCATTATACATGTGTGTCAACTGGGAGGCTCCGCTGGAGAGAGCCTTTACTGCCGTATCATAATCGGCAGTGGTGTGTGCCAGAGAAATATTGACGCTTCCGCCGTTTGCGCGGATAAAGTCCATGGCGCCTTCTGTCTCCGGAGCGATGGCCACGGTACGAATCATACCGCCGGAAGCCTGCTGCAGGCGCTGCAGCATTTCCGTGTCGGCGGGCCGGATATAATTTTCGTTCTGCGCTCCTTTTTTGCCGGAGCTGATGAACGGCCCTTCCATATATAAACCACAGAAATCCGCTCCGTTGTCACAGGAGAACCCCTTAGCCGCCTGACAAATCGTAGTCAATGTTTCCTCGGACATGGTCATGGTGGCGGGGGTGATGGAAGTCACGCCTTGCTGCAGTTCATACTCGGCGATGGTGCGGAAAGCTTCCTGTGTGCCGTCGCAGCAGTCGCTTCCCATGCAGCCGTGAAAGTGAATGTCGGTCAATCCCGGAATGACATAGTTTCCTTCCGCATCCGTCAAAGCTTCTTCCCCTTCCGTGGAGGTATAGGTTTCTTCCGATACGATTCTGTCATTACAGAGATAGACGGATTCGGGCTGAAAAGCTCCACTTTCCAGAAATACAAGTCCATTGATTATTTTATGTTTTTTTATCATAGTAATCTCCATAATTCCTCTCTGCGGAATCTGAAATCCGGATAAGTAATGCCCATATCCCGCGGCAGCAGGCCGTATGCCCGTCTTGAAGCTTACGGCACACTGCAAGGGAATTGTCCATGTACGATTTTGAATTGGGTGCGGCTCCTATAACCGGGACAGCGCCGCTTCATCGGCCACAAGAGTCACATGACTGTGAAGCTGTAGAACGGACGCAGGCACTTGAGGGGTAATAGGGCCGAAAAAGGCTTTCTTTACAATTTCCGCTTTATCCTCTCCGGAAACGACTACCAGAATCCGGCGGGCAGACATGATGGTCTTAATACCCATTGTATATGCCTGACGGGGAACATCCTCCTCCGATTCGAAGAAACGGCGGTTTGCCTTGATGGTTTGGTCGGTCAGTGTGACACAGTGGGTTTCCGTTTGAAAGAAAGTATCAGGCTCATTAAAACCAATATGGCCGTTATGACCGAGACCGAGAAGCTGTATATCCACCCTTCCAACGGAGGCGAGGACATCGTTATATTGTCTGCAGGCTTTCTCGCTGTCCGGCTCCGTTCCGTCGGGGAGAAAAGTTTTGTCTTTGTCGATATTCACTTTATGAAATAAATTTTCATTCATAAAGTAATAATAGCTCTGAGAATCCTCTCTGGTAAGACCTTTGTATTCGTCCAGATTTACGGTAGTAACCTGTGAAAAATCAAGATCTCCCTTCTCATACCACTCCGCAAGCTGACGGTACAGTCCTACGGGAGTGGAGCCTGTAGCCAGCCCCAGCACACAGTCAGGCTTTAAAATAATCTGTGCGGAAATAATGTTTGCCGCCTTCCGGCTCATGTCGTTGTAGTCCTTTGTCTTACAAATAATCATGTTGACCCCTATCTGCGCGTTGCGGCGCGCGTTCACACAATGAAAACAGTTTCATTGTAATGATATAATTGTTGAATACACAGTTTTATTCAACTTTAGAATCATACAGCATAAATCATCTGAATTCTTGAGTGTATTATACCATATGCCCTTTCTTCTTTCAATTAGAATGTAATAAATTTTCAATATGTACAAGCTATGAAAAGAATTTTCAAAAATGTATTGACAAACGAACAAAGCAATTATAAAATGAAGTTACAGTTAGTGGTACGGAGTTACAAATTTTACAATTGCGATCTGCAAGATCGTGTAAAAAAGGAGGGCTTATTATGAAGAAGCGTAAAATCATGGCATTGGCGTTAAGCTGTCTAATGGTGCTTTCCGCTACGGGCTGCGGCAACGGTAATAATGGAAATGCATCCAGTCCTGCAGCAGGAAGCAGCGCGGCTGCCGGCAGCCAAAGTTCCGCACAGGCATCGGCATCAACGCCTGCCGCAGATGGTGCGGAAATTACTCTCTGGACCTATCCCATCGGTAAATGGGGAGATGCGGCTACGGTAGACGGCCTGATTGCCAGCTTTAATGCGGTACATCCCGAAATCAAAGTGACGGTTGAGTATCTGGACTATTCCAACGGTGATGATCAGATCAACACCGCTATCGAGGGAAATCAGGCGCCTGATATCGTGCTGGAAGGACCGGAGAGACTGGTTGCTAACTGGGGTGCCAGGGGATTGATGGTAGACCTTGGTGATTTGTGGACAGATGAGGCAAAGGCTGCAATCTATGATTCCGTAGAGAGCGCATGTAAGAGTAATGACGGCGTATATTATGAATATCCTCTGTGTATGACGGCGCATACCATGGCGATTAACCGGGATATCTTCGAGGCGGCAGGCGCATTACAGTATATTGACGAAGCAAACGGTACATGGACCACAGAGAACTTTATCAAAGCGGTAAAGGCGGTTTATGACAGCGGTCAGGCTAATGTGGGTGCGGTATACTGCAACGGTCAGGGCGGAGATCAGGGAACCCGCGCATTGGTTAACAATCTGTACGGCGGAACTTTCACCAATGCAGAGCATACGGAGTATACGGCTAACAGTGAGGAGAATATCAAAGCGCTGCAGCTGCTGTTGGATATGGAAGGAATCAATTACGACGCGTCTATCGTAGGCGGTGACGAGATTAATATGTTCTGTAACGGCACATTGGCAATGGCATTCTGCTGGAACGTATCACAGGAGAAGAATAATCTGGATAAGATTAACTTTGACGTACTTCCCATGGCATTCCCTTCCACCGGTGATCCGAAGCTTTGCGGCGGTATCTGGGGATTCGGTATCTTTAACAACGGTGATGAGGCAAAGATTGCGGCGGCAAAGACTTTCATCGACTTTATGGCAAATGACGAGAAGCAGGCAGTGGAAAGCGTAAAGGCTTCCAATTACTGGCCCGTAAAGGATCTGGGCAATATCTATGAAGGCGACGAGCTGATGACCGAATATGCGAAGTTCGTTCCTTACATGGGCGACTACTATCAGGTAGTAGGCGGCTGGGCAGAAGCCCGCACTGCATGGTGGAACATGCTGCAGCAGGTTGGTTCCGGAGTGGATATTAAGACTGCGGTGGAGGAATTTGTGACCACATCAAATGCAGCAGCCAAGGGGGCGCAATAAAGATAATAAGCTGAGCAAGAGTCCTTTATATAAGTGGCCAAACAAAAAGGAATCCGAGTAAAATGTTCTTATAAACAAAACAGTGCAAAGGAATCCGGATAGAAGGTCTATATAAACGGACAGCAAACGGAGTCTAATAAAAGTTCATGTAAATGAAGTTTAAGTAAATGAAGCGTTTCATGTGAGACTCGCGACCCTTCCCGAGGAAATCTGCGGGGAGGGTCGTTTGCTTTGCGGCGATAGATATGTAGAAATCAATTTGATACGGGAGGGAGGAATCCTTATGGCAGCTGAAAAAAAGAATCCCATGGGTAAAGCTTTGGTGCGCAGGGAAACGATGGCCGGATATGCATTTATGCTTCCCAGTCTGGTTTTCTTTTTGGGATTTGTAATTTATCCCATGATCCAATGTGTATTTACCAGTTTCTTTGACGCTACGATGAATCGGGAAGATATTTTTATCGGGGTGGCAAACTACACGGAATTATTTCAGGATACGGTATTTCTCGGCGCGTTACGGAATACCGCGGTGATCGTTATAGTTTCCGTTCCGGTAGTGTGCATCTTTTCCTTGTGGGTGAGCTCCGTAATATATGATTTAAAAGGTGCGGCATGTTCCGCTTTCCGATGTATTTTCTATCTGCCGGTGGTAACGGGTTCCGTTGCCGTTACGGTAGTATGGAAGTGGATGTTTAATAACTACTATGGCATTTTCAACTATGTGGGAACCAGCACAGGGCTTTTGGAAAAGAATATCAATTGGCTGGGGGACGAAAAATATGCTCTTGGATGTATTATATTGATTCTCTTGACCACATCGGTAGGACAGCCGATTGTACTGTATGTATCGGCGCTGAACAATGTGGATCAGTCTCTTGTGGAGGCGGCCGAAGTGGATGGAGCCACAAAATTCCAATGCTTCTGGAAAATTAAATGGCCTCAGATTATGCCTACAACATTGTATATTCTCGTTATTACGACGATCAACAGTTTCCAATGTTTCGCGTTGATACAGCTGTTGACCAGCGGCGGTCCGAATCACAGTACGGATACTATTATGTATTACATTTATTATAATGCGTTTAAACTGTACCGCTATGGATACGGTAATGCAATGGGCGTTGTCCTTGCCGTTATTATAGCAGTCCTTTCCGCTGTACAGTTTAAGCTGGCCGAGAGAGATTAGGGAAGGGGGAAAAATGTATGAAACATAAGAAATTTAATCGTTCTACCTGTTATAAGATCCTTTCAGTGGCTGTTATTACGATTTTGGCGTTTGCGTTTGCCTTTCCCCTTTACTGGATTGTGACCGGCTCTTTTAAGACTTCCGCAGCTATCAATGCCACGACACCGCAGTGGTGGCCGGATGAATGGGTATTGGAGAACTATCGGAAGCTGTTTAGCAGACAGTATGCGCCGTTATGGGAGATCCGCATTCCCTTTACGGAGGTTCTGTTTGCAGGCCCCGAGGTTCCGGCGGCTATCCGATGGCTGCTGAATACCGTGTTTATGGCGGTTGCCGCTATGCTGCTCACCTGTATTACGGCGGCTATGGCAGGTTATGCTTTGGCAAAAAAACGATTTATAGGGCGTACTCTTGTCTTTTCCCTGATTGTTTGTGCAATGGCTCTGCCGAAGCAGGTAATCCTGATCCCGCTGCTGCGAGAGATGGCGTCTTTGGAATTATATAATACCATATGGGCGGTGATTTTCCCCATTGTAGGCTGGCCTTTCGGCGTGTTCCTGATGAAACAGTTTTCGGAAGGGATTCCCGGAGAGATGATGGAAGCGGCAAAGATCGACGGTGCGGGAGAGTGGAAGACATTCTATACCATTGCGCTTCCTTTGATTAAGCCGGGTATCGGTGCGCTGGCAATTTTCACATTCATTAATTCATGGAATGATTATTTTATGCAGTTGATTATGTTGACCAGCACCAAGAATCTGACCATCCCTCTTGGTATTGCGAAGCTTCAGGCGGAGAATGCCATGGACTTTGGTTTAATAATGGCGGGGGCGTCACTGGCGGCGATTCCCATCATCATTATTTTCCTGATCTTCCAGAAATACTTTACGAAGGGTATTACCATGGGAGCGGTGAAAGGATAGGGTGCGGAACAGGAGGTGCAGCGTTGATTTATACGGAAATTAGCAATATCGGGCATTATCGCGGTATGGGAGAATATCTGGATAAGGCGTTTGATTATCTGGCGACACATCCCCTGAAAGATGTGGAACCGGGGCATTATGAGATAGACGGTAAGAAGGTTTATCTAAATGTGCTGGAGTACGAGACGATTGCTGAGGAAGATGCTTTTTTTGAGGCTCATGCGAAATATGCGGATATCCATATGACCGTCACGGGAGAAGAGCTGGTAGGCGTCTCGGATATGGCTAGAGTGAATGTGAAGACTTTCGACGAAGATGCCGATTTATACGAGGTGGAGGGGCCGGTAGAGCATTATATCAGACTGGTTCCGGGCAAAGCGCTGGTGGTTCTGCCGGAGGATGCCCACAAGCTGAAGCTGGCGGAGAAGCAGCCCGCAGCGGTGAAGAAAGCGGTTATCAAGGTGTATGTAGGATAGTGTAAAAGCAATTCAAAGTATCCCCGGCGGTTGTTTGAAAGTGAGGAAGGAGGTTATAGGTATGGGAGATATCAAGAAATATCAGGGAATCATACCGGCATTTTATGCGTGTTATGACAGCAAGGGCGAGGTAGACGGAGAACGTGTGGAAATGCTGGCACGCTATATGGTGGAAAAGGGGGTAAAAGGCGTTTATGTGGGCGGCTCTTCCGGAGAATGCATTTATCAGACAGTGGAAGACAGAAAGCGCACGTTGGAGCATGTAATGCGTGTGGCTCAAAATAAGATGACGGTGATCGCCCATGTGGCATGTAATAACACGGCGGAGAGCAGAGAGCTTGCGGCTCATGCCCAGAGTCTCGGCGTAGATGCCATAGCGGCCATTCCTCCGATTTATTTCCATCTGCCGGAATATGCCATTGCGGAGTATTGGAATGATATTTCCGATGCGGCTCCGGATACGGATTTCATTATTTATAATATTCCCCAGCTGGCAGGAGTGGCCTTGACCATGCCGTTGTTCCGGGAAATGAGAAAGAATCCGAAGGTCATTGCCGTTAAGAACAGCTCCATGCCCACACAGGATATTCAGATGTTTAAGGCGGAAGGCGGGGAAGGCTTTGCTGTATTGAACGGTCCCGACGAACAGCTGGTGTCGGGGCTTGCCATCGGAGCGGACGGGGGAATCGGAGGCACTTACGGTGTTATGCCGGAGCTTTATCTGAAAATCAAGGAACTGATGGACGGAGGCAGGATAGAAGAGGCTCGGAAGATACAGTATGCAGCCAACGAGATTATATACGCAATGTGCGCCTGCCGCGGAAATTTATATGCCGTGATTAAGGAAATACTTCGCATCCGGGAAGGAATGGATATTGGAAGCGTGCGCAAACCGCTGCCTGCATTGGTTCCCAAAGATATGGAGCAGGTTAAGAAATGTGCAAATATGGTGGATAAAGCCATTGAACAGTATGTGAAGGATTAACCCAAGAGGGTATGGAAATTTCCCCGATTTATGCGATGCGGTGAACAATGAGTTATTTGGTGTATGATAAAATGATTGCCATGAGCGGCGATTACATTAAGAATAGAAGGAGGTACCGAGTTGAATAAAGAAGAATTGTTTGAGCGGATCAAGGGAAAGGTAATTGTATCCTGTCAGGCAGTTAAGGGAGAACCTTTGTATGTGGAAGAAAAGTCCGTTATGTATCTTATGGCCAGAGCAGCAAAGCAGGCAGGTGCACCGGCCATCCGCACCAGCAGTATCCGTGATGTCATTGCGATTAAGGAAGAAACAGGTCTTCCTGTAATCGGGTTAATAAAGATACAATATGAAGGTTTCGAAAGTTATATTACCCCTACCATGAAGGAAGTTGACGAGCTTGTAGAAGCGAAAGCGGATGTGATAGCTCTCGATTGTACCAATCAAAAGAGGGGCGACGGCAAAAGCATCAGTGAATTTATTTCGGAAGTCCGTGAAAAATATCCCGAGGCTGTTTTGATGGCGGATATTTCTACTTATGAGGAAGGTGTCAACGCATGGAAGCTGGGAATGGACATTGTGGGGACTACCATGAGCGGATATACGCCTTATACACCTAAGACCGACGGTCCCGATTATGAGCTGGCAAGGCGGCTGTCAGAGACTTTGGATATTCCTGTAATCGGAGAGGGAAGAGTACATAGCCCCGAGCAGGCGGTGGAGATGCTGAAAACAGGCGCACATGCGGTGGTAGTAGGAGGCGCCATTACGAGACCGTTGGAAATTGCACAGCGATTTATGAAAGCGGTTTCCGCATT
>Ga0137308_102444_pt1 | contig 12439 bp, 10 predicted proteins | sample Inofrocosms_June_FD_97181 | JGI IMG/M metagenome (GOLD analysis project Ga0137308, IMG submission 97181) | Mouse cecal microbial communities from Vienna, Austria - N-Acetylneuraminic and N-Acetylglucosamine D2O microcosms_June | ecosystem: Host-associated > Mammals > Digestive system > Large...
TGTTGTTGCAGCCGCAGCCACAGCCGCAGTTGTTATTGTTGCCGCCGCCACAGCAGCAGCAGCAATTGTTATTGCCGCCCCAGCTGTTCCCGCCGCCGCAGCAGCAGCACAGCAGGAGGATCAGGATGATGATCCACCAGCAGCCCCCGCCAAAACCACCATTGTTGCCACAACACATGATTTGTCACCTCACTAATATTCTCCCGGCCACGAGGGCCGGCTGTGGAAGCGGCCTTGTGTCCGTTTCCGAGTTATACTATGTGGGGGGCCGGAAATTGGTTCCCCGTCTGAAACCCAAAGGAGTGAGTCTCATGGCAGAAGAGCATCGCGCCGCCAGCAGCGGCCAGTCCCAGCCCCGCCGGGAGCAGGCCGGAGCCCAGCGCGGCCAGCCCCAGTCCGGCCCCCGGAGAAGGCCCCCCCGCCGGCGCAGCACCGCGGCCCGGGTGGCGGGCGCGTTTTTATATGTCCTGCTGGTCATCGGCGCCTCGGGCGTGCTGGCCACGGTGGGCTGGGTGTGGGCGTGCGATCTGCTGGGCCTGAACAAGGAGCCCGCATCCACCACCATTGAAATTGACGAGGACACCGATTTCTCCGCCGTGGTGGACCAACTGGAGAAGGAAGGGCTGATTGAGTACAAGTTCCTGTTCAAGCTGTACGCGTGGTTCTCCCACGCCGAGGCCAAAATCGCCCCGGGCACCTACGAGCTGAACACCGAAATGGATTACCACGCCCTGGTGTCCAGCATGGGCTCGTCCTCCTCCACCCGGAAGACTGCGGATGTCACCATCAAGGAGGGGCTCACCATCGACCAGGTCTTTGAGCTTCTGGACGACCGGGGGGTTACCTCGGCGGACAAGCTCCGGGATATGGCCGCCAACTACGACTACGCCTTTGACTGGCTGCGGGAGCGCCCCCTGGGCGATTACCACCGGCTGGAGGGCTACCTGTTCCCGGACACCTATACCTTTGAGCTGGGGGAGAATCCCAAATACGTCATCAACAAGATGTTGGTGAACTTCGATGCCAAAATGGATGAGTATATGGCCAGCTACACTGGGGAGGATGTCCAATACTCCCTCCATGACATTGTGACCATCGCCTCCATGATCGAAAAGGAGACCGACGGCACCAACAACGACGAGCGCAACGACTACCGGAGCATCGCCTCCGTCATTTACAACCGCCTGGAGAACCCGGCGGCGGAGACGGTGGGCTACCTCCAGATCGACGCCACCCTGGTCTACCTCAACGGGGGCAAGGTGCCCACGGTGGCCGACCGGGCCATCGACTCCCCCTACAACACCTATCTGTACAAGGGGCTGCCCGCCGGCCCCATCTCCAATCCGGGCATGACCTCGCTGCTGGCCGCCATGAACCCGGCGGACACCAACTATTATTACTATGTCCTCAACCCCGAGACCAAGCAGCACGAGTACAGCCGCACCTACGCCGAGCACGACGCGCTGGTGCAGCGCTACCAGGGCAATGGCGGCTAAGCCGGAGCTGCTGTGCCCTGCCGGGGACCGGGAGCGGCTGGACATGGCCCTGGCCTATGGGGCGGACGCGGTGTACCTGGCCGGGAACGCCTTCGGGATGCGGGCCTTTGCCGGGAATTTTGACCGGGAGGGACTGGCGGCTGCGGTGGAGGCGGCCCACGCCAAGGGGGTGCGGGTCCACGTGACCTGCAATACCCTGGCCCGCAACCACGAGGCGGCCCAGCTGCCCGAATACCTGGAGTATCTGGATTCCATCGGGGCGGATGCGGTGATTGCAGCCGGGGTGGAGGTGCTGGACCTTTGCAAGCGCCATGCCCCCCACGTCCAGGTGCACATGTCCACCCAGACGGGCATCACCAACTACGAGGCGGCCCGGGTGTGGCATGAGCTGGGGGCTTCCCGGGTGATCCTGGCCCGGGAGCTGTCCCTGGACGAGGTGGCGGAGCTGAAGGCCAAGGCCCCCAGGGGGCTGGAGGTGGAGTGCTTTGTCCACGGGGCCATGTGCGTGAGCTGGTCGGGACGGTGCCTGCTCAGCAACTATATGACCGGGCGGGACGCCTCCCGGGGGGCCTGCGCCCAGCCCTGCCGCTACCAGTACGCGCTGATGGAGGAAAAGCGCCCCGGGGAATACTTCCCCGTGTTCGAGGAGAACGGGGAGACCTTCATCATGAACAGCCGGGACATGTGCATGATCGACCACATCCCGGAGCTGCTCCGGGCCGGGGTGGACTCGCTGAAAATCGAGGGGCGTGCCAAGAGCGCCTACTACGCCGCCATGACCGCCGCGGCCTATCGCCATGGGGTGGACGCGGCGGCGGAGGGAAGGCCCCTGGACCCCGTCTGGCGGGCCGAGGTGGACAAGGTGAGCCACCGCCACTACTCCACCGGCTTCTGGTTCGGCCAGCCGGGGCAGTACACCGACTCCGCCCGGTATGTCCGGGACTGGCAGGTGCTGGCCGTGGTGGAGAGCTGCGATGGGCTGGGAAACGCCAGGCTGTCCCTGCGCAACAAGTTTGCCGCCGGGGATGAGATCGAGGTGGTGGGCCCCGGTGTGCCCGCCTTTCCCATGAGCGCGCCTATGATGCGGGATATGGACGGCTTTGAACTGCGGGAGCCCAGGAATCCCCGGATGGAGTTTTACATGAGGCTGCCAAGGCCGGCGCCGCCCCTGTCCATCGTGCGGGCCTGCCGTCCCAGTTCATAGCATAGCGCGGCGGCAGGCGCATAGGGACGCTTGGAGCGGAGCGAAGGTAAAAGCCCAAGACCCGCGCAGTGGGGCTGGGTTTTACCTGAGGCGCAGCGAAAGCGGCTCGGCCATGCGCCCAGCCGGAGCGTGAATACGAAGCATAGCGCGACCCATAGCCGCGCAGGGAAAATAAGGCCGGAGCGCAGGGAAAAACCGGGGGAGGGGCGGTACGCCCCGGTTGGTTTTTCCCGGAGTCGGAGGACTTATTTTCCCGGCCGCGCGGCCAATGGGAGCGTGAATACACCCTACAAACTGCCTGGGCGTCCCGTCCAGGCAGTCTTTCCAGGGAGGGCTGGCTGGGCTTGCTTGAACATTGCCGCCATGCCCCAGCGGAGGGCCTTTTTCCGTCATATGTTGTTGATTTGCCCATAAAATACAAATCCGTGGAGGAGAACACCATGAGAGAGATGCGCAGGTTTAAGCAGGCCCTGACCCGGGAGCAGTGCCATGAGATTTTGAAGCGGGGGACCTCCGGCGTGCTGGCGGTGGCCGGGGAGGACGGCTGGCCCTACGCCGTGCCGCTGAGCTACGTGTGGAAGGACGGGCGGGTGCTGTTCCACTTCGCCCTGGCGGGCCACAAGCTGGACGCTGTCCGGCGGGAGGAGCGGGCGTCCTTCTGCGTGATTGACCGGGACCAGGTGGTGCCGGAGGAGTATACCACCTATTACCGCTCGGTGATCGTCTTTGGCCGGGCGCGGGTGATTGGGGACCCGGTGGAAAAGCGCCGGGCCATTGAGGCGCTGGCGGAGAAATACCGTCCCGGTTTCCCCGAGGCCATGGCGGCGGAGATCGACGGCTCCTGGGAGCGGTTTTTGATGGTGGAGCTGGTCCCCGAGCAGGTCACCGGCAAGCAGGCCAGGGAGCTGATGGAGGGGAATTGACGGGCGGAGGTTATGATCCGCGCCGTTTTTGCGTATATTGATCAGATATCAATCATGGGAGGTTCTTTCATGCTGGACGCCATTCTGGGCCGCCTCATCCCCCATTACGGACAGCCGGACGACCCGGAGGCCCGGAAGGGCTGCGGGCTGCTGGCCGGGGGAGTGGGACTGGGGCTCAACCTGCTGCTGTTCGCCGTCAAGCTGTGCGCGGGGCTGCTCACCGGGGCCATTTCGGTGACCGCCGACGCCTTCAACAACCTGTCCGACGCCGCCGGGTCGGCGGTGACACTGGCGGGGGTCAAGCTGGCCGCCCAGCGGGCGGACGAGCGCCACCCCTTTGGCCATGGACGAATTGAGTACCTGGCGGGCTTGGCGGTGTCGCTGCTCATCCTGCTGGTGGGGGTGGAGCTGGGCCGGGAGTCGGTGGCCAAAATCCTGCGTTCGGAGCCCGCCGTATTCAGTGTGCTGGCGGTGGCGCTGCTGGGGCTGTCCATCGGGGTGAAGCTGTGGATGGGCTGGTTTTACGCCGCCATGGGGCGGCGGGCCCAGTCCCCCACCCTGGCCGCCGCTGCGGCGGATGCCCGGTCGGACGTGCTGGCCACTTCGGCGGTGCTGGCGGGGCTGGCGGCGTCCCACTTTTTCCATGTGCAGCTGGACGGCTGGCTGGGGCTGCTGGTGGCGGCCCTCATCCTGCGCACCGGCTGGGGGGCCGCCCGGGATACGCTGGACCCCCTGCTGGGCACGCCCCCCGACCCGGCCATGGTGGCGGATATCGAAAAGCTGGTGCTGGGCTACCGCCAGATCCTGGGCATCCACGACCTGGTGGTCCACGACTACGGCCCCGGGCGGCGGATGATGTCCGTCCACGCCGAGGTGCCCGCCGACGGTTCGCTGGTGGAGCTGCACGATGTCATTGACCGGGCGGAGCGGGAGCTGAAGGGGCGCTTTGGGCTGGAGGCGGTGATCCATCTGGACCCGGTGGAGATGGGCGACCCAGGCGCGAACCGGCTGCGGGCGCTGGCGGAGGGGCTGGCCCGGGAGATCGACCCCGCCGCCACCATCCACGACTTCCGCCGGGGCGGGGAGGGGGAGGTGTCCTTCGACGTGGTGGTGCCCTACGACGTGGCCCTGTCCGACCGGCAGGTGCGGGAGGCGCTGGCGGAAAAGCTGGCGCGGCGGGAGCCGGACTGCCGCCCGTCTATTGGGGTGGACCGATCCCACGTGTTGTAATTTTCCGTTGTTCACAAATTTCTCTGGAAATTTTGCAGCGTTCGACGTATAATGGCAGGAGAATAATCTGATGGCGCTGCGCCTTGCCTGCTCACGACGGCTCAGCGCATATTGAAAGGAAAGGGTGTATCCTAATGCCCCGCAGTATTCTCATCGTTGAGGACGACAAGAATATCGCCGACCTGATCCGGCTGTACCTGGAGAAGGAGGGCATGACCTGCCATGTGGCCGGGGACGGCCTGGAGGGGCTGGAGAAGTTCCACGCCGTCCAGCCCGACCTGGTGATGCTGGACATCATGCTTCCCTCCATGGATGGCTGGTCCGTGTGCCGGAAGATCCGGGAGACCTCCAAGGTGCCCATCATCATGCTCACCGCGAAGGGGGAGCTGGAGGACAAGGTATCCGGCCTGGAAATGGGGGCGGACGACTATATCACCAAGCCTTTCGAGACGAAGGAGGTGCTGGCCCGGGTGCACGCGGTCCTGCGCCGCTTCGGCGAGGAGGAGCAGCCGGAAAAGCGGCTCAGCTTTGACAAGCTGGTGGTCAACCTGGACTCCTATGAGCTGCTGGTGGACGGCAGGCGGGTGGACACCCCGCCCAAGGAGCTGGAGCTGCTCTACCACCTGGCGGCCGCCCCCAACCGGGTATTCACCCGTAACCAGCTTTTGGATGAGGTGTGGGGCTTTGACTACTTCGGCGACTCCCGGACGGTGGATGTACACATCAAGCGCCTGCGGGAGAAGCTGGAGGGGGTTTCCGAGCAGTGGAGTTTGAAAACCGTGTGGGGCGTGGGCTACAAGTTTGAGGTTGCCAACGGATGAAAACCATGTACGGCCGCCAGTTCGCCACCATGGTGGGCATGGTGCTGCTGTCCTTCCTCATGCTGGGCGCGTCCTTCGCTACGCTGAGCTACCAGTATACGATCCGGGAAAAAAAGGACACCCTGGAGCGCAACGCCAGGTATATCGCCCAGTTCACCTCCGACTCGGTGGAGTCCGGCGGCAAGCTGGTGTGGCAGACCCCGGCGTTCCAGAAATACCTCAGCTCGGTGGCCAAGGTGTCCGACTCCCACGTGATGGTGGCCACCCCGGAGGGGGTCATCGTCTACGCCACCAGCGGCAGCGCCGACCTCATTGAGTTCCAGTATGCCGAGCTGTCGCCCGCCACGGTGGCCAGCATTGTGGACGGCTCCCGGGTGGGGATGGACCAGCTGGACGGACTGTACCGGGAGCCCCGGTATCTGGTGGGCCTGCCCATCACCAACGACAAGGGCTACCTTCAGGGGCTGGTGCTGGTGTCGGCCTCCGCGTCCAACATCAGCGGGGTGTGGCGGGACCTGTCCGGCATCCTGCTGGTCACCGCCCTGGCCGTTGTTCTCATCGCGGCCATCATCAGCTCCGTGACCAGTATGCGCCAGTCCCAGCCCATCAAGGAGATCGCCGCCGCCGCGCGGCAGTTCGGCCTGGGCCGGCTGGACGTGCGGGTGGACGTGGGCAGCCGCCGGGACGAGGTGGGGGAGCTGGCCGAGGCGTTCAACGCCATGGCCGATTCGCTGGCCAAGAGCGAGCAGCGGCGCAGCGAGTTCATCGCCAACGTGTCCCACGAGCTCAAGACCCCCATGACCTCCATCGCCGGCTTTGCCGACGGCATCCTGGACGGCACCATACCACCCGACCAGGAGCGGCACTACCTCCAGATCATCTCCTCCGAGACCCGGCGGCTGTCCCGGCTGGTGCGCTCCATGCTGGACCTGTCCCGGCTGCAGTCCGACGAGCGGGCCGCCCAGCAGCAGTTCGACCTGTGTGAGACCCTGGTGCGGGCGCTGGTCACCCTGGAGGGCAAGGTGAACGCCAAGCGCCTGGAGGTGGACGCCCAGCTGCCCCAGGATGAGCCGGTCCCCGTGTGGGGGGACCAGGACGCCATCACCCAGGTGTGCTATAACCTGCTGGACAACGCCATCAAGTTCTCCCAGGAGGGGGGCGTGCTGGGGCTGGGGGTCAGCGTGAAGGGGGCCAAGGCCACCGTCACCATCAGCAACCAGGGCGAGACCATCCCCCCCGGGGAGCAGCAGCTGATCTTCGACCGCTTCCACAAGACCGACCACTCCCGCTCTGCGGACCGGGACGGGGTGGGTCTCGGGCTGTATATCGTCAAAACTATTCTCAACAGCCACAAGGAGACCATTTCCTGTGTCAGCGAGGATGGGGTGACCAAGTTTATTTTTACCATGACAAGAGCATAGCGCCAACGTTTTTGGATGGGAGGAATCCACTGTGGACAATTACCTCAACTACCGCTGGCCCAAAGGGCCCGGCGTCCAGCCGCCCCCGGTGCCCAGCGACAGGCCGCTCCCGCCTCCGCGCAAGGCCAAGCGGAGTGCGCGCAGCTGGCTGATTCCCACGGTGGCCGTGGTGCTGTGCCTGGCATTGCTGGGCGGGGCCAGCTTTTGGGCGGTGAACGGCATCGCCAATATCCTGGCGCAGATGGAGCCCGCCGGGCCGGATGAGGACCCCGGCGGCGACCCCCGCCCCTGGCCCAGCTGGGAGGCGCCCCGGGATTCCGACTGGACCCCCGACGACCTGCCCTGGGGGAAGCCGGACCCGTCCGTCCCCCTGTCCGCCCAGCCCGCAGGCCCCGCCGTCACCGGCCCGGAGGTGTATGAGGCGGTGCGGCCCAGCCTGGTGTGCGTGGAGGCCGCCCACTCCAGCCAGTTCCGGGGGGTGAGCGTGGGCACCGGCGTGGTGGTGTCCGCCGAGGGCTATGTACTCACCAACTATCACATCATTGATGAGACGGTCAGCGTCCGGGTGCTGCTGCTGGACGATCCCAACCGCTACTTTACCGCAAAGGTCATCGGCTTTGACGAGGAATTTGATTTGGCCGTGCTGAAATTTAACCCCGGCGATGTGCGGCTCACCCCCGCCCGGCTGGGGGACTCCGACCAGCTTTCGGTGGGAGAGCGGGTGTACGCTGTGGGCAATCCCATGGGCTATCTGCTGGGCTCCATGTCCACGGGCATCGTGTCCGCCCTGGGCCGGGACGAGCAGGAGTCGGGCAGCGCCCTGGGCCTGATCCAGACCGACGCGCCGCTCAACCCCGGCAACTCCGGCGGGGCGCTGCTCAACGAGGCGGGGCAGGTGGTGGGCATTACCAGCGCCAAAATCACCGGCCTGTCCCGGGAGGACGGGGAAGCGGTGGAGGACGCCGCCGTTATTGAGAATCTGGGTCTTGCCATCCCCATCTCCGACGCCCTACCCTTTGTCAACCACATTCTTGCCACCGGGGAGAGCTGGCGGCCCGCCATGGGCATACAGTGCAGCGCCGTCCAGGTGGATGGCCGCAAGGGCATCCAGGTGGGCGAGGTCACCGGCGACGCCCCCAGGGAGGCGGGGCTGAAAAAGGGCGACCTCATCGTTTCCGCCAACGGCGTGCCGGTGGCCACCCTGGTGGAGCTGCGGCGGGTGCTCTACCGCACCGGGGCGGGGGTGGAGCTGAGCTGTACGGTGGTGCGGGGCGGGGAGGAGATGGAAATCTCCTTTGCCCTGACCGACAGCCTGAAGCAGGACTGAGGGGCGGGCCATGGAACGGGATCAAGTGGCCGCCCTGCTGGCCGGGGCCCAGGGCTACCTCTCCGGTGAGGAGATGAGCCGCGCCCTGGGGGTGACCCGGGCGGCGGTGTGGAAGGAGATCGAGTCGCTGCGGAGGGCGGGCTGGCCCATTGAGTCGTCCACCCGGAAGGGGTATAGGCTGGCGGGGCCGCCCCCGGCGCTGTCCGCGCCCTACATCAGCGCGCGGCTGGGCCCCGGCAGCCTGTTTGCCGGGAAAATTACGGTGGAGCCGCTGGTGGACTCCACCAACACCCGGCTGAAGGCGCTGGCCCACGCCGCGCCCACCGGGACCGCCCTGCTGGCCGAGGAGCAGAGCGGGGGCCGGGGCACCCATGGGCGTTCCTTCCACTCCCCCCGTGGGGACGGGCTGTACCTGTCGGTGCTCATCCGGCCCCGGGTGGAGCTGGCCGACCTGCTCACCCTGACGGGGTGGGTGGCGGTGGCTGCCCGGGAAGGGGTGGAGCGGGCCAGCGGCGCGCCGGTGGACATCAAGTGGCTCAACGACCTGTACCTCAACGGCAGAAAGCTGTGCGGCATCCTCACCGAGTTCGCCCTGCTGGCGGAGAGCGGGGAGCCGGACTATGTGGTGACCGGCATGGGGATAAACATGAACCAGAGCGCCGAAACCTTCCGCGCCCAGGGGCTGGAGGGGGTCGCCGCCTCCCTGGCGGGGGAGGGCTGGCCCGTGGAGCAAAACCATCTGGCCGTGTGCCTGCTGGAGGCGCTGGATAAGCTGGTGCGGGATTTCCCGGAAAAACGGGGGGATTACCTGGAGCGCTACCGCGCCCACTGCATCACCCTGGGGCGGAGGGTGTCCTTCGACGGGGAGGGGACGGTTCAAACCGGCACCGCCGCCGGTGTGGACGGCCAATTCGCCCTGGCGGTGGACGGGGACGATGGAAAGCGGCATGTGGTGTCCTCCGGGACGGTGAAAATGATAGGATAAGAGCCCCGCGCGGTGCGCGGGGCTCTTTTTCCCCTGTGAGGGAGGCCGTCCAGCATCTGGCAAGGCTGGGCCCCGTCCCGATTCAAAATTTTTCCGTCCTGTTAACAAAAACGGGAGATTTGCCGATATATTCCATAGAGTAATATAGTATGAGAGGAGTGTGGAATATGGAGCTGCGCACCGCCAGGGAGCTGCGGCGGAACGAACGGCTTACCAAGGCGATGGTCAAGGAGAAGGAGGGGAAGGGCGCTGCGGCCCCCGTCCAGCCCAAGCCCGCCCGTCAGGCCGCCGACAAGCTCACCCTGTCCCGTCAGGCGCTGGGCTATTTACAGGAGCAGAGCCGCCTTGCCTGGGAGCAGGAGCAGCGGCGGCAGAGCCGCATGGACGACAGCTTCAGCGCCCTGGATACGGCAAAGGACCAACTGGACGCGATGGAGAAGAAGCTGAAGGTGATGAACAAGTGCCAGAAAATCGCCGCGTCCATCATGCGGGGGGATCGGGTGCCGCCGGAGGATATGGCGTACCTGATGAACAACGACCCGGAGGGCTATAAGCTGGCCATGGCCATGCGCCGGGAGAACCCGGACCCCGAGGACTGCGAGAGCGTGCTGGACGAGGAGGACCGGGACGGGGCGGCCTGTGGGGCGCAGGGGAGCGCCTGCGTCGAGGGCGCGGCCCCAGGGGGAGAGGCGTCCCCTGAGGCGGCCCAGGTCTGAGAAGCCGTGCCAAGGCTATTGGTACAGCTTCTAAGAAGCGGAGCGATACATATATATTAGGAGGCTGCCATATGGAAGAAAAGAGAATGATAGAGGTCATGGTAGACGGTGTGGAATATGCCTATCCCCAAGGGACGCCCTACCGCACCATCGCGGCGGATGTCCAGCCGCGCTTCCCCTATGATATCCTGCTGGTGAACCGGAATGGAAAGCTGTGTGAGCTCCACAAGCCCTTGGACCGGGACTGTTCGCTGAAGATGGTCACCGCCCAGGATATTCCGGGCATCCAGACGTATGAGCGCAGCGCGGTTTTTTTGATGCTGAAGGCATTTTATGACGTGGCAGGCCGGGAAAACGTGGAGCGCATCTGTGTGGAGTGCTCCCTCAGCCGGGCCCTCTTTATCCGTGCGCTGGGCGCCTTTACCCTGGACCAGGCCCTGCTGGACCGGGTGGAGGAGCGGATGAGGGAGCTGTCCGCCCAGGCGCTGCCGATTGAAAAACGCTCCATCAGCACCGACGACGCCATAGAGCTGTTCAAGCAGGAGCGGCTGGTGCACAAGGCGCAGCTGCTCAGCTTCCGCATCAACTCCCATGTCAACGTGTACTCGCTGGACGGCTTTGTGGACTATTTCTACGGCTATATGGTGCCGGACACCGGATATATCAGGTGCTTTGGCCTGGAGCTGTTTGAAAGCGGCTTTGTCCTGCGCCTGCCCACCCGGAAGGACCCCGGCCGTTTGGGGGAGTTCAAGCCGGCCATGAAGGTGTTCCGGGAGCTGTACGACTCCAACCTGCGGGCCGAGGCGCTGAATATTTCCAATGTGGCGGAGCTGAATATCGCCGTCTCCCAGGGCAGGGCCACGCCGATTATCCTGACCTATGAGGCCATGATGGAAAAGAAAATTGGCGATATCGCCGCGGAGATCGCCGCCCGCAGGCAGGTCCGCTTTGTCATGATCGCGGGGCCCTCCTCCTCCGGCAAGACCACCTTCTCCCACCGGCTGTCCACCCAGCTGCGGGCCTGCGGGCTCAGGCCCCACGCCATCGCCACGGACAACTATTTTGTAAACCGGGATAAGACCCCCCGGGACGAAAACGGACAATACGATTTCGAGGGCCTGGGGGCCATGGACGTGGAGCAGTTCAACACGGACATGGTGCGGCTGCTGAACGGCGAGACGGTGGAGATTCCCACCTACAACTTCAAAAAGGGAATCCGGGAATACAATGGGAATTTCCTGGCCCTGGGAGAAGGGGATGTCCTGGTTATTGAGGGCATCCACTGCCTTAACGATCAGTTCACATACGCGCTTCCCAAGGAAAGCAAGTACAGGGTTTACATCAGCTGCCTCACCACGCTGAATATTGACGACCACAACCGCATCCCCTCCACCGACGCCCGTCTTCTGCGGCGGATCGAGCGGGACGCCCGGACCCGGGGCTACAGCGCCCAGGCCACCATCAAAATGTGGCCCTCCGTCCGGCGGGGTGAGGAGAACAATATCTTTCCGTTCCAGGACAGCGCGGATATGATCTTCAACTCCGCGCTGATCTATGAGACGGCCCTGCTGAAGCCCTATGTGCAGCCCTTGCTCTTCGGCGTTCCCCGGGACAGCGAGGAGTACATCGAGGCCAAAAGGCTGCTGAAATTTTTAAACTATTTCCTGCCCATTCCTGCGGACAACATCCCTAAGACATCCCTGATGCGCGAGTTCATCGGCGGAGGCTGCTATCACGCCTGAGTGGAATGTGCGCGGCCGCATGGGGAAGCGCCGCCGGCCGAAGGGCGTTCCATCGCCGGTTCAGCCCAGTTAGAAATCCTGCCCACAAGGGCCGGGAGTGTCATTGCCAGTGGTAAAATGCAAGAAAATGATGGAGGAAACATGTAAATAGCAGCGGGGGAGGTAAAAAAGGCAGGCCCGCAATAGAGTGCTTTAGTTTCTTGGGCAATTCTGCGTACCGTCTTGCTGTGCTATGGTCTATGCGGGGCATTTTTCCTCCACATTTTCTTTCTTTTTATCATGGGTACTTGCAAAATGCAAGGCAATCAAGTATAATGGTTAAGTCCCACATCTATTTTGCGCATTGCGTTGTCAAAAAGTGAATGATCGGCTAATTTACTGTATAAAGCAGAATTTGAGAGAAGGACGTGCCATGGACTGGTGGATATGCTTCTTCATATTGCTATTCTGCACTGTGATGTATCTTCTGTATATCAAAGGTCTTGCGGTATCAAAAAGCATACAGGCAATTTTGTGTGTATTTCGACCAGGGAAAGATGCAGACAGGGTAACACTGGATTCCTGCACTGGTTGG